>Ga0265314_10000775_pt1 | contig 37934 bp, 30 predicted proteins | sample 4126metaG_FD_203106 | JGI IMG/M metagenome (GOLD analysis project Ga0265314, IMG submission 203106) | Rhizosphere microbial communities from Carex aquatilis grown in University of Washington, Seatle, WA, United States - 4-1-26 metaG | ecosystem: Host-associated > Plants > Roots > Rhizosphere >...
TCCCGATTTGTTGAATGATAGCTGCAGCAACATCTTCAGGTTGCAAAAGTTTTGCCGCGTCATCTTCTTTTACGCCGGAGTTTTTCTGGAAGTTCGTTGCCGTTCCCGACGGCGATACGAGAATTACTTCGACCGAGCTAGGAATTCTCCGTCCCGCTAACTCTCCTTGTAAAGCTTGGGTGTATCTGATGATAAACGCCTTCGATGCAGCATACACCGACATATACGGCAACGGCTGATAACCTGCAGACGAGCCAATGTTAACGAGTGTTCCGTGTCCATGTTTGATAAAGACGGGTAGAACTGCGTTCGTAAGTTTTACAGGCGCCTCACAATTGAGCGCAAGAACATCAGCAAGTTCATGTGAAGGAATTTCTTCTGTATTTCCCCGCTTACCGACCCCCGCGTTATTCACCAGGAGGTCTATTTGATCAGCGTTCGTTTGAATGAACCGGACAATGTGTTGAACATCGTGGTCATGTGTGAGATCAGCATGGATAAATTCCGCTTGAAGAGATTTGGCAAGTTCCATACCCTTTTCCTTATCCCGGTCAACAACGACGATTGAATATCCACGCGCGTAGAGTTGCTCGGACAATGATCGACCAATGCCGCTTGCACCTCCGGTCACGATCGCAACGCCGAGACCGGGATTCTCCATTCTAAAATGATAGTGTGCGGTTTCCCGGAACCCCTGCGCCAAATCTCTTTTTGGAGCGAATCCCAATGATCGCAATTTAGCGTTTGAAGCAATTAAAAGATTACTGAATAGATTTTGAACCTGCAGCGGTAAATACGGCCGCATAGCTCGAAAAAAACGAGACACCGGAAACGGAACATCCATCGTTCCCGCTTTCTTCCCGAAAATGCGCCCGATTTGTTGGAAGATGCTTCCTATCGAGATTGGCTCATTATCGGCAGCAAAATAGATTTGTCGTAATAACTTTGGATGTTTCGAGACAACTATAAGTGCATCAATGAGGTCATCAACATAAATGAAAGACAATTTGCCTGGAAAATTGAATCGTGTATATGCTTTATTGTTGACGACAGCATCTATGAAGGCGCGCAGATGGCTCCGGCGCCGCATGCCGGGGCCGTACACGAGCGCCGGGCGGACAATAACGAACGGCAGTTCCGAAGCGGTAAGATGCTGCTCGCACGCGAGTTTTGATTTGCCATAATCCGTCAACGGATTCGGTTTTGAATCCTCCCTCAGGGGTGTGGTGCATGGGTCGTGTTTCGTTCGGTCGACGGCGCCAATAGTGCTTGTGAAGACAAATCGTTTGAGTTTCTTTGAACCTTCTGCAATGTGAATCAGCGTGTCGGTAAATTCGATGTTATCGCGTCGATATTCATCTCCGTTACCAAGGTCTGCACGCCCCCCGATGTGAAAGATAATGGCGCATGATCGAATTACGCTTGCATGTTGCTCAATTGACGAGCCGTCGCCGCGTAATATTTTTACGCCCCTGCAAATATCTGTAGGAAGTTTTTTTTCGTCTCGCACAAGACAATAAATGACATTCGTTTTCGTCCTGAGCAGGCGCCGTACAAGATGCTGACCGATAAATCCGCTTGCACCCGTGACAAAATAGTTCACAAAGATTCCTTTCGTACAGCAATTTCAACACATGCAGGGGAGTTTGCCGTCAATGTCACGAGCGACATCACACAGACAATGGGAAGCAAAACAGGTCCGATGGCAGTAATAAACTTGGTCCATCGAGGATAACGCAAATAGGATTCATCGGGGCGTCGTTTTTTTCTGCTATTGTAGAAATAATTGTGAGAACGGCTAATGACATTCAAGAGGGTTTGGTACCATCCGAATGGGTCATACTCTATAGAGAAACGATACGACCGGCAAAGACTGAGTCCATTGACCTCTATCAGACGTTTCAATCCGCGCTGAGTAAAGTGGCACAAGTGATGTGGGACATCGAGGTACGTCCAATAATTACCGCCAAATCTTGCAAGCAAACTGGCCAAATTTGGGACAGAAATCAACAAAACGCCGTTGGGTTTCAGAATGGCATGAATAGTCCGAAGAACCTCTTGAGGATCACTTGTGTGTTCGAGTGAGTGCCACATGGTAACGGCATCGAATGAATTTGGCTGGAGGACGCCGCGTTTGATCAAAACTTCTGAAAACATTTCTGATATAAACGTCACCCCGTGCGACACGTCTGCGAACTTTGCATTTTTTTCATTCGGCTCAATAACCGTCACCCGATGTCCACGCCGGGCAACGCCGTTTGCAAATGCGCATGCGCCGCCCCCGATGTCCAACAACGACGCTTTTGGAATGTCAAGGAGATCAAGGAGTTTTTGTATGCGACGGTTGACAAACCAGCGAAGGAGTGTGTTTGCGCTCGAAGATATCTTGTCGTCGGAAGCATCTGGAAGAAGCTCGTAGTGATCCGGTGGAATATCCGGAGTGGTAAATCCGTTGCCACACGCTTCGCAATAAAACACCTCATAGTTACCAAGATGGCGGATATCTTCGCAGGTTCGCAATCCTGTGAAGTGCGACCGGTTTGACGTATAGCAAATGCGGCAAGTAAGTTGGGTAGACACGTTACGAGAGTTCTTGCTTTGAACCATTTTGATATATGGCATCGACGAAGTATAGCGGACGTCGCTTTATTTCTTCGTAAATGCGGCCGACATATTCGCCAATAACGCCGAGCGAAAGCAATTGAATGCCGCCGAAAAACGAAATCAGCAGTACGATTGTCGGGAAACCGGCTAGGAAAAATCCGGGGTCGAATATTTTTACGACAAGGACGTAAGCTGAAAACAGGACTGCTAACAGGACAATCATCGAGCCGAATAAAGTGAGTAACCGCAGCGGCACAATTGAAAATGAGGTGATGGCATCGATTGAGAACAGCAACATTTTACGCCATGGGTAATGCGTCTCTCCAACAAAGCGAGGCTTACGGTCGTAGGTCACGGGAATTTGTTTGAATCCCGTCCAACTCACCAATCCACGAATGAACCGATGACTTTCACGCAGCCGCTTCATTGCTTCAACGACCTTCCTGTCCATCAATCGAAAATCACCAGTGTCAACCGGAATGCTGACTTTAGTAATGCGGCGTAGCAATCGGTAGAAAAGTTTTGCCGTGAAAAGTTTGAAGAACTTTTCTCCTTCGCGCATTCGGCGTTGACCGTAGACAACTTGATACCCTTCACGCCATTTTGCAACCATTTCTGAAATTAATTCGGGCGGGTCTTGCAAATCAGCGTCGATCAGGATAACGGCATCGCCGACGGCAATGTCCATTCCTGCAGTAACAGCGACTTGATGTCCGAAATTACGGCTGAGGCTCACAACTTTCAGATGTGGATAGGTTTTTGTCAGTTCCACGCCAACGTTGAACGATTCATCAACGCTTCCGTCGTTTACCAATATGAGTTCATAACTCGTTTTCAACTGTTTTAGCACACCATCAGTGCGCTTGACAAATTCCGGCAAGCCCTTCGCCTCATTGTAACAAGGAGCAGCGACGGAGATTTCTATCCTTCTTTTTGATTTTGACGTCATGATGGTTGCACTTTCGGTTTGTGCGCGACAATAACGACATTCCAGCAGAGTGGGCGAAGAAATGGGAAAACTGCAAGGAGAAGACGGTCTACTGCTTCGAGCGGATTATATAACCACGACCATCTGTCTGCCTCTTCTATTACTTTTTTCCAGTAGCGCTCTTTATTAGGATCACGCTGTTGCACGAAAGCCATTAAGACAAAAATGGAGAGTGTTGTTAGCCAAAACCAGCGCGTTTGGACATCGTCAAAATAATTCCGGAACATTCGCACATCGGCCAGCTTAAACGGATGCTCATCAACCGTACGCACTTGCATGGCGCGTTTGCGGTAGACATTAATGGCCGGGTTGTATGCTACCGGATCCCAGCTTACTAAGACTCCGTCTGGTTTAAGATGTTTTAGAATATTCTTTAGGGTCGGTTTAAGGTCAACATGGTGAAAAAGATTACCTGCATATATGATGTCGAATTGCTGGTCATTGCGCAACGCAAGATTTTCCGCAGCTGACTTGTGTATCTTGATGGTCGTTCCATTCTTTTCCGCAAGTTGCTTTGCCACATCGAGCATTTTCTGTGAAAGGTCGGTCGCAGTAACGTCAGCGCCTTCGAGTGCGAAGTAGACACTTGCTTCACCAAGTCCACAGCCGATATCGAGCAGCGTTTTACCTGTTAAGTCGCCAAGCGCCTGCCGAATGTAGCGCATTTCCGGTGCTGTCGAGGCTTCATTCATTTGCCTCACATTAATCTTGAGTGCGTCCTCAACCGAGGCCCAATCGTCATGGAAATGTTCTTCCGCGTGAAGCCGTTTTGCTGTTTCATCGGTACCATAGTTTGTCCGTAAAAGCCCTGCTTCACCGGCTATCCTCTGAGCAGTCGTGCGAAAGAATTCAAGATTTTCTTTTTGTACAGAATCGTCTCCAAAGAGCAGCCCCGATGTCTTTTGTTGCTGAACTGCTTCCTGATTATCACCGCGGGTGTAAAAATGAACATGTTCGATGGAGAAAGTTGATTTCCCATGTCCGGGCGACGTCCATTCGACAGAAACAAAATTGGGACGGGGATAATCGAATTGCATCGAGAGAATGAACTCTGACCACCGGTGGTAATTTTCAGCTGACAACAGCCGCTCTTGTTCCGCAAAATCGCGGGCTGCACTAAGGAACTGATGGATGGCGCTTTCAAATAGAATTTTCTTTGGCATAACACTCTATCACATTAAGCAACAATACTTGTTTGTTCCTTTGATTTTGCATGTTTTAGAGACCTGATGTGTTCCGCGGTCTCGAGTATTTTTTCGTAGGATAATGGCCAGCGGTTTTTTGGAGGCGAAGCAAAAAATGTTTTTATGCGCTGGATCTTTGCCGCCATGAAGCGCATTGAGATAGTCATTTCAGGATAACTGCCATACATGCAACCAGTACAGGGTTTCGTTTTTTTTAGAACATCATCGCGGAATACTGCGTCGTAATAAACTTTCGGGAAGCTTTGCGAGTAGGTTGGGACGGAGCGCGGTAGACGATGGTCGCAGCACGGCGCAAAATCCCCGTTTGGCAATACAGCAAAATAAAGATTGGGACTATCGCAAACGCCGTCATTTTTATTTCGCCAAGTTGTGGGTTCATTGCGCACAAAGCGTTTAATATCGTCCAAATACTGATCGCTGTCATACAGCAAGTAGCCCTCCTTCTGCATCGCACGCACCCGTTCTATTACGTTCTCGACGTATGGGTACTCATGTGGAAGGAACCTTGCGGCTTGATCGAACGTGCGGAAATTCATCGGATGGAGGTTATCCGTAACATGGATCGGAACAAGCGAAGTATACCAACCGATTTCTGTCCCAAAGCGAATCACGTCTTCGATATCGTTTAGATTTTCTCGCTGCATTACACAACCGAGTGCTGCGAAGCTCCCTTCTTTTGGCAGATACTTTGTGTACGTTGCCATCGTTTGGAGTGCGCGATGCCAAGATTTTTTAAACCCGCCGTTAATATCATCCTGCGTTGGAGGATAAAGCGAATCGAGCGAGATAGAAATATCTTTTCCCCCGTATTCAATTGATTTATGAATCTGTTCTTCTGTCGCTAGCCCATTGGTCTGCATTCGAACGTGAACACCGCGTGTCTCGAACTCGCGAATAATTTCTGGCAGATCCTCGCGGACGTATGGCTCCCCGCCTGTTAACAATACAATCGCAACCCCTAGTTTCGCAAAATTTTCTGCAATTTGCTTGATTTCATCCAGCGAACACTCCCGCACATCAGAATTCGCATAAATGATATTGCATTGCTTGCATGTAAGGTTACAGCGCGACGTAATGTAGAACTGTACATACACCGGCGCATTCTGGAATAGCGCCGCCTTTGCGAGTGTTTTATATGAGAGTGATGAAAACATCGAATTCGTTGGATTGATTGCGGAAATAAGATATAAAAAAAAGGGGGGAAAAACCACGTAATTCATCTCCTTTGAAAGAACAGCCTGCATTCTGTGGGGGGCGGATTTTCCTTGCAACGAATTGCCCAAATTTTCGTATATTCATAAAATTCAAATTGCAATCCCATGAAGTACTTCGACGAACACCCCAAAATAGTGAGACTCCTGATCGGCATTTTGGCGCTCTGCTTGTTTTCGCTTGGCGCAATGACGTTCTATCGCTACGCCAGCTCGCCTACCGATGAAAACTTGTTCATGAACTCCTCGTCGACATTCTATTTTGTGAAGAACCTCTCCGGGATCGTCATCAAGAAAGCATCGTATCTCCGGTTTGTAACGCTTGTGCAGCATAAAACGGATTCAGTTTGTGTCGGAGACCTTCTCGTGTCAATAAACGATTTCGTCCCCGCGGATCCATCGGAGATTGACGGCATCGTCGCAAGGAGTCCTGGTGATTCTCTCTTGATTACTGTTGACCGGCCGACGGAGACTGCCAGAATAGATTTCAAAGTAAAGAAAAATGATGTTTCTTCTGGAATGATCCGTGTCCTTCCGCCGACGGCAAATGTTTGCGACGTAACGGAAGGGGGTGCGTCGGACCGCGCTGGCATGAAGGTCGGCGACCTGATTCTACGAATTAACAAGCAAGGGTTTAGGAATGTTCTCGAAGCGGATTCGATCATGCGCCAGGGACAAATCGGAAAATCGATTGCCTATGAGATTCTCCGCGCCAATCAAAACCTGCGGTTAAATGTAACATTAGCATCTTTCGGAATTCCGATCTCACTGCTTATTGTTTTTCTGTCGGGGACGCTGTTCATGATCACCGGTACATTTCTTTCGCTCAAGCGCCCCGGGCTGAAAGCCGCACGGCTTACCGGACTCTCATTGCTTGCCTTGGGCTTCTTTTTTGTTGTGACGCTGCTTCAGCGCGACACGTATATTGACACGTTTGTTCGGATACGAATTCTCACAATGACCTGTTCGCTTTTCCTGGGGATAGCGGTCACATTCCACAGCAGAAGCTACTTTCCTATAGAGCGGCCGGAAATTTTGGCGCGCGCATGGATACGGATACTCATGTACGCTCTTGCCGCAATCTGCGTCGTTGTCTCATTGACATTTAAAGGACAATCAGGACTCTTCTGTGTCGGAGCAATGGTTCTTGCCACGGCCGGTGTATCTATCTATTTCTGGAAGCAGTGCAGTCATGAATACAAAAAGCTATCGCGGATTATCAATTGGACATCTGTCATTGCTTTGGTAATTGTTGTTGGATTGGGCTATCTCGTCAATATGACAAACAGCCAGACATATTTTGGCTACATGGGAGCGGCTATGGCAGCTATTCCACTGTCGTATCTCTATTCTATCGGGCGGTACCGGTTGCTCGATCTGGATTTGCGTGTACGGCGGAATATTCAATACTCCATCATCTCCTGGGTGTGGATCGTTTTCCTCGCGGCCGTTGCGCTTGAAATTCTTCTCACTCTTCCTCAGGCAAAATTGAATTTGCCGAACGTCCGGCTCACCGGCACTTCTATTGAAATCCTCGGCACGCCGACGCTTCCCGGTCAACAGGAACCGTTCGAGAAAGCTGTGTTGATGGCGATTGCCGCGGCGCTCACGCTCCTTATAGGATTTGTCGGAAGAAAAGGCCAGGAAATTATTGATACGTTGTACGACCGGGGACGGTATGATTACAGGCGGGCGGCGAGCGAGCTCGCCGAGGTGATGGGAACGAAGCTCGGTATGGTGGACCTTGCCAAGGGGATCGTGGAAAAATTGAGCCAACTCATGAAATTGAAACGTGTCGGTATTATTTTTTTCCGCGATGAACGCTCCTGCTGCTGCACTGAAACGCAAGGGTTCGACGGCAGCGCATGGAAAAAATTCTGCCTCATAGCGGACAGGAAACTGGTCGAAGCAATCCAGAAATTCAAAGGGGAGTTCAGCGTCGATTACCTCCCGGCGGATATCAAGGAAAATTTTCGCCGGCAGGAGTTTCACTATGTAATTCCCATCCGCTCGAAGGAAAAGCTGATCGGGGCCATCTTTGTCGGCGAAAAACTTTCCGAATCGACATTCCGGCAGGAGGACTTGCAGCTTTTATCATCGACCGGAAAGCAAGCATCGGTCGCTATTGAAAATGCATTCTTGTATGAAGAACTTGCCGAGCAGGAGCGCATCAAGCATGAACTTGATATCGCCCGCCACATTCAAGAGGGTTTGCTGCCGAAAGGAATTCCTGCCGTGAAAGGATTGGATATTGCCGGAATTTCAATTCCAGCGATGTCGGTCGGCGGGGATTATTTCGACTACATCCGGCTCGGGCCGAAAAAAATTCTCGTTGCTGTGGCCGATGTTTCGGGTAAAGGAATGTCGGCGGCACTCTATATGTCGAAGATACAAGGCATGGTGCAGCTCGCGGCTCATATGTACAAAACGCCGAAAGAAATGCTCATCCACATAAACCGCCGTATCTTTGAAGGACTCGAACGGAAAGCATTTATTACGATGATTCTCGCTGTGTTTGACTTGCAGAAAAAGGAAGTCCGCATTTGCCGTGCCGGCCACAACAAAGCGCTGATCGGCGTCAACGGCAAGCTGCAGTTTCTTGATGCTCATGGAATCGGGCTCGGTCTGGAACGGGGAAAAATTTTCGAGGAAGAACTTCAGGAAATCCGGAAACCGCTGTCAAAAGACGGTATTTTTGTTTTTTATACCGACGGTCTGACCGAAGCGATGGATGCGCAGAATAATCAATTCGGTGAAGAGGCTGTCCAGAAGATTGTCCAATCGGGCAGGAGTCTCACCGCCGCCAATTTGCAGCACTCCATCCTTTCGTCCGTTCAAAAGTTCCGGGCCGATGCCGAGCCGCACGATGATCTAACGCTGGTGGTTGTAAAAGCGTCTGCGTGAACTAAGAGAACCTCACCAAGGGCTCCTCATTGATGTCCGAAACTGAGCGATGCATTCAACCGACGGTGCTGACATAGATTCTCCCTAAGGGATGCCATCGGCATTCACTCCGCTTCGCTCCGTTCAGAATGACAATGATGTAGCATGGTTTGTTCAGAATGATATTGCAACTTGTTTCACCGTGTCATCCTGATCCCGACGAAGTCGGGAGAAGGATCCATGACATTGCTCCTCGTTATATTCCCGAGGCGCTGTTGACACGTGGATTCTCGAAAAGGGATGCCTTCGGCATTCACTACGTCCCGCTTCGGCGGTCGAAGACTCGACTTGGCGAGGACTCCGTTCAGGATGGGAGATAACAGAAGGTTTTTAAATAAACCTATGTATTTCCCTTCAAATGGATCCTATGAAAGGATTTGTCAAATTTTTCCTGACGATAACAGCATATCGCAGATCTCCCGTACGCATCCTCCGCCCCCGTTTTTCTTCGTGATGTAATGAGCGACTTTCTTGTTTTGATCGGTTCCGTCTGCGGGAGTTGCTGCAAAGCCGACGCGTTTCATCACCTCAAGGTCGTTAACATCATCGCCGATATACGCGACTTCTTCCCACGTCAGCGAATGGCGTTTCATCAACATCTCCATCGAACTCACCTTATCGCGCGCTCCTTGAACAAGGTCTGTGATCTTTAGCTTTGCGGCGCGCCGCTCGACGATCTTTGTATCTTCGCTGGTGACGATTGCAATTTTGTACCCCGCCTTTCGGAGAAGCACCAGGCCCATCCCGTCCCGAGTGCTGAATCTTTTCAACTCATCCCCGAGTTCTGAATAGTACATTCCCGAATCGGTCAACACTCCGTCGACATCGGTCGCGAGCATTTTGATTTTCTTAAGGCGGGGGAGGAGCGATTTTTTCATACAGATCTCTAACGTGATTGTTAAATCGTTATTCGGCGATTGATTTTACAATATAGTCCTGGACATCTTCACGCAAATATGGATGCATCGGCACACTGAAAATGGAATCCGCGATTCGTTCGCTCACCGGGAAGTCTCCTCGCTGGTAGCCGAGGCTGCTGAACGCCTCCTGCAAGTGGAGCGGTTTTGGATAATACACTGCCGTCGGCACCCCGCGGGATTTTAATCTATTAATCATCTCGTCGCGCTGTTGAACAAGCACCGAATACTGCGCCCATACGCTTACATAGTCTTTTGGCACAAAAGGCGTCGTGACAGAATGTTGTAGCTTTTGCGTATACCGGGCGGCAATGGAATTGCGCAGATGTACCTCTTCATCAAAGATTTCCATCTTTGCAAGCAGCACCGCCGCCTGCATCGTATCCAGCCGGCCGTTGATTCCGATGCGAACGTTGTTGTATTTGTCGCTTCCTTGTCCGTGCACCCGGATCGATCGGAGTTTTTGCATCATCTCGTCGTTGTTGCAGAAGATCGCACCGCCGTCGCCGTAACAGCCGAGCGGTTTAGCCGGGAAGAACGATGTGGCGGCGACATTTCCCATGCTTCCGGCTTTTCTTCCTTTGTACGTCGCACCGAACGATTGCGCCGCATCCTGAAGAACAAAGAGGTTGTATTTTTTTGCTACGGCTTCAATCGGATCATAGTCCGCCGTTTGGCCAAAAAGGTCGACCGGGATAATCCCTCTTGCTTTCCTTCCTGAATTATTTTTCAGAAATTTCTGAATTTCTTCTTCAAGTTTGATCGGGTCGATGTTGTACGTTCGCGGGTCGATGTCGACAAAAACGGCAGTTGCTCCGAGCAGCGCGACAACCTCTGCGGTTGCGATGAAGGTGAAGGGCGAGGTAAAAACCGCATCGCCCGGCTTGATGCCGTATGCCATGAGGGGCATGAGAAGCGCGTCGGTCCCGCTTCCACAAACAATGCAGTGCTTGACGCCGACATAGTGTGCCAGTTTTTCCTCAAGCTCTGCAATTTCCGGCCCCATGATGTATGCGCCGTGGTCCATCACTTTTTTGATCCGCTGCTCGAGCGAATCACGGATACGTTTCTGCTGCGTTTTCAGGTCGATGAAATCGATTCTTCTAAATTCCGTAGCGTCCATAAAATATTTTCCTCAAGATAACTAATTCTCACCGCTCACCCCCTCTTAATCTCCCCCTTGAAGGGGGAGAGAGTGTCTACCCTCCCCTTTAAGGGGAGGGTAGGGTGGGGTCGCCCGTCCTAGTCCAATCCGGAAAGGAAATCCGCAATCGAATTGACACGCTCGCTCCAGCTGTTGAGCCTCGCTACTTCTTTTCTCTTTTTTATCATCTCCGTCGATGTCATGGTGAGAGCTTTCTCAATTCCCTTCAGGAAGGTTTCTTTCGTTGTCGCGTTGAGAACGATGAAATCTTCCAGATTCCTCGGCCCGACGGTCGAAACAACCGGCTTTCCTGCCGCCAAATACTCATAAAATTTTAGCGGAGCGGCATAGTACGTCGACACTTCTTCCAGGGTATACGGTAAGATGCAAACATCGAATTGATTGATGTACAGGGGCACCTCGTCGGATGCTATCGCGCCGAGGAAGTACACGTTGGTCTTTTTCTTCAACTCCTCAACTTTTTCATAATACCGCTTGTCGCTTTCCGTCACCGGACCAACGATGACGATCGACCAATCAGGATGCGCTGTGGCAACGAAGTCAAGCAGGTCAAGGTCGATGATGTGGCGGACGACTCCGGAATATCCAATTACCGGCTTATGTATTCTTTTGAATTCTTGGGGAACCGGGCCGGAGAGGGGAGAGTTTTCGAATAACTGATAATCGACGCCGTGGTGAATGGTGGTGATCTTTTTGGCAAAAGGTGATTTTTCCTCCGTCAACTTTTCGGAGACCGTAATGACGGCGTCCACTTTCTTTATCAGTCTTTGTTCCAATGCCGCCACTTTTTGCCGCAGTGATTCCTGTTTGTACAATTTATCAAAAGCGTCATTGCAGAAATAGACCGAAATCTTTTCACCCATATGTCCGACCAGCGAATCTGCGTTGTACGCAAAGATGAGGAGCACGATGTCGTGGAAACCGAGTTTCTTCATCGCGCGTTTCATGAAAATTCGCGCGACGCTCCAGTTCATCCGGCTCACGAACGAGCTGAACTCTCCGAACGGCAGGAAAGGGATAACCGAAAGAAGGAAAAGATTCTTTGTCACTTCTCTCGGACTCTGTAAGAAGCGGAATAATTTTGAGAAATCGGGTTTTTTGAGAAACTTTGAAATTGTATAAAAACCCTCTATAAAAAGGACCCGGTTTCCCTGTTTTGTCAATTCAACGGCGAGGTGGTGGCGAATCCGGCGGGGCCCCTCCCATTCCGAAAGCGTGACGATGACGATGTCCCTATTATTGAAGAAACCTTTTGAGCCGCTCTTCATACGAGGCGTACATAAGTCATGTGGTGCTCTTGCATGCGTCAATGAGTGCACCGGCAATGTATTCTACCTGGGCATCGGTGAGTTCAGGGTAGAGGGGAATGCTGAGGAGCTGTGATGCATACCGTTCGGCAACGGGAAAGTCGCCCGCGCGGTGGTTGAGGTACCGGTATGCGGGCTGCAAATGCAGCGGAATCGGGTAATGAATTCCCGTTGCGATACCTTTTTGTTTCAAAATGTTCCGCACTTTTTCCCGCGCATCGACACGGACAACGTAAAGGTGGTACACATGAGTCGAATTCTTGCGGACTGCCGGAGTTTTGATGTTGTCGTGACCCTTCAGCAGGTTGTCAAAATGTGAGGCATGGAGTTGCCGCCGCTTGATCCACTCATCGAGATGGCGAAGTTTGACGCTGAGTATCGCCGCCTGCAGCGTGTCGAGCCTGCTGTTGTATCCTTCGATTTTGTGTTCATACTTTTCGAGCCTGCCGTGATTAGCAAGCATGCGAACACGTTCAGCGAACTGCTCATCGTTTGTTGCGACAGCTCCCGCGTCGCCGTACGCACCAAGATTCTTGCCGGGATAAAAACTAAACGTCGCCGCTTTCCCGAAACTACCGATTTTCATTCCATTGTACAAAGCGCCGTGAGCCTGCGCCGCATCTTCAATGACGATCAGGTTATGCTTTTCAGCAATCTGCTGGATTGCCGTCATGTCCGCCGGCTGCCCGTAGAGATGGATGGGAATGATTGCTTTTGTCTTTGAAGTAATCCTTTCTTCAATCTTCGTTACATCAATCGTATAGGTCGAGGGGTCGTTATCAACGAAGACTACCTTTGCGCCTGCCGCCGTGATGGCTTCCGACGTTGCAATAAATATGTTTACGGCGGTAATTACTTCATCGCCGCTACCGATGCCGCAGGCGCGAAGCGCGAGATGGATAGCATCCGTTCCGTTCGCCACGCCGACGACATGACGAATGCCGGAAAAATCTGCGAAAGATTTTTCAAACGTTTTGATTGCGCTCCCGCCGATGAAGTCGGTCTGATTCAGGACACTCTGTATGGCGCCGTCAATTTCATTTTTGATCGAGAGATACTGGCTCTTTAAATCAACGAGAGGAATATTCATTCTTTTTTCTTATAGGGGAGGCTGGCAATTGAGTTGATAATTCTGGCAGGGTTCCCTGCGGCCACTTTGTTGGGCGGGACGTCTTTTGTTACGACTGCTCCCGCGCCGACCAAAGAATTTTCACCGACGGTAATACCCGGGAGTAATGTCGCATTTGCACCGACCTTTGCATTTTTTTTAACGATCGCGCCGCGCAGTTCTTTCTTTACGTTTGGCGAAAGCGGATAGAGTGCATTTGTAATGACGACATGAGGTCCCAGCCAGCACCCGTCTTCGAGAACTGACGTTTCCGGGACAAACGCGTTTGTGTGGATGCGAACATTCGAACCGATTGTCACATGGTGTTCGACGACCGAGGAAGTTCCGATGCTGACATTGTTACCGATTTTGTTTTCCTCACGGATCATCACATGATGGCCTGTCTGGAAATTATCCCCGATCGTATTCCCCGCGTAGATAACCGTGTGAGACCGGATCACTGCACCGTCTCCGATCGTTGTCGGCAATTCGCCGGACTTTTTGCCTCGCGGCGGAACTCCGATGATGACAAAATCCTCGATCACCGCATTCCGGCCGATCGTGACATTCGGGTGGAGCCTGTAATTAATGATTTTACGTTTCGTTCTTGGCACTTTGGGCGTAGATTTTTTCGATGATCTCAACGGTTTTCATTCCTTCAAATCCGCCGGTTGCGATCGGCGCGTTTTTCGAGAGGACGTCAATGACATTCGCGTACACCTTATCATGATTGGACATCGAGCCTTGATAAAATCCATATTCATTGGCAGGGGCGGATTGCGGAACATCCTTTATTTCGTAGCCGTCGATCGATTGATATTCCAGCACGTTTAAATACTGTCCGCCGACTTTGATTGTTCCCTTTTCGCCGAAAAGAGTAATGGAGCCTTCCATGTTCTTTTTAAAGCTGTTCACAGTATAATTGACCGTCCCGATCGCCCCGTTCTGAAATCGAAGAAGTACCACTCCGGTGTCTTCGAACTGTACGGTTCCTGGATGCGCAAAGTTCTTCGTTATCGCCTGAACGCTCGCAACCTCTCCGACCATCCAATAGAGCAAATCAATAAAATGACTGAACTGGGTATACAACGTGCCGCCGTCCAGTGCCTTTTTCCCTTTCCAATCGGATTCCTCGTAATAGCGGTCATTCCTGTTCCAAAAGCAATTCAGCTGGACGCTATAAATTTTTCCCAGTTTGCCCTGGTCAATTGCCTTCTTCATCTCGACAATCGGCGGATTGAAGCGGTTTTGTTTGACGATGAAGAGATTCTTGTTTGCTTTTTCAGCCGCCTCAATCATTTTTCTGCAATCGCCGACGGTAATTGCCATCGGCTTTTCGCACAGGACATGTTTGCCGGCATTGAGTGCTTTGATCGTATGTTCTGCGTGGAATGCGTTCGGCGTGCAAATAGAGATGACGTCAATATTCTTTTCGGCGGAAAGCAACTCATCGATATTGTTGTAGGCATTGCATGAATACTTCGCACTGAGCTCTTTTGCTCTTGCCGGCTTTGTGTCGCATACAGCACTCAATTGTGCCATTGTGCTGATGTGTTCAGCATGCCGTTGGGCAATTCTGCCGCAGCCGATTATTCCAAAAGTTATTTTTTGCATATAAAACTTTTCATTAGATCAATAAAAACCGCGAAACGTATAATAGCCTACCCAAAAAGCGTAAAATTCGAATCAATTTATTCAATTTTTGCGGCAATAGCAAAGATGGAAAATGTCAGTGAATCATTTGAATCATGGACATTTTTGCTGTCAAATCCGTGATGGATGAACAGTTTTTGTTCTTGGCAAGTCGGGAATAGCCATATTGCTAGCTGTCACAGGTTAATTGCCGGGAAGTTGCTTTTAAAAATAAATCTTTGTACAATTTTTCGTCAAATCGAAAGGGGTTCCACCATGAAAAAGACTCTTCTTCTTATTCTCACGCTTTTTGTCACTTCTCAATTAGTTTCTCATAATAAATCAACTATTCCTGCTCAAGGCCTTGTCGCATATTACCCGTTCAATGGCAACGCCAACGACTCAAGCGGAAACGGAAACAACGGTGCTGTTGCAGCGGCAACTCTTACGGCAGACCGATTCGGTTCACCAAACAGCGCGTATAGTTTTGATGGATCGACTTCTATTATTCGATGCGGGGATATTCTGGACAGTGTCTTCTCAGCTCCCATAGCAAAATTCAGTGTTTCGGGCTGGGCAATGACGAGGACGTACGGAAGCATTGCACCCGGAGGCGGATTTATTATCGGCAAAAATGGAGGGGGAAATGCCGGACCGTATCAATGGAACGTAACTCACCTTGATGGTGTGCTGTGTGCAGCAGTTATGTCCGACACGCTTGCGCAAAACTATGTTGCCCTAACCAGTCCCATCGCCAAGGACGAGTGGTTTCATTTTGTGCTTGTGTTTGACGGCAGCCTGCCGGAAATGCAGCGTGTGAAACTCTATGTTAATGGACAATCGTCGAATAGTTCTGTTTTTCAGCATGTGGGAACTTTAGGCACGGCAACCGAAAACAGTTCGCAGCTTCTTACAATCGGTGCAAGTCATTATGCAAATCATCCTGATTCGACTCATGATTTTTATGATGGAAATGTTGATGACATCCGCATCTACAATTGGGCTTTGGACGATTCATCGATTCAATCCCTCTATCATGAAGGGGGATGGAAATCATCTTCGCAGCCAAACCTGGCATTGTACTATCCATTTAATGGTAACGCCAACGACTCAAGCGGAAACGGAAACAACGGTGCTGTTGCAGGAGCTACTCTTACGGCCGACAGATTTGGTACGCCGAATAGTGCCTATAGTTTTGATGGATCTACCTCGATCATCCGATGCGGCGATATTCTGGACAGTGTCTTCTCTGCTCCCGTTGCAAAATTCAGTGTTTCGGGATGGGCAATGACGAGGACGTACGGGAGTAATGCCGGCGGCAGCGGATTTATTATTGGGAAAAATGGAGGCGGCAATGCCGGGCCGTATCAATGGAATGTAACTCATGAAGTGGGGGTGCTTACTGCATACGTTATGTCCGATACGCTTGCACAAAACTATATTGCTCTCGAGAGCCCCATGACCAAGGGCCAGTGGTTTCATTTTGTGCTGGTTTTTGACGGTAGTTTGCCGGAATTGCAGCGGATAAAACTCTATGTGAACGGACAATCCTCAAATAGTTCTATTTATCATCATGTAGGGACTCTCGGGACTACTACAGTGAACAGTCAACAGCCGCTTACAATTGGCGCAACATATCACGCTAACACTCCTGACTCCCCAGGAAATTTTTATGACGGAAATGTTGATGACATCCGCATTTATAACTATGCTCTGGATAGTGTGGCGATTCAATCTCTCTACCATGAGGGTGGGTGGCCACTGACATTGGAGCCAGAGCTTGCTGCCTACTACCCATGCAATGGCAATGCCAATGATTCAAGTGGAAACGGGTACAATGGAGTTGTTGCCGGGGCAACTCTTACAACCGATCGGTTTGGGCTTAGCAACAGCGCGTATAGATTTAATGGCACAAGTTCCGTGATTCGATTTGGAGATATTCTGGATAGTGATTTCTCGGCACCAGTCGCAAAGTTCAGCATCTCGGGCTGGGCAAACACTCGGTCTTATAAGACTCTGCATCAAGATGGCGGATATATGATGGGAAAGAATGCCGGAGGGTCAGGACCATATCAATGGGGCATTGGTCACTACCAGGGTCTTGTGGTTGCATCTGTTTTTTCTGATACCAATGGTCTGACGAACTACATGGGAATTTCTAGCCCCATGGGTACTAATGAATGGTTTCATTTCGTATATGTCTTCGACGGCAGTCAACCGGAAATGCAGCGCCTTAAACTTTACCTTAACGGTCGATCATCCGGAGATTCAGTGTTGTGGCACGTAGGCACCATCGGCACAACGACAGTGAATACTCACCAACAATTCACGTTTGGTGCGAGTCACGCGCGCAACAATCCTCTTTCCCTCGCAAATTTCTATGACGGAGATCTTGATGATATCCGCATTTACAATTATGCCCTAGATAGTGGAACGGTTCAATCACTCTACCATGAACGAGGATGGCCAAAATCATCCATTCAACCTCCACATGCGGCGGCTCTCGAAAATGTATATGAACCGAATGCCGGAAGCATTCCTTTGAATTCGTTCAATTTCTCGAGTACTGGAAGTTATTCTCCCAACGGAACAATAGATTCCGTATTCTGGTTTGTCAACGACAACCTCGTTAGTAAGCAACCAAACTTGATATATAGTTTTGCGCAAGGTACTAATCTAGTCAAACTTGTTGTGCAGGACAATGTTCAGGCGAGAGATTCGAGCACTGCAACCGTCAATAGATCGATGTTCAAAGATTATCTCAATGGCCCTGTATATGCAGGCCCAAGCATATTGGGAAACGGTATATTGTATGTCATAGGCACTGGGGATGCGGTCTACAAATTGGATTCAGCAGGAAATGTTTTGTACTCGCTTCAAGTAAACGGCGAGGTCAAGTCTTCTAGCACCATAGCGTACGACACCACAGTGTATATAGGATCTTCGGATAAAAATCTGTATGCATTTTCAAAGAGCGGAAATGAACTTTGGTCACCGTTGGCCATAGGAGGAGGACTCAGCGCAACTCCTGTGGTAGACTCAATATCAAATCAATTGTACATAGGCGTTTCAAATAAGAATTTTGTTGCTGTGAACAAATCAACTGGTACAGTTTCTTGGAATTATTTCGCTGATGCACCGATTGCGACATCTGCAGCAATAACTCCGGACAGGAAACTTATTTTTGCGACTGTGAAAGGTACCGTTTACGGCTTCGATCTTGCGAACCAGTCGAATCCCCCTGCACCTGCATGGGAGATACCGTTGTATGATTCTATTTATTCTTCCCCCGCTGTGGACAACAAGGGTTTTACTTACTTTTGCACGATGAAAGGAAAAATCTATAAAATCTCAATGCTTCCGTTGCAGCAGGCGGCAATTGTTTGGCAAGCACAGGCGGGAGGAGCGATCACGGGGTCGCCGGTTATCGATGGTAACGGAACTCTTTACGTCGGATGCGGCGATTCAAAATTATACGCTATTGATGCAGAGAGTGGAAACATCAAATGGACATACCCGAGCGGTTCACCGATTTTTTCAACCCCCACTGTCTCGGATATAGGAATGATCTATTTCGGCAACCACAGCGGCAAAGTTGTTGCGATGGATTCGAGTTCGGTTGTGCATTGGTATTATCAGGATAGTACGAGCGTCGATGCTCCGCTTCTTTACAACCGGGGAACACTGTACGTCGGCACGGTAGGAGGGAGACTTCTCGCTTTCTATGATGATGCGGATTCAAGTACACACGCCATGGGTGCAAAGAAATCCGGCTTATCAAAAGTGAATGTTGGGATGCTCTCACCAGTGTGGGGGACTTTTCACGGCAACAACCAAAGGACTGGAGTTTTTAGCGGTAAGGTGATAACCAAGGTAAATGATAAAACAAATCTATTGCCTAACGAATACAGTCTTTTACAAAATTACCCTAACCCGTTCAACCCAGCAACGAAAATAGACTACAACCTTCCAATGAGCAGCTTTGTTACATTGAAGGTTTACGATGTGCTCGGCAGAGAAGTGAAAGCGTTGGTTGCCGAACGCCAGAGTGCAGGGCTCCACTCGGTGATTTTAAACGCAGAGGATTTACCGAGCGGTGTATATTTTTACAGACTTTCTGCAGGTCGTTTTGTTGCAACGAGGAAATTAATGTTGATCAAATAGGAAGAAATTTTCAAAAAGTTTGCGACGTTATTACGAATCGTAATATGAAAGATGTCGTAAAGCAAAAAAAGCCACGACAATGATCGTGGCTTTCTTATTAGAGAACGATAAGAAGTGAGAACGCTCCGTTTACTTTTCTCCTTTAATCACCATCCAGAAACCGCACCAGGGAGCGAGAAGCTTTTGGTTTATTGCGTTGACGAACTTCGGGAACCTCCGGCGATACGAATCGCAAAACGTATAAGTTCGATTACGAAACCGTGCGAACATTCGTTCGGCCTCAGATTTTGAATACGCTTTTCCGAGCGGATTTTCCCCTCCATCATACACACGCACCCAATCCTCTAAAAGAGTCGGCCGGGATAATGCTTTATTCTTTTCCCGCATGGACTTCCATATCGTGAACAGCGGAATTCCGAGCCACACGTGAACCGAATTCTTGTGGTACAGCATGATGATAATTTTCCCTCCCGGTCGCAGCACGCGGTAGACTTCATCGATCGCCTTTTGAGTATTCGGAGTATGGTGAAGCACGCCAAAAGAATAGACGACGTCGAACGAGGCGTCTTCAAACGGGAGGTTCTCCGCATCCGATACGCGGGCATCAAGGGCTAATCCTTCAACCTCAAAGCGTTTCTTGGCAAGTTCGATGCTCTGTGGAGTGAGATCAACTCCCGTGACGAATGCACCTCCTTTAGCGAATTGGAGAAGATCGGTTCCCAGTCCGCATCCGATTTCCAGCAGCTTTTTTCCGGCATACCGGTCAAACCCGATGATCTTGTTCATGAAGGGCTGAGTTTCGTACCTGAACCGCTCGACTTCGGCAAAGAATTCTTTCGAACCCCATTCGAGATGCGTGAATTGCGTACCGCAGGGGTGGGCATTCCAGTAGTCCCTGACCTGTTCCTTAAGTCGTTCGTCCTGTGCGTCGATCATGTTATTTCCGCTGTTGTCGTGTTTAATTTTCCACCTATGTAAGCTTCTCCCCGGCGATCCAGGATTTATGCCACATCTTGAAGTTGATAAGGCTCCAAATCTGAGTTGAATAGTTGATCCCCGTCTGTTCGTATTCGTTGATGAGGTTTCTGATGTACGTTTTGTCGGTATACGGATCGTCGTACTCCAATAAAAACGGCTTGGCGTAGTTGAGAATTTTTTTTGTCAGCATATTTTTTCCCGAGCCGGCAAAGCCTATTTTTTTCCGGTAGATAATATTGTGTGGTATCAATCCTTCCACCGCTTTCTTGAGAATGTATTTAGTCTCGCCGTTCTTAATTTTCAATTGCCACGGAATTCTCATCGAAAACTCGACAAGTTTATGGTCGAGGAACGGGACGCGCGCTTCAACCGATGTCGCCATCGTCATCTTATCGACACGCATCAGCAGCAGTTCGGGGAGGCGGTTCTTCAATTCCCAGTAGATCATCTTTGTCGAGTAATCGTCTCCCGGCACAGCGCGGAATGATTCGTCCACTAAGGCGCCGGATAACGCCGCCGACGAGCTCAGAAGCTTCGACTTTTCGCTGTCGTCAAACGCAGTCGCCCCGCCGAGAAACGGCTCGTTTGTGGAAAGAAAATTTTTGATATAATTCTGGCGATAATCGACGCGGAGAGATTTCAGCAGCGTCGAAAGCATGGTGTAGCTTGTCGAGCGGATCGATTCCGGCATCGAGCGGATGAACCGGAATTGTTCCTGCAGCCGGATAATGCGTTTGTAGAGTGTATAACCGCAAAATTGTTCGTCGCTTCCTTCTCCGACCTGCACTACAATTGTGCCGTTGTCCCGCGCCAGCTTTGACACATAATAGAGGGGGAAAGAAACGGGATCGGCGAGCGGCTCGTCGTGATGGTAAATAACCTTTGGAAAAAGGTTGATGAAATCGTCGTCGTTGATGACAATTTCATGATGATTCGTTTTGAATTCTTTTGAGATCTGCCGCGCATACGAAAACTCATTAAAGCTCTTTTGCCCCTCTATTGCAACCGAAAACGTATCGACAGGGCGGGTCATGAGCTGGCTCATCAACGCCACGTTTGTGCTCGAGTCGAGACCGCCGCTCAGAAACACGCCGAACGGAACATCGCTCATCATCCTTTTTTCGACGGACTCTTTGAGCAGTTCGAGGATGCGCCGCGCGCAGTATTCCTCGTTGTTAACGTCCTCGCCGTCTCCGGGCTGAAAGACGTTCCAGTATTCCTGGTTGGTGACCGTGCCGTTCAACGCCACTTCCAGATAATGTCCCGCTTCAAGTTTTTTAATCCCCCTGAAAAGGGTTTGCGGAGCGGGCGTTGCGATGAACGTGAAGTAATGCGAGAGCGCAGTTTCGTCCACCTCCCGCCGTATCGATGAATCCTCGAGAATCGCTTTTATTTCTGAAGCAAAGAGGAAACGGTTGTTTGCTTGAATATAGTACACGGGTTTAATGCCGATCCGGTCGCGGAAGAGGAAGAGTTTTTGTTTCTTTGAATCCCACAGGGCAATGGCAAACATGCCTTCAAGCTTCTGCACAAACTGCGGGCCGTACTCTTCATACGCATGGATGAGCGTTTCAGTATCGCTGCGCGATTTATAGCGGTGTCCTGCGGCTTCGAGTGCGGGGCGGAGTTTTGCGTGGTTGTAGATCTCGCCGTTAAACACGATCCACACAGTGCCGTCTTCGTTGCACATCGGTTGATTGCCGGCAGGGGAGAGATCGACGATCGCGAGCCTGCGAAACCCGAGTCCAAGATTCTTTTTCGGAGAGATAAACATTCCGTCGGAATCGGGACCGCGGTGCCTGATCTTTTCAGCCATGCTGCGGAGCAGGCCCTCGTTCACAGGCTGAGTGCTTCCGTCGAAATGGAGTATGCCGCAGATACCGCACATGCGAAATTGAAGAGTTAAAATGAAAAAAATTAAAAAGCTAAATCTGCAATCGGCAGATTTAGCTTCAACTGAATACAATGTACTAGATTATCGTATGAGTTTCAAGAAGCGGCCGGCCGGCTCTTGTTGATAAAAGCCAACGTTAGACATTTTGCAAGGTCAGAATGATATTACTGAAGGAGTCGTATATGCCAACCCAAATTAAGACAATACTTACGGGTTGCATTTGTTTGGAGTTCTATTACATTTCCCTATATGCGCATTGCGGTTATTTCCGATATTCACTCCAACCTGCAGGCTCTTCAGAGAGCTTTTGAAATTATCGATGAAAAAAATGTCGATACGGTGTACTGCCTCGGCGATATCGTCGGTTACGGTGCAGAACCAAACGAGTGCATTGCAATGCTGAGAGACCGCGGGGTATTGTGTATCGCCGGCAATCATGATAAAGCATCTCTCGACGCAAGCCGGGCCGAGCATTTAAATCGTTACGCACGGGCAGCAATTGAATGGACAGCCCGGCAATTAACTCCTGGACATATCGAATTTCTTTCGCATCTGCCCTACAAAATCGTCGCTCACCATTCTACGTTCGTGCATGCGTCACCGGATGAGCCGGAAGAATGGAATTACATTGTCACGGAGTATGACGCGCAGGAATATTTTGAATTCTTCACGACGCCGCTTTGCTGGGTTGGGCACTCTCACATAAGCGGTGTGTACTGTGAAGACATGACATCGTCCAAAATAAAAAGGGGCAAACGGTATATTATCAATGTCGGCAGCGTCGGCCAGCCGCGCAACCGGGACAGCCGTTTGAGTTTCGGAATTTTTGACGAAGACCGGTGGGAGTACGAACACGTTGTTGCAGAGTATGACGTCGGTTTAGCGCGGGAAAAGATTATTGAAGCAGGGCTGCCGCCGTACCTGGGGGACCGGCTGCTTGCCGGCTTGTAAAACTCTTCTTATTGTGATGCCGCCAGCAATTCCGCCTGGAAGGTTTCCTTCGTCTGCAAGCCGATCATTTTCTTTACTATCTCCCCTTTTTTGTTCACAAAGAACGATGTGGGAATGCCCCGAATGCCGCCGAAGGCCTGTTCGAGTTCCCCGTTGTCGATAACAATCGGATATGCGAGATTTGCCTGCACCGCAAATGTGTGAACGAGGTTGAGTACGTCACCTTCGCGGTCGAGGGAAATTCCGAGAATCTTAATGTTTTTATCTTTGTATTCGTCTCGAAGGGCAACCAGATCAGGAAGCTCCCGCTTGCACGGACCGCACCATGTCGCCCAGAAATTTATCAGCACTACGTTACCTTTCGAAAACTCGGCGAACGAAATTTTCTTTCCCGTTTCATCCGTCCAGCTAAAGTCGGGTACTTTGGTTCCTTCATTCTTCTGGACTGAATTTACTTTTGACACGGTAGCGATAAAGTCGCCCGGCGACGCGGATGAAGATTGTGAGGATGAATTCTCTTCGTTCTTTTTCCCGCAGCCCGAAAAAATCATAATTATCAAGAGCACCGCGGTGAAAACCGTTCTCGGCAAAAGGAAATGTGATTGGCTGGGTTTCGTCATTGATGCTACCATGGGTCTTTCTCGCTCAGCAGAGCGATCATTTTATCTCGTCCTATTTTGCTGACTGCTGCACAGAGTGTGTTGTTATGTTTCCAGAGTACGACATTGCACAAGTCGGGTGTTTGTTCAAAATACCATCCTGTTTTTTCCAAGGAGGCTATAGCGTTTTCGGGCAATCCGACTTTGTCCCCGCGCAACGCTTCCTTCATGTCCACCTGGTAGACGTAAAGGAGTCCTTCTCCGCCTATTTTGTACACAACGTGAACGAGGCGCACGCCGTCAATTTCCGAGAGAATGCCGCCGCACCAATCGCAGTCGTTCAGCGCAGCAACGCTTACTTCGAACGTCGTTCCGTTGGCGAGATAGTCTTTGATATCGCCCGGGTCGTGGCTCACCAGCGTCGGTTTCAGGGCACCGGTCATCGCAGCGCTATAGTTATTCAACGATTGGGCGATAATATTCTTGCCGCTTGATATCGGGATGGCGTTGTTCTTTTGCAGCAGAGATACAGCGCCTACGGCCACAAGCACGAGCGCCACCAAAGCAACCGCCGGGTTTAGAAATGTCTCTCCGAACAGTGCCGAAATCCAATTTCTCGATGAGGGGCGCAATTTTTCCGCGGCGGACTGGAGAGATTTATAGACATTGTTTGGAACGCTCTGCCGTTGAACCTTCGCATGCAGAACAGATTTTGTCAGGAGTTCCATCTCGAATTCATTGCGGCAGGAAGGGCAAACCCCGGCGTGGGCGGTGAAATTACGAAAGGTGGGTGTGTGTAGCCGCTTATCTACCGCCTCGCTGATCAACTCTTGAAACTCACGACAATCCACCGCTACACCTTCAGGCTAATTTTCTTCATCGATCAGTCTTTTCCGACAAATCCGCGTTTTTTTGCGTACTCGAATAACTTTGCATAGAGGAGCTTTCGTCCGCGGTGCAAACGGGAGCGGACCGTCCCGACCGGGCACTCGACAAACTCTGCAATTTCCTCGTATGTTAATCCTTCAATATCGCAGAGAATGACGACGGTCCGGAACTCTTCCGGCAGATCTTCAAGGGCTTTCGTGACGTCGTCATCGAGCAAATGGCCGAACAACTTTTCCTGCAAATCGTTCGCATCGGCGGAGCTTTCACGGATGACGTTGTAGAAATTCTGAATATCGTTGTAATCAACGGTATCGGGCTCTTTGACGGCCTTCCGGTAGACGTTGATGTATGTGTTTTTCATAATACGAAACAACCATGCGCGGACGTTGGTTCCTTTTTCATACTTGTCCCAGAAACGGAATGCCTTCAGAAAAGTCTCCTGGAGAAGGTCCCGTGCGTCGTCAGCGTTGCCGGTCATTCGTAGTGCATAATTATAGAGGATGTCCGAATGAGGAATAGCCTCCCGTTCAAACTCCGTGTGGAGGCCTCGCGCAGGATTAAGAACGGTAAGAAAGACTGGAAACATGCGATTGTTCCGTCGCGGATGTTTATGCCGCGAATGATGGTCGGCGGCGTCACCCGGATATTGAGTTTATGGCACGCTCTTCATTGAATGCTTTTAGTACAAACAAAACTTAACAAAAAACCGAATGACATTCAACCCGTCAATTGATATATTGTTTGAGACATCTGAAAAATTATCTCTCGCCAGCGTCTTCGCGTGAGCTGCCTTTTTGGAATATTCAGAATGCTCAGCATATAATTCGTGTTTGCTAGTGACTTTCATTGAGTAGCCATGAAAAACCTTTCAACAGTTTTGTTTGCAGCTTTTGTTCTCGCAGCGTGTTCACCGATATCCACAAATTCCGTTCAACGGCTTCCAGGAAAAATGGACGACGGAAGGACGCTTTTGCCAAACGGATGGATTCTCTCGCCGGCAGGAGCGTCAATCGACCTGGGTGATCTTCCTTTGGGGATGCAGGTCTCGCCCGACGGAAAGTTTGCTGCCATCGCGAACAGCGGAGAGGGGAAGCAGACAATCTTGCTTGTCGATATCCATGCACGGCGTGTCGTCCAAACACTGCCGATCAAAAGATCGTGGATGGGAATTCGCTTCAACGGTCAAGGAGACAGAATTTTTGTCTCAGCCGGAAACGACAACGGAATCCATGAATATGCGTTTGAGCACGATTCCGCTTCCTATCTCCGGACCATCGAACTTGGCAAACAATTTCCCGAGCAGGATATTTCGCCTACCGATATAATAATAGACAGCAAGAGATCCCTTCTTTACGTGACGACGAAAGGAAATAATTCGCTCTATAAGATTGATGCCTCCAGCGGTGAAATTTCGGGGGTGTTGGCGTTCGCACATCCGTTGTATTCCTGCGCAATTGACGAAAAACGGCATCTCGTGTACGTCAGCGTTTGGGGTGGATCCCAGGTCGCCGTCGTGGATGCCGATTCGATGACCGCGAAGAAGTTCATTCCTGTCGGCGACCATCCGAATGAAATGGCTTTGACAAAGGACGGCAAGCGGCTTTTTGTTGCGAATGCAAACTTCAATTCGGTATCGGTCATCGGCCTCGACGAAATGAAAGTCATCGAAACAATCTCGACATCGGTCTCGCCCGACGCCCTGAACGGCAGCACGCCGAATTCCCTCGCACTCTCTCCAGATAACTCGACATTGTATGTTGCCAATGCCGACAATAATTTTCTGGCGGTGATCGATATCGAGAAATTTGGCCAGAGCCGTCCTAAAGGATTTATCCCTACCGGATGGTATCCGACGGTTGTCCGCTGTGATGGCGGCCTTCTCCTTGTTGCCAACGGGAAAGGAATGATATCGAAGGCAAACCCTCACCACGAATATATTGCCAGCTTGTTGCAGGGGACGTTGTCGTTCATCCCCGTTCCGAGCAAAGAAGAATTGGCAAAGTACTCGGATCAAGTTTTTCAGAATACACCGCTCACGCGCGCTCATCTTGCCCAGCCCTGGGATGAAGCGAACCCCGTTCCGAAATCTCCGTCAACCGGGTCGCCCATCAAGCATGTTTTTTACATCATCAAAGAAAACCGGACGTACGACCAGGTCTTCGGAGATTTGCCGCAGGGGAACGGCGACTCGTCGCTCTGCATATTTGGACGGGATGTCACACCGAATCACCATGCGCTGGCGGAAGAGTTTGCGCTTCTCGACAATTATTATGAGGATGCCGAAGTCAGCGCTGACGGACATAATTGGTCGATGGCGGCCTATGCCACAGATTTTGTTGAAAAAACGTGGCCAACATTTTACGGCGGACGCGGTGGAACGTATGTTTATGAAGGAGAGGGGATCACAAGCCCGAGCGCCGGATATATTTGGGACGATTGTGTCAGGAACAATGTTTCGATGAGAAACTACGGTGAATTCATCGATGAGGAGGATACTGCAAACGGCGTGTCGCGTGTGAAAGCATCCGGATTGCTGACCAGGACGTCGCCGGATTACCGTGGCTGGGACTTAGACTATTCCGACGTGAAGCGCGCGGATGCTTGGCTAAAAGAATTTGACGCGTACGAAGCGGGCGATTCATTGCCGCAATTTCAAATTATTAAATTACCGAACGACCATACTGCGGGGACGCGGAAAGGATCCCTCTCGCCGCGTGCGATGGTGGCCCAGAATGACCGGGCTCTCGGAATGGTCATTGAGCGAATTTCGCACAGCAGGTTCTGGAAGGAATCGGCCGTTTTCGTGCTCGAAGACGACGCGCAGAACGGACCCGACCATGTCGATGCTCATCGTTCGATTGCGCTTGTCGTGAGCCCGTACACACGCCGGCATTATGTCGACCATACGATGTATTCGACGTCCGGCATGCTTCGCACAATGGAATTGATTCTCGGCCTTCCGCCGATGAGCCAGTATGATGCAAGCGCGACGCCGATGTTCGCTTCGTTCTCATCTTCTCCGGATGTCACGCCATTCATCTCCCGGAAGAACATTATCGATCTTCGCGAGAAAAATGCACTTGGGGCGTTCGGGCAGGTGAGAATGGACGCCTTCAATCTTTCCAGGGAAGACATGGTGCCCGACAATGAATTCAACGAGATTATATGGAAGTCGGTGAAAGGGGCGGCCTGCGAAATGCCTGCGCCGGTTCACAGCACCTTCATCATCACGGGAAGCCGCGACGACGATGATGATTAAACCTCGGCGCTCAATTGATGAATAATTTTGTCCGCGTTATAGATCGATCGCTGACTTTTAAGCAGATCCTTTGGCTTATTCCTATTGTTCTCACGCTGCACAACATCGAAGAAGCATTGACGATGCCCGCGTGGGTAATGGCAAACGTGCCGTTGATCAAAGAGAGTTTGCCGGTTGCTATTGACATCGCCTTTACTCCAACACAGCTTCTATTATCGCTCTTACTTGCTACGGCGGTGCCGTTCATTGTGACGTTCGTATGTGTCAATGGAGAAAAACGGAGTGGAAAATTGTATTTTCTTTTTCTCCTCCAGGCGATCGTGCTGCTCAACGTCTTTATTCCGCATATTGCCGCGTCGGTCAGGATGAAACAATACAATCCCGGAGTCATCACCGCCGTTTGTATCAACCTTCCTTTTTCTCTCTATTTTTTTCGAAGAACGTTTCGTGAAGGATATCTCAGATCGCGGGAATGGGTGCCGCTGTTCCTGCTTGCTCTTTTGATTTACGGTCCTGTTGCATGGATGCTTCATTTTGCAGGCGAATGGATGGCAAAAGCATTCTGAACGGAAGACCGGTTTCTTGCAGACTAAATATTAGAACCTATCTCAAAAATGGTCTTGCGTTGGCCCTTCGACGCTCCCGTCCCGCTTCTGCGGAACGGGATTGCTCAGGGTGAACAAATCACCCGTTCATCCTGAGTAAGCGATCCCGCTCGAAGAGCGGGGGAGCGCATCGAAGGATCAAGTGACATGTTTTTGAGATAGGTTCTAGACACCATGTTTGTAAGACTGCGATATGATGAAATCCTTGGCAGGGTTGCCGTTTCACGCTTGAATCTAATACACCAAACAATCTCTCGTTCCCAAACTGACAGACTGTATGAGTTTGAGAACGAGAGTGAAATTTCTCAGACTGCGGCACTACCAAATACTTGGTGCGAGAAATCAGCCAGGCGTCCGACATCTGCCCGCGTACGCTTGACCTTGCCTATCAAAAAAAGTACTTTGCTATTAGAGTAAACTCCGAGGAGAAGCAGCCCTATGACCGTAGCCGTTGGAATGTCAGAACCCGTTCGGAAAGTGAATGATGATGAAATCAACATTCATACGATCCGAAAGTATATTGTCGGAATAGACGAGGAGATTCCACTTCTCGGCGGTGTGCGCAGGCCGTACATCAACCTCGACAACGCAGCCAGCACGCCGACAATTTCAATCATCACGGATAAAGTGAACGAGTTTCTGAAGTGGTACTCGAACGTTCACCGCGGCACTGGTTTCAAGTCGAAATTGTCGTCGTGGGTCTTTGAAGAAGCGCGCGATACGATCGCGAAATTTGTCAACGCGGATCTCTCCGACAGCATTGTGCTCTTCTGCAAGAACACGACTGAAGCGATCAACAAGCTTGCTCATCGGTTTCCATTCCAGCCCGGCGATGTTGTGCTGACGTCGGTAATGGAGCATCATTCAAACGAACTGCCGTGGAGGAAGGTGGCTCATGTTGTTCACGTGGACGTTACACCGGACGGGCGCATTGATGAAAAAGATTTCAAAGAAAAGATCGCGCTCCATGGGTCGAAGATCAAATTGATCGCTGTCAGCGGGGCATCAAATGTTACTGGCTTCATCAATCCGGTGCATACTTATGCGCGATGGGCGCACGCCATCGGTGCGAAAATTATGGTTGACGCCGCGCAGCTTGTCCCCCACCGCCCCCTTGATATGAAATTGAAGAACGACCCTGAACATCTCGATTACGTAGCCTTCTCGGCCCATAAAATGTACGCCCCGTTTGGCGTCGGCGTGTTGGTAGGGTGCCGGCAAACGTTCGAGGAAGGGGATCCGGAATATGTCGGCGGCGGCACGGTTGATATCGTCAATCTGGAAAATGCGTACTGGACAGATTTGCCGGACAAGGAAGAAGCCGGTACACCGGACATCGTCGGAGCGGTGGCGTTGGCCCAGGCGATCCGTATCATTGAAGCAATCGGGTGGCATGACATCATCGAACATGAAGCGTCGTTGACCCGATATGCACTTGAGAAGTTAAAGAATATTCCGGGAGTTGCGCTGTATGGCGACAAAGACATTGCACACTCTCGTGATCGGCTTGGCGTTATCACATTTAATGTCAATAGCCTCAGCCACGCGCTCGTCGCGGCGATCTTAAGTTACGAGTGGGGCATCGGGACGCGCAACGGCTGTTTCTGCGCTCATCCGTACGTAAAGTGCCTGCTCAATGTTAATGAAGATGAATCGAAAGATATGGAGGAGCGCATTCTTGCCCGCGACCGGTCGACGCTTCCCGGCTTTGTACGGGCAAGTTTCGGCATTTACAATACCAAGGAAGAAGTCGACGTGCTCTGCGAGGCACTCTCCTCGATCGCGAAAGGAAATTACCGCAGCGGATATGTGTTGAACAAAGAACGCGGCGAATATTACCGTTCTGATACGGTCGACGAGTTTGAAAAGTATTTTGCGATTTAGAGGTGTTTACAGAAACGACTAAATACTTCACGATTCCCTTTCAATCTCTCCCTATCCGTGTGGACAATTCCCCTCCCCTACCAGGTGAGGGATAGGGTGGGGTCGGCAAATTGTCGGCATAATTTTTCTTCTGATACCGATAATCCCAATTTTTACCAAAACACTATGCCACTATGAACCCAAATAAACTTTCTCTTGCAACAAAGGCGATTCACGGAAAAAAATTGTATCCGTACAAAGGCCCCGTTTCGCTCCCGATCTATCAAACATCAACGTACCGATTCGACAGTTCCGACGATGCGATACGGTATGCTAACGGCGACACATCGGTCTACGTCTATTCGCGCTACCATAATCCGACCGTGCACGACGTTGAGGAAAAAATCGCATTGATGGAGGAAGGGGAAGCCGCGGCGCTCTTTGCATCGGGGATGGCCGCAATCTCCACGGCCGTTTTGGCATTTGTTCATGCCGGCGAAGACATTGTCAGCACTCCCGCCTTATATGGCGGCACATACCGCTTTTTCCGCGACATACTGCCGGACAGCGCAATCGGCGTCCGCTACATCGCCCCAAATGATCTTGCGAGCCTCGACAAGCGCATCACAAAGAACACCAGGCTTGTCTACTTTGAGACGCCGACAAATCCGACGCTCGACATTGTGGATATCGGGCGCATTGTGGCTCACGTAAAAAAGGCCGAGAAAAAATATCACACTCGAATTTTAACGATGATCGATAACACATTTGCTTCGTGTTTGAACCAGAAGCCGTTCGACGCCGGCGTAGACATCGTCATGGAAAGCGCGACGAAATATTTGGGCGGACACAGCGACATTCTCGCAGGCGTTGTGGTAAGCACGCAAGCGATCATCGACAAAATAAAAGTAACTGCGAAATATCTCGGCGGATGTGCCGACCCGTTTATGGCATACCTGTTGTTCAGAAGTTTGAAGACCTTCGAACTTCGCGTTCGGCGGCAGAATGAGAATGCACTTGCACTTGCGCAGCAATTGGAAAGGCATCCGAAAGTACTGCGCGCCATTTATCCCGGTTTGGAATCTCATCCGCACTATTCGCTCGCAAAAAAACAAATGACCGGTTTTGGCGGGATGGTAACGATCGAAGTCCGCGGCGGCGTGAAAGCGGCTGTGAAGGTGTGCGACTCGCTCAACGTTGCGGTGAACGCTATGTCGCTCGGCGGCGTGGAAACGCTCGTCAGCATTCCGGTCTATTCATCGCATGTCAACATGTCGGAAAAGGAGCTGCGTCAGCATGGCGTCACTCCCGGGATGATCCGCATTTCCGTCGGCGTCGAGGGAATCGATGATCTGATATCGGATTTTGAACAAGCGTTGAAGAAAATATAGGGGTGAACCGCAAAGGCGCAAAGATCGCAAAGGGGGGATTTCTGGAATCGGTGTATGAAGAGGCGCTCTCAATCGAAATGAACATGCGCGAGATTCCGTTTACCCGGCAGGTTGTGGTAGGAGTAAACTATAAGACAACATTGTTGGCAAGGGGAAATTGGATTTTTTGATTGGGGGTCAGCTCATTGTTGAACTCAAGGCTGTCGAAGTGCTCGCCCCAATTCATTCACCACAATTAATATCCTATCTTAAAACAACAGGTTTTCATCTAGGGCTGCTCATAAATTTTAATACCCTGCTTCTTAAAAGCGGGTTAAGAAGGATTATACTCTCCTAACTCCTTGGCGGTCTTTGCGCCTTTGCGGTTCTTCCCCTGGAATTCCTTTCTATTTTTTTTTATATTGTTTCACCACTAACGTAGGCGAATGAAATTTATTCCGTCGTACATTCCGTTGTTTGCGGCCGGCGAGTTTCAACGGCGAATGAAACGGCTCGAGGCAATGCTCGAGTCGTGCACCGTTTGTCCGCACGACTGCGGCAATAATCGTCTGAACGGCGAACTCGCACGCTGTTATTCCGGCTATCTTCCGATTGTTTCATCATATTGTCAGCATTTTGGCGAGGAACCGGCCTTGGGAGGCACATACGGGGTTGGAAATATTTTTCTCGGCAACTGCAACCTGCGCTGTGTGTACTGCCAAAACTTCCAAATCAGCCAGAACTGGAAGGCGGAACGGATGAACGAAGTAACGTTCGAGCGGATGGCGGGAATGATGCTTGAACTTCAGGAGAAAGGCGTACAGGCTATCGGCTTTGTTTCGCCGACGCATTTTGTCCCGCAGATTGTCCGCGCTCTTTCAATTGCGATTCCACAAGGGCTGGACCTTCCGCTCATCTACAATACCAATGCCTACGACTCTGTCGAAGTGCTGAAACTCCTCGACGGTATTTTCGACATCTATCTTCCGGACTTAAAATACAGTGACGACGATTTTGGCTACAAATATTCCAAGGTGAAATCATACACCGAAATTTCCCGGGCGGCCGTCAAGGAAATGCACAGGCAGGTCGGCAGCGATGTCGTCTACAGTGACGACGGATTGGTGAAGCGCGGGTTGATCATCCGGCACCTTGTTTTGCCGAACGATATTGCATCGTCGGAAGAAACGCTTCGATGGATAGCGAAGGAGATGGACAACCGCGTGACGTTAAGCGTGATGTCGCAGTACTATCCGACGCACAAAGCGTTGACGACAGAATTGCTCGACCGCCGCATCCGCGAAAGCGAGTACAATAAAGCATTACGGCTGTTGGATACGCTTGGTTTTGAAAACGGCTGGGTTCAGGAATTCGAAAGCCAGGACTACTATAAGCCCGATTTCAGCGACAGGCGGGAACCGTTCAAAGTAGAAGCATGAAGGAGGATATGGCATGGCATTGTTGACGGAAAAACAAATTGTCGTTCAGTTGCGGTCGTCCAGGGGATGGAAGCGTGAGGGAAGCGAAATTCGTAAAATGTTTGTTCACAAAGACTTTGCACGGGCTATGGGATTTGTGCAATCGGTGGCACTCCTTGCCGAAAAAATGAATCATCATCCCGATATCGATATCCGGTGGAACAAGGTAAAACTGAGCCTTTCGACGCACAGCGCAGGAGGTCTCACGGAGAAGGATTTTGCCTTGGCTGAACAAATTGATTCACTCAATTAAGCGGTGTCATCGAACGCATGACAAAACAGGAACGCATTAAAGCTCTTACCGAGCTTCTTGATAAGAATCCTGACGACTCTTTTTCCCGGTATGCTCTCGCATTGGAACACGTCAGTCTCGGAGAGACTGAGGGTGCAATTGCAGAACTCCGAGAATTGATTCATCGCGACCCCAAGTATCTCGCTGCTTATCATCAATTGGGACAGCTCTACTGCAAAGTCAACAGTACCGCCAAAGCAAAAATAATCTACCGGCAGGGAATAGAACTGGCATTGGAAGCAAACGACATTCACGCAAAGACAGAGATGGAAGAAGAACTGGAGGAGATTGAGGATGAATGGTAGGATGATGAATTAGGAATTATGAATTAAGAATTAGGAATTAAGAATTTGTACGGTACCTGACGACTTTGAAAGCGTAACTTCACCTATCATCGCATTTCCCCTTATGAATTTGACAAAAGAAGAAATACTGCAAATTTTTAGAGAGACGGATGCGCTCCTTGAAGGGCATTTTCTGCTCACGTCGGGGTTGCACAGTCCGCACTATTTTCAGTGTGCGAAGGTTCTCCAGCACCCGAGATACCTCCATCTGCTTGCCGGAGAGATTGTAAAAAATTTTGAACACAACGGGATTGAATTGGTCGTGTCTCCGGCCGTCGGCGGAATTGTCGTCGGGACTGAAGTCGGCAGGATGCTGGAGGCGCGGACAATTTTTGCCGAAAGGGAAAACGGCGTGATGAGTTTGCGCCGAGGCTTTGAAATAAGAAAAGGCGAACGGGTTCTGGTCGTCGAGGATGTTGTAACGACCGGCGGCTCAGTCAAAGAAATTATTCATCTTGTTGAAAAAGCGGAAGCCGTACTCGCGGGCGTCGGCTATATTGTTGACCGCAGCAGCGGCAAGACGACATTTAACGCAAAAACATTCTCTGCCCTCCAAATGGATGTTGTAACGTATAGCGCTGAAGTGTGCCCGCTCTGCAAGCAGGGAACCCCGGCAGTGAAACCGGGGAGCAGAAAGTAGCCGACAGGATTTTTCCATGAAATCACTTCTCATCGTCGTCAGCGATACATTGCTGAAGAAAGCCGAAGAAATACTCGGGACCGGACTTTTATTTCACGCCGTTGCCGGTCTTGTGCTTTTTCTCTTCGTGCTCATCATCGGCAAAGTGGTAAAATTTCTTCTTGACGTTGCCGGACGGAAAATTCTTTCCCACACAGACACTGAACTCGATGATAAAATCTTAGAGCTCATCCTTGAGCGCGTGATGTCCATCAGCGCCATTTCGGGAATGTATTTCAGCCTTCGGGAACTCAGCGACGGTCTTACGCCGGCGAATACTTCGTTCTTCAAATTCCTGGAATATTCCAACGAGACGCTCTATGTGTTGATGGCGTTCGTCCTGACAGCGCTGGGAATCAGAATTGCCGATACGCTCATCCGGCATGCGCTCCACACTGTTGCGGAAAAGGAATCGTCGAATTTCGACCTTGCCTTTGCACCGCTTGTCAATCGTTTTGTCAATATCCTTGTTGCCGTAATAGCAGTGATTGTGGTGCTGGACCATTTCGGCCAGAACATTTCGAGTCTGCTGGCTTTGCTCAGCGTCGGTTCGCTTGCTATTGGTTTGGCCGCCCAGGAAACGATCTCGAATATGATCTCGGGGTTTGTCATCATGCTCGACCGACCGTTCCGCATCGGGGACCGGGTAAAAATTCCGTCGGGAGAAGAAGGAGATATTTTCGAAATCGGGCTTCGCAGCACGAGGATAGTAGATTCGGACAATAACCTTGTGATTGTTCCGAACAGCGAACTTATCAAAACGCGCATTGTGAATTATTCTTTTCCCGCTCCGGCGGTGCGCGTGGTTGTTGAAGTCAATGTTGCGTACGGTTCGGACGTTGCTAAAGTCAAGAAAATTCTGCTGGACCTGGCCCGCTCACATCCGGACGTTCTGAAGACTCCTGCGCCCGAGGTTAATCTCATGAAACTCGAGGCAACGGGGCTTCAGTTCAAGCTTTTTTGCCGGGTCGCCTCGTTCAGCCAGCAGTTTCCGACGGGAGAAAGGCTTCGCGTTCAGGCGTATGAAACTCTCACTAAAGCGAAGATCGAATTTGCTTTTCCGCAGCAGTTTGTACACATCAAAGAAAGAAAACGCTGATGCACTTTAAACTCCTTCGCAGCGAAAGACTATACACGGGAAAGATCGTGAACCTTGTCGTTGACCATGTGAAATACAATTCTGGCAACGAGGCAGTCAGAGAGATTATCGAGCATCCCGGCGGGAGCGTAGTGCTTGCGGTGTTTGAGAACAACGATATTCTATTCGTTAAACAGTACCGGTATCCGATCGGCGGGGAAGTTATCGAATTGCCGGCAGGAAAACTCGATGCGAAGGAAGACCCGCAACATTGCGCCGAACGCGAACTCCAGGAAGAAACGGGTTATGCTGCGCAGCGGTGGACGAAGCTGACGACAATAATGACAACGCCGGGATTCTGCAATGAGCGGCTTCATATTTTTATGGCGCAAGATCTCTCTCTCTCCCCGCTGGGGCAAGCGCTGGAAGAAGGAGAGCAGACTATCACACTTCTCCGCGTGCCGCTCGCCGAAGCTGTCGCGATGGTTGAGAGGGGGGAGATTGTCGACGGAAAATCGATAGCAGGAATTTTTATCGGCGAGCGCCGGCTTCGCACTAAATCATGACGAGGGGAACAGAATACAGAATTCAGAAGACAGGAGTAAGGTGACAGGGGGAAAGTAATATCCTTGAATTCTGTCTCCTGCTTTCTAATTACTAATATCCGAACAGCCCATCAATGATCAAGAATATGGTTTTTGACGTGGACGGAACGCTTCTGGATTCCAAGCGGGATATTGCGGGGGCGCAATTGTGGGTGTTGCAGCAGCTTGGCGTTGAAAACTATAAGGAAGAAGATTTATATCCTCACATCGGCAAAACTCTTCAAGAGACGTTTACGCTGCTGCTCCCGGACCGCCTGCATCCGAAAATCCCGGAGGCTGCAATTATGTACAGGGACTATTACCGTCCGCGAGCACTCGACAACACCAAGTTGTTTCCAGGCGTAAAAGAGACGATCGAGATCTTGCGCATTAAAAAGATCAACCTTGCAACGGCGACTATCAAATCGAGTGAGACGACAAAAAGGATTCTGACATATTTTGGTATCGCCGAATATTTTTCCCAGCTGCAGGGAACAGACGGGATGCCTCACAAGCCAAATCCGTCCATCCTCTACAAAATATTGAAAGAACAGGGATGGGCGGGCGGAGAAACGCTTATGGTCGGGGATACCGAGAGGGATATTCTCACCGGAAAAAACGCGGGGATAGCGACGTGCGGAGTTACCTATGGGACATGCTCGCGCGAGCAAATAAGCGCCGCTCAACCGCAGTGGATTATCGACAGCTTTCCCAAGATAATTACACTTCTATAACACTATGACAGCCAGTGAACTGATCCGCAAAAAACGCGACGGCGCCTCTCTTTCTTCCGGCGAATTGCAGTTCATGCTCGACGGCTTTGTAAAAGGGACAATTCCCGAATACCAGATGTCATCTTTTTTGATGGCGACGTATTTTCGCGGAATGAGCGCTGAAGAAACTCGAGAGTTCACACGGCTGATGCTCCACTCCGGCGAAATTATTGATTTATCGAAGATCCCCGGAATGAAAGTCGATAAGCATTCGACCGGCGGCGTTGGCGACAAAATTTCGCTTCCTCTCGCGCCGATTGTTGCGGCGTGCGGCGTTCTTGTCCCTATGATCAGCGGCCGCGGACTTGGACACACGGGCGGGACGCTGGATAAGCTCGAATCTATTCCCGGTTTCAATACCTCCCTGTCGATAAGTGAATACAAGAAGGTCATTGCCGAAGTCGGCGCAGTGATGATCGGCCAGACGAAGGAGATCGCCCCTGCCGATAAAAAAATGTATGCGCTGCGGGATGTGACGGCAACGGTGGAATGTCTTCCGCTTATCGCCGGCAGCATCATGAGTAAAAAACTTGCAGAAGGAATTGACGCGCTTGTGCTCGACGTGAAAACCGGCCGCGGTGCATTTATGCCGACGTATGAGAAAGCGGCGGAATTGGCAACGGCGCTTGTCGCGATCGGCAACAGCTTTGGAAAAAAGACGATCGGCTTTATTACCGATATGAATGAACCGCTCGGATATAAGATCGGCAACTGGCTCGAGGTGGTTGAATCGGTTGAATGCCTGCGCGGAAAGGATGTTCACGATGTGATGGAAGTAACGTACGTTCTCGGCGGCGCAATGGTGATGTTAGGGAAGAAAGCGCAATCGGTCGCTGAAGGGATTGAACGCTGCAAAGAGGTTGTGAAAAACGGGAAGGCGTATGAAAAATTTATTCAAATTGTGAAACGGCAGGGAGGGGACGTCTCGTTCATTGAACATCCGGAAAAATATCTCCGGTCGAAATATTCCGGCGAAATCACATCGTCGCACCGCGGCTTTGTTACCGGCATCGATTCCCTTGAACTTGGTTTGACCGGTATCATACTTGGAGCCG
>Ga0265314_10000776_pt1 | contig 37903 bp, 32 predicted proteins | sample 4126metaG_FD_203106 | JGI IMG/M metagenome (GOLD analysis project Ga0265314, IMG submission 203106) | Rhizosphere microbial communities from Carex aquatilis grown in University of Washington, Seatle, WA, United States - 4-1-26 metaG | ecosystem: Host-associated > Plants > Roots > Rhizosphere >...
ATCCGGCAAACGGTTAGAGGTGATGATCGAGGTGAAGCTTTCGCCGGAAGGCACCAAGGCGGGTGCGGCTCCAGAAGAATTGCCGGGGCTCATGGACGCGATCCGCGCTTGCCCAAACCTGAAACTCACCGGCCTGATGACCATGCCGCCCTGGAATCCCGATCCCGAGACTACGCGCCCCTTCTTCCGCCGCCTGGCTGAGCTGGCCCGTATCCATCAGCTCCCGAAGCTTTCCATGGGCATGTCGCACGACCTGGAAGCAGCTATCGAAGAAGGAGCGACGCACATCCGGGTCGGCACTGCACTCTTTGGCCCGCGACCGAAAGCCTCGGCACAAGAGTAATGACGGTCGGTTTCTTCTCGCCGATGCCCCCCGCGCCAACCGGCGTCGCCGATTACAGCGTCACATTGTTACCGCTCCTTCGGAGCTGCGGAGCTGTGGAGATTGCGCCCGAGAAGTGCGATGTCGCTCTCTATCACGTCGGCAACAATATCCTGCATCGCGACATCTACCAGCGCGCGCTCACTCATCCTGGCGTCGTCGTGCTGCATGACGCGGTGCTGCAACACTTGATGCTCGGAATGCTCGACGCAGACGAATACGTGGAGGAATTCGTCTATAACTACGGAGAGGCTTCTCGAGAGCTAGGCCGCGAACTTTGGGAGCAACGCGCGCGATCCGGCGCCGACGTGCGCTACTTCGCCCGCCCCATGCTCAAGCGAATCGCTACGGCCTCGCGCGCGATGATCGTGCACAATCCCGCCGCGGCAGCTTTGGTCCGTGAACACGTGCCGCACGCGACGGTTTTCGAAATCCCTCATCTGTTCGCACAGCCAGCGCTTCCTTCGGCGGAAGAAACCATGCGATTCCGTGCGTCCCTGGGCCTCTCGCCGGAGACCCTACTGATCGGGACCTTCGGACACCAGCGCGAGACCAAGCGGCTAGCCGTCGTTCTGCGGGCGCTTCAGCAATCAGGCCCGAATACTCGCCTTTTGATTTCCGGCGAATTCGTCTCGAGCACTTTCGAGAGCGCAATCGCTCCGCTGCTTCAGCATCCGCGTGTGATCCGCACGGGATACCTGCCTGAACCCGAGCTTTGGCGCTACGCCGCGGCCACGGATGTCTGCGTCAACCTGCGCTATCCGTCGGCGGCGGAGACTTCAGGAATTGCAATCAGGATGATGGGTATCGGCAAGCCAGTGGTTTTCACAGCCAGCGAGGCCCTCGCCCGCATCCCCACTAACTCCTGTTTGCGGCTCGATGTGGGACCGGACGAAGAGCACATGCTGGCCAGCTACATCACTTGGCTGGCGGGAAACCGCGAGGCCGGGCTCGAAATCGGCCGGCGCGCCGCCGCGCACATCGCGCAGTGTCATGCCCAGGAAAAAGTCGCCCGGGAATACTGGGGGTTCTTAAATGAATATGCCCGTCCTCAGTAGAGACTGCGCGGTTTGGTCTCGGTTCCCACCCACAACACCGGCGATGGGGTTTCCCACGGAGGCAGGCTGACCAGATGCGGCGTTACGACGATCAGCGTTTGCCCCACCAGTTCGGTCTTGGTGGTGTTGCTGAAAAGGCGTCCCAGGAGAGGAATCCTGGAAATTCCAGGGAACCCCGTGACATTCTCGCTGATACTGCTTTGCATCAGTCCCGCGACGACTGCCGATTCGCCGTCCACCAGCCGCGTCATGCCCTGAAAATGACGGCTCGTGATGATCGGATTACCGTCGTTCGAGGCGCCGTTCAGCGCATTCTGCTCGGCGTCCAAATCCAGCGTGATCTCACCGTTGCCTTGCACCGTGGGAGTCATTTTCAGAATCAGCCCCAGATCCTGAAACTGGACCGCTGGCGGGATCCCGGTGGTCGCGCCCGCTCCGCTTGGCCCGACGTAGGCGCTGGTGATGATGGGATACCGTTCACCGACTTTCAGCGACGCGACCTGCCCATCGAGAGCGGTTATGTCGGCCTGGAAGATCGCATCGGAAAAGCTGCGGCTTACCGTGGCGAACGCCGCCGAGTTGGCGATCCCGATACCCAGGAACGTCGCTCCGCCGCCGAACGTGGCGAAGCTAGAGAAGCCGCTGATCACGCCGGGAACATTGTGGAGAAACGTCCCGAAATTCAGTACCGGCGCCATGTTCGGCAACTGCAACCCGTAGTTCGAGCTTGAATTCTTCGAGACGGACAAGAGTTCGATTTCGATGTTCACCTGTGCCCGGTTACGTGATAAATTCGTCAGGATCTGCCGGGCGGCCAGGATCGTGGCTGGCTGATCGCGCAAGAACACCATATGGCGGCCAGGGTCTACCGCGATGCGGCGGACCTGCATCACCTGCTGCACGGCCGACACCATTTCCTGCGCTTCCTGTACCGAGATGCGCTCGGGAATAGGGATCTCAGCGGTCACCAGAGGAGCACTGTCGTTGCGCTTCTGGGTGGTGTCCTGATACACCATGGCCATCTTCGGGTTTACCGGCACCAGGAACGAATTCGTGATCGTCTCTAGCGCGTGGAACGCCTCCTGCATGCTCAGATCGTTCAGGCGCAGGGTGAATGCCGAGGTGGGACCCACGTAACCGTCCTCGAACTGCAATTGGATGCCGTAGGCGGCGGCCACCTGCTCGAGCACCGGCCGCGCCGTACCGCGCAGATCGAAGTTTCGCCGTTCCGCAGAAACCTGCAACCTCGCCGGGGGAAGCGCCAGCCGTCCGGCGATCACCTCGCTCGGGCTGAGTTCCTCGACGGTGATCCGGCGCGCGGCCTGTTCCGCGTCGTCACCTAGCGAAATCTGGGTCGCGTGATCCGCCCAAACCCGTAGCATGTCGCGGTTCAGTGCGTATTGAACATTGGCCGGTTTCAGGTTCGCAGCCTGCATATAGAGCTGGTAGGCTTGGAGGCTATCCCCGGATCTCTGGGCCCTTTGGGCCGCCTTAAAAAGCCGGCTAGCCTGGTCCTCGGCGCCAAGGGTGGCACCAAAGGCCAGTAGAATCAATCCGATGCGGGAGATAGCCACAGATAAGGTTTGACGCTCGCGGCGATCTAAACGTGCAGATAAACCCCTTAGGCCCTGCTGCCGATAGGTATACGTAGAGAATCAGCTATGGCCACTTTCGCGCACGTGCGCTGCTCGTTTCTTCCGCCGGTGCCCCAGACTTTCGCGGATTTGGGCATTCCCGAATCGCTGGTGCTCGACCTCATGCTTCGCCGCATGGTGATCGAAGGATTTTCCAGTATGACCGGCCTTAGCCGGTCGATCCGCGTGTCTCTTCCCATCGTGGACCTTGTGTTCAAGCACATGCGTCAGCAACAGCTGGTGGAGATCAAGGGGATGAGCGGGAACGATTACCAGTTCGTCCTCTCCGCCGCTGGAAAACAACTCGCGGGCGAGCGCTTTCAAGTTTCGCAATACGCCGGCGCCTGCCCGGTATCGCTGAACGAGTATCATGCGGCCACCAAGGCGCAATCGGCGCGCATCAGCGTCGACCGGCGCTTGTTGCGTCAGGCTTTCTCCGACCTGGTGGTCTCCGACAAAATGCTCGACCAGATGGGCCCCGCGATTATTTCCCAAACATCGATCTTCGTGTACGGGCCCACTGGAAACGGAAAAACCAGCCTGGCGGAACGCATGCTCCGCGTGTATCAGGACGCGGTGATGATCCCGTACGCGGTGGAAGTGGACAACCAGATCATCAGCGTCTACGATCCGGTGGTGCACCATCCCATCGATCACGACGACGTTGACGTAGATCCACGCTGGATTCTGTGCAAGCGTCCCTGCATCGTGGTGGGCGGCGAGCTCATCCCCAGCATGCTGGAGCTGCGCCTGGATGAATCTTCGGGTATCTATGCGGCGCCCCTGCAGATGAAAGCCAACAATGGCATTCTCCTGATCGACGACTTCGGACGCCAGCTCATGTCGCCGCGCGACCTTCTGAACCGCTGGATCGTGCCGTTAGACCGGCGCGTCGATTACCTCACCTTGAGGTACGGCATTAAGTTCCAGATTCCGTTCGAGTTGATGGTGGTCTTCTCCACCAACCTCGAACCCTCGGACCTGGCCGATGAAGCCTTCCTGCGCCGTATCCACAACAAGATTTACGTAGAAGCCGTGGACGCCCCCGCCTTCGACCAGATTTTTTCGCGCGTCGTTGCGTCGCGCAACATCCAGGCCGAGACGGATAGCGCCGAGTACCTGCGCAAGCTGTGCCTGCGCGATGGCCGGGCCGAATTGCGCGCCTGCTATCCCGCGGACATTTGCAACATCCTGCTGGCGATCGGACGTTATGAAGGTCGTCCACCGCAGATGACCAAGCCCGAGCTCGAGCGCGCCGCGGCGCTGTACTTCGCCCGCAGCTAGTGGAGCGGGCTTTAGCCTGCTACGGTGGCTTTAGCCGCCGATTCGGTGCGGGTGCTGAAGCACCCGTTGCAGGCTGAAGCCTGCTCCATCAACCTTAGGCAGCCGGGCGGGTCATTTCGAGATCCAGGGTGATCTCGACATTCTCGCTGAGCATCACGCCGCCGCCGGCCGGAGCATTCCAGCCCATCCCGAAGTCTTTACGGTTAATGGTGGTCACGGCCGACAAGCCCCGCCGCAGCCCGCTCCACGGATCCGTGATCTCCGGCGAAAGCGCGTCCACTTTCAGCGTCACAGGCTTGGTGACTCCGAGCAGCGTCAAGTCGCCGGCTACGGTGTAGCCGCTTCCGGCAGCCGTGACTTTGGAGGATTTAAAGGCAATCGTGGGGAACTGGGCGACGTTCAAGAAGTCCGCGCCCTTGACGTGCCCGTCCCGCGCCGGATCGCCAAGGTGCAGGCTGTTGGCATCGATAGAAGCGTCAATGCGCGACTGCTCCGGCTTTGCCTGGTCAAACTCAATGGTGCCGGAAACGGAATTGAATTCCCCTCCGACGTTGGCAATCATCATGTGCCGAATCTTAAAACGCGCGGCGCTGTGCTTCGGGTCGATTTGATAAGTCATTGTTCTGTTCTACCAAAATCAAGGAGGCGTTGGGCTGGTTTCGGAATTTTCCGACTTTTCTGCTCCCCGTTTCGGACCCAGACCCAATGCGATTAACGACAGCGATCCGAGCTTTCCATCGTCGCCGATATTCTGATCGCGCTGGAAGCGCTTCAGGGCTTGCACGGAATCGGCATTCCAGGTCCCGTTCACGGGACCCGCGAAGTAACCCTTGTCGGCCAGCGACTGCTGGATTTCCTTGTAGCGCTCCGCATCCGGCTCCCTTTGGCTGGATCGCCGGTAGCTTGATGCCGCCTGCTTCGCGGAAGCATGTTTGCCCGATGTTTTCTTTGACGTTGCCTGCTTGGTGGAGGCGGATTGTTTCCCGCTAGAGACCTGTTTAGAGGCCGACTTGGACGACTTGGACTTGGTCGACTTCTTGGCAGTGGTCTTCTTCGCAGAAGACTTGCCTTTGGGGGAAGGCGTCGCGGCCCACACCGCCAGCGCGGTGCTGAATGCGAGGGCAATTACGATCGCAATCGGACGCAAGCGGCTTTTTCCTAAACCTGCTTATCGCCCCGGAAGGATTCCCGACAGGTAGAGGCCTTGGGGTCCCTCCACCGCTTCGCGCACGACCGCGGCGCGGCCGCCACGCGCCGGACGCGATGTCGCCGCCGGCGGAGGAGTCACACCCTTCAACACGTGAAACGCCACCGCGTCGCCCGGCTTGAGCTTGGCCTGCACGGTGCGAATATCCTCCAGGGAGTTCACTGGCTGGCGGTTGATCGCATCGATGACGTCGCCCATTTGAATGCCGATCTCTTCGGCGAAAGAATCTTGCTCCACCAGCGTCACCATGACGCCGCGGCGGGTATCCACGCTGTCCCGTTCCTGTTCAGTGAGGGGACGCGGCCGGAAGCCGAACTTCACCTCGGACGGCGCTTCGATCTTGCTGGTGATGGTTTCGAGCGGCTTGCCGCGCCCGACGATATCCTCACGGTCTTTGTACAGTTCGGCGCGATCCGCAACGGTGACTTTGACGATAACGGGCTTCCCGTCGCGATCCACGCTCAGCGCGGCCGTGCCGCCCACCGGCGTGTCGGCGACGTGCAAGATGAGATCGTCTCCGTCCTTCACCGCAGTGCCATTCACGGCGACGATAATATCGCCCGCGTGCAATCCGCCCTTATCGGCGGGGCCGCCCTTCGTAATGCTTTCGACGATCGCTCCGTGATCCACGCCGAGCGCTTTCAAAGTCACTTCCGGCTCCACGCTGCGATCCAGGCTTACGCCGATGGAGCCGCGGGTCACCCGGCCGGTCCGGATGATATCGTTATACGCGCGGGCGACCATATTTACCGGCAGCGCGAATCCGACGCCTTCGGAACCACGCCCGCTGGTGGCGATCATGGTATTCACGCCGATCACCTCGCCCCGGATGTTCAGCAGCGGACCGCCGCTATTGCCCGGATTGATGGCTGCGTCGGTCTGGATGAAATGCTGGAACGTCCGCGCGCCGAGTTGTGCCGGACTGCGTCCAATGGCGCTGACGATGCCGGCGGTCACGGTCGCTTCGAGACCGAACGGCGAGCCGATCGCTACGGCCCAATCGCCCACCTGGACCGAATCCGAATTCGCGATGGTCACCGGCTGCAGCGGGTTGTGTGTGTCGATCTTGATGACCGCCAGATCCGTCTCGTAGTCCGTTCCGATGAGGCGGCCGCGATAGTCCGCCGGATCGCCATGCAGCCGGACCCGAATCTTGGTGGCGTTCTCCACCACGTGGTTGTTGGTGACGATGTAGCCGTTCTTGTCGACAATGAAGCCGCTGCCGGAAGCCTGGCGCTTGGGCGTGTCTTGTGGATTTTCCTCTCCGTTGGGCCCGCCGTTCGGACCGAAGAACCGCTTGAAGAAGTCGGGCACTTCGTCGCCGTTGTCGTCAGGCGACTGACCCCGGACCGAGCTCTTCTCCGCCGGCGCCTCGTCCACGGTGATATTCACCACGCTCGGCTCGAGCTTCTTGGCCAGCGCGGTGAAATCGTTGCCCAGCGCCGATAATCTCGGAACCGTCAAGGGCGTCGCGTCGGGAGCGGCGTTCTGATCGCGGGCCGCGTTCACCTGCGTATTGATCAACGTCCCGATCAGGATGCCCACTGAAAGAGTGAACAGCATCAGGGCCATGGACATCAATTTTTGCTGGCGCATCTTTTCAAGCAGCTTCATGGCAATCTCTTTCTCCCTGGGCTTAATCCGTAATGCTTGGCCTGTACTGGGCTATCGTTCCCCGTGTCGCTTCCCATTATACGGGCCGTAAGCGCATGGACGCGAGCGGGTCCCGGCCCGTTTCATTACCGCTCGTTATTCAACTCGTTATTCAGCAAGAATCAGCCCGCACAGCGCCAGCAAAATCCGGCGCAAGCCCAGCTCGCGGCTTTCCGGATGAAACCACTCGGCGGGAGTGTGCGCACCACCGCCCTGCCCTCCCGCGCCGATGGACACCGCGGGAATTCCCAGCGACAGCGGAATATTGGCGTCGGTGGAAGAGCAGTCCAGACGGCTGCGAATGCCCAGGAACGCATCCACGGCCAGAAGGCAGTTGAGAATCGGCGCACCCTCGCGCAGCTCCCCGCCGGGACGGGAACCGATTTCCTTGAGACGCGCCGTTACCCGGCCACCGGTGGCGCGGTTGTTTTCGATCTCGGCAGCTTGCGCGACGGAGGCGGCCAGCAACGACGCCATCTCATCGATCTTCTCAGGCTTTTCGGATCGCAGATCCACTTTGGCGCGCGCCTCGGTCGGGATGCAATTAATGCTGGTCCCGCCCTGGATCAGACCAAAGTTGAAGGAAGACCGGGGTGTGGGTTCGTTCGCCACTGCCCCAGCGAAATCGGCGGAAGTGAATTCAGCGATGGCTCGGCTCAGCGCGTGGACGGGATTGCCCGCGCCATAGTCGCTCCAGCTATGCCCGCCGGGACCGGTAACGGCCACTTCAAAGCGGCGGCTGGCCAAGGCCCGGCAGGTGATGTGATCGGTGTTGGGGCCGTCCAGAACCAGAAACGACTTTGGGCGGGAACCGTTCGACTCCCGGCACAGAAAGCGCATGCCGCTCAGGTTGCCCTCGCCTTCTTCGCCCACGTTGGCGACCAGCAGGGGAGACAGAGGAGCGTCCGGCAAGGGAGGAGCTGCGCTCCAGGCCGCGGCCAGAGCCAGCAAGGCGGCCAGACCGGCTCCGTTGTCGGAAACCCCGGGCCCCAGCAGCCGCCCGTCGCCCGAAAGCTTGATTTCGTCGGGGGAACGGGGCGCGAGGACCGTGTCCAGGTGGGCCGTAACCGCTATCGTAGCGCTGTCACGGCGGCCGGGCAGTGCGGCCACGACATTGCCGGAACGGTCCAGGCGCGACTCCCATCCCAGGCTCTGGAAGCGGTCCGCCATCCACTCGGCACGTTTTTGCTCCAGGAAGGTCGGCGCGGGAACACGGCACAGCTTGAGGTGCTGCTCGTTGATCCAGGCCCGCTCGCGGCGGAACCAATCGAGCGCCACGCGCAGTTCCGGCGCACGGGCAAGATCAGCGACCGAACCGGCTACTAGCGGCATTCAGGATTCTAGCTCTTAGTCTACCGTGCCCGCCGCAATCGCGAACGCGGTCAGATTTTCTTGCCGGGATAGCGGGCCCGCATCCATTCGACGAATTCTTCCGGGGCAGGCATGGTCGAGAGGCGGCCCTGACGCACCAGAGCCCAGTCCTTGAAACGGCCGCTCTGTTTCACTTCCGCCAGCGACGTGGGGGGATCCAGCCGGCTCAGAAACGCCATATCCACCACGGCGGATTTAGGATTCCTAGGATCGGGTCTCCCGGCCGAACGCACGGCAGCCAGGCCCACAATTCCCGAAACACCCCCCGAATGATAGACAAAGACACGGTCGCCAGGCTGCATGGCGCGGATGGTCTTGACCGCCTGCGGATTTGTAACTCCGTCCCAAACAGTCTGTTTCTCCCGCTCCAGATCGCCGATAGAGTAAGTGTCTGGGTCCGTCTTGGCTAAGTAGTACGTCATGGGGGATTACGGTCAGGCTTAAAGTCCCGGTACGGTGGTTACTAGACACATTCCGGCCCAGAGAGTCTAATCGAATGGTACCAGTTACCATCTGGCGCTAACCAATGATGAAGGTTTACAATAGAAAGTACTTACCGGCGACGCTGGAGGAGGCGAGCATGGCGACCGCCAACAAAAGAATCTCACTTGTATTGATGGCCCTGGCCTGTATTCCCGCTTGGGGGCAGACCAGCAAGAACGCGACTCAAAACGTTCCTCAGGTTTTTGACAAACCCGGCATTACTGCCGTGGGAAACGAGCCGATGGCGCAGGGAGTGGATCCGCGATCCTACCTGATTGGGCCCGACGACGTCTTAAAGATTGAAGTGTTCCGCGATCCGGACCTGTCCCGGCTGGTCAACGTCCGGCCCGACGGCAAAATTACGTTGTTGCTGATCGGCGACCTGCAGGCGGAAGGCCTGACCCCCGAGCGGTTGACCGCCCAGGTCAAGGAAGCTTATTCCGACAAACTCGTCAATCCGGAAGTGACGATTTCGGTCATGGCGGTGAATAGCAAGTCCGTCGTGATGACCGGAAAAGTCAATCGCACCGGAAAATTTCCCCTAGTTACGCCCATTCGGGTTTTCGATGCGCTCGGTCTGGCCGGCGGCTTTCAGGACTTCGCCAATACGAAGAAAATCACCATCGTGCGCGGAGGCCAGCGCTTGTTCTTCAATTACAACGACTACGTGAAAGGCAAGAAGGAAGCGCTCGATCAGAACATCTGGCTGCAAAACGGCGACACCATACTGGTTAAATAGCACCCACAAGGACCTCCTAAGGAATGCAACCCACAGAAAATTTCTCCGTACCCCGGCGCGCACTCGATGTCGAGGATTTCATCGACATCCTGCGACGCCACAAAGGCTGGATTTTCGGGCCTTTCTTGTTGACGCTGGTAGCGAGCGTGGTGGGAGTTTACCTTTGGCCCGACAGCTACGACTCGATGGCGGTGGTCAAGATCGTTCCGCAGCAGGTCCCGCAGAACATGGTTGCGTCCTCGATTACGAGCGATTTGGGGGACCGCATCCAATCGATGGCGACCACGGTCCTCAGCCGCAACGTGCTCACCACCATCATCAATAATCTGGACCTCTACCCACGCGAGCGGAAGCGCCTGCCGATGGAAGATGTGATCGAGAACATCATGCGGAAGGACATTCACATCGTTCCTATCATGGCGGGACAAGGCGGCCGCACCGTTCCAGCCTTCACCGTCGAGTTTACTTATCCGGACCGGCTGCTGGCGAATAAGGTGGTCCAGGACATGGTATCCCGGTTTATCGCCGAGAACCTGACGACTCGCTCGAACGCCACCAGCGAGTCGGTCCAGTTCATGAAAGATCAGGCAGAGGGGGCAAGAAAGGACCTGGAGGCTCTGGAAGAAAGGGTCTCCGCCTTCAAGGCGCAGAACAACGGACGGCTGCCAGAGCAAGTGGACTTGAATTACCGCAACCTGCAGAATTTGCAGACGAATTACCAATTCCTAACGAGCTCGAAGAACCGGGCCGAAATGGATAAGCTCTCCCTGGAAACGAATCTTCGCGTGGAAAAGGCCCGCAAGGCGGAACTGACCAGAGAGGTGCCGCAGACGGCTGCCTCCATCGCCGCCATGAAGAGCGACCGAGTGCTGGAAATCGAGCGCGAAATTCATCAGTACGAGGATACCCTGGCCTTGGCTCGCCAGAAGTTTACGGACTCTTATCCCGACGTGCAAAATCTCAAGAACCGCCTGGAACTGGCGAACAAGCGGAAGGCGGAGATCCAGAAGGAAGAAGCCGAAGCCAAGGCGACGCCGGTGACGGCAGCGGCTCCGACTGTGAACCGCCAGTTGCAGCTGGAAGTGGTGGACGTGGAAGGAAACGTCCAACGTCTGGAATCCGCCAGCCGGGCGAGAGATCTGGAAATCACGGACCTGGACGCGCAGATCAAGCAGGCGCAAACCGCGATCAACAAATTGGAGGCGCAGATCAACGCGGCGCCCCTGGGAGAGCAGCAATATGCAGACCTGCTGCGCGAGCGGGATATTGCCAAGCAGAAATATATCGATCTCGACGCGCGTCTGAGCACGGCACAGATCTCCAAAGACCTGGAAAACCGCGGGCAGGGCGAGAGACTGGAGCAGCTGGATGCCGCCTCGCTGCCGCAGTACCCAACCGAACCTAAACGGCCGATGGTCATAGGAGTCGGCGCGGGACTCGGGCTGCTGCTCGGTGTGGTCATCGCTGCCGCGCGCGAAATGAAAGACACATCGCTCAAGAACCTGAAGGACGTGCGGGCATACACTCAAATGTCCATCTTGGGCAGTGTCCCGTTATTGGAGAACGACTTCGTCGTCCGCCGGCGCAGGCGTATCGCCTGGCTGGGATGGACCACCGCATGTTTGATGGCGGCAATCACGATGGCCGGATCGGTAGTCTTTTACTACGCGACCAAAGTTTAGGCATCCGGAGGATAGAGAATGAGTCGAGTTCATGATGCGCTTCGCCGCGCCGAGAAGACCGGGGAGTTGGCGCCTCCGGTGGTTCAACCCCACCCCGAAACACGAAGTGCCGGTGTTGTCGCGCCTACGGCCACCCTCGAAATGGGAGCCAATCTGGCAGGTTTGCTGGAACTGGTGGAAGAAGTTCCGTACCGTACCGCTACCGATTCCCTGCTGATTGACGCCACCCGGCCGCACGAAGCGCCCATGGAAGAATTCCGCACGTTGCGGACGCGGCTCAATCACATGCAGAGCCTCCAGCCGATTCATACCGTGGTGGTCACCAGCGCTTCGCCCGCTGAAGGGAAGTCCCTCACTGCGGCGAATCTCGCTTTGGCCGAGGCGCACCTGGCAGGCAATACCACGCTGCTGGCGGATTTCGATTTTCGCCGCCCGCTGATCCATACCATGTTCGGAATCGATCGCAGCCCGGGCATCACCGATTACCTGACGGGACAAGCCCCGCTGCACAAGGTGATCAAGAGAATCGCCGGGACCAACCTGTATGTGATGCCAGCCGGATCGGCGGTCATCAATCCGCTCGAATTGCTGAACCTGCGCGAGGTTAAGCACCTGATGGACCGGCTGCCATCGCTGTTTCAATGGGTGATCATGGACAGCCCTCCGCTGCTGTTCGCCGCCGATGCCAATCTACTGGGCACGCTCTGCGACGGGACCCTTCTGGTGGTCCGCATCGGACATACCACCATCGATTCCGTGACGCGCGCCATGCAATCGCTGTGCAACAATAACGTGCTCGGAATCGTGGTGAATGGTGCACGCCGCGGAGAATTGTACAGCAAGTACACCTACTATCACTCCTATTACTCGCCGAAGGAAGACGACGAGCGCGACGGCGCGGAAGAGGCTCAGCCGGAAATGGCTGGAGTCGGCGCGACCGACGGTAAGCAGAAGGAATAGTCTCCGCTCAAGAACGATCCTGCGAGCGCACGGTTCCGGAAGGATTCCACGCTAGGCGCTTCGCAGGACGAGAGCAGAGTTCTTGCTGCCGAAGGCGATGCAGTTCGCGACCGCGTATTCGATTCCCACGCGGCGGCCCGTTTCCGGAATGTAATCCAGATCGCACTCGGGATCGGGGACGTCGACGTTGTTGGTGGGCGGCAGAACTCCGTCGCGCATGGCGAGCAAGGTCGCCGCCACGCCTGCCGCGCCACAAGCTCCCTGCGGATGACCGATCAGGCTCTTGAGCGACGATCCCGGCAAACGATAAGCATGCTTCCCGAAAGCCAGCTTCACGGCACGAGTCTCGATGCGATCGTTGAGTTCGGTGCCAGTGCCGTGATAACTCAGATAGCCGACCGCTTCCGCGGGCACTCCGGCCTGTTCGAGCGCAAGCGAAATGGCGCGCGCGGGCTCCTCGCCACATTCTTCCAGGCGCACACGATGATAGGCTTCGCAGGTGGAACCGTAGCCGGCGATCTCGCCTAAAATAGTCGCGCCCCGGGCCAGCGCTTTCTCCCGCTCTTCCAGCACGAAGAACCATGCGCCTTCGGCGATCACAAACCCACCGCGATCGCGCGAGAAAGGCCGCGATGCGCGCTCGGGCTGATCGTTCCACGACTGCGACATGATTCGCATGGCGATGAATCCGCGCATAATCAGCGGTGCGATGGGCGCATCGACCCCTCCGGCCACGATCGTGTCAAGCCCGCCGGCGCGGATCATTTGGGCCGCGTAGCCCAGCGCGTCCGTCGAAGACGTGCATCCGGTGGTGATCACGTGGCTCAGCCCGCGCAGCCCGAACCGCATAGAGATCTCGCTGGCCAAGGTACCCATGGTCGAGGTGGGAACGACATAGACACTGCATTGCCGCCAGTTACCGGAATGATACAAACGATACTGCTCCTCGGTGAACTCGACACTGCCGCCCCCGGAGCCGACCACCACGCCGATCCCGCGCAGTTCCTCCCGGGTCATCGAGGCTGTATCCAGCCCGGCCCACTGTAGCGCTTCCGTCACGGCGCAAACCGCCAGCGGGGTGGCGCGGGAAACGTGCGGACGGTCTTTGGCCGTCACGTAATCTTCTTCGTGGAAATCCTTGACCTCGCCCGCAACGCGCACCGCCAAGCCGGTCGTATCGAAACGGGTGATGGGCCCCACGCCGCTGACACCCTTGCGCGTGGCGCACCAGAAGGCTTCGGTCCCGATACCGTTGGGGCTCACCGAGCCTATTCCCGTAATGACAACGCGACGTGACATATGGCAGGTGTCCAGCGTCCGCGCCCGGGGCGGAAATGACAAGGGACTCTGTTAGTATAAGAGGGTTCCTAACGTGCAAGGGAACGTCGTGCAAGGGAGAATCCACTGGTCGGAAACGAATCGGGCCGTGCCGCGCCTTCTCAGCGGGATCGAAGCCGGGGTCATTGGCGGAATCGCAATGCTGGCGCCGAGCCTGAAGATTCCCCTAGTGCGGCAAGAGGCGCAAGGGAAGCCGGATGGGTTAGAATGACAGTTTACCCGGCCGCCGAGTCCTCTGGGACGCGAATTTTAAGCGAAACGCTGTTTTTCGCAACCCAGTTCGGCGGCAGAACGTCAAAAAAAATTACGCGCAGAGTGGAAAGGAAATCGGTCTAGATGCAGTTTCCCAGGCCTCGAGGCCTGCGCGCGCCAATTTGCAGGGTACCTGCAGCATCCAAGGTGCCAGCGGCGCTATTTGGCCTGTTGGCAGCGATTCCGCTTTTGGGCCAGCAACAGCCCGCGCCGCAGCCACCCAAGCCACCGAATCCGTTCGAGCAGGTTCCGCAAGCCCAGGAGCCAGCGCCGCCGAAACCTCAGCCAGCCAAACCGGAACCGGCCAAGCCCCCGACGCCTAGCGCGGCGACGCCTGCCGCGACGCCCGATCGTCCTCCCTCAGATACCATCGAGTCGATCAATTTCCAGGGCGCGCGAAAGGTACCGCAAGACACGCTGCGAGCGATGATCTTCACCAAGCGGGGCGATCCCTACGATGCTGAATCCATCCACCGCGACCTGATCACGCTATGGAACAGCGCCCGCTTCGACAATATCGAAGTTACGAAGGAGCCGGGCCAAACCGGCTGGATCATGACGTTCAAAGTCCAGGAGCGGCCGGTGGTGCGCACCATCAAGTACGACGGATTGAAATCGATCACCACTTCCGAAGTTCTGGACCGGTTCAAAGAACGGCGGGTCACGTTAACGCCGGAATCGACGTATGACCGGAACAAGGTCCAGCGCGCCCAGATCGTCTTGCAGGATTACCTGGCGGAGCGTGGCCGGCAGTTTGCCACCGTCACGCCGGAACTGCAGCCCTTTCCTCCGTCGTCCCTGAACATCGTGTTCAAAGTGAACGAGGGGCCCAAGGTCAAGGTCGGCGACATCACGTTCGAAGGCAACACGACGTTCAGCGACCTATTGGTTCGGCGGGCGATGAGAAATCTGCGGCCCATCGGCATTCCGTATTCCAGGGTGGCGGAGAATCTTTTCAGCAGAACCTACGACTCCACCAAGCTCGAGGAGGACGAAGGCAGAATTGTGCAGTTCTACCAGTCGCAGGGTTTTTTTACGGCCCGCGTCACGGGGCAGTCGGTTAATATCGTGGACGTCGGAGCAGGCAAGTTCCGCGTGCCGCTGATTGTGCCCAACCGGCCCGGAAAGAACGCCAACATCTCGATCAGCATCGAAGAAGGGCGTCTGTATCATCTCAACACCATCAGTTTTGTGGGAGTGAAGCTGTTCCGCACCCCTGAAGAGCTGTTTCCCCAGATCTTCCGGATGAAGCAGGGCGACCCGTTCTCGACTGAAAAGCTGCAGAAGGGCTTCGAAGAGCTGCGTAAGCTATATGGCAGATTCGGCTACATCAACTTCCTGGTGGAGCCCGAGCCCGAGCCGATCCCCGGCACCGATAAGATCAACCTGACGCTGCGATTCGATGAAGGCAACCAGTTCTTCGTGCGCCGGATCGATTTCTCCGGAAACACGACCACTCGCGACAAAGTGATCCGCCGCGAGTTGCTGATCGACGAAGGCGACCCGTACAACACGGATCTGTGGCGGCTCAGCATCCTGCGCCTGAACCAGTTGGGGTATTTCGAGACGTTGAAGGAAGAATCGTCCGTCGATATGAAGACGGATAACAACAACCATACCGTCGACCTGACGCTCAAAGTCAAAGAGCGCGGCAAGAACACCATCCAGTTTAGCGGAGGCATTTCCGCGATCTCGGGGAGTTTCGTCGGGTTCTCTTATTCGACCAACAACTTCCTGGGATTGGGCGAGACCTTAAGCCTGTCGAGCCAGCTCGGCACCCGCACCACCGATGTCAACTTCGGATTCACCCAGCCGTACTTCCTGGACCGGCCCATGCAGGTCGGATTCACGGTCTTCATCAGCCGCTACAACTACAATCAGGCGCGCGAAGCCTCAGTGCTGGCAGGCTCCAATCTGATCCCCCTCTACAATTCGCTGGGCACCCAGAATCTGCTCAACTATGTTTCGAATAGCAAGGGATTCACCACGTTCCTCAACTACCCGCTCAAGCGCAGTTTCCAGAGGCTGGGCGTCAGCTTCGGGTACAGCATTCAGAACGTGCGGACCTTGACCGACGCAGCGGCGGAATATTACGACTACCTCAGCTTCCTGAGCATCAACGGACCACAGCAGAATTCGCTGGAGGGAATCCGCACCTCGAGCATCACCCCCACGTATAGCTACAACTCCGTCAACAATCCGCTCACTCCCACGGGCGGAACGAGCTTTCAGGCGTCACTCCAATTCGCCGGCAGCATTCTGGGCGGCAACGTGAATCAAATCGAACCGCTGCTCGATTTCCGGCACTTCCGCAAGGGTCTCAAGCCGGGCCACGTGTTCGCGATGCACGTCTCGGCCAAGTACGTGACAGGCTACGGCGGCAAGGTTGCGCCTCCCTTCAATCGTTTCTACATGGGCGGCGAAAACGACGTGCGAGGATTCGAGCTGTCGGCTGCGGGCCCGTGGGCCTACGTGCCGAATTCGGCGTCGGTGAACGTGCTGAATGCCGATGGCACCCCGCGGCAGCAGAAGGTCATCGATTCCACAACGGGGGCGGTCAGCCTGCAGAATGCCACGCAGACCATACCGTCGTATCAGCTGGTGTTCCCCGGCGGCGACACCAACATCGTCACGAATTTCGAGTACCGGATTCCGATTGTCGGCCAGACCCTGACACTGGTGCCGTTCATCGACGCGGGGATGAACCGGATCTCGAACAAGAGCCAGCTGAAACTGAATTCCAGCCGCATCAGCGACCTGAACAGCACGTTTCCCGAAGCGGCCTTCGGTGATTCGGCCGTGATCGCGTCGGGAACGCAGATCATCCGGACTTCGGTCGGATTGGAGCTGCAGGTACTGATGCCGGTGCTGAACCAGCCGTTCCGGATCTACTGGGCCTACAACCCGACACGCGTACACGAGTACCTGCAACCGCCGATCGTCGCGGATCGAAGCTATTTCCCGAACGCGGCGTCTTTCGCAAACTCGCTTGTCACGTTCGGGCAGCCTACGCCGCTGTTCGAGAAGCGGTCACAATTCCGTTTCACTATCGGCAGGACGTTCTAATGAATTACGCGCAAAACGGAGCGGCGCGCGATCCGTTCTTCGTCCGGCATCTCCGTGCGCGCGCCGCCCTTTGCTGCTCACGGCCTGCGTGCTAGCATGTTACAAACAGCCAAAAATGAGGAGTTTTCCCGTGAATAAGTACTCTGCTATCGGTCTGGTCTGGGCCTCCGCCACATTGATGGCGCAAGCTCCGGCGGCAGTCCCCACCAGGATTTGCGTGGTCAACCTGCAGAGCGCCATGCTCAGCACTAAAGACGGGCAGGCCGCCGCGGATGAGTTTCGAACCAAGTTCTCCGAGCCCGAGGAGAAGAAGCTCCAGGCCAGGCAAGCGGAAATCACCGATCTGAACGACAAGCTCCAGCGCGGCGCCAACACCATGTCGCAGACGGCGCAAGACGACATGAAAAAGAGCCTCGACCGGAAGAACACCGAGTACAAGCGCGCCGTGGAGGATTACAACTTCGACAAGGACGACCTGCAGCGCAAGTTGCTGGACGATCTGTCCGCGAAAATGCAGGCGGTAATCGCGAAATTTGCGCAGGAAAACGCCTGCGCGATCTTTTTGGACGTGACCAACCAGAATTCAGGAATCATGTGGATCGCCGATCAGGTCGACGTGACCCGGCAGATCGTGGACGCCTACGACAAAACGCAGTCTTCGGCGGGAGCCGCTTCGCCCAGGCCTGCGACGGGCGCGATCAAGCCGCCCGCGACCACGACCGCTCCGCCTAAGACACCCGCGGCGACTCCAGCCAAGCCGCCTGCCACGGGACCGGCCAAGCAGTAGCTTTCTCTCTAGTCTGCGCGGGCCTTCGGGCCCGCGACTTACATTACTTCTTCGGTCCAGTCTTCCAGAATCGATTTCACCTTGGCGGTGAACTGGTCGGCCAGCGCGCCGTCAATCAGGCGATGATCGAAAGTCAGCGCCAGATACGCCGTGGAACGGATGGCGATGGCGTCTTCGATCACCACCGGCTCCTTCTGCACGGCGCCTATGCCCAGGATCGCCACCTGTGGCTGATTGATGACGGGCGTCGCGAAGATGCTGCCGAAGCTGCCGAAGTTGGTGATGGAGAAGGTCCCGCCCGTGACTTCGTCGGGACGGAGCTGACGCGAGCGAGCGCGCGTGGACAAATCCACGATGGAACGCTGCAGACCGACGATATTCTTTTCGTCGGCATTACGAATCACCGGCACGATCAGCCCGTTTTCGAGCGCCACGGCGATGCCCAAGTTCACGTCGCGGTGATAGATGATGTTGGTGCCTTCGATCGAGGCATTGACCAGTGGATACTGCCGTAGCGCGGCCACCGCGGCGCGCACCACGAACGGCAGGAATGTCAGGCCAAATCCATATTGCGCCTGGAACGAGCCCTTCAACTTGTCGCGCAGCTTGGCGACCTTGGTCATGTCGGCCTTGTGGACCGTCGTGACGTGCGCCGAGGTGTGCTTGCTGAACGTCATGTGTTCAGCAATCTTCTGGCGCATGATGGTCATCGGCTCGACGCGCATGGCGGGAGGCGCTCCCGGCATGGTCGTCTGAACGGCGCTTGGGATTGGGGCTGGCGGGGGCTGGGGCGCTGGAGTCGGCGCCGCAGCAACAGGAGCGGGTGCGGGAGCCTTGGGCGGCGCTGGAACCGCAGCAGGGATGGGAGCAACGGCCGTTCCGGTTTGGCCAGTGGTTTGACCCGTGGTTTGGCCAGTGAGATACGATTCCAGATCCTGCTTGGTGATCCGCCCGCCGATGCCCGTGCCTTTCACCCGGCTGAGATCGATATTATTCTCGCGCGCCATCTTGCGGACCAGCGGAGAAAGCGGACCAGCGGTTTCTTCGACTACCGTCCCGGCACCTTGAGCAAACACGGGAGCCGGCGACGCTTGCGGCGCGGCGTCTACATGCGATGCTCCATCCGACTGCGCGACGGTCGCCTGAGGAGCCGGCGCCGGTGCTGGAGTCGATGCGGCAACAGGAGCTGCGGGACTTGCGGAGGACGCCGCGCCATCGCTGATCCGTCCGACCACGGTATTGATGCCGACGGTCTTCCCTTCCTCGACCAGAATTTCGGCCAACGTTCCCGCCACGGGCGAAGGAATCTCGGTATCTACCTTGTCGGTGGAAATCTCGAAAAGAGGTTCGTCGCGTTCCACCTTGTCGCCAGGCTTCTTCAGCCATTTGGTCAAGGTTCCTTCAACAATGCTTTCGCCCATCTGGGGCATTTCTACGTCGATCATTCTGTCTCCATTTTCGCACCGCGCATGTCGCGTTCAAAGACCCGTCCGAATGCTCGCGCCACCGACGAGGTGACATCTGCCCGGCTCGCTGTACACCCAAGAGCCCGCAGGGACGTTACCGGCTGGGTCAGCCCACACGGCACGATGTACTTGAAATAATCCAAATCCGTATCGAGATTGAGCGCGAAGCCGTGGGAGGTCACCCAGCGGCTGATATGCACTCCGATGGCGGCGACCTTCGCGCCCTCCACCCAAACTCCCGTGGCGCCCGGCTGCCGGTCTCCGGAAATGCCGAATTCCGCCAGCGCCTCGATCAAAACCTGCTCCAGGGCGCGAACGTAGGCGATCACGTCGCGCTTCCATTCGCGCAAATCGAAAATCGGATACCCGACGATCTGGCCCGGACCGTGATAGGTCACGTCGCCGCCGCGATCGGTCGAGTGCAATTCGATTCCCGAGCGTTCCAGAACTTCCGGCGAAGCCAGCACGTTTTCCATGTGCCCGTTGCGGCCCATGGTGACCACGTGATTGTGCTCGACGATCAGCAACTGGTCGGGAATCTCGCCGCGCTTGCGTCGCTCGACCATATTGTTTTGCAGCGCTAGCGCGGGTGCATACCCTATGCGGCCCACGTCAACCAGTTCGCATGCTGCGAGTGCCTCTACAACACTAGGCATTGATGGCCATTCCGTCGACCGCATTGAACGCCTCGCCCAGAGCCTCGTAGAGCGTGGGATGCGCATGGATGGTGTGCAACAGGGTCTCCACGGTCGCTTCCGCCTCCATCGCCAGCACGCCTTCGCTGATCAGCTCGAAAGCCTCCGGGCCGATGATGTGGACTCCCAGGATCTCGCCGTATTTCTCGTCGGCGACAATTTTCACGAAACCGTCGTGCCGGCCCAGAATCGAAGCTTTGGCGTCCGCCGCGAAGGGGAACTTTCCGATCTTGACGCTATGCCCCGCGGCGCGTGCCTGCGCCTCGGTAAGCCCCACGCTGCCGATACCGGGCTCGGTGTACGTCGCACCAGGAATATGGTTACGGTTAATGGGAACCACCGGCTTGCCAGCGATGTGGCCGATCGCGACCATGCCCTCGGCCGTCGCCACGTGCGCCAGTTGCGGCGTCCCGGCGACGATATCGCCAATGGCGTAAACTCCGGGCTCGCCGGTGCGCTGGTAAGGATCCACCTTGACGAACCCGCGGTCGAGTTCCACCTTCGTACCCTCTAGTCCGATATTCTCGGTGTTGGGCTTGCGGCCGATCGCGACCAGCAGCGCGTCCGCCGCGACCGCCTCAGTCTTTCCATCCGCCAGGGTCACCTGAAACCGCACGCCGGTTCCGACGTTTTCCACGTTGTCGACGCGCGCGCCGGTCTCCACGCGGATTCCCTGCTTCTTGAACACGCGCGCGAGTTCTTTCGAAACTTCCTCATCCTCGACCGGAACCAGTCTCGGCAGCATTTCGAAAATCGAAACCTTGCTGCCGAAGCGGGAAAAGGCCGACGCGAACTCGACTCCCACGGCGCCTGCGCCCAGAATCGCCAGCGTTTTCGGGACCTCGGACAACGACAGGATTTCGATGTTGGTCAGGATGCGGCGGGCATCGGGCTTCAGGCCGGGCAACATGCGTGCTTCCGACCCAGTCGCCAGCACGATGTACTTGGCTTCGTGGATCTGCTTCCCACCATCGGCCGTGACCTCGACCTTGCCGGGACCAGCCAAACGGCCGTAACCCTTGATCCAATCGACCTTGTTCTTCTTCATCAGGTACTCGACGCCCTTGGCGTGCTTGGCGACGATCCCGTTCTTTCGGGCGAGCACCATCGGGAAATCGAGCCGCGCGTTATCGCAATGGATACCGTCTTCCTCTGGATGCAGGAACCGCTCCCACACCTCGGCGGCGTGGAGGAATGCCTTGGTCGGAATGCAGCCGACATGCAGGCAGCAGCCGCCCAGTTTCGGGTCTTTTTCGATAAGGGCGGTTTTCAGGCCGTATTGGCTGGCGCGAACGGCCGCTGAATAACCACCGGGACCGCTCCCGATGATGATCACGTCGTATGTCATGGGATGAATCTCCAGTTTAACAGGGGCAGCAGTTTTCTGGAACTTTCGAGGCCCGGAGTGCGGAATACTAACGAACGGACCTGCAAGTTATTGGATGATCGGATGATCCTTACCGACGCAGCGCTACTGGAGCAGGCTCTCACCGGAGCCGAGGACGCCTTTACAGCACTTTACAGACGCCGCCAGGGAGGCGTCTACCGTTTCGCTTTGCAGATGACCGGGAGCACCGCCATCGCCGAGGATGTGACGCAGGAGGCTTTCCTGGCGCTGCTGCTGCACGGCACGCGTTACGATGAGGCGCGCGGGACGGTCGCGTCGTTCCTGTACGGGATCGCCCGCAACCTGGTGTTGAGGAGGCTGGACCGGCGCGCTTGGGCGGAGTTGGAAATTGACGATGAGTGCGCGGGGCCGGAAGACCTGCTGGAAGACCTGACGCGCCGCGAATCGATCGAACAGGTGCGGCAGGCGGTCCTGAGCCTACCTCCAGTATTTCGCGAAGCTGTAGTTCTATGTGATTTGCAGGATTCAAGTTATGAGGAGGCCGCGATGGCTCTAGGTTGTCCCGTGGGAACGGTGCGATCCAGGCTGAACCGCGGCCGGGCCATGCTGGCGCGGAAGCTGCGAGGGGCAGCAGTGGTATGAGTTCTAACAACTGGATTTCCAGCGCCCTGCGGGCTCTGGCGGAGCACGATAGCGGGTTGGAAGCGCCCGCCGAGGTCGAAACGCGCGTGCTTGCAGCGTTTCGGAAGAAGCGAGCGCGGAGGAAGCTAAAAACGGTAGCGCTGGCGAGTTTGGCGGTCGCGGCGGGGATCACGCTGTTTTTCGCAAGAATCCATCCGCAGCCGAAGCAGGTCGCACCGGTGCCGGTGAGACAGCAGCCGATAGCAGTTGCCGCTGCGCCCACGCCGCTGCCGAAGGCAACACCCAAGGCTCGCCCAGTAAAACGCCAGCCCCGCGAAGTTGTTACGCAGTTTTTCCCGCTGCTGGATGTCGCTCCGCCCTTCGAGAGCGGCGAATTGCTGCGCGTAACGGTGCCGGCGTCGACGATGCGGAGAGTCGGATTGCCGGTGAATGAGGATCACCTCACGGATCGGGTTTATGCGGACGTGCTGGTAGGTCAGGAAGGGCTCGCGCGAGCCATTCGATTCGTGAGTTATGAGCAATAAGGAGATGGGTATGAAGACGATGTTGAAGGGGTTGCTGGCCGCAGGATTGGTCTCGACGCTGATGGCCCAGAGTGATGAGGTCCTCCGGCAGAAGAAGCTGGAGGTAGAAGCGGACCAGCTTAAGGCAAACGTCATGTTTAACAAACAGACATTTGCGTTCGTTTCCGGCCAGTTGGTGTCGGGCCCGCCGGTGAAAGGCGCGCCTTATTCCGCGGAGGCGGTAAACGAAACGATCCAGACCCTGGCGGACGGCAACCGGATCGTGCAGCGTAGTTCGGCCATGCAGTATCGCGACACTGAAGGACGCGAGCGGCGCGAAGAAACTTCGGCTATGGGCGCCATCTTCATTACCGATCCCGTGGCCGGGGCTCGCTACACGCTGCATCCGGAAACCCGGACTGCGGAGAAGGGGGCGATGGGGCCTACGGTTACCACCTCTGGCGGTGGCCCCGTTTTCTACTTTGGCAGCGAGCGTGGAGTGGCGGTTAAGGGGACAGGGGAAACTAGCCCACTCAGCGTTGTAATTCGCGGGACCCAGGCCGATGTGGCCCAGCCGCTGGCCATCGCTACCGCAGGCCGCCTGGCCTCGGGTGGAAACGACGTCAAGACCGAACAGCTCGGCAACATGTTCATCGAAGGTGTCCAGGCCCAGGGAACGCGCACCACGACCACTATTCCAGCAGGCGATATCGGCAACGACCGAGCCATCAACATCGTGAACGAACGCTGGTATTCCCCCGATCTGCAAATGACCATCATGACCAAACACAGCGACCCGAGGACCGGCGAAACAAGCTTCGCGCTGAAGAACATCAACCGGTCCAGCCCCCCGCCAACGCTGTTCGAGGTTCCTTCCGGCTACACGGTACAGACGTCCCGAGCGGGCGTGACAATAAAGAACCGCGAGTAACCCCACTCGGACCTGCCGCGTCCTGCACATGTGAGCACGACTGTGCAGTCTGGCATGATGGGAACAGGTATGCGCGCCGGTCTGATATTGCTGCTGGGCGGGGCTCTGTACGCGCAGACCCCCGACAAGTATCCGCTGGAAGCGCTGCAAATTCAGGGGAACAAGCAGATCGCCGCCGAACGGATCATCGCGGCGTCCGGGCTGAAGCTGAAGGCCCTGGTGCAAAAATCGGACTTCGACGCGGCGCGCGACAGGTTGCTCGAAACGGGGGCGTTTGAGAGCGTCGGCTATTCCTACAAGCCCAGTTTGAACGGCTATGACACGACATTCGAAGTGGTGGAAGTCGGAACGCTGTACTCGTATCGATTTGAAGCGCTGGGCGCGCCAGACGGCGCGCTGCGCGCCGCGCTCAAGAAGCAAGAACCTCTGCTCGGGGACAAGATTCCCGCGACTCCTCAAGTACTGAATCGCTACAACGCGGCGATCCATCAGTTCCTCGACGGCAAAATCGAGGTCATGGGAGAGCTGAACGCCGACACTGGCGGCCTAGAGATCGTATTCCGCCCGACCGGCGCGGTGCCCCGTATCGCCGAGGTCAAGTTCACCGGCAACCGGGAAATGCTGACAGCCCTTCTGCTCCAGAAGCTTTCGAAGGACGCAGTGGGGATTCCCTATAGCGACCCGCTCATGAGGAGGGTGCTCGATACCACCGTCCGGCCTATGTATGAAGAACAAGGCCGGATCCGGGTGGCGTTCCCCGCGATAACTGCCAAGAAAGCCGAAACGAATGACGGCGTGGTCGTGACCATCGCCATCGACGAGGGACCCGTTTACAAGTTAGGTACCGTCGCACTGGCGGGCGTGCCGAATGCCGAGGTGGCAACGCTCGAGAAATTAGACGAATGGCACAAGGGCGACACCGCGAATTTCACACGCGTTGAGGCGAGTCTTGCCAAGATCCGCCAGCGCCAACGCACGCAAGGATATCTGCGGGCTGAGACAAGCGTGGCGCGCGATATCCATGACGACGACCGCACGATCAACCTGACGGTCCATATCGAGCGCGGGCCTCAGTTCACGCTCGGGAAACTCGACATTCAGGGCCTGGACCTGATCGGAGAGCCGGCGATTCGCAAAATGTGGAAAATCGAACCCGGGCAGCCATTCCAGGACGGGTATCCGGAGTCGTTCCTGAATCGCGTGCGCGAAGAGGGCATCTTCGACAACCTGGGCAAGACTCGCGCGGAGAGCAATATCGACGAGGCCAGCCACACTGTGGATGTGACGCTGTTTTTCAGCGGCGCAGGAACGCCAACCAAGGGCAAAGACGACAAGCGGCGTTAAATTCGAGCGGCCTGATATCCTGAAGGACAGTGTCGTCCCCGCTGAACTTTCACTTGGAGCAATACGATGGCCCGCTGGACCTGCTGCTGGACCTGATCCGGAAGCAGGAGATCAACATCTACGACATCCCCATCGCCCGGATCACGCAGCAGTATCTGGAATACATGCAGAAGGCCGCGGAAATGGATATCGAGTTGAGCGCGGAATTCGTCTATATGGCGGCGACGCTCATCCACATCAAATCGCGCACGCTGCTGCCACGCGATCCGGAGCTCGACAAGCTCCTGCCGGAAGAAGATCCGCGCCAGGAACTGGTCGATCGCCTTCTGGAACACGAACGCTTCAAATCCGCCGCCGAAATGTTGCAACAGAAACGAGTCGTGGAAGAAGCCGTGTGGTCGAATCCGCAGATCGCACAGTTTCGTGCGGAAGACGACGATCCCGGCTTGGCGGTCACGCTGTTCGACCTGGTGAAGACTTTTCAGAGTGTGATGGACCGAGCCAAACACCGGCCGGTTTATGAGATAGGGACGGAAGAAGTTTCCGTGCCCGACATGATTCGATACTTGCGCGGCGTGTTCGAGCAGGAACGCGGACCGGTTTCCGCGCGTGAACTATTCGAGCGACAGCGCAGCCGGCGCGCCATGATCTGCCTGTTTCTGGCGCTGCTGGAACTGGTGAAGCTCCAGGCCGTCGGGCTGACCCAGCAGGATTCGTTTGGCGAGATCGGACTAAAGCGCCTGAAGGGATTCGAGGCGGCGTTTGCAGGCGGAGAAACGCTGTCGGCGATCGAACAAGGATATAACTGATGCAAGAGATGGATGCGGCCCAGTTGCCCCCCCAATTAGCTGAAGAACCACGTCCCAACAACGAAGACGCGCAGCTGCAAGCGATCCTGGAGGCGATTGTCTACATCACGGACGAGCCTTTAACGGTGCAACAGATCGCTGCGGCGATCGAGCAGCCGATCGACAAGATCAAGCGGCTTCTGGACCAGCTCGTGGAAGAATATAGCAAGCCCGAACATGGCCTGAGTATTCGCGAGATCGCCGGCGGGTACAAGATGGCCACCAAGGCTGAGCATCACGAGGCGGTGCGGGCGTTCGTGAAGAAGCTGACGCCGCCGATGAAGCTGTCGCTGCCGGCGCTCGAAACACTGGCGGTGATCGCCTACAAACAGCCGGTGACTACGCCTGAGATTATGGAGATCCGCGGCGTGCAGGGCGCGGGCGTACTCAAGACGCTGCTCGACCGCAGGCTGATCGCAGAAGCCGGGCGCAAAGACGTAGTGGGCAAGCCGATCACCTACAAAACCACCAAGGAGTTCCTGGTCCAGTTCGGCCTGAAGGACTTGAAGGAGCTTCCGACACTCAAGGAGTTCGAAGAGTTGGGACGCCTGGAGCTGGTGGAAGAATCGCAACCCGCGACACCCGCCGAGACAAGGGCCGAGCCCCCGGCGCCAGAAACCCCGGCAACCGATGCCTGAGGAACGGCTACAGAAGATTCTCTCGCAGGCGGGCATCGCCAGCCGGAGAAAAGCTGAGGAGCTGATCCAGGCCGGTCGTGTATCGGTGAATGGCGCCACCATCACGGAACTGGGCTCCAAAGCCGACCTCGAACGCGACAGTATCAAGGTCGACAGCAAACTGCTGCGCGCGCCGAAACGGCACCTCTACATCGCGGTCAATAAACCCAAGGGCTGCGTGACCACGATGTCCGATCCCGAGGGTCGTCCGACCGTGATGCATCTGCTTCGCGGCGTGAAGGAGCGCGTGTTTCCGGTAGGCCGGCTGGATTACAACAGCGAGGGCCTGCTGCTGATGACCAATGATGGCGAGTTCGCGCATCGCATCACCGCGCCTGCCAGCCACATGATCAAGACCTACGTGGTGAAGGCGAACGGTGTCCTGACCGAGGAACAGGAGAAAGAGTTCCGCGAAGGCATCTCGCTGCACGGGAAGAGAACATCGCCCGCGCAGATCAAGCGGATCAAGGGCGGGGCGAATCCTTGGTACGAGGTAAAGCTCGCCGAAGGCCGCCAGAACCAGATCCGCATCATGTTCAAGCATTTTGGCAGGCTGGTGGAGAAGCTTCGCCGCGTGAAGATCGGATTTCTGGAGCTGGATCTGCCGCCCGGGCGCTACCGGGTGCTCACGCCGCGCGAGATCGAGCGCTTTCGCAAGCTGATGAAGATGGAAACGGACACGCCGTAAATGCCGCTGTTCACGCCGCCGTTGCCGGTCGGCACTCCGGCGCCTGATTTCTCGGTTGCGGACCAGGACGGCAACCGCGTGACGCTTTCGGCTTTGCGCGGCAAGAACGTGGTCCTGGTGTTCTATCCCGCAGACGATACCACCATCTGCACCATACAGCTGTGCGAATTTCGAGACTACTGGGCGGACGCACAGGCCCGCAATATCGTGGTGTTCGGCGTGAATCCTGCGCGCAGCGCGGCGCATCAGAAATTTCGCGAGAAATACAAGCTGCCGTTCCAACTGCTGATCGATGAAGGCCAGAAGATCGCGAAGCTGTACCAGTCGGACGGCTGGTTTGCGCCAAAGCGGACGGTCTACCTCATCGGCCCGGATGGCGACGTTCGGTATTCCAAGCGCGGGAAGCCATCGCCGGATGAAGTGCTGGCGGCTGCTGCGTAGATTATGGTTTTGCCGCGTTTCTATCCGATCCTAGACACCGCGGTTGCCCTGCGCAGCGACATCGATCCAGTGAAGGCCGCAGGGCAGATTCTTGAAGGTGGCGCGAAGATCCTGCAATTCCGCCACAAGGGATTTCTTTCGCGGGAAGCATTCGCGTGGCTCGAACAGGTCGCAGAACTGGCGCGTTCTGCGGGCGCAACGCTGGTGGTCAATGACCGTGCTGACTTGGCGAAACTATTCGGAGCAGGATTGCACCTGGGTCAAGACGACCTGCTACCCTCGGTCGCGCGGCGTGTGGTCGGCCCGGATGCGATGGTCGGATATTCCACACACAACGAAGCGCAACTGCGAGCGGCGTGTACGGAGCCGGCCGATTACCTCGCGCTCGGCCCTATCTTCGGGACCATCACCAAAGAGAACCCGGATCCCACCGTGGGCGTCGACGAATTACGTAGACTGCGGCCACTCTCGAACCGCCCGCTGGTGGCGATCGGCGGCATCACCCGTGCGAACGCGATGCAGGTGCTCGCGGCTGGCGCCGATTCGGTGGCCGTGATTGGCGATCTGTTTCCAGAGGACGGCAACATCCGCGCACGAACCGAAGAGTGGATCCGTCTACTCGGATCTTAAGGCTTCCGTGGGATCGACCCGGATCGCCCGCCGCGCCGGAACGAAGCACGCCAGCAGCGCGACGGCGATCAGAAACAGCGATACGCCGGTAAACGTCGTTGGATCGGTCGGCTTGATCCCCCACAACTGCGAGGCGATCAGCCGCGAGAGACCCAGTGAGCCCACCAGGCCCAGGAGCACGCCGAAAGAAATCAGAATGGCCGCTCGCCCGCCTATCAGGGCAAGGATTTTGCGCGGGCTTGCGCCTAAGGCCAGGCGGATACCGATTTCCCGTGTGCGCTGCGCGACCGAGTATGCCATCACGCCATAAATGCCGATGGCCGCGAGCGTAGTCGCGATGAAAGCGAACAGTCCCACCACCAACGCCAGGTACCACTTGTCGAGCATTGCGTCATCCCAGTACCGTTCCATGGTTTGAACCGCGGATATTGGACGGTCGGGCTCGATTTCGGCGACGGCGTTCCGCGCCGCCGGAACCAGTCTCATGGGGTCGCCGGAGGTCCGGATCAGAAACGTCATCTGCCCGAACGTATTGCCGGAAGGCCCACGGTAGATGGGAGGCTGCTGGAGATATGACGTATAGATCACGGGCTGGGGGTCTGGTGTGGAGCGCCGCGTGGGAATGTCCCGCACCACGCCGACGATTTCGCGAGGCTGCTCACCCGAAACCACACTCAGAGTGATGCGTTTTCCGATCGGATCCTCGCCCGGGAAGAACCGGCGGGCCATGGTTTCATTGATGATGACGACCCACGATGCGGACGGAGCGTCGCGGTCGTCGAAACTCCTTCCGCGCACCACTGGAGTTTTCATGGTGCTGAAGAAGTTGGGAGTGATCAGAAAATAGACGGCTCGCCAAGTGCTGGCTGCGTCTTCCGGGATCGCGCGGCCTTCGATACGGAAACCGAAATTGGCGAGCACCAGACTATTTACCGGAGGCAATGAGATACCCGCGACGGACTCGGCGCCCGGCACTTCGCGAAGGCGATTGTACACCCGCTCGACGATGGGCGTCGGCGTCGGGTCGACCTCAAAGTAGGGCGTGCCTTGAAACAAACCGGCGCTGCTTAGATATTGCTGCTCCGGAACGTGAAACTCAAATGTCAGCAGGCCGGATGGTTCGAAGTTCAGCTCGTGACCGGACAGGCGAACGAAGCTCTTGATCAGCAAGCCGGACCCGATCAGCAGCATCAAAGCGAAAGCGATCTGCACCGTGACCAATGCCGACCGCAAGCGCTGACGCACATACGGCGCTCCCGTGCTTTGAGAGGATTCCTTCAACGGGCCGGCAAGATCCAACTGGAAACACGCCAGTGCCGGGCCAATTCCGAACACCAGGCCGGTTCCCAAAGAAAGGACCGCCATCAGGGCGAGGATCGGCAGGTCCAGTGGGATACCGGAGACGCGCGTCCCGCCAGGCGGCGGAGTCATCCCCACTAACGCGTGCAGTCCTCCCCAGGCGATAAAGGTTCCCAGTGCGCCGCCGATCAAGGAAAGCAATACGCTCTCCGTGAGCAGCTGGCGGATGATCCGGCCGCGTCCGGCTCCCAGGGCGACTCGCATCGCCATCTCGGAACGGCGAGCCGCACCGCGAGCCAGAAGCAAGCCGGCCACGTTCGCACAAGCGATCAACAACACAAGTGCGACTGCCGTTTCCAGCGTCCCCAGCGGCGCGATCATCCAGCCGTACCAGGCGTCGCGCAGGGTGATCACACGAATTCCCCGGCCCTTGTTGCGATCAGGAAAGTCCCGCGCGAGCTGAGCGCCGATCGCATCCATCTCCGCTTGCGCATGCGCGACGCTGACGCCGGGTTTCAGACGGCCCAAAGTCGCGTAGAATCGCGCGGAACCCTGCAGCTGGAAGTGATTCAAGGCGAGAGGCACCCAGTAATCGGTGACCTCCAATGGATAATGAAAACTTTCCGGCATCACGCCGATGACGGTCATGTTGATACCGTTCAGGCGCACTTGTTTCTCGAGGATATTCGGGTCGCCACCAAAACGCCGCTGCCATAGACGATGGCTGATGACAATCACCGGGGCCGGATGATCGACCTGGTCCTCAGCTTCGGTGAAAACGCGCCCCAGCATCGGTTGGACGCCGAGGGTCTGAAACAATCCTGGATCGAATCCCTGGCCCGGAATGCGTTCCGCGGGATTCCCATCTTCCTCCGAGCCTAAGTCTCTCTGCTCCGCGATGGATGCGCCCATCGCCTCAAAGCTGCGGCTTTGCGCCCGGACGGCGAAGTAATCGGGAATCGAGGCGGCACTCGTCTGCCCCGGATTTTCGAGCGGATACGTGCGAATCAAGACCAGACGATCGGCATGCGGCAAAGGAATATCGACCAGAAGGGTGTGCTGGAGTGCCCCGAGAATGGCCGAATTCGCGCCGATCCCCAGGGCCAGTGAAAGTACGGCTACAGCCGTGAATCCCGGACTTTGGTGTAGCATTCGAATGCTGTACGCTAAGTCCTGCCACAGATCCTGTAGCCATGCGACGCGACGCTGGTCGCGGCACTGATCTTCCAGCAGTGGGACGCTGCCTAACGCTCGCCGTGCTGCGAGACGCGCCTCCTTTGTGGCCATCCCTTCAGCGATCTTTTCTCGGACCAGCTGCTCGAAGTGGAACGTGATTTCCTGGCCGAGTTCGGCGTCCAGGTGGTCTCGATCGGATAACGACCGAACCCGGTGACGCCAAACGCGGAAGAGTCGCGAGAGAGCCATGCAAACGTTTCTCTATTCGTGCCTTAGGGCCACCATGGGTTCCACCCGCATAGCTCTGTGCGCCGGAATCCAGCACGCTGCCAACGCGACTGAGGCAAGCAGAATCGCGGCTGCGAAGAAGACCACCGGATCGGCAAAGGAGATCGAGAACAGGAATCTCCCGAGCACACGCGTCACGGCGGTGGCTCCCATCAGACCGACGGCAACGCCCGCGATCACCATCCAAACGCCCTGGTGCAGGATCATTCCCAAGACTGTTTGCGGCGTCGCGCCCAGGGCCATACGGATCCCGATTTCGCGCGTCCGTTGCGCCGCGCCATACGACATCACGCCGTACACGCCCACCGCCGCCAGAAGTAATCCCAGAAGGCCCATGGCTCCGGCCTGAATCGCGCCCACTCTCAAAAGAAAAAAGCCTTGGGCGCCGGCAACTGCTCCATCCATGGTCTGAAAACTCACCGGCATCACCGGATCGAGCGCGTGAACTTCTTGCTCCACGCGGCTGTTTAGAGTTTCCGGATCCACCAAAGATCGAATATGCAAAACCCGCATCGACGAAAACTGCTGCGTGAACGGCACGTAAAAGTATGGCAGCGAACCTTCCACGACAAACAGGTACTTGCTGTCGTGCGCGACGCCGACTACTTCAACCAGCGGCGCTTCCGGTGAGTCGACGCGGAAACGCTTTCCGATGGGATCCTGGTTCGGCCAGTAACGCTTGGCCATGGTCTGATTCACAATCGTGACCAGCCGCGTCGCCTCGGTGTCCGAATCCTGGAACGCTCGCCCGTGCACAATGGGAATCCGCATCGTGTCGAAATAGGTAGTATCCACGGTGTTGTACCCGATCAAAGGAGGCTGCTCACTCGGGTCGACCGCACGACCTTCGACGTAGACGGTGTCCCCGCCTCCGATCAGTCCCAGGGGCGCGCTAAACGCCAGGCCGGCTGACTGCACGTCGGGCCAAGATTCCACTCGCCGTTCAAGCTCGCTGTAAAAGTCGCGTGTTCGCTGCCGGTCATAGCCCACCCATTGCGGATTCATCCTCGCATTCAGCACGTGATCGGGAACATAGCCGAGGTCGAGACTCTGCGCGCGTTGGAGACTGCGCACGAATAAACCGGCCGCCACCAGCAACACCAGCGAGCCGGCCACTTGGCCCGCCACCAGCAAGCCGCGGATCCGTTGGCGCTGTGGACCACTCGAACTGCTGCGGCTGCCATCGTGGAGCGCGGCGCCGGGCTCGGCTCGGGAAACCCGCAGAGCCGGCCAGATCCCGATGAGACTGCCGGCCAGAAGAGCAACCGTCAGGGCATAGGTGAAGACGCGCCAGTCAAAGCTCGCATCGAACCGGATCGGCAAATCCGACACGATGTTCGGTAAGGCGTTGGCGAATGTCTGGCTGGCCCATTCTCCAATGAACATGCCGGCGACAGCTCCCACCAGGGCAAGCAGCACGCTTTCGGTCAGCATCTGACGGATCAGACGTCCTCGGCCGGAACCCAGCGCGGCCCGGATCGCCATTTCGCGCTCGCGCACCGTGGCACGGACCAACAGGATGTTGGCGATGTTCATGCACGCTACTGTCAGCACCAGCGCCGCCAAGAAAAGCAGAGAGAAGCGGATGAACGGAAACATTTCCATGGCGGTGCGCAAGGGGATCGGCCGGGCTAGAGGCTCGGGGACCACTCGAGCACCGGTCCCCTTGTCGGTGGTTGGATATTCTTCCTCGAGACGCCGCGTCAGGACGTTCATCTCTATCTGGGCTTCATTCACACTTACGTTCGGTTTCAAACGGCCGAGCACGGTCAATGGCCGCTCCGTGCGACTGGTGAAGATCGGATGCTGCGCCGGATTCTCTTCCGGAATGAGACTCCGCAGCGGCAGGAATCCTTCCATGTCCAATCCTTCATAGACGCCATGGAAGTCGCGCGAAGCGACACCGACGACGGTCGCCGCCCGGCCATCCACCTGGACCTGTTGGCCGACGATGTTTGGATCGCCTCCGAATCGCCGTTGCCAGAACGAATATCCAAGAACGACTACCAGGGGCGCGTGATCGCTTTCTCCTTCGCCGGGTTCGAGCAAGCGGCCGGCGGCAGGTCTCACTCCTAGGGCCGAGAAGTAATTTCCCGTGACCGCGCTATACATGAACTGCGTGGTCTTCGCGCCTGAAGTCAGTCCGCCGAGACGTGGCGAGTACGCGAATACATCGCTGAACTTGTCCGCTTGATGACGGAAATCTTCGAGCGCTGAATACGAGAAGCGGAAGCGCAAGCCCGTCTCGTCGCCTTTGGTGTCAGCGGCGATCACGACTAACTGCTCGGGCGATCTCACCGGAAGAGGCCGCAGAAGCCCGTTCAGCATGCTGAAGACTCCGGTATTCGCTCCGATGCCCAGGGCCATGGTGATCAGCAGCACGAGCGTGACGCCCGGTTCCTTGGCATATTGACGAACGGCGTAACGAAGGTCGTCACCTAAATCGCGAAGGAGATCACGGAGGAAAACCATTTAAGCCCTTTTGAGCAGTAATCCTACGGCAGAGGAGAGCCGCTTCCAGCTGTCCACTTCTTTCTCCAATTGCTGTTTGCCTTCAGGCGTCAGCGCATAAAACTTGGCGCTGCGGCCGAGGTCGGTGTCCTTCCATTCCGAATCAATCCATCCGTTTTGCTCAAGCCGGTGCAGTGCCGGATAAAGCGATCCTTGCTGCACCGACAGTACGTCTCCGGAGAGCTGCTGGATGCGTTTGGAAATCGCCCAGCCGTGCAGCGGCTCGCGCGCAAGCGTTCTCAGAATCAACAGATCGACGGTGCCCTGCAGGAGATCGGACGGTTTTGGCATGTGGTTAAATTCTCGCTTGACAATGACGCCTAGAATATCGACAATTGTACCCAGACTATCTACACTAGTCAAGGAACTAGACGAAGATGAGAAAATCAATCGCGATCCTGTTCGCCACGACCGCGCTTCTTCCGGCCGCCGATAAAATCACCTTCAGCGAGAATATCGCTCCGATCGTTTACAGCAACTGCGTGACATGCCACCGTCCAGGCGAGGCGGCCCCGTTCTCGTTGATCTCTTATGAGGACGTGAAGAAGCGCGGCGCCCTAATCGCCACCGTCACGAAAGCCCGTTACATGCCTCCCTGGCACGCCACTCACGGCTACGGCGACTTCGCCGATGAACGCCGTCTGACCGATCAGCAGATCGCGACCATCGCCGATTGGGTGCAGCAAGGCATGCCTCAAGGCGATCCCGCGAAGATGCCGAAACTTCCCGAATTCGCCGGAGGCTGGCACTTAGGGAAACCTGACTTGATTGTGGAGATGCCGGTCGGGTTCGATCTGCCGGCAAGCGGACCAGATGTGTTCCGCAATTTCGTGATCCCTCTCGGCCTCAAGGAGGACAAATGGGTTCGGGCCATCGAATTTCGGCCCAGCGCACGCAAGGTCGTGCACCATGTCCTGTTCGCCTATGCGCCGGCCGGATCCATGGCTAGGATCGACGGTGTGGACGGGAAACCGGGATTCGGCGGGATGGGAACGGTCGGCGTGGCTCCAGGTCAAGGGAACTCCGGAGGACTGGGCGGATGGGCCGTTGGAGGAACGCCCCATTTCACGCCTGCCGAGCTGGCGATGCCGCTGCCCAAGGGATCGGACTTCCTGTTGCAGATGCATTTTCACCTGACCGGCAAGCCCGAGACCGAAAAATCGGTGGTGGGAATTTACTTCGCCGACAAAGCTCCGGAGCGGACCATGATCAACGCCGGCATGCCCGCGCTATTCGGATTCGGCGCGGGGATCGACATCCCGCCGGGCGAAACAAATTACACGATTCGCGATTCCTTCACCCTACCGGTGGATGTGAATGTCTATGGCGCGCTGGCGCACGCGCACTATCTGGCCAAGGAGATCAAGGCCACTGCCACGCTGCCCGACGGCACGATCAAGCCCTTGATCTGGATCCAGGATTGGGATTTCAATTGGCAAGAGCAGTACACCTATAAAGCGTCTTTCACTCTGCCCAAGGGAACCCGGATCGACGCGATGCTCCGGTATGACAATTCCGCGGACAATCCCAGAAACCCGAGCAACCCACCCAAGCGCGCGCTGTTCGGCGAGGAATCCTTCGATGAGATGGGATCCGTGGGGTTGACGCTGGTGACCGTGCGCAAGGAAGACGAACCGGCCTTGCAGAAGGCACTCGCAGACGGGGCGCAGACAGCGATTCGGGCGGGCGCGGCTGATGGCACAGCCAAGCGTTATCTGGAGCATCAGGCCGCGCGGAGACCGGCTGCTGTCGCGCCGCGCAGCGTGATCACGCTGGTCGATCGCCAGGGGAAGACGGCTAACAGCGTGGGAGAACTGGGTTCGTATAGCCAGCCCGCGCTCTCGCCCGATGGAACACGGGTTGCGGTGATCCGGAACGATCAGGGGAAGACCAACGTCTGGGTAGTCGACGTCGCCACAGGCAAGGCAACGCAAATCACGTCTGACGCCGCGCTCCACGCGTCGCCGGTGTGGTCCCCGGACGGCAAGCAGATCGCATACATCGCAAGCCAGAACGAGGTGTACCGAAAGGCTTCCGACGGATCCGGCAATGAAGAGCTGATCTATAAGCACACGCCCGGCTCGACTGTGTTCCTTACCGACTGGTCGGTGGACGGCCAGCTTTGCTTCTGGTTAGGGGACGTCATTTACGGGCTTCCTGTCGAGGGCGATCGTAAACCGGTGGTGCTGGTCCGCGAGGCTGGCGCCCGAGGAGGACGATTCTCACCTGACGGCCGTTACCTCGCATACAGTTCCAACCCGTCTGGAACCTTCGCCGTTTACGTAGCGCCTCTCAAAAATACGGCTGGCAAGCCACTACAGGTATCCAAAGACCCGGCACTCGGTGGAATCTTCTGGCGGGGAGACGGCAAGGAACTGTATTTTATGGGCCTGGCGGGGCTCGCTCCAAACGGAGTGCTGGCAGTGGATGTCACTCTCGGGCCCGAATTGCAGGCAGGAATTCCGCGGACGCTCTTCCGTCCAACGGGTGTGAACAGCGCGGCCCAGCTCAGCAACATCGCCAGCCGTGATGCTGAACGATTTGTATTCCTGGCAGCGCCGCCTGCTCCGGCACGTTAAGAGTTACAAGTTTCGGTAGCAATCCTGCGCCGGCATCGCCTGCGGGATGTCGCGCAGCTCCGCAAGCTGGCCGATGAGCGTCGTCCACCGTTCGGCGGTCATGGAGCCTAGAGTGCCGCTCTCAATATAAGACTTCTGGGCTTCGGCGACCTCGGCGAAAGCAGCGGCGTCCATCGAAGGATTCAGATCGTGCATCTTTGCGTTCGTGGGAGCCGGATCGTTCAGATACGCTCTCCAACCCTCGCGAACCGCCGCGACCATTGTTTTAGCGCGATCCGGATCGCTCTTGAGCTGCGCTCCGCTGGTCGCAAGCACCGTGGTGTACGGGTTGTAGCCTATATCGGCAACGGGGAAAACTTTCACATCCACGCCGGCGTGTTTGGCCTGCAAGGGTTCGGACATCACGAAACATTGCTGCGCGAACTTTTCGTCACGCAGAAACGCGCTGATGTCGCCGCCCGGCGATGGAACCACCTTTACATGATCGAACCCGTACTTTTTTTCCAGAATGCTCGCGTAGGGCAGGCCGCGCTGAATCGCCAGCGTCCCTTCTTTGAGCACATCACTAATGGACGCAAGCTGGCGCGAAGCATGCACCATGATTCCCTGCGGACAATTCTGAAACACAGCGAAAAGCGCCACCACGTCGTTGCCGCCGGCGCGCGCGATTACAAGTTCGTCGGCTGAGACGATTCCGAACTCGGCCGATCCCGCGCCGATCATCTGAACGGTCGGCGTGCCGGCTCCGCCGGGCAGGATCTCGACGTCGAGTCCATACTTGTCGTAGGGCGCGGCATAGAATCCTCCGAATTGGGGATCCGGTTTCCAGTTCAAGGCCAGTCTAATTTTCGCCGTTTTCCTGCAAGCGGCAAGGAGCGCAGCGCTCGCGCCCAAGAACGTTCTACGATTCATGTCTTTCCATTGTCGCTGGTCAGCTGCCTTGTTCGGACGCATGCCAGCGGCGCAGCGTAAGCGCGCTGATCAGATGGATGAGACCGAACAGCGCCAGTCCTAGCAGCGACGCCAGCAGCACCGCCGCGAACACTTTATCGACGCGCTGCTGCGTGCGGGCGACGTCCACCACCGATCCCAGGCCTTGCCCGCCGATAAACTCGCCGACAATCGCCCCGATCACGGCTAGGCCCGATGCCACGCGGAGGCCGGTCAGGATCTGCGGCAATGCCGCGGGAAATCGAAGTTTGACCAGCGTGACTCCGGGCGACGCGCCGTACAGACGGAATAAATCCCTCAGCGCCGGATCGGTCGACAACAGCCCCGTGAGCGTGTTGGCGATCACCGGAAAGATCGACACGATGAATGCCGAGGCGATTACGGTCTTCATTCCATATCCGAACCAGATGACCAGCAGCGGCGCGATCGCGATAATCGGCACGGTCTGAAAAAAAACGGCATAAGGATAGAATGCCCGCTGAATCGCGCGCGAAGAGGACAGCAGCACCGCGATCGCGACGCCCGTCAGCGTACTCAGCGCGAAGCCGATGACAGCGGCCGCTGAGGTTTTCGCCATAGCCGCGGCCAATTCATCGCGGCTGTCGAAGAGCGCACGGAGAACGGAGCTGGGGGCCGGAACCAGATAGCGCGGCAGAAATCCGCTGCGCACCATCCACTCGAGGGCCAGCGTGACCACCACCAGCGGGATCAGCGGCGGCAAGAATCTCTTCATTCCTCCTCCATTGCCCCCATCAGAAGCTTCATCTCGTGTCCCAGGCGCGGATCTGACCGCAGATCGTTGGTGCGTTCCGCCGGCAAATCGATGTGCCGATCGAGACGAATCTTACCGCCACGCCGCGCCAGCACCACCGCACGATTCGCCAGGAACGCAGCTTCCGAAATCGAATGCGTCACGAAGATCACGGTCATCCCCCGCCGTTGCCACAAATCGCGAAGCTGTACTTCCAGATGGAATCGCGTGATCTCGTC
>Ga0265314_10000777_pt1 | contig 37889 bp, 36 predicted proteins | sample 4126metaG_FD_203106 | JGI IMG/M metagenome (GOLD analysis project Ga0265314, IMG submission 203106) | Rhizosphere microbial communities from Carex aquatilis grown in University of Washington, Seatle, WA, United States - 4-1-26 metaG | ecosystem: Host-associated > Plants > Roots > Rhizosphere >...
CGCGCATACGGCGGCGACCGGCGCTGCCCGCCTTCAGGCTTCGACGAATGTGCTTTGCTCCGCGAATACATCAGCCCGCGCGACGACCGCGGGCACGGCGCCGTGCTCACCGGCGCAAGCCAATTCTTGCTGCGCCTTGTGATTCCACATCTCGGCTTCGGCCAGCAACCGCCAGCTCTCGAGAGGATGGAACACCGCGCTCTGGCGGCACAGGGATTCCATTGCACGGTAGCGAGTGAGTCCACTCATCTTCGCCTCCAACCGATCCGCCCCCAAATACTTAAAGCCGACATCAAGACGGTGTCACCATGATTCTTTGCGCGCGATCGGGCCGGTCGCGCCAATAAAGCCTAGCCTCACGACATCCGTAAGACGTTTCCGTCGGGAACTCCTGCGGGACACTGCGCGTTATCCGGTTTCGACTGTCTTCGGAGCTGCTGTCGCAGCTCGTTCGCGAAGCCGATTGAACTATAATGACAAAATTCAAAGCTCTTGTCGTTTTCGTTGTCCTGACCGTTCTGGCCGCGACCGCTTATGCGGCGCCGCAACGAGGTGGCGGAGGTCATGGTGGCGGGGCACCACACGGTGGTGGCCATGTCGGCGGAGGCCATGCCGGTGGCGGTCATTTCGGAGGCGGCGGCGGCAGGCCGCTCGGAGGCGGCGGCGTCAGGCCGCATTTCGGCGGGGGTGCTCACATCGGCGGTGCGCATTTCGGTGGGAACAGGCCGGCGATACGATCGGCGGCCCGGCCGAGCTTCAGGGCCCAGCGCTCGTTCGCGGTTCGCGGCAATTCGAACCGCGCGATCAACCGCCGGACCACGGTGAATCAAAATTCCGTTGTCCAATCGGGGCGCAATCGAAATGCAACCCGCAATTCCAATCCGCGGGCGGATATCAGGTCACGCGCGGTGAGGAACGTGCTGACCTCGAGCACCGTCGCCGGCGCCATGCGCGACCACGCTGCGCTGCGAAACGCAAATGCTCGCGCGCACATTACCGCGAGCGCGGCCACGGCGGGATGGCATGACGGCCGCGGTCGCAACGGCTGGTGGCGGCACCGTAATGGTGGATATGGCTGGGTCGGCCCGCTGTTCTGGCCGTTCGCCTACTATGACATGTATGATTACGCGATGTGGGGCTACGGCGACGATTCCGGATTTTGGGATTACGGCTACAATGACATCTATGCGGGACTGTTCGCGCCCTACGGATATGACGACCTCGCCGGTTACTTGCCGCAAAGCACAGGCGGCGGACAGCCAAGTGGCGCACGGGCATCCGGCCCCGCAGCGGCTGCGGCACCCGAGCAGTTGACGCAAATGTGCGGCGAGGATAGCCGCGACATCGCCGGCCTGCCGATCGATCAAATCCAGCAGGCCATTCAGCCGAACGAAGCCCAGCGTGCCGCCCTTGATGATCTCGGCAATGCCTCTGTGAAAGCCGCACAGGACATCAGGGCGGCTTGTCCGACGCAGGTAGCCTTGACGGCCCCCGCCCGCCTCGCATCGATGCAACGGCGGATCGAGGCGATGGTATCGGCGGTGCACACGGTTCAACCTGCGTTGCAAAAATTCTACGACCTCTTGAGCGATGAACAGAAAGCCCGGCTCAATGCGCTCGGCCAGGATCAGGCTCGCGGCCAGGCCGCACAGAGCAACAAGGGGTCCTCCGCTCCAAGCTGTGGGGCGGCCCAAACCGGCGTCCTGAACTGGCCGGCCGCCGAGATCGAGGCCAGGCTTCATCCGACCGAAGCGCAACGCGACAGCCTCGCGTCGCTGCAGGACGCCGGCGCCAAAGCGGCGGACCTGCTGAAATCCTCGTGCCAGACCAGCGAAGCCATCACGCCGCCGGCGCGGCTCGATGCCGTCGGCAAACGGCTCGATACCATGCTGCAAGCGATCAAAATGGTGCGCACTGCATTGGACGACTTTTATGGCAAGCTGAGCGACGAGCAGAAGGCGCAGTTCGAGGCGATCGGGCCGCGCCGCTCGGCATCCCTGGATGAACCCGGCACGTCGCAATCGCACGTTCACCACCGCCACCATGCCAGCATCGGCGGCATCATCAGGCGCTTCATCTCACTTGCGCGCTGAGTTGCGGATCACGCCGCCGGCACCGCCAGCGATGCCAATCCGGAAACGTCAGCACTGCTGTCAAGCGTCCATATAGCGTTGATCAGCGGGTCGATATCGTGCCGGTTATCCCAGCCGGCGGCGGCCACGCGCAGCTTCTGCTCGAGACCGCGGTCGCTCATCGGATTGACGTCGCTGCCACGCGCCGCCGTTTGCGACATCCGGTGCACCTTGCCGTCGCCCGTGGTGATATCGACCTCGGCCGCGATGGTCGCGAAGGCGGGATCGCGTACCAGTTCGACCTTGCTGCGCAGCGCCAGCACTTCGGGATCACGCGCGCAGGCATCGGTAAATTGTGCGATGCCGGCCCGGCCGGTCAGCAACGCGACCGCCACCGCATGCTGCATGCTGACTTGGGATTCCCGCCCGGTCGAGACATCGGGCCGGTCGGCGCGGGCGCCGAGCAGCGGATTGCCGCGCACCACCACGCGTGCAACCTCAGTGACGGGATTGTCGCGCCGCCAGTCGAGCACGCAATCGAGCACCGGATGAATCACAAAGCCGCACGGATAGGGCTTGTAGGAAGTCGCCATGATCTCCCAGTTGTCGCCGAGACCGGCGGTGACGAGCGACAGATCGGGCGTCTCCGCAAGCGCTCGAAAATAGCCTTGCGCGCCCGCAAGCGGCTCCGGCGGACCGTCAAAACCCCGCTCCGCCAGCAGCGCCGACCACAGGCCGTTGCGCGCCGCATTGCCGACGCTGACGCTCTTTGCCGCCGTGCCCAGACACTCGCACAGCCCGGCCGATTGCGTCGCTGCGGTGCCGAGCGCCCACACTATCCGTTGCTCGTCGAGACCACGCAGTTTTCCCGCGCCGCTCGCTGCGCCGAAAACGCCGCAAGTCGAGGTGATATGCCAGCCCCTGCTGTAATGGCTCGGCGAGATCGCCAGCCCGATGCGCGCCTGAATCTCGTTGCCAAGGATGAAGGCGAGCAGAAAATCAGGCCCGCTTACCCGCCGCAATTCCGCGAGCGCCAGCAGCGCCGGCGCCACAGGCGCGGTCGGATGGATCACGGTTCGCACATGGGTGTCGCAGTAATCATGAACATTGGCGCCGGCGGCATTGAGAAACGCCGCACTCAGCGCGTCGATGCGCTCGCGGCGTCCGACGATGGTGGCCTGCCTGCCGCCGGAAAATTCGGCAAGCGACCGCAGCGCGATGTCGACCGGCCCGGTGCGGCAGCCCGCCAGCGCCACCGCGAAGAAATTCATCAGGGAGCGCTTGGCCTGATGCCGCACCGCGGAGGGAATGTTCTCCCACCGCGTCGTGACGACATGGCGGGCAAGGCGCTGCGTCACCCCTGCTATCTCGGACATCACGATCCTTCCCGATCATTGGCTTTCCCCACGAGAAAGCACAACAGCGCGTTCGGCTGGCTGGGCCCAGAATTGCACCGGTGGGCAGCTCGCCACAAGTGAGCGGGGTTCGCATAGATGCCACTCGCCGCCGAAGCGTTTACAGGACGGCGGGATGATCTATACATTCCGCACAATAATCAGCCTGATGACACGATCAGCCTGCCAGCCGGGGAGTTGAGACATTGGCATTACCTCGACATGTGTTGCCGACCACCGTGGTCGGAAGCTATCCGCAGCCCGATTGGCTGGTCGACCGCCAGATGCTCTCGAAATCCGTGCCGCGTACCCGCATGACCCAGATGTGGCGGATTCCCGACGCGTATCTCGAGCAGGCGCAGGATGACGCCACCATCGTCGCGATCCGCGACATGGAGCGCGCCGGCATCGATATCGTGACCGACGGCGAGATCCGGCGCGAAAGCTACTCCAACCGCTTTGCGACCGCGCTGGAAGGCATCGACGCCGAAAATCCCGCGATGATCACCGCACGGTCGGGCCAGCAGACGCCGGTCCCCCGCGTGGTCGGCGAAATCCGCCGCACCGGGCCGGTCGAACTCAGGGACATGGAATTCCTGCGTCGCAACACCGACCGCGCGGCCAAGATCACCCTGCCCGGCCCGTTCACGATGAGCCAACAGGCGAAAAACGAGTTCTACAAGGACGACGAGGAGCTGGCGATGGCGATGGCGGCGGCGGTCAATGCCGAAGCGCTGGCGCTGCAGAAGGCCGGCGCCGACGTAATCCAGCTCGACGAGCCCTGGGTGCGCAACGACCCCGCCGCCGCCAAGCGCTATGCGGTCAAGGCGATCAATCGCGCGCTGCAGGGCATCACGGTGCCGACGGTCGTGCACGTCTGCTTCGGCTATGCCGCCGTGGTGCCGGGCGACACTAAGCCATCCGGCTATTCGTTCCTCGGCGAGCTCGACGATTCGATTGCCGAGCAGATCTCGATCGAGGCCGCTCAGCCCAAGCTCGACCTCGGCGTGCTGAAGGATCTGGCATCGAAGAAAATCCTGCTCGGCGTGATCGATCTCGGCAATCCCGAGATCGAGACATCAGCCGTGATCGCCGATCGGATTCGCCACGGCCTGAAGTATGTCTCCGCCGACCGGCTGATACCGGCGCCGGATTGCGGCATGAAATACATGCCGCGCCATGTCGCGTTCGGAAAGCTGAAAGCGATGAGCGACGCGGCGGCAACGGTGCGCAAGGAAGTGAGCTAAGGCATCACGGATTGGCCGGCTGCAAGGCGGCGGCCGGGATTTCCTGCGCCATCGCGTCGCGCCCGGCGCGGGTGCCGGTCTGCCACACCGCGGCGCGGCGCTCGATCAACCGGATCAGGAAGTTGAACGCGACCGCCAGCGCCAGCACCAAAAGCACGCCAGCGAACACATGCGCGCTTTCCAGGATGGTGCGGTAACGCGAAATCAGATAGCCGATGCCGGCCGACGAAATCAGCATTTCCGACACCACCACGGCGACGATCACCAGCGCGCCGCCGACGCGCAGGCCCGACAGCACGGTCGGGATCGCCGCCGGAAGAATTACGCGTGTGATGCGCTGGCTCAAGGTTGCGCCCATGCTGCGGGCGGCGAGCAGCAATTGCGGATCGATGGTCTGGATACCGGCCGCGGTCGCCAGCATGGTCGGCAGGAAGCCATAGATCGAGGCAAACGCAATTTTGGACTCCGAGCCGATCCCGAGCCAGACGGTGAAGACCGGATACAATATCACCAGCGGCACCGCATAGAGGCTCGACACCATCGGCATGATCAAGAGCCGCGGCCGCGGCAGGCTGCCGACGATCGCGCCTGCCAGGATGCCGCCGCCGCAGGCAAACACCATCGCGATCGCGACCTCATACAGCGTCACCACCAGCGCCTGGCCGTATTCCGGGGCATCGGTCCAGCCGGCTTTCAAGGTCGACGACAGCGACGGCAGGAACAGTTCGGGGATGAGACCGGCGCGCGGCAGCACCTCCCACAGCACGATCAGCGAGACGACGATGAGGCGGCGCAGCGTGGTCGACGACATCGCAGTCCTCACGCCGACTTGCGGATATGGCGCCAGATGCGGTCGCGCAGACTGCCGAACGCGTCGCCGCTCAGCATCTCGAAAGTGCGCGGCCGGGGAAGTGCTACTTCCAGCCGGTCGACGATACGGCCGGGACGCGGTGACATCACGATCACTTCGTCGGCGAGATAGACTGCCTCGGTGAGGCTGTGGGTCACGAACACGATGGTCTTGCCGGTCGCGGCCCAGATCCGCAGCAATTCGTCGCCCATGGTCATGCGGGTCTGCTCGTCGAGCGCCGCGAACGGCTCGTCCATCAAGAGCACCGGTGGATCCTGCACCAGACCTCGCGCGATCGAGACCCGCTGCTTCATGCCGCCGGACAATTCGTGCGGGTGCCGCTTGCCGAAACCGTCGAGACCGACGAGTTGCAACGCTTCCTGCGCCTTGGCGCGGCGATCCTTTTTGGCGATGCCGCGCAATGTCAGGGGGAATTCGACGTTCTCTTCCGCGGTCAGCCAGGGAAACAGGCTCGCCTCCTGGAACACGACGCCGACCCGGTTCGGGTCAGGATCATGTATCGGCGCGCCACTCACCAAAATCGTGCCGGAGGTCGGATGTCTGAGGCCCGCCATCATCATCAGCAGCGAGGATTTGCCGCAGCCGCTGGGACCGACCAGTACGACAAATCGTCCCGGCCTGACCTCGAACGAGACGTCGGACACCGCGAGCACATCTTGTCCCGAGGTCTTGTAGACTTGGCCGACGCCGGAGAGCTGCACCGCGCCGGAACGGGCGGCCGGCTTCAGCGAGGTTACGTTCGCCAGTGGCTGCATCGCGTTTCCACCGATCTGACGAGTTCGTTGAAGGCCATGGCAATGGCGGCGATCATCAGCACGCCGGCCAGCAATTGCTTCATCTGGAAATTCTCGCCCCAGGTCGCGATCTGGTGGCCGATGCCGTCGCGCGAGGCATACATCTCGGCCAGGATCACGCCGGTGAGATTGAAGATCATCGAAATCCTTAAGGCTTCCAAAAGCACTGGCAGCATGCTCGGCAGATAGACCCGAAACGCGGTCTGCGCCGGCGTCGCGCCATAGGAGCGCGCCACCGTCAAATGCTCGACCTTGACGGACTCGACCGCCGTGGTGGTCGACATGACGACGATGAAGATGGTGGAAAAGAAGCCGAAGCCGACCTTCTCGGAAAAGCCGACGCCAAACACCAGGATGAACATCGGCAGGAAGATCGATTTAGGAATGCTGAAGGCAAAGAACAGCAGCGGCTTTACCACTTCGGCGAAATAGCGATTCTCGGCGATCAAATATCCGATCAGGACGCCGATCGGCACCGCGACGATGAAGGCGGTTGCGACCTCGCTCGCGGTGACCAGGAGATCGTTGCGCACGCTGGCGCGCGCCAGCAGCTCGCCCAGCATCGCCAGCGTGTCGGAGGCCGAGGGCAACAGACGGGGATTCACGGCTCCCGTGCGGGAGAGGATTTCCCATAGTGCAAACACGGCCAGCACGACGGCAACCCTTGCCGCCTTGATTCCGAGTGTGCCGGTCATCGCACAGGCCTCACGGCTTGGTCGCGACCGGCTTGAACTGGGTCGAGATGATGTCGGATCCCGGCACCAGATCCTTCATGCCGCCCATCTTCGCCATGTCGAGCGACAACTGCATCGCGGCGGGCACGCCGGCCGCGCTCATGTCGCCTGACGTTTCGAGCTTGAGGATGGTGTTTTCATATTCCGCGGCGGCGATGTCGTCCGGCATCTCGTAGAGACCGGCGATCAGCTTGATCGCCGCCTCGCGGTTGTTGCGCATGAACATCACCCCGCCATAGAGCGCGTTGAGCGCCTTCTGCACCAGTTCGGGCTTTTCCTGCGCAAACTTGTCGGTGACGATCCAGCCCGAGGTCAGGTTGGGCGGAACGTCCTTGGCGTAATCGAGGATGGTTTTCGCCTCGCCTGATTTGGCGATCTGGAAGCTCAGCGGCGAATACACCACGGCGGCATCGATGTTGCCGGCGAGCAGATTGGGCACCAGCCCACCGCCGCCGACCGGCACGCGGGTAAAATCGATCTTCCGGTCCTGGACCGTCCATAACGCCAGCAGGTCCGAACCCGAACCTGCCGAGGTGATGCCGACCTTCTTGCCGTTGAGATCCTTTACATCAAGCGGTGACTTCGCCAGCACCATCAGTTGCCAGCCGAAATTGCCCGTCGAGCCGTTGGCGACGACCTTCGACATCACGCCTTTCTTGCGCCCGGCGGCCGGTAGCGACGGCGCGTCGAGGATCAGGTCGGCAGCGCCCGCAGCCAGCGCCTCAAAACACTCCGCGCCGCCGCGATAGATGGTCAGCTCGGCGGTGATGCCTTCCTTTTCAAACAGTTTTTGCGCCTTGGCCGCTTCCGCCACGGTGGTCGGCCAGTAGGTCTTGGTCGGCAATCCGATCCGGATCGTCTCCGCCTGCGACAGCGCCGGCACCGCGAACAGCACGGTGGCGGCCAGTGTCGCCAGGACGTGGCGGCGAGCGATGGTCATGACGGCGTCTCCCCTGATTTTCGGCTGATACTTTGGGAGGCTTGACGCCCCCGACCGGCCTTTGATTTTCGGCGTCCATCATCGCCCGCCAGTGCCGGGAACACAACTCTCCCAAAGTTTCGCACCGCCAAAGTTTCGATCGGGGCACCTGCCCACGCTCAGCCGTTCTCCATCTCCTTGAAGGCCTCCTTGGCGTTGCGAAAACTGTCGATTCCGGCGGGAACGCCGGCATAGACCGCCACCTGCAGGAAGATTTCCTTGATCTCGTCCTTGGTCAGCCCGTTTTTCAGCGCCGCCTTGACGTGCAGTTTCAACTCGTGCGGGCGGTTGAGCACGCTGATCATCGCCAGATTGACGATGCTGCGGAAGCGGCGGTCGACGCCGGGACGGGTCCACAGCGCACCCCAGCAGAATTCGGTCGACCATTCCGCCATGGTGCGGGTGAATTCGTCGGCGCCGGCGATCGACTTGTTGACGTAGTCCTCGCCGAGCACTTCCTTGCGCACCTTCAGTCCGCGTTCAAACAGGCTGTCTTCGCTCATGGCTGATCCTTTTCGTTCTGGTTTGAGATGAACAGTTCGCGGCTCGATTGCGACCGCGGTCGACCAAATCCTAATGCGGCTGGTCGGGGCCTGTCGACCTGCAATCGTGCTGGGCCTGGCCCAGCCCACCAATGTTGCTCCGCGATATGCACAGACCGGAACTGCCGTGTCGTCGCGCCTAATCGTTGGAATCTGGCGCGCCGCTGCCCTATGATGCACGGACCATCCGTATCCGGGACCGCCGCCATGCAGCCATTCGACCGCGCCGCCGAAGACCTCGGCAATTCGATCCACTTCGAACACGTCAATGTCACGGTGCCGGACCAGCGGCTGGCGACGCTGTTCTATGTCGCCGGCCTCGGGCTTACCCGCGATCCCTATCTGATGGTCTCCGACACCAACATGTGGGTCAATGTCGGGCGCAACCAGTTCCATCTGCCGGACGGGCCGGCGCAGGTTTTGCGCGGCCATACCGGCATCGTGATTTCAGGCCGCGAGGCGCTGCTCGCCCGGCTCGCCGCCGTGGCGCCCAAGCTGAAGGACACGGCCTTTTCGTTCCGCGAGAACAACGATCATATCGAGGCTACCTGTCCGTGGGGCAACAGAGTGCGCTGCTACGAGCCGGACGCCGCGCGCTTCGGCCGCATCTCGCTCGGCATTCCCTATGTCGAGTTCGACGTGCCGGCCGGCACCACCAAGGCGATTGCGGCGTTCTACCCCGAGATCATGGGAATGCCGTCCGAACTGAAGAACGGCGACGGCAAGGTCGCCCGCGTGCAGATGGGCAAGGACCAGTATTTGCAATTCCGCGAGACCGACAGGCCGCAGCCGGAATATGACGGCCACCACGTGCAGATCTACATCACGGATTTCTCCGGCCCCTATCGCAAGCTCGGCCAGCGCAACCTGATCTCGCAGGAGGATAACCCGTACCAGTATCGCTTCCGCGACATCGTCGATCTCGACAGCGGCAAACACCTTTTCACGGTCGAGCACGAGGTGCGCAGCGCAACCCACCCGATGTTCATGCGGCCGCTGGTCAATCGCGATCCGGCGCAGACCAACCGGAATTACGCCCATGGCTATGAGCAATCTCCATGGGCGATGGAGCCGGACGAGTACGACAAGCGCTAGCCTTCATTTTTTCTCTGCCGGATCTGCTGCAGCACCGGCGCGATGTATTGCCGGAACTGCACCGGATTTTCGCTCATCGGGAAATGACCGAGCTTTTCCATAATGAAGACCTCGGCGCCTGGAATGCTTCGCGCCGTGCGGAGCGTGTCCTCCGGCGTGCAGGAGAAATCATATTCACCGGTCAGGAGATAAAGCGGGCAAATTGAAGTATCGATCTTTCCGACCCGGCCGCGCAGATCGCCATCCACCCGGTAAAAATACAGATCTCCCTTGAACACGCCTGGCCCACCCTGCTTGTAGCCCCACAGCGTTTCCTGGCGCGTGTTTTGCGGGCTCTGCGGCGCGATCAGCCCCGACACCAGCGCCGCGCAGATTTCACCGCCGTGGACATCGGGCCTGTTCAGCCATTCGGTATCGTACCAGGGCTGCTGGAAATCGGCGGCTTCCAGTCCGATCAACGCGCGGAATTCGCGCGCGTGATCGATCGCCAGATTAAGCACGATGCGGCCGCCGATCGAGCATCCCATCACCACGGGACGCTCCAGCGACAGCGCCGCGCAAAACGCCCGGATCGTCTGGGTATAGCTCGCGGTGGTCAGCTGGTATTCGCCGTTCGCGCCATCGGGCGGATTCGACTTGCCATGCCACGGCATGTCGAAAGCGATGATGCGAAAATGCCGGGAAAATTCCTCGTCGCATAATAGATGACGCCATTGCCGGTTGTCGGAGCCCGCGGTGTGCAGGCAGACCAGCGGAATCCCCGCCCCGTTCTCCTCGAAATAGATGCGATGCATCACGCCGTCGATCTCGACATGGACGTAGCGGCCGACGATCGGTTCGATCTTTCCGTTCATGCCGATTTGTCCGACGCAAGGGATCGCGGCAGCGCCAGCAGATCCTTGAAGTATTGAAGATGGGTCATGAACGGATGCAGATCGCCGGCCAGATGCGCCTCGCCGCGCTTGGTCAGCGCCAGCAGATCGTGCCATCCCGGTTTCGGTTCAGGACGCCAATATTCGATCCAGGCCTGCGGCGAAGCGGTATAGCCGAAACGCCAGGACGGCATTGTTTTTGGCGCAGCGGACATCTCGGTAATGTGGCCTGCACGAATGCGAACCAGGAAGGGCAGATCGCTCGGCCCAAGCAGGCAATCGACGTTGAGCAGGCGGCCGGTGCGGAGCAGCGCGGAATCTGAATCCAGCAGTATTGGCAACTTCTCGAATGTGCTGGCGATCGAAAGGTCGTCCGGCTGCACCACCATCATATTCGCCTCAAATGTCCCGGGCTGCTACATCGACGAACCCTTACCCGGGCAGCACGGTGGGGCGCAAGGTTCAGCCGCGCCGCGGCACAGCTACCGGGCCGTAGCGAGCGCACCGAGATTGTCACCAGTGACATTTCGGGTTGGCTGCCTAACTGTGAAGTTGCGCGTTGAGACCTTGCCAATTTGCTGTGCGTCTGGCTGCCTCAAGAGCACCGCTCTGCGAGTTGCGCCGAAATAGAAGGCCGTTCTGGCCAGAGAGTTCCTTGGCTTTCACGACTCGGCCATCTTCGGTAAGGATGCGGGCGCCTGCTGTGACATAGCAGCCTGCTTCGACGACGCAGTCGTCGCCCAATGAAATGCCGATCCCCGCATTCGCTCCGATCAGACAGCGCTCGCCAACCGCAATCCGCTCTTTTCCCCCACCGGACAGCGTGCCCATGATCGACGCCCCGCCACCAACGTCGCTGCCCCCACCCACAACCACACCAGCGCTTATCCGACCTTCGACCATGCAGGGACCGAGTGTGCCCGCATTGAAATTGCAGAAGCCTTCATGCATGACGGTCGTGCCCGGCGCCAGGTATGCGCCGAGCCTCACCCGATCCGCGTCCGCAATTCTCACGTCCGCTGGCACCACATAGTCGGTCATGCGCGGAAACTTATCCACGCCGGTCACCTCAAATGCGAGAGCGCGCTTTCGAGCCTCCATTAGCGCTTCTGCCACACGAGAGCATTCACAGGGACCGAGTGTCGTCCAGGCATTGATCGGCAACAGCCTGAAAATCCCGTCAAGATTCACGCGATTTGGCTGGACGAGCCGGTGGCTCAGTAGATGGAGGCGAAGGTACGCGTCGTACACATCGATTGGCGCGGTTGCCAGGGAGCTGATTTCGGTATGGATCGCAACGACGTCCACATCGCGAATGTCGTCGTGCCGCGCATATCCATCGGCGGACTTACCCAATGATCTTTCGATCTCCAGCTTCGTCAACCGCACCGTGGCTGTGTTGTCCGTTGAAACCAACCGCGGCTGAAGAAACCAGGAATCCAGCACGCTGCCGTTACCGGCGATCGTCGCAAATCCCTCGCCGCTCGCGCCCCCGGGCTCCATCGCCATTTGAATTGCTCACACCATGATCCAGCGCACAATACGCGAGCGCTGCCGGAATTGGCAACCGCCGCATCCTTGCCCGCTGCGCCCCAATGAGTCCGCGTGCTAGATCGGTTTGTCGTCGTCCGTCACCGGCGAGGTGACCACCAGGAACACCAGATCGACCAGCCCCGAATTCGAGATGGCGTGCTCCACGCCGGGCGGCAGGAAGATAAAATCGTGTTTGCGGACCACATGATTCTTGCCGGCGATCTCCATCAAACCTTCGCCTTCGAGCACGTGGTAGATCTGCTCCTGAACCCGATGGTGGTGGCGGGCGACATGCGCCATCGGCTGATACATCGAGATGCGATAGTCGATGTGCCGCGCCCCCGCCGTCTCCGGCATTACCAGCGGTTTTGACAGCGCGCCGCCGAAATGATTGGGAAACTCGCGCCACGGCACTTCCGCGATATTGCGAATGAATGCGCCGTTACTCTCTGAAGCCATGCTGTTCTCCCTATCTTCGCGACTGCGCGGTCTGTTTTTCCAGGAAATCGATGGCCTGCTCACCGGCGATCCTTCCGAACACCAGCGCCCGCAACACCGCGACCGCGTTCGGTGCGGTGCCGTAAAAATGCCCGGTGGTCTCTCCCGCCGCGTAGAGACCTGGCATCGGTCCTTGCTCCCCCAGCACCTCGGCCCTGGTGTTGGTGGCAAGGCCGCCAAAGGTGTAGGCAATGCCGCCGACCAGCGGATAGGCGAGGTAAGGCGGCTTGGCGATGGCGCGCGCCCAGTTCGATTTCGGCGGCTGCAGCGCGCTATCCGCCGCCAGTCCGTCGCAACGCGTCGCATCGAAGGTGCCGGGATCGCCGGTCGCCGCCGCATTGTAGGCATCGACCGTGGCCTTCAGGTTGCGCGCGGGAACGCCGATTAGCATCGCCAACTGCTCGATCGTTCCGGCTCGATGGGGCGGCACGTCCGATCGGATGGCGCGCTCGAATTCGGTGATGTCGAACAGGCGGCTATCGAGGATCGCGTAGGCGATGCTGTTCGGCCGCGCGAAATGGATGTCGCGCGCAAATGCTTCCCAGGTCTCATGCACGAGGCCGGCGCCTTCGTCGAAGAAGCGACGTCCGTCCTGATCGACCACGATTCCGTAGGGGTAAACCAGCACGACCGGCGCGGAATGCGCGCTGCGCGGGTCGATCGGCTCGATATGCATGCCGTTCCAGTCGCCCGAGATCGACGCGCCGTGATCGACCGCCATGCGGATGCCGTCACCGGTATCGAAGCGCGTTCCCGGCGAGATCAGCTTCAGTCTCTCGGCAGCGGTCCCGAAATGCTTCCTCATCATGGTTACGTCGCCCTGAAAACCGCCGGAGGCGAGGATGACGGCATCGGCATCGAGCATGGCGAGGTCCCCGCCGTTCGATCTCAGCTCGACGCCGCTGACGCCGCCCTCTCCCATTCTCAAACGGGTCACCGGGGATTCGTAGTGAAGTCTTATCCCTGCTTTCCCGGCTGCTTCCGCCAGCCTGTCGACGATGGCCCGACCGCCGCCGATCGGCTGGATGCGCGGCGGACCGGCGCTGAGATAATAGATCGGCGTGTCGAAGGAAACGCCGTGTGTCCCGAGCCACCCGATCGTCGCGGCGGCGTTCTGCGCCAGCGTCCGGAAATAATCGCGATCGGCCGATCCGCCGGACGCGCGTTGCATGTCATCTTCGAAGCCCGGCGCCGGCCGGTCCGGCGCGGCCATCCGCATGTAGGACGGGCTCCAGCGGGTGTTGCCGCCGGCGTCCGCTTCGCGCGATTTTTCAAGCAGCGTGATCTCGATGCGCAAACCGCGACTGCGCGCCTGCTCCGCGGCAGAGACCGCCGCGGCAAGGCCGGCGGCGCCGTGACCGACGATAACAAGCTTTTGAGGATCAGAATTCATCGGGGCGATCCCGGATCAGAACCGACGGATCAGGCGACGAGCGCGCCGCCGTCGAGATAAACGATCGATCCCGTCGCAAAGCCGATGGTCATGAAGGCGAGGATCTGCCGCGCGATGTCTTCGCCGGTGCCGACGCGGCCGACCGGCAACGCGGCGGCGGTCTTGGCCAGCATGTCCTTGCGCGCCTGTTCCGGCATCGCGGCGCGGATCGGGGTGTCGATAATGCCAGGCGAAACCGCGTTGACTCGGACCGGCGCAAGCTCCAGCGCCAGGCTGCGCGCCAGCGATTCCAGCGCGCCGTTGGCGGCACCGACAATCGCCGAATTCGGCCGCGGACGAACGCTCAGAAAACCCGTGACCAGCGTCAGCGATCCACCGGCGCTTATGTCCGCCGACCGCGCCACGCGCCAAGCGCCCCAGAACTTGCTTTCCATGGTGGCGCGGACGTCCTCCATGGCAACCGTCTTGAACGGGCCGGTGCGTAATTGCGCGGCGGTCAGCACGACATGATCGACCGGGCCGCATTTCTTGAACAGGCTGGCGATGCTCTCGTCGCTGGTGACGTCAGCTGCAATCGCAGTCACGCCCAGCTTGGCGGCCGCCGCATTGAGGCGCTCGGGATTGTGCGAGGCGATGATGACCTCAGCCCCGTCGCTCTTGGCGAGTTCGGCGGTCGAAAAACCGATTCCGGAAGAACCTCCGACCACCACGACCTTCTTGCCTGCGAGCATGATGCCCTCCTCTCGATTCAATTTGTTGCTGACGGGCGTGTGCGCCGCTCAGGTCGGCTCGTAACGCATGCCGATACCGGCCTTGCTTTGCCCGAGCCCGGGCAGTTCCCAGACGCCGGCGCCCACAGGATTGATGTCGGCCGCGATATCGACGTCGATCAGATACGGCTTGTTGGCGGCGATGCCCTTGCGAATGGCCTCACCGAGATCGCCGGCGCGATCGACCCGCACGCCCTCGACGCCGCAGGAACGCGCCATCGCGGCGAAATCCGGACTGTAACGCTCGCCGGTGACGGGATCGTGGAAATCGGTCGCGAGTTCGCGGCCGCCGAGATAGCCGCGCTGCAAGCCACGGATCGAGGCATAGGCGTAATTGTTCCAGACCACCCAGACCACAGGCAGATTATATTCTTTGGCGGTTCCCAGCACGTTGGCGTGCATGAAGAACGCGCCGTCGCCGCAGACGGAAACGCAGGGCCGATCCGGGGCTGCGAATTTCGCGCCCATCACGCCGGCGACGCCAAAGCCCATCGGCCCAAAACCCATCGAGCCGATCAGCGAGTCCGGCCGCTTCGGCTTGCAGAAGCTCAACAGCCAATTGTGGTGGACGCCGATATCGCTGACCAGGATCGCATCCTCGGGCAGCGCCTTGTCGATCTCCAGCGCCGCGCGCTGCGGGTTGATCGGCGTGGTGTCGTCGGAGAAGCCGGGCGCGACGAACTTGTCCCACTCCTTGCGATAGGTATCGATCTGCGCCAGCCATTTCTTGCGTGCATCGGCCTTTTTGCTCAGGTCGGCGCGGCGATCGAGTTCGGCGTGAATCTGCCGCAGGAAGGTACGAACATCCGCCATCAGGCCGAGCGCGACCGGATAGTTGCGGCCGATCTCTTCCGGATCGATATCGACATGAATGAGTTTTGTCGGCGGAATGGTGAAGGAATAGCCCGGGATCCAGGAGCTCGAGGTGCGGTCGTCGAACCGCATGCCCATTGCCAGCAGCACATCGGCCTGGCGCGTGGCGTGATTGGCCTGATAATGGCCGGCGCGCGCGACGAGACCGAGCGCCAGCGGATGGTTGCAGTCGAGCGCGCCAAGACCGCTCGCCGACGACGCCACCGGAATCTGCAGCCGCTCGGCCAGCTTTCGCAATTCCTCCGCGGCGCCGCCGTAGCGCACGCCCTGCCCCACGATCATCACCGGCCGCTCCGCGCCGAGCAACATATCGACCGCCTTGGCGACGCCTTCGGGATCGGCGCCGCAGCGGCTCGAAATGTTGCCGTTCCAGGCCTTTGCGTTCGGCGCTTCCTCGGCAGCCGACTCCATGAACACGTCGAACGGAACATCCAGCACCACCGGGCCGGGCCGTCCCGTGGTCATGGTCTTCCAGGCCTGCCGGACCGCGAGCGGCACCATCTCGCCGCGGGTCGGCTGGAACACCTTCTTGCAATAGGAGCGCACCGTGGAGGGAAAATCGGCCTGATAGTGCCGGTACAATTCCTGAAACGCACCACGGTTGAACTGGCTGGTCGGCACGTTGCCGGTCACCGCCATGAACGGCACCGAGTCGAGATAGGCGTTGCCGAGCGAAATCGGCAGGTTCGCCGAACCCGGCCCACACGAGGTGAAGGTCGCGGTCGGCCGCCCCGACACGCGATAATAGACATCCGCCATGAAGCCGGCGACGCTTTCGTGATGCACCGAGATGGTCTTGATGTCGCTCGATCGCTCATACAGCGCGTCGATGAACTGGATGTTGCCGTGACCGCACAGGCCGAACACCTGGGGCACTTTTTCCTGGATCAGATAATCGACGATGACCTGGGCACCGTTGAGCATGTTGCGCGACATCGGATCACTCTCCCTGAACAGCCCAACGATTCAGCGGCGGCTTGCATGCCGCGTCTTATGAGGCGCGGCGACCCTATTTCCCATAATACTGTACGTCAATTGATATCGTGGTATACTTCAAACGCGCTGCGAGGCGCCCGTGCAGTCGTTCCGATCGCCTGATAGAGTTCCGAAAGCGCAGCGCCTGGAGGCTTGATCCTGTGAGACCCCGTACCAAACCAAAGAGCAGCGACAAGCCGGCGACCCTGCGCAAAACCGCGATCGCGAGGCTGGTGCAACCGGCGCAGGGCGATATCGACGATGACGCCGATGACCGGCAGCGGGTCGGCGTTCAGTCGCTCGGCCGCGCCTTCGCGATCCTCGAAGAGGTGGCGCGGCATCGCGAGGGCATCAGCCTTGCCGATCTCAGCAAGCGGGTCGGCCTGCACAATTCCACCACTTTCCATCTCGCCAAGACGATGGTGTCGCTGGGCTACCTTCGCCAGGAAAAGGATTCCAAGCGCTACCGGGTCGGACGGCCGCTGTTTGCGCTTGCCGCCGGCGCACTCGACGAAATCGAGATGGTGAACGTGGCGACGCCGTTGCTGGAGCAATTGTCGCGCGATACCGGCGAAAGCGGCCATTTTGCCGTGCGCATGGGCGACGCGGTCGTCGTTATCGCCCGTACCAGCGGCCCCGGCGCGTTTCAGCTGACCGACCGCGTCGGCGTGGTGCGGCCGGCACATTGCACGGCGCTCGGCAAGATCATCCTGGCCTCGCTCCGCCCCGACCAGTTGAAGCGCCTTGTCGAACGCATTGAGCTGAAGCCGTCGACCGAGAAGTCGCTCACCAGCGTGCCGGCGCTGCAGCGCGAGATCGCCGAGATCAAGCGCACCGGCATCGCCTTCGATGACGGCGAATTCAATCCGGAAGTGCGGTGCATCGCGGTGCCCGTGATGAATTTCACCGGCCAGGTGATCGGCGCGCTCGGCATATCCGGACCGATCTGGCGGCTTTCCAACCAGACGCTGCAGGGCCACGCCAAGGTGGTGCGGGCCGCGGCCAATCGTCTTTCGGTCGAATTCGGCGCCAGGGACGTCGTGAAGGACGTGGCGAAATCCACTTAAGGCGTACGCCAGATCGGCGCATTTGGCGTTGACAGCGGCCACCGCCTCCGGAAAGATCATTTTATAATAGAAAAACGTCTCTCACATCGTCGCATAGGCGAAATTGGCGAGGGATATCGCGGCCGGCGCACCCGGCCGGCCCCTGGGAGGAGACCAACGATGACCCGCTATAGCCGCCGAACCCTGTTGAAAGCCGGTGCCGGGTTGGCCGGCGCTTCAGCGCTCGGTTTTCCGTCCATCGTCAGCGGCCAGACCGAGAAGATCAAGATCGGCCATCTGACGCCGCTGACCGGCTTTCTCGGCGCGCTCGGCGCCTATGCTCAACTCGGCATCCGCATGGCCGAGGAGGAAATCAACCAGGCCGGCGGCGTGATGGGCCGGCAACTCGACGTCACCTCGGAAGACTCGGTCAATCCCGCCACCGCCGCGACCAAGGCGCAGCGCATGCTGGAACAGGACGGCGTCGCGGTCTTGATGGGCGAGATCAATTCGGCATCTGCGCTGACCATCATGCAGGTGGCGGAGCGCAACAAGCGGCTGTTCATGCAGATCGGCGCGCGCTCCGACGCGCTGCGCGGCAAGAACTGCAACAAATACACCTTCCATGTCGACATTCCGAACACCGTGATGGTCAACGCGGTCGGCAAGGCACTGCTGCGCGACAACATGGTGAAGGACAAGAAGTTCTTCACGCTCACCGCCGATTACATTTTCGGCCACGATCTGCTCGGCGCGGCCAAACGCTTCTTCAGCGCCAACCAGGGCAATCTGATCGGCGACGAACTGATCGCGACAGATGTCACCGACTTCAGCCCGTATCTGCTGAAAATCCGGCAGGCCAAGCCCGACATCGTATGCTCCAATCTCGCGGGCAATCAGGTCACCACCCTGATCAAGCAATATGCCGAATTCGGCCTGCCCTATCCGATCGTCGGCTTCAACCTCAATACGGCGGATGCCTGGGCCGCCGGCGAAGGCAATCTTGCCGGGACATGGCCGACCGTCTGGTATCACACGCTCGAGGTGCCGGCCTCCAAGACCTTCGTGGCGAATTTCATCAAGAAGCACGGCAAGCCGCCGGAAAACCACGCCTGGATCGAATACATCTCGCTCAAGATGATGGCGCAAGCCATGAACGAGACCAAATCCACCGACACCGACAAACTGATCGCCTATTTCGAGAAGGAAGCGGAATTCGACATTCTGAAGGCGCGCAAAGCGCATTTCAGGTCGTGGGATCATCAGTTGATGCAGGAAGCCTATCCCTTCACCGTCAAGCCGAAAGGCGAGGCCAAGGACAAATGGGACCTCATTACGCTCGGCGCAGCTGTTCCGGATGCGAATGAGTCGCTGGAGGTTCTGGCGCCGACGCGAGAACAGAATCCGTGCACTCTGTAATCCCGCGCCCGGATGCGGACCGTGACTTCGCTTTCTCGCGCACAGATGCCGGCCGAATGATGGTCCTGCAGTTTCCACCATTGGATTGAGAACGGCCGATGTTCCTGCTCGAGCAGGTGGTGAATGGCCTCGTGCTCGGAGGCTATTATTTGCTGATCGCGCTCGGCCTGTCGCTGATCTTCAGCGTCGGCGGCATCGTCAATCTGGCGCATGGCGCGTTTTATGCGCTCGGCGCCTATTTATCCGTCGAGATCACCAAATATCTCGGTTTTGGATCGGCGGTGGTGCTGTCGCCGGTGGCGGTAGCGATGCTCGGGATCCTGTTCGAGCGCTTCATCCTGCGCCGGTTCTACACCGCCGATCCGATCCTGAGCCTGCTGGTAACGTTCGGCCTCGCCATGGTCGCCGAGCAGGCGATCCGTATCATCTGGGGCTCGGCGCCTCTGTCGGCCTCGATCCCGCCGGAGTTTCGCGGCTCGGTGATCGTCGGCGACTTCCTGTTCTCGCGCTATCGGCTGCTGATTCTCGCCGTGGTCGCGGCGGTGCTGCTCGGAATCTGGCTATTGCTGCATAAAACCTCGTTCGGCCGCGTGGTCCGCGCCGGTATCCAGCGGCCCGATATGGTCGCGGCACTGGGCATCCGGCTGCAGCCTTACATGACCGCGATCGTCATGCTCGGCGTCGGCATGGCGGCGCTCGGCGGCGCGTTCTTCGCGCCGATCACGATCGTGCATCCGGCCATGGGAGCCGAGGTCATCACCGTCGCCTTTGTCGTGGTCGTGATCGGCGGCCTCGGCAGCTTTTGGGGCGTGGTGATATCGGCGCTGCTGGTCGGCGCTGCTGGTCGGCGTGGTGCGCGGCATCACCATTCATTTCGCGCCGGCCGCCGGCGAAGCCTCGATCTACATCCTGATGTTCGGGGTGTTGCTGGTCCGCCCGCGCGGGCTGCTCGGCGAGCGCATCGAGAAATTCGAATGACCGGCTCGCAAGCCAACAGATACCGCCAGCTGCTGCTCGCGACCCTCGCCACGATCGTGCTGCCGTTCGCCTTGCAGGTGCTTGGCCTGTCCTTGAACACCGGCACCATGGTGGTGGCGCTGGCGATTGCGGCGATGGGCCTCAATCTCTGCATCGGTTACACCGGGCTGGTATCGTTCGGCCACAGCACCTGGTTCGGAATCGGCGCCTATGCCGCCGGCCTGATCCAGCTGCACTGGTTCCCCGGTGAAATCTGGCTGCCGCTGCTGCTGGCGATGGTCGTGGTCGCGATCAGTTCGACATTGATCGGAATCATCATTCTGCGGCGGCGCGGCGTCTATTTCTCGCTGCTGACATTGGCGCTCGCCGCCCTGACCTGCACCACGGCGTTTCGCTGGAGCGAGGTGACCGGCGGTGAGGATGGCCTGGGCGGCTTGAAGCGCGGCAGCATCGGCCCGTTCAATCTCGACAGCACGCTCAACTATTACATCGTCGTCGCGCTGCTCGGCATTGGCGTGCTTTATCTGCTGCTGCGGCTGGTGCGCTCGCCGTTCGGCCATGTGCTGATGGCGATTCGCGAAAACCCGTTGCGCGCGACCTTCCAGGGCTATCCGATCGAGCGCTACAAGCTCGCGGTATTCGTGATCTCGGCCGTGGTGACCGGATTTGCCGGGGGACTGATCGCGTTCCAGAATTATCTGGTCTCGGCGGAAGCCGTATCGGTGCCGTTTTCCGGCGAACTCCTCGCGGTCGTCGTGATCGGCGGCATGCGTAACATGCTGGGACCGGCGCTGGGCGCGCTGTTCTTTGTGCTTTTCCGCGAGCTGCTCTCGATCTGGACGCCGAACTGGCTGTTGTGGTTCGGGCTGATCTTCGTCGCCTTCGTGCTGTACTCCCCGGGCGGCCTGGTCGGCATCTGGGCTGCGTTAAGCAAGCGCTGGTGGCCCGCGCCGGAAGAAGCGGCCGCGATGAGCAAACGCAAAATTTACGAAGGCTTGCCACTGCCTGGCTTCCTGAGGCCGCAAACAATCGCGGGAGCCGTGCTGCGGGTCGAAGGCGCCTCGAAGAGTTTTGGCGGCATCCGCGCCGTGTCAGGCGCCAATCTCGAGATCGGCGCCGGCCAGATCCACGCCCTGATCGGACCAAACGGCGCCGGAAAGACCACGCTGTTCAACCTGATCTCCGGCCTGTTCCCGGCTGATGCCGGCACCATCCGTCTCAACGGCAGCGAAATCCAGCATATTCAGCCGGACCGCATCTGCCATCGCGGCCTGGCGCGGTCGTTTCAGATCACCAATTTGTTTCGCGGCCTTTCGATCTACGAGAATCTGCGGCTCTCGCTACAGGCGCGGCATCCGATGCGCTCCAATCTCTGGCGCGATATCGACGATTATGCCGACGTCCACGCCGAGACGGCCGAACTGGTAAAATTCCTCGGGCTTGAGGGTATCGAGGCGATCGAGGGCGGCGAGTTGTCGTATGGCGGACAGCGGCTGGTCGATCTCGGCATTGCACTCGGCTCCAAGCCGCAATTGTTGCTGCTCGATGAACCGCTGGCGGGCCTCGCTGCCGCGGAGCGCGAGCGCGTTTCGAACCTGATCAGGAACGTGGCGGCCAACATCCCGGTATTGATCGTCGAGCACGACATCGATCGCGTGCTCGGCTTTTCGCATACCGTCACCGTGATGAACCAGGGTGAAGTGCTGATGACGGGATCGCCGGAGGCGGTGCGCGCCGACCGCCGGGTGCAGGAAATCTACACCGGCAAAGGCGTACCCGAAATCGTGCATCACCGCGCCGACGAGGCGCAAGGCGACGCCGTGCAAATCCTGCGCTTCGAGGCCGTCAACACTTTCTATGGCAAAAGCCATATCCTTCATGACGCCAGCCTCGACGTACGCGAGGGCGAGATCGTCGCCCTGCTCGGCCGCAACGGCGCCGGCAAGTCGACATTGCTCAAGACGCTGGCCGGGTTGGCGCCGCTGGCATCGGGCAGAATCGAATATGAAGGCCGTGACATCGCAGGCCTTGCGGCGCCCGACATCGCGCGCATGGGCATCGGCTATGTCCCGCAAGGTCGCGGCCTGTTCGCGGGCATGACGGTACGCGAAAACCTGTCGCTCGGCCGGCTGGCGCGCAGCACCGATGGCAGCCATGGCGCGGTCTGGAGCGAGGAACAGATCCTGCAATATTTTCCGCGCCTGAAAGCGCGAATGGATGTCGCCGCGGACTATCTCTCCGGCGGCGAGCAGCAGATGGTGGCGGTCGCGCGCGCGATGTCGGGAAACGTCAGGCTATTGTTGCTCGACGAACCGTTCGAGGGCCTCGCGCCGGCCGTGATCCTCGAGCTGTTTGAGGTGTTCGACCAATTGCGGCGGCACACCTCGATCGTGATCGTCGAACACAATCTCGATCTCGTGCTGGCGCTGGCCAACCGTGTTTTCGCGCTGGAGCGCGGCGCGGTGTTCCATCAGGGCCCCGCTGCGCCGCTATTGAATGATCTCGACTATCGCAAACAGATCTTGTGGCTGTAAACGGCCGGCGAGCCGCTATCACGCCGCGAGCACGTCGCCGATCCGGCTTCGGATCACTTCCCGCTCCGCCTGCGGTGTATCGGCGTCGAAGCTCACGTCATAGGCGATCATCGCCGGGCGCTTCAGTACCACGATGCGATCGCCGATCTCCAGCGCCTCGCTGATCGAATGGGTGATGAACACCGCGGTCTTGCCGTTCTCCTTCACCAGCCGGACGAATTCAGCGCGCAGCCGCCCGGCGGTCGATTCATCGAGCGCCGAGAACGGCTCATCACAGAGCAGGATGTTGGCGTTGGTGGCAAACGCGCGCGCGATCGAGACGCGCTGGCGCATGCCCCCGGACAGCGCATGCGGGTAGTCGTGTTCATGACCGCCGAGGCCGAGCTTGCTCAGCCAGAGTTGAGCCACGGCCCGCCGATCCGCGGCAGGCGTATCCAGCATCTCCAGACCGAGCTCGACATTCTGGATCGCGGTGCGCCAAGGCAACAGGCGATCGCTTTGAAACACGATCGCCATATTCCCGCGAAACGAATCGAAATCCGCGAAGGGATCGCGACCGCTGACCCGCACGGTACCGCTGGTCGGCTCGGTCAGCCCTGCGATCATGTTGAAGATGGTCGACTTGCCGCAGCCGGTCTTGCCCAGGATCGCCAGCATCTGGCCGGGACGCACGTCGAGATCGAGGCCGTCCACGGCGCGATACTCCGCGTCAGTACCGGGCTTGCCGAACACCTTTGTGACCCGATCGAGATGGATCGCCGCATCGTTGGACGTAACGGTATCCCTCATATCGCGCGCTCCGACACGGCGCGATATTTGAACGCGGTATTTTCAATCAGGGTCAGCAGGCCCTGGACGATCAGCACGAAAAATACCAGTTGCAGCGTCCAGGCCAGCGCGCCCGCCATGTCGAACAATTGCTGCTGCTGCAGCAGCTCGTAACCGACGCCGCCGGTGGCGCCGACCAGTTCGGCGACTACGACCACGCGCGAGGCATTGCCGAGATTGACTTTCCACGCCGTCAGAATGTCCGGCAGGATCGCCGGTGCGATCATCACCCGGAACAATTTCAATCGCGTCGGCCGGAAGCTGAACACCATCTCCATCAGGTCCCTGGACATTCCGCGCAGTGCGCCGAGCACCTGGAACGTGAAGGCCGGCAGCGTCGTCATCACCATGATGAAGAAAATGCGGAACTCGACGCCGTGAAACCAGATGATCGCAAACACCACCCAGGACAGCGCCGGAATGCCCTGGAACAGCGACAGGATCGGCGACAGAAAGCGGTCGATGGCATTCGAGCGCACCATCAACAGTGCCAGCCCGCCGCCGACGATGAAGGCGCCGGCCAGCCCCGCCAGGATGCGAAGCACCGTCGACAGCACGTCGGCAAACATCGATCCGGTGGTGAATATCTCGAGGCAGCGCCAGAACACATCGATCAACGACGGAAACAGGAAGCGCGGAAAGAACAGCGAGGCGAATTGCCACAGCAATATCACCACGACGAACGGCAGCACCGAGGTCCCCAGCCGCTTCGCGGTCGTAAACAGCATTGCTGCAGACGGCGACGGCGCGGACTGGGATACGCCGTTCATTTACCCGGCGCCCGATAGATGGTCGAGGCGGCCGGATCGGACGGCAGGAAGGCGATCGATTTGCCGGCGGCGTAGACCGAGTTGATTTCCTTGGCAACGTCGGAAGCCCATTTCACGTTCATGCCGAGCCGATCGTTGGCGCGAATAAGTTCCGCGATCGCCTTCTGGTCATCGGGTGTTCCCTTCGGTGCGATCAGTTTTGATGCATCGTCGGGATGTGCCGTCACCCATTCGGCGGCTTCCTGGTAGGCCGCATAAAGCTTCGGGATCAAGTCCCGATGCTTTTCCGCCCAATCGACATGGGCGGCGACGCCCAGATAGGGAATGTTGCGGCTGCCGGTAAATTTCATCCAGCTATCTTTAATGGCCAGATCGATAGTGCGCATCTCGGGCTTCTTCGACAACAGCGTCGTATAGGCGGGCTCCCAGAGCTGGACGGCGGCCGCGCGATCGGCCATCGCGTAGCCGATCAGGCCGGGCGTCGCGGTATTGACCACGGAGAATTTTGCGGGATCCGCGCCGAGTTGGCGGGCGAACCAGTCGAACATCACGTAATTGGTGGTGCCCTTGGCAGCCGCGAGTTCCTTGCCTTCGATATCCTTCAACGTCTTGACCTCTGGCCGCGACGTCACCACGGCGCCCCAGAAGTCGAACAGGTTGAACAAATAGGTCACCTTGACGCCGCGGATATCGGCAAGGCCGACCGTCAGCAGCGATGCGCTGCCGCCGAGCTGGAATTCCCCGGAGTTGAATTGCGCGGTGTAGGCGTCCGGCGTGCGCTCCTCGAATTTGATCGCCAGGCCGTTTTTCTCATCTAACTTTTGCGCCTTGATGATCGGCGGCAGGAACGCGCCCAGCGAGGGCGGTCCGAAGATGACGATCGAGAGCGGTTCCGGCGCCTGGGCCGACGCCGGCGCTGCAGAAAGCAGCGCCGCGGCGTAAGCGAGACTGGCAATAAGCTGCTTCATGACGTCCTCCCGATCAAAATTATTTCGCGGCGCCTTCGACCGGCGTCTCGAATTCCTTGCGCAGCGCGGTGAAAAACCGGCCGACCAGATGTTTGGAAACGCTGGAGAGAATGCGCTGGCCGACGCCTGCGACCAGACCGCCGATCTCGCCGACGCCTTGAAATGTCAAGCGCGAGGCCTCCGCCCCGTCAGGCGCGAGCTCGAAGCGCGCGCTGCCATTGCCGTGGCCCAGCGTACCGGCACCGGACACCTTGATGTTGCACGTCTTCGGCGGCTCCTTGTCGGACAGCGCGATCTCGCCTTCGAACGAGCCGCCAACTGCCGCGACGCGCAATTGCATCTCGACCTTGTAGGCGTCGGGCGCGATCTCGACCATTGCCTTGCAGCCGGGAATGCAGCGCGTCAGCACCACCGGATCATTCAGCGCCTTCCACAGCGTTTCAACCGAAGCCTGAATCGTTTCGGTCCCGCCAATGTCGAGCTTCATCTTTGGGCCTCCCTCACAGGCCGAACAATCGCTGCGCCAGGCCGCCGTTGATCGCGGCGCGCTCGGCGTCGGAGAATTTCGTCTCGGCCACGATCTTCGACGGAGCGAGATCGCCGATCGGAAACGGCATGTCCGATCCCATCATGATCCGGCCGGCGCCGACGATATCGGCGAGATAGCGCAACGTGCGCGGATCCTGCACGATGGTGTCGTAATACATCGCGGCCAGCGCCGCATCGGGGTCGCCGAGCTTGTCCTTGTCGAGCGAATAATTGCGGCGCAACCGGCCGATGACATAAGGCAACGCCGCGCCGCCGATCCCGGCGACGATTTTGACCTGCGAGTAGCGGGTGACGTGGCCGGCATAGATCAGCCGCGACATCGCGATCAGCGTATCGGTGATGCGTCCCACGGCATTGGCCATGCCATAGTCATGCACGCGGTCGTCGCCGCTCTCGAACACCGGATGAATGAATATGATCGACCCCAGTTCGTTGGCCGCTTCCCAGAACACGTTCAGCGCGGGATCGTCGAGCACGCCGCCCTTGCCTTTCGGCTGGGTGCCGATCATCGCGCCCTTGAAACCCGCTTCATGCGCCTCGCGCAGCACTTCCGCGGCGCGCGCGCCGTCCTGCAACGGAACCGTGGCCAGCGGCACGAAGCGCGGCTCGCGCATCGCGGTTTGCGCCAGATGGGTGTTGATTAGCCGCGACCAGGCCGCGCCTTCCGCCGCAGGTAATTCATTGCCGAACATGTCGAGCCAGCCGCCCACGACCTGACGCTCGATCTTCTGCTCGTCCATCCATTTCAGCCGGGCTTGCAGGTCGCTCAGCGGTTTCGAAACCGGCCGGGTCGGCTTGCTGTCGGCAAAGGAGAAGCCGAGGCTTCCGCCGTCCTCGATCAGGCGGATCGAGGGAAAGCTGGCCGCCTGGGCGCGGATCGCATCCAGCAGGCTCGGCGGCACCAGATGAGCGTGACAGTCGATGATCATTGGCTTTTCTCGTTGTTCATTTGGCTTGTTGTTGCGGCTTGCCCTGTTGCGCATCGGCGATGGCATCGCCGATCGCGGAAATCCGGATCGGAAGCTTGTTGAAGGAAATGCCGAGCGATGCGACGCAATCGTTGACCGCGGCCGAAATCGCGGCGGGCGCGCCGAGATAGCCGCTTTCGCCGGAACCCTTCTGGCCGAACACGGTATGCGGCGACGGCGTGCAATGATGCACGATCTCGACCTTCGGCATCTCACGCGAAGACGGCAGCAGATAATCCATAAAGCTCTGGGTGATCAGGTGGCCTTCGTCGTCATAGACGAACTCCTCCAATAGCGCCGCGCCCAACCCATGCGCGACCCCGCCCAAGGTCATGCCCTTGACGATGTGCGGATTGATCACCGTGCCGCAATCATGTCCGATCACGTAGCGCTTGATCTCGGGTTTTCCGAGCACGGGATCGATCGCCATCAGCACCACGTGAAACTCGAAGGAGTGGCACGGATACATCTGCACCCGGCCGTTTTCCGGCAGTCTGTCTCCGGTCGGCACCTGCATTACATGTGTCGACTCGAGGCCGGGTTCCATGCCTTCGGGCAGCAGGTGAAAATTGCGATGACCGATATTGACGATGTCGATCCAGCTTAGCTGTCTGTTGCTTTTGGGATCGCCGACGCCGCCCGAGGCGTAGACAACCTTGTCCTCGGCGAGGCCGAATTGGTGGGCTGCGATCCGCGTCAGCTTTGTCTTGAGTTTCTGCGCGGCATGAAACGCCGCGCCGCCGAGCATGATCGCCATCCGGCTGCCGACCGGGGAGTTCGACGGCAGGCAGGCCAGCGAATCCGGCCGCACCACGCGGATCAGGTCCGGATCGATCTGCAGGACTTCGCCGATCACGGTCGAGACCAGGGTTTCATGACCCTGCCCGGACGACGTATTGTGGATCGTCACCGTGACAAAACCGAGCCCGTCGATATTGATGCGACAGGAATCCATCCAGGTGGTGGTGGTGTTCTTCTCGTTGAGCAATGGCTCGAACGACGAATTGCCACCGCTGGGTTCGAGGCAGGCCGCGATACCGATGCCGGCCAGCATCCCGGAGGCACGCAGCCGATCGCGCTCCTGCTCCATTGCGGCGAAATCGATATGCGCGAACACCTTGTCCACCACCGTGTGGTAATCGCCGCTGTCGTAGCTGCTGCCGCTCGGAATCAAATAAGGGAATTCTTCCTTGCGAATGAAATTACGGCGGCGAACTTCGATGCGTTCGAGGCCCGTGGCCGCGGCAACCTTGTCGATCGCGGTTTCGATCGCATAATTGGTCGGCGATTGACCAAAACCGCGCACCGCTTCCTGCACCGCCTTGTTGGTGGTGACGGATTGCGCGCGGTACTGCACGCTCTCGATCTTGTAGGGACCGACGATGGCGCCGATCGGTTTGCCGAGCTGGAACGGCGCTCGCCCGGCATAGGCGCCGGCGTTATCCAGCGCGCGAATTTTCATCGATTTGACGATGCCGTCATTGTTGAAGGCAACCTCGACGTCGAAAATGCGTTCCGGTCCGTGCGCATCGCCGCCGCGCATGTTCTCGAGCCGGTCTTCGATCAGGCGCACCGGCCGGCCGAGCCGCCGCGCCAGATGCGCCACCAGCACGGTCTGCTTGATGCCGCGCTTGACGCCATAGCTGCCGCCGACGTCGACGTCCTGATGCACGCGGACGCAATTGGCCGGAATCCGCAGCGCGCGCGCGATCTGGTCGGGATATTTCGGCATCTGGATCGAGGCCCAGACATCCAGCATGTCGCGCCAGGGATCCCAGGATGCAGCGACCCCGAACGTCTCGATCGGAACCGTCGAGTTGCGGCCCCAGGTGACGCGAAACGCCAGCTGCCGCGGGCTTTCGGCGAAATGTTTTTCGACCTCGCCCCAGACAAAGGTGCGATCCAGCAGCACGTTGGAGCCGTGCGCCGGATGCACCGGCGGGCTATCCGGCAAGAGCGCCTGCTCCGCGTTGATGACGAAAGGCAGCGGCTCGTACACCACGCGGACTTTTTCGGTAGCGTCCTCGGCCAAGGCGCGGCTGTCGGCAACCACCGCGACCACCCATTCGCCGGCGTAGCGCGTCTGTCCCACCGCAAGCGGATGCCGCTGCACCTTGGGCGTATCGAGCCCGTTCATTAAAGGATCGGTCGCAGCCGCGAGTTCATCGCCGGTCAGCACATAATGCACACCGGGCATGGCGAGTGCCGCCGATGCATCGATCGAAACGATCCGTGCGGCCGGATGCTGCGACGGCAGGATCGCGACATGCAGCATGCCCTCGAGCGCCACGTCGGCGACGTAATAGCCGCGGCCGGCGACAAAGCGGCGGTCCTCGCGGACCCTGCGATTGGTCGAGACAAAGCGGAAGGTGGCGGGATCGGCGGTCATTTCGCCTCCGCGACAGGCTGGTCGCCTTTTTCAGCTTCGAGCAGGCCCTCGGTGGGCGCCGCGTGTTTCGGCAATTCGCGGTTCAGCCCGTCATGCTGCGGCCGCGGCGTATTGGCGACCCGCAAGCGGGCGGCGGCGAATTCAACCGCCTCGATGATCTGTCCGTAACCGGTGCAACGGCAGATGTTGCCCGAGATTGCCTCGACAATGTCGTCGCGGGTCGGTGTCAGCGTCGTTTGCAGCAACGCATGCGCGGCGAGGATCATGCCAGGGGTGCAGTAGCCGCATTGCAGCCCATGGGTTTCACAGAACGCGTCCTGCAGCACGCCGAGTTCGCCCGGCGCGGGCGCGAGGCCCTCAATGGTGGTGATCTCGTAGCCATCGGCCTGGACCGCGAACATCAGGCAGGACCGCACCGGTTCGCCATCGATCAGCACGGTACAGGCGCCGCAGACGCCGTGTTCGCACCCGGCATGGGTGCCGTTGAGCAGAAAATTCTCGCGCAGCGCATCAAGCAGGGTTTTGCGCGGCTCCAATTCGGTGGTGCGGTTGACGCCGTTGATGCGCAGATTGACTTTCATCATGCGCCTTTCGCGGGCTTGGCGGCAGCGTTGCCGCGCGCCTCTTCCACGGCGCGGATGCAGAGCGCGACCGCGACGCGCCGACGATAGGCGGCGCTGGCATGAAGGTCGCTCATCGCGTCGAGTTCGGCCGCCGCGGTATTGATCGCCTCCGTGACCGACGCGCTATCGAGTTTGCCGCCGGCCAGCGATGACACATCCAGTCGTACCGGCCGATCACCGGCCCCGCCGACGCCGAGCGCGATCTCGATGCAGCTTCCGGCGTCGTCGAGCGCGACTTGCGCCGCAGCCGCGACAAACGCAAAATCCGAGCGCCGCGCGCTGATCTCGAAAAATCCGGTGCCGACACGCCGGTGCGGCCAGACCGGAAACCGGATCGCGCTGACGCATTCGCCCGGATTGATCGTCGTCAGCATCGGCCCGATGAAGAAATCATCCGCCGGCATCGACGCCGGACCGTCCACGGTCGCGAGCATGATCTCGGCGCCAAGCGTTACCGCAACCAGCGGGATCTCGGCCGAAGGATCGGCATTGGCGATCGAGCCGCCGATCGTGCCGCGGTTGCGGGTTGGCGGATGACCGACCCATGGCAACACCCGCGCCAGCATCGGCACCGATGCCCTGATCACGGGGTCGCGCTCGGCCTGCGCCTGGCGCGTGGTGGCGCCGACCACAATGGCGTCCTTCTCCTGGCGAATTCCGGCAAGCTCGGGCAGTCTCAGAATGTCGATCAATCTGGCCGGACGCGCCAGCCGCATCGCCAGCATCGGCACCAGCGTCTGCCCGCCCGCGATCACCCGCGCATCCTCGTCGGCCGCCAGCAACGCGCAAGCTTCCGCAAGCGATTCCGGTCGGACGTATTCGAAGGGCGCGGGTTTCATGCGCGCCGCTAGCCGACCGGCAAACCGGCCATCGCCGGCGACAGTACCGAGACGGTCTGGTTCTTGATCAGCGGACCCTGGGTTTCGCTGGCGGCTTTTACCGCCAGCCAATCCGCGTCCGCGCCAAAGCCGGCCCAGGCTTTCTTGCGCGAATCCTCGTCGGCAAAGCGCGTCATATAAGTCAGGCGACCGTCTTCGACCGGGGCAGTAAAGACGCCGACCAGTTCGATACCGTGCGCGGGGAAAAATCTGGCCACGGCGTGCTCGCGAAACCGGCGGCGCATCGCGTCGGCGCGGCCTTCAGCGGCTTCATAGACCCGGATTTCGTAGATCAACGCACACTCCCCTTTATTGAAGAACGGCTTGTCAGGGCGCGCCGCCTTGGCTGCGGACGATAGAAGCCATGGCCGGAAGCGTCAAACACAAACTAAAGCAATTAGTCGAATGACGTACAATTGAGTTGGTTCAATCGTACAATTGAATAGGCACTGCCACTACCAAAACTCCTATTATAACAGCTAGATAATTTCATCTGATCTGGAATTGGGAGCAGCAAGGACGACATCACATCCGGAACCTGTGTCAAATGTTGCAACAATTTTGAAATTGTACTACTCACCACAGTCAACATCGGCGACCCCTCCGGATAGCGCGAAATGACCGACTGGGTACCCATACTCGTCTCGATCCAGGGGCCACGCTATCTCGCCTTCGTTCTGGCGCTCGAAGCCGACATCTCCGCCGGCCGGGTCAAGCCCGGCATGCGGCTACTGCCCCAGCGTGACATGGCGCGGCGGCTCGATCTCAGCGTCGGCACCATTTCGAAAGCCTATGCGGAAGCCGAACAGCGCGGACTGATCTCCGGTGAAGTCGGGCGCGGTACCTTCGTGCAACGGCGGCGGCCGGAGGCGCGCGGGCACGGACAATCGGAAACGACGATCAATCTGGCGCTGAATGTCCCGCCCTATACCGGCGAGGACGAAATCATCGCCTCGGTGCTGGCGGAGATCGTCGCCGACGGCGAGATGTCGAACCTGCTCGGCTATTTGCCGCATCAGGGCCTGCGCCGGCATCGCGAGGCGATGTCGAACTGGCTCGCCACGCTCGGCATGGCGGCGGACGCCGATCATCTTTTCATTACCCATGGCGGCCAGCACGCACTGTCGATCGCGCTCGGCATGGTCGCGCAGTCAGGCGATACCGTACTGACCGAAAGCTACACCTATTCCGGTATGCTGGCGTTGTCGGCGCAAGGCGGCTTCCCGCTGCACGGCGTCGCGACCGATGCATCCGGGCTTATTCCCGAACATCTCGATCGCGCCTTTACCGAGACCGGCGCGCGGGTTCTCTATTGCATGCCAACGCTGCAGACCCCGATGGGATCGGTGATGCCGCTGGAGCGACGGCAGGCCATCGCCGAGATCGTGCGCCGGCACGACGCGTACCTGCTGGAAGACGACGCCTATGGATATTTGCTGACGCCGCCGCTACCGCCGATCGCGCGGCTGATCCCCGAGCGCAGTTTCTACATCGTGAGCTTTGCCAAATGCCTGGCGCCGGGACTGCGCATCGCCGCGATGATCGCGCCGGAAGCATTTCGCGATCGCTCGATCAACGCGTTGCGCGCCACCGGCTGGATGGCGGTGCCTGTGATGGCCGAAGTGGTGGCGCGGTTGATCCATAATGGCGGCCTCGCCCGCCAGGCCCGGCTCAAGCGCGACAAGGCGGCGCTGCGCGACGCCATCGTGCGGCGCGTGCTGAAGGAATGGTTGCCTGCCACGGCCGCGGCGCCGGGCTTTCATACCTGGCTCCCATTGCCTGCCGGCCGGACGCTGGCCGCATTGATTGCCCAAGCGGCACAAGCCGGCATTACGCTGGCGCCGCCGGGCGCGTTGAGGCGGATGGAGAGCGAAAGCCTCGGCGTGCGGCTCTGCCTCGGCGCGCCCGCCACCGAGGCCGATCTCGAGCGCGCGCTGATCGAAATCCGGCGCATCCTCGAAATGGCCGAAGCGATCTCGTTCGTCTGACGCACAAAGTATAACAGTATGGGGAGTGAACCATGTGGAGAGCCGCCGTCGCGTTGATCGTTACCGCGCCGCTGATGTTGACCGGCGCGGCCAAAGCGCAGGATTGGCCGACCCACCCGCTCACCATGATCAATCCGTTTGCCGCGGGCGGACCCAACGACGTCGTGGCGCGGCTGTTCGCGCAGCGCATGGGTGAAGTGCTGGGCCAGCCGGTGATCGTCGAAAACGTCGCCGGCGCAGGCGGCATGACCGGCGCGGATCGCGTCGCCAAAGCCGCACCCGATGGCTACACCTTCCTGCAGGGCACGGTCGGCACGCAGGCGCAAAACCAGACGCTATTCAAGAAGCCGCTGTACAATTCGACGACGGATTTCACGCCGGTCGCGCTGATCCTCGAAGCGCCGCTGGTGCTGATCGCGCGCAAGGATCTGCCGGTCAAGGACATGAAGGAATTCGTCGCCTACGCCAAGGCCAACCACGACAAGATGCAATTTGCTTCCGCCGGCACCGGCTCGGCGATCCACCTCGGCTGCGCGCTGGTCAATCTGGTGACCGGACTTGACGTTGTCCACGTTCCCTTTCGCGGCGCCAATCCGGCAATGCAGGACCTGATCGGCGGGCGGGTCGACTATCTCTGCGACATCATCACGACGGCAAAACCGCAGATCGATGCCGGCACCGTCAAGCCGATGGCGGTGCTGACCCGGGAACGATCCCCGGTTCTGCCCGGCGTTCCCACCGCGATCGAACAAGGGTTCGATGTCGAAGCGTACACCTGGAACGCGTTCTTCCTGCCCAAGGGTACGCCGGCGCCGATCGTGCAAAAACTCCGCCAGGCGACGCTGGAAGCGATGAAGACGCCTGCGATACGCGAAAAGCTCGAATCAGCCGGCCTTAATTTCGTCCCGGACGATCGCACCACGCCCGAATACCTCGCCAAATTCGTCGAGAGCGAGATCGTCAAATGGGCGGCGCCGATCAAGGCCAGCGGCGCGTCGGTCGATTGAACCGAGCCAAAGCCAAACATGCGGGCATCCAGATTCACGCAATCCGGTACAAACGGGCCGCCGTGTCATGCAGGATCGCAACCTGTTCGGACTCGGTAAAACCGGCAATGGCCTTCCTGAAGTTCCGGTAGAGCGTCGTGTAATCCGTCCAAAGCTTCTCGATCGGAAAATTGCTGCCGAACAGGCAGCGCCCGGCGCCGAAGATTGCGACGGTTTCCGTGATGATGAATTTCATCAGATCCTCGCGGCACGCATGCACGAAAGTGCCGAGCCCCGAAAGCTTGACGTTGACGTTCGGACACTCCGCCAGCGCCATCATTCCCTCGCGCCAGAGCCGCAATCCATCCGGCGACATATCTTCCAGCATGCCCGCGTGCTCGAGGACGAAGATCGTCTGTGGAAACGAGCGCGCCAGACCGGCGCCAAAAGCCATCTGGCTCGCGAAGATCTGCAGCTCGAACAGAAGCTGGTGGTCCGCCAGCATGGCGAGCCCGCGCCGCCACGCCGTGCCGTTCATCAGGTCGGCGGCCGGCGCAAAGGAATATTGCGGATTTTGATGCCAATGCAGTTGCTGACGAATGCCGCGCGTTGCCGGCAGCTTCGCCAGACGCGCGATCAGGGCACCGATATCGGCGTCCGCCAGATCGGCGTACGCGACGTTGGCGTGCGGCCACCCGGTCTGGTCCGAGACCGATTGCACCCACCGCGCCTCGTCGTAACCGCGCCCCGCCGGCCAGTTGGTCTGGACGTAGATCGATTTGACGACATCGCAACCGGCGATGTCGACGCGGTATTCGTCGATGCTGTAGTCGCGGCATATCGGCTGGTATGGCCCGAAGATACGCGGCACCTGCGGCCCCGATAACCACGGCAAATCGTTCAATCGCCAGATATGGTGATGCGCGTCGATGGTCGGAATTGATTTCATCGCGACGCCCCGTCAGGATTTTGCTGCATCCGCCGCCGTCGGATTTGCGCCAAAAATCTCCGCGGCGATGCGATTGGTCTCGATCGCCGCCGGCACGCCGCAATACATCGCAACCAGCAGCAGGACGTCCTGCACCTGCTCGCGGGTGCAGCCGTTGGCGAGCGCGCCCTTCGCATGCACCGCGAATTCCGCCGGCCTGTTGCTGGCCGCGGTGATGCCCAGCATCACCAGGCTTCGCATGTTGTCGGAAAGACCGGTACGCTCCCAAACATCGCCATAGACATAGGCGTTGATGACGTTCTGCAGCGGCGCGCCGAATTCGCCGGCCGCCGCCATCCGCTTGTCGACATCGGCATCGCCAAACATCTTTTTGCGCCGCCGCAACCCGCGGGCGTATAAATCTCCGGTGTCCATTCCAATTACCTCGCTTCATCTCTTGATGATTTATACGGACAATTAGGAAAAAGCTCAATTGGCAGGGCTGAATCCATGTAGCGGCGGCTTGCCTCTCCTGGTCATTTATCCGTATAAATCCCTCACTCATCTGGGAGGCAAAAATGATGCGATGGCGCCGGGTTGCCGGACTGGTGTTGCTGCTGGGCTGCGCGATATCGCCGGCTTGGGCTGCCGACGGTGAATATCCGCAACGGCAGATCAAGATCGTGGTGCCATTTCCGGCGGGCGCCGGCCCCGACCAGGTCGCGCGTATGCTCGGCCAGCATCTGCAGGAGGCATTCGGCCAGACCGTGCTGATCGAGAACCGGGCCGGCGCGCTCGGCAGCATCGGCGCGGTGGAAGTCGCGCGCAGCGCGCCCGACGGCTATACGCTGCTGATGGGCACCAATACGACCCAGGCGGCCAATGTCGCGATGCTGAAAAATCTTCCGTACGATCCCGTAAAGGATTTTTCGCCCATTATCCGCACCGTCACCACCGCGATGGTGCTGATGGTCAAACCGGATTTTCCCGCCAAGGACCTGCCCCAGTTCCTCGACTACGCCAAGGGCCATCCGCATCTGACCGCGGGCTACGGCTCGGGCGCCTCGCAGATATCGATCGGCCAACTGCAATCGCGCGGCGGCCTGTCGGTGATCGCTGCGTCCTATCGCGGCGTGCCGCAGGCGATGACCGACGTGCTGGCCGGCGCGATCGACCTTTCCTTTGCGGATCTGTCGCTGGCTATCCCGCAGATGCAGGGCGGAACGCTGCGTGGGATCGGCGTCACCTCGCCGAAACGAAACGAGTTGACACCCAACCTGCCCGCGCTCGCCGAGGCGATGCCAGGCTTCGAGGCAACGATCTGGTATGGCCTGCTCGCGCCGACCGGAACGCCCGATGCCGTCGTCGACAAGCTCTATGCGGAGAGCGAAAAATACCTGACCATGCCGGAGACCCGGGAGAAACTGGCAAAAGTCGGCGTGATCGTCTCGACGATGCCGCCGGCCGAATTCGGCAGCTTCATTCGCAGCGAAATCGTCCGCTGGACAGCGGACGCCAAGGCTGCCGGCATCGAGGCCCAGTAGCCGGGAGGCGGCAAGGTCCATGGCGGGCAAGACTGGCGATAAATCGGTCGGCGTGATCGGGCTCGGCCTGATGGGCGCCGCACTGTCGGCGCGGCTGATCGACGCCGGGCTTGTCCCACTGGGGTTCGATATCGACGCGAGACGCTGCCGCGAGTTCAGCGCCACCGGCGGCGAGCCTGCGGTTTCCGCAACCGCGCTGTTGTCCCGCTGCCGGACGATCGTCGTCGCCGTCTTCGACGCCGCGCAGGTCGAACGGCTGCTCGCCGAACTGGAGCGATGCGAATATCTGGCGCAAAGCGTGATGATCTGCACGACGACCTGCGCCCCGGACGAGATCATCGCGATCGCGAGGCGCGCTTCTGCCATCGGCTTGCCTTTGGTGGAAGCCCCGATCTCCGGCACCAGCGCGGAGGTACGGAATGGTCTGGCCATGGCGCTGGTCGCAGGCCAACCGGATGCCATCGCCGCTGCCGCATCCGTTCTCGGTATCATCGCGCCGCAACGGGTGAATGCGGGCGGCATCGGCGATGCCAGCCGGACCAAACTTGCGCTCAATCTGATCCTGCAGAACAACAGGGCAGCGCTCGCCGAAGGTATCGTGTTCGCCGAAAGCCTCGGCCTCGACTCACACCTGTTCCTCGCCACCGCGCGCCGATCCGCGGCGTATTCCAAGGTGATGGACGTCAAGGGTCCCAAAATGCTGACGCGGGATTTTACGCCGCAATCGCATATTTCGCAGACATTGAAGGACGCCGAACTGATCCTCGGCGAAGCGAAGCGACGCAATCTGGGACTGCCCGTCACGTCGACGCAGGCCAATCTGTTGCGCGCCGCGATCGCGCTATGCGGCCCGGAATGCGACAGTTCCGCCATTATCGAAGCCATCCGGTCGTCACACCTCCAACCCGAGAAGCCCGAATGATCAATTGCGCGATCGTCGGACTGGGCCGGTGGGGCCGCAACCTGGTCGAAGCCGCCGAGGGCGGCGCGCGGCTGAAAGTGACTCGCGCCGTCGAAATCGACCTCGCGCGGGCGCGCGACTTTTGCGCCGAGCATCGGCTTGACCTGACCGACGCTCTTGAGGCCGTTCTTGCCGATCCCGCCATCGACGCCGTGTTGCTGGCGACGCCGCACTCCCTGCACATGGCCCAGGTCATTGCGTCAGCCGCCGCGCGCAAACAGGTGTTCTGCGAAAAGCCGCTGGCGCTGAAGCGCGACCATGCCAAGCGCATGTTTGACGCGTGCCGTAGCGCGGGCGTGGTGCTTGCGGTCGGACATAATAGAAGATTCTGGCCGTCGATGGCGGCGCTGCGCGAGATGGCCGGAAGCGGAGAACTCGGAACCCTGCTTCACGTCGAGGGGCACAACAGCAACGAAAACTCCGAGAAGGTTGTCGAGGGGTGGCGGCTGTCGCCCGAGGAATCGCCGGGCGGCGGATTGACCGGCGCCGGCCTGCACGTGCTCGATGCTTTTGTCAGCCTGCTCGGGCCCGCGCGTCAGGCCTATGCCCGTTTCAACGCACGCGAGGCCGGACCGCCGCCACGCGATACCGCCTTGGTCGCCCTCGACTTCGTCAACGGCGTCACCGGCCTTTTGGCCACCGTGCGGGCGACACCGCTTTACTGGCGGGTTCATCTGTTCGGCACCCTGGGCTCAGTCGAAGTGCTCGACGAGACCACGCTGGTGCTGCGGAAATCCGGGCGTTCACCGCAGACAATGCATTTTGAGGCCATTAACGTGCTCTCAGCGGAGCTGGATGCCTTTGCCGACGCGGTCGAAAACAAGCAGCCGTTTCCAGTACCGGAAAACGACGTGCTTGCCACGCTATCGGCGTTCGAGGCAGCGCTGGCG
>Ga0265314_10000779_pt1 | contig 37875 bp, 26 predicted proteins | sample 4126metaG_FD_203106 | JGI IMG/M metagenome (GOLD analysis project Ga0265314, IMG submission 203106) | Rhizosphere microbial communities from Carex aquatilis grown in University of Washington, Seatle, WA, United States - 4-1-26 metaG | ecosystem: Host-associated > Plants > Roots > Rhizosphere >...
CGAGAACCACCGAAAGCGACTGCACCTTCGAGTGTCAGAACAACGGGCCCCTCTCCACCACGTGCGCGTGCTATTGGGACGATCCTACGAACCCGAGCGGGTTCCCGATGGACACCAGCAATGGCGCCAACTCGGGTTGCAGCGAAGCCACTCCGTGCTGCTGGGACAAGCCGTGCGACTCCTTCGGCGCCGCAGACCAGTGTGCACCGGGTGGCGGCGGGAGCGACTTCGGCGAGGACAATTGTCACTGGAATCCCGAGAGTGGCCAGTGCGGCTGCCGCCCACCTCTGGTCGTCGCACCTGCGCTATTGTGCCAGCCAACAGGTGTCCAGCCGTGCAGCATCTTCACCGCCACCCCATCTGACATCCAGGTGTGCAGCCTCACCCCCGGAAGCACGCAGCAGTTTTCTGCGCCGTTCGACTGCGTTTGCCCGTACGTAACGCTGGAGGAATGGGTCGATCAGGGCGCGCGCGGCGCAGCGCGCCGCCGCCGCTCGACCACTTGACGCTCTACAAGGTGAAGACGAGCAAGCTCGGCGAGAAGTTCGTGCGCTTCGGCTCGGTCATCCTGAGCGACGCGTTCCAGACGAACGCGCCCTACCCGGTAACGAAGCCCGTGAAGCTCGGCCTCCCGTCGAACAAGAACGGCGAGGGCGTGAACGACGCCGACACGCACCGCGAGGAGTACCTCGTGAAGCCCGTGAAGGGCGGGCCGGAGTTCGCGCCGCGCACGGTCCACGTCGTGAACCAGTGCAACGACCTCGTGCTCGACGTCGCGAAGCCGGTGAGCCTCTTGGTGCCGACGGCGAAGAGCCTGACCGCTCCCGTCGTCGCCCCCGACCCCGTGCACCACAAGCTCGAGCACTTCCTCTGCTACCAGGCGCAAGCGGAGACGAAGCTCGCGAAGGGCATCCAGGTCGCCGTTGTGGACCAGTTCCAGACGCGGCGCTACGACCTCCTCAAGATCACCAAGGTCTGCAATGCGGTCGACAAGGCGGGCACGCCGACGCTGCTCTCGGGCTCGCACAAGGGCGACGCGAAGCCGATCACGCCGGCCGTGCGCGCCACGCCCGACCAGCACCTCGTCTGCTACCAGGCGAAGCGCGCGTCGAAGCTGATCGCGCAGACGGGCTGCGGCCCTACCACTCCCGGCGACAAAGGCACGACGATCACGCCCGTGCAGGCGAAGCACACGCCGCTCACCGGGCTCTAAGTCGCGAACCAGTTCGGCGCGGAGCGCCTCGACACGGTGCAGGAGACGGAGTTCTGCATCCCGTCGTCGGTGGAGTGATCTCAGGATCGAAAACCGGTCCACTCGGAGCGTTGCTGGAATCAAACTGAGACACCCTCGAAGGGGCTGTTCGCCGTGCGAGCCGCCCTCGACATGGCGATAGGCGCCGCATCCCTGCGCCGCAGTCATTGACGCCGCCGCGTGTCACGCGTCACATGCCGGCGATGGATGTCCGTTAATCGCCGCGAGATGGCGTGGAGATTCTGGCCGGACGCGCTCGCTGCCGCGCTGGAGGCGATGGCGCACGCCGGGCGCGAGTTGGTACCGGCGGAAGCTGCCCGGCAACCCAGATCCTCGTCTGGCTCCTTTCTATATACGGCGCTCCGGCTGATAGCCACGAAACGACCGACCAAGGCCTCCAGTCGAGTGCCGAGAGAGGCGGCAGGCCCCTAACCGGTATCGCTTCCATGTTGCCGGAGCGCCTATCGGGCAGCAGGTTGGTTCTCTGCGGTGCTAGGGAAGCGACTGCAGTTTTCTGGCTTGTTTTCACCGCTACGGCAAGGATAGAAGCCGGTAGGCAATCCCGACGTCGGCAGGAGTTCTCGCGGCAAGCGAGTACGGGACTGATCCTGTCGTGCGTTCCCTGCTACCGATCCTTTCGCAGCCGGCGCGGTTCTGCCGAACTTCCACGTCAAACGGCGAGACCGAGGATCCTGTCCTCGGATCGAGAAGAGGGCAGGACGATGCAGCGATGGATGGGGATATTAGCAGCCGCGCTCGCCGTGACACTCGCCGCCCAAGCGGGCGCCAGCGACACCGTTCTCGTTGGGGGCAAGCTGGTCAAGCTCCAAGATAAGCCGGGCAGCGCCGCCGATCAGGCGATCATCAAGTTCGCGAAGGATCCGGCATTGGGCGAAGTAATACCGAGTCCAGCGTGTCCGGCCTCGTCCAGTGTGCGTATCGCGACTGATGCGCATGCCTTCACCGTTCCGCTCGACTGTTCTAAGTGGTCTGCGACCGGCACTGGATACACGTACAGCGACAAAACCGGCACCGCCGGCGGCGTAGAGCAGGTGATGATCTCCAGCAAGACCGCGGGTGGCAAGCTGCTGATCAAGATGAAGGGCGCCAACTACGGGACGATCGCTTTCGCGGGGCCGGCAGCATTCGTCGAGGCTGAGCTGCGGATCAACGGCGCAGGCTGGTGCGGCCGGTTCGAGAGCCCAACGGCGACGTTCAAGAAGAATGATGACGAGACGCTCAAGGTGAAGGGGCCGTCCACCGACTGCGTGTCCCCACCGACCGCGACTGCGACAAGTACCAGCACCGCACCGTCGACGGCGACAGGGACCCCGAGTTCCACCGCTACTTTGACGGCCACTCCGACTCTTGGTGACACGGTGACACCGACGCCTACCCCCAGCGTCACGCCGACGCCGACGGATGACGTGCCGACGCCGGACCTCTGTGCTGTGGCGCATGCCCTCTCACTTGGGCCGACGATCGATGCCATTTGGGTTGAAGGGACCCCGGCCGTTCTCGACGGCAACACCCCGATCACTATCGAGGGCTCAGTCGACAACGGCGCCCAGGCGTTTTGGACCGATCCGCGCCAATGCGCCACGGATCCTCCGCCGTCGTTTCATTGGGTAATCAACACTCCGCTGGTGTTGGGATACACCGCCCGAGGCATCAGCGGCTATCGAGCCGATATTTTGGAGATCGACGCGGACTCGATTCCCAAGTTCGAACCGAACACAATCACCTTCACCTTCACGGTCACCAGTCAGGTTCCCAATCCGTCGGGGGTCTTCTTTTCGACCACTAAGACCTTCCGCGCCCTCTATCGAAACAGCGCCTTGCTGATCGGCATGGCGACGACGTGTCAGACCATGCAGCAAACGGGGAACGGCTGCGACATCGAGGCCGCATTGGCGGTCGTGCCTGGGACGCCAACCTAGAAGGGTCCCGCTGAGTCGGACGTTTCGGTTGCGAGTTGCTCCTACCCGGCCGCCATGTCGAGCGCCGCGGCGCACCATCGCACGTCGCCGCCCTGGTGAGTTACAAAGCGCGGCGATGCCGAACGACGAGCGCCTGTCTGAATCGGACTTCCGCGCCTTCATCGAAGAGACGCGCGCCGAGGTCGACGCGCGGCTCACATCGACGTCACGGGCGCGGGCCAGTCGACATGCGTGCCGCCAACACCCGCTGACGGAGGCGCGCCGGACTAGACGATGACACCCACACTCCACGTTCTCGATTCGAAGGTCGTCATCACGGTTCGCGGCGAAGGCGAGCCCGTACTCTTCTTGCACGGCAACCCCGACACGAAGGAAGTGTGGGACGGCGCACTCTGCGCGAGCGCTCGTGGGGAGAGCCCGGCGGGTGTCGACGGACTGGTCACATACGGGAAGACGCCGCCCGCTCACGCGTAGGCACCTCTTTCGTCTGCTCCACCCAGCTACCACGCATCACTCCACTCGCGCCCAAGATCGCCGAGGCCTTCGACCACGAGGCCTTCGCCTTCGAGCTGAAGCACGACGGCTGGCGTGGGCTCCTCCAGCTCGATCGTCGCGGTTCAGCGGGCTTCATCTCCCGTGCCGATCGCGCGTTGCGGCGCTTCGACTCGCTGGCGATGGCGATCGCTGAGACCCTGCCGGTTGAGAATGCGGTGCTCGACGGCGAGGTGGTCTGCCTCGACGCCGAAGGGCGCTCGCAATTCAGCGGGCTCAGTCGGCGCAGCGTGCAGCCGTTGTTCTACTGCTTCGACATCCTATGGCTCGATGGCGAGGACCTGCGCGACGAGACGCTGCGAAAGCGGCGGGAGCTGCTGCGGGTGCTGCTGCCGCGGCAGGGCGTCGACGTCTTCTTAGCCGACCAGGTCATCGGCAAGGGCGTGAAACTTCGGCGAGGTCTGCCGGCGCGGCCTCGAGGGGATCGTCGCCAAGCGGCTCGACTCGCCCTATCGGCTCGTGCGCGGCAAGAGTCCCGGGTTCAAGGCGCTCAACCCGGAGTACTCGCAGAAGCGCGGACGGGTCGAGGCGTTCAATCGACGTCGGCTGTGACCGCGAGCGCCTGTACGCTGAGCACATGGAAGCACTCGAGCGCGCCAGGCGACGTTACGAAGCGACTCGCAACGGCTTTCGCCGGGCGACAGCGGCACTGGCCCAAGGCGTGCGGTGCTCCAGGACTGGAAGCGCCAGCCGTCGCCGTCTTCGACGAGCACCACCCGAGACGTAATCGGTCAACGCAGCTGGTGGCTAGACAGACACGAACACGCTGATGCAGACTCTTACCAGATGAACCTACTTGCCCGGGTCGCGTTCGCGGTCATTCTGTTCGGATCCACGAGCATTACCCTCATCGGTGGCATGCCTGCGCAGGCCACGGGCACATTGGACATTTTCCAACCTGAAGCAGCAGCGATGAGTGGAAGGGTTGTGCCGCTAACGGAGGGGTTCGAGGGTCGCCTCGGCCGCTTTACAAGCTTCAGCGTGGGCTGTGCGGAGACCCATTGCCTCTGGGGCGCGGTCAATAGCGATTCCCATTCCGGCACCTATGCGGCCTATGCAGCGGACGTGGCCGAAGTCGGCGATGATAACCTGATCAAGATAGATGCCTTGGCAATCCCTGCGAATGCCACGAGCGCGAGTCTCACCTTCTGGCATCGATTTAATTTCGAATACAGCGGCCAGAGTGGCTACGACGGCGGCGTGCTCGAAGTTTCGGTCGATGATGGTGTGACGTGGACTGACGCGGGGCCTAACATCACGGCGGGCGGTTACACCGGGGCGATCGACCCGAACTTTGGCAACCCGTTGGCCGGACGCGCCGGATGGGTCTACTCGACGGGCACCGATTGGGAACAAGTCGTAGTTAATCTGCTGCCGTATCGCGGTCCCAGTCTTCTCTTTCGCCTGCGGCTGGGCACGGACATCAGCACCGGAACGAACCAGCAAGGCTGGTGGGTTGACGACGTGCAGGTCAGCTACGAAGCGCCGTTGCCCTCGTGCGGTCAGGCCTGGTCGACGGTGAGCACATATCCCGCGACCGTACAGCTACCGGCGACGGTCGCGCTGGACGGGCTCGTCTACAGCTTCGGAGGAGACATCGCCACCGCTACCGCCAGCGCCTATACCTACGAGCCGGGGAGCGACACGTGGACGCCCATCGCGTCGCTTCCTACAGCCCGCTTTGCCGCCAGCGCAGTCACCGACGGCACATATATTTATATTTTGGGCGGCGTTGACAACAGCAACACACCCACGGCCAGCCTTTGGCGCTACGACCCAGCGTCGAATAGTTATACAACCCTCATGCCTCTCATCACCGCGACCGCGGGCGCGGGCGCGGTCTATCTGGATGGGGCCATCTACCGCATCGCGGGCACGACGGATTGGAATAACGAAATCAACACGGCGACCGTCGAGGTGTATACCATTGCCACCAATAGTTGGGCGCCCGCGCCCAACTACCCAGAGGCGGTCTCCGGCCTGGCAGCGCTATCACTTAACGGTTATATCTATACCGCTGGCGGAAACACATTTCTCGGGGACTCTGCGAAGACTTACCGATATGATCCGAATAGCACGCTCTGGGACGACGGTCCCATAGCCGACTTGCCGGGACCGAGTTCGAGGATGGCGGCCGCACTTTACCGGGGCAATTGGGTCCTCGCAGGAAATTTTGGCGTGAGCGCTCTCAGCTGGAATCCGCAAGCGAACGCGTGGAGAAGCCTGGACCAGATGCCTCAAAGAGTGATCGGTGCCGGGGGCGGGGTGGCCGACGGAGCCTTCTATACGGTTGGTGGCTTCGACGTTTCCGTAACCAACACGGTCCAACGATACATTGAGACGGACTGCGCTACGAACAGTTGTCCGGGCGATTGCAACGGCGATGACAAGGTCACAATCAACGAGATCATCACAGGCGTGGGCATCGCGCTCGGTAGCGCACCGGTCGGCGACTGTTCGGCAAGCGACAAGAATGGCGACGGCGTTGTCGGAGTGAACGAGCTGATCTCGGCTGTAAACGCCGCGTTGAACGGCTGTAGTCCCTAACCGGCCTCATTCGCCTCACGCGGCATTCTGACCTCCTCCAAACGAAGCACGTCGGGACGTGCTCGGCAGATCCAATCGCCCCTGCGCCGGCGCTGTCACACGGCGGAGTATTGCTGGGAGTTGCGCTCCTGGTCGGCCTCGGCGGCGTGGCTATGCGGCGCCGGCGGCACGGTGCCTGACCGGAGCGGCAAAATCTGGCGGCACAGCGGGGGCAGGATCTCACGCCTGACGTTTGTCGCCAAGGCCGCCCGGCCAGGCGCGTTCGTGAAGGCGTTGCCGCCGGATGAACAACAGGATGCTGCCCGTAGAGAAGGGCAGCGCAACGCACGGACGATTACCCACCAACTGGGTCTAGCGACCACGCGCGCCCGCCCGTGACGATCGCAAGCGGGATCGTCGCAAGAAAGACGACCAGAAGAATCCGTATGCCAGTTTCTGCCGCTGACCACGGTCGGAAAATGTCACGAACCGCTGGACCGTTCCACGCGCGGCTGATCGGCGGGTGGAATCAAACTGGGACACTACCCAACGCCCGGCCAGAAGAGTGACTTGCGTCGAACCCGCTTCGGACGTCATCATTGGCTCAGCGCGCGCTATGGCGATCATCCAGTTTCCCGATCCGCGCACCGCCAGTCCGGAGGGCATCGTCGCCATCGGCGGCGATCTGCATCCCGATTCGGTGCTGGCCGCGTACCGACAGGGCATCTTTCCCTGGCCGGTCGAGAAGCTGCCGTTGCTGTGGTTCTGCCCGGCGGAGCGCGGCATCCTCGATTTCGACGCCCTGCACGTGCCGCGCAGCCTCGCCCGGGCACAGCGCCAGAGCGGGCTGAGCTTTACCATCGACCGCGCCTTTGCGTCGGTCATCCGCGGCTGCTCGGAGACGGCTCGGCCCGGCCAGCACGGCACGTGGATCACGCCGGCGGTGATCGCCGCATACTGCCGTCTGCATGACATGGGGATGGCCCACAGTGTCGAAGCGTGGACCGCTGACGGCGAGCTGGTCGGCGGAACCTACGGCGTTGACGTCGACGGCGCTTTTGCGGCGGAGAGCATGTTCTACCGCGTCGCCAACGCGTCGAAGCTCTGCATCCTGCATCTGATCGGTCACCTGCGAAGGCGCGGGCTCGACTGGATCGACGTGCAAACACTGACGCCCCACATGGCGCGGCTCGGCGCGCGGCTCGTCGGTCGTGAATCGTTCCTGGAGCGGCTGCAGCAGACGCGGATGCGCCGCTTGCAGTTGTTCGACGGCCGGGTCGGCGCGACGTGACGTTCCGGGGTTGCGCCCGTGCGACGACGGCTGGCCATTTCGCTGACGCCTCCACGACACAGTGCCTAGATACCGCCGCGCCTGCGAACCGCGCACGTGTCCTGGCATGGGGAATGCTCGTTGATGGCTCGTAGAACCGACCCGAGGTGCGGAATGGACGTGCTCGACATGACGGCGCTCGAGGCGCTGCGCGGTCTGGACGACGGCGAGGACGATCTGCTGGCCGAGCTGATCGATCTGTTTCTCGAGGATGCGCCGGCGCGCATCAGCAGCATGCGCACGGCCATCGCGGCCGAGGATTGGTCGGCGCTCGGATCCTGGGCGCATAGCTTGAAGGGGAGCTGCGGGAGCCTTGGGGCGGTGCACATGGCCGATCTGTGCGCCAAGTTGGAAGCCGTCGGGCGGCAGGGTGGCGTGCGCGTCGAAGCGGAGCGCTGGCAACGCGATCTGGAGCACCAGTATGAGCTGGTGCGCGAAGCCCTGGCGCGCGAGCGCGACACCACGCACTGAGCGGCGGTATTCTCTTCGCCGATTGGCTCGGCTAAGGCTGCCGGCCAACGTGAGCCACAGCGAACTCGACCTCAGCCCGGCGGACCGCGCGCAGCTGGCTGAGCTGGGCATTGCCGCGACGGAGGTCGAGCGTCAGCTCGATCTTTTTCGGCAGCCCCCCCCTCCGGCCCATCTCGACCGTCCGTGTACTCCTGGCGACGGTGTCGCGCTGCTGCGCGCGGATCAACGGCGCGACGCCGCGACGGCCTACGCCACGGCCGCGGCCGCGGGACGGGTGAGCAAGTTTACGCCGGCATCGGGCGCCGCCAGTCGCATGTTCCAAGCCCTGCTGGCGACGCGGGAGATCGGCTGCGCCGATCGCGGCGTGCTCGCGGCGCGCGCCGCCCGCAACGACTCCGCCGCGCGCGACACCTTGGAATGCCTGGAACAGTTGCCGCGGTTCGCCTTTCGCGACGCCTGGGCGGCGGCGCTCGCACGTCGCGCCGCGCTGCCGGCGGAGGTTCTCAGTGCGCACGCGTCCAGCCAGCCGACCGCCGTGCTCGCTGCGCTGCTCGACGCCGATGGCCTCGACTATGCAGCCCTCGCCAAGGGGCTGCTGCCGTTTCACCTCTATCCCGAGGGGCCACGGACGGCGTTCGAGGAGCAACTGATCGAGACCGCCGCGATCGCGCGCGCCGCCGACGGCGCAGCACGGCTGCATTTGACCGTCTCACCAGAACACGAACGGGCTTTTCGCGATTTGCTGTCGCGGGTGGCCGCACCGCTCGAACGGCGGCTCGGCGTGCGCTTCGCGGTAGATTTCTCGACCCAGAAGCGCGCCACCGACACGCTCGCGGTCGATGCCGAGAATCGCCCGTTCCGTACCGCCGACGGCCGCCTGCTGTTTCGGCCCGGCGGGCACGGGGCCCTGATCGAGAATCTCAACGATCTGCAGGCCGATCTTCTGTTCATCAAAAACATCGACAATGTGCAGCCGGATCATCTGCGTGCACCGGCCATCGAATGGATGCAGTTGCTTCTCGGTCATGTGGCGACGTTGCAAGCCGACCGGGATCGGCATTTGGTTGCACTCGGAGCCGCTGCGTCGCCCGCTGCACGCGCCTCGGCGTTGGACTTTGCGCGCGCCGGGCTGGGTCTGGACGTGGCGACGGATGCGGCCGTCGCGACGTTGGTGGCTCTGCTCGACCGGCCGCTGCGCGTCTGTGGAGTGGTACGCAACACGGGCGAACCAGGGGGCGGCCCGTTCTGGGTGCGCGACGCCGACGGCCGTTGCAGCGCGCAGATCGTCGAGTCGGCGCAGATCGATCTGAGCAATCCGGATCAGCGCCGCGCGTTCGCCTCCGCGACGCATTTCAATCCGGTGTTCCTCGCCTGCGCCGTCCGCGACGCGCACGGTCGGGCGTACGATCTGCGTCGCTTCGTCGATCCGCGCGCCGTTTTCATCAGCCACAAATCGAAGGACGGGCGCGAGCTCAAGGCGCTCGAGCGGCCGGGACTGTGGAATGGTGCCATGGCGCATTGGACGACCTTGTTCGTCGAAGTGCCGAATGCGACCTTTACCCCAGTGAAGACGATCAACGATCTGCTGCGCCCGGCTCACCAGCCGCCAGCCTGAGCGAGGCACGCTATGCACACTATCGTGATTACCGGCGGCGCCGGCTTCATCGGCTCGAACTTCGTGCGCCTGGCGTTGGCCGAGACCACGTCGCGCGTGGTCGTGCTCGACAAGCTGACGTATGCCGGCAACCGCGCCACGCTCGCCGATGTGGCTGACGAGCCGCGCCTGCTCTTCGTACATGGCGATATCGCCGATCGCGCGCTGGTCGACCGTCTCTACGCCGAGCATCAGCCGACGTGGGTGGTCAATTTTGCCGCCGAGAGTCACGTCGATCGCTCAATCGACGGGCCGCGCGCGTTCATCGAGACCAATATCGTCGGGACGTTCGAGTTGCTCGATGCCGCGCGCGCCTACCTCGCCGCGCACGAGACGGCGCGCGCCAGCTTCCGGTTCCTGCACGTGTCGACCGACGAGGTGTACGGCAGCCTCGGCGCCACGGGACAATTCAGCGAGACGACCCCGTACGCGCCGAACTCGCCGTATGCCGCGTCGAAAGCCAGCGCCGATCATCTGGTGCGCGCCTATCGGGAGACCTTCGGCGTGCCGACGCTGCTGACCAACTGCTCGAACAACTACGGGCCGTTTCAGTTTCCCGAGAAACTGATTCCGCTGATGATCCTCAACGCCGTCGAGGGCATCGCGCTGCCGATTTACGGCGACGGCGGGAACGTACGCGATTGGCTGTACGTCGAGGATCACTGCGCCGGCATCCTGCAGGTGCTGCAGCGCGGCGCCGTCGGCGATCGCTACAACATCGGCGGCGACAACGAGCGCTCCAATCTGGAGCTGATCGACCGCCTCTGCGCCGTCCTGGAGGAGCTGGCGCCGCCAGCCGACAATCCGGCGCTGCGCGCCAAGGGCGTGAAACGCTACGCCGATCTGAAGACGTTCGTGCGCGACCGACCGGGCCACGACCGGCGCTACGCCATCGACGCGCAGTATATTCGGCGCAGCCTCGGCTGGGCGCCGCGCTACGATTTTGAGCGCGGCCTGCGCGCTACGGTCGGTTGGTATCTGGCGAATCGTGAGTGGTGCAGCGCGGTACAAAGTGGCAGCTATGGGCGCGAGCGGCTGGGCACGGCCAATCGCGTCGCCTAGCGGCGCGTTGCTCGTGCGCCGGTAATCCGGCTAGAAGCGCACGGTTTTTGGGGGCGTCATGCGCAAGGGCATCATTCTCGCCGGCGGGTCCGGCTCGCGGCTGCATCCGCTGACGCGCGCCGTCAGCAAGCAGCTGGTGCCGATCTACGACAAGCCGATGATCTACTATCCGCTGTCGACGCTGATGTTGGCGGGGATACGGCAGATCTTGGTGATCACCACGCCGCACGAGCAGGAAGGCTTCATGCGTCTGCTCGGCGACGGCAGCCAGGTCGGCATCGAGATTCAGTACGCCGTGCAGCCCAGCCCGGACGGTCTGGCACAGGCGTTCCTGATCGGCGCGGATTTCATCGGCGCCGATCCCGTCACCTTGGCGCTCGGGGACAACATCTTCTACGGCCACGGGTTCACCGATACGTTGCGCAACGCCGCCGGCCGCGATCACGGCGCGACCGTGTTCGGCTATTGGGTGCGCGATCCGGAGCGCTACGGCGTCGTCGAGTTCGATGAGCGCGGGCACGCCGTGGCGTTGGAAGAGAAGCCGCCGCAGCCGCGCTCGCCGTGGGCGGTGACCGGTCTGTACTTCTACGATGCGCGCGTCGTCGACATCGCCCGGGCCTTGAAGCCGTCGCCGCGCGGCGAGCTGGAGATCACCGACGTCAACATCGCCTATCTGCAGCGCGGCGAGCTGCATGTGGAAAAGCTCGGGCGCGGCATCGCCTGGCTGGATACCGGGACGCACGAAGCCCTCCTGCAGGCGTCGAACTTCATTCAGGCGATCGAAGAACGGCAGGGCTTGAAGGTCGCCTGCTTGGAAGAGATCGCGCTGCGCATGGGGTATATCGGCGCGGCTGAGGTCGAGCGCCTGGCGGCATCGATGCGCAACAGCGGCTATGGGCAATACCTGCTGCGCATGTTGGAGCAGGGGTTGGAGTAGGGATGCGCGTCCGTCGAACCGAGCTGCCCGGCGTGCTGGTCATCGAGCCGGTGGTGCGCCGCGACGAGCGCGGCTTTTTCGTCGAGGTGTTTCACGCCGATCGCTACCGCGACGCCGGACTGACCTTGCCGTTCGTTCAGGACAATCACTCGTGCTCGGGCGCCGGCATCGTGCGCGGGCTGCACGTACAGCTCGGGGCGCCGCTCGGTAAATTGGTCCGCTGCGTACGCGGCGCCATCTTCGATGTCGCCGTCGACGTGCGGCGGGGCTCGCCGACGTTTGGCAAATGGATCGGCGAAACGTTGAACGCCGAGTCGTTGCACCAGCTCTGGGTTCCGCCGGGGTTTTTGCACGGCTTCTGCGTCACCGGCGCGCCGGCCGAGGTCGAGTACAAGTGCACCGCGCTGTGGGATCCGCAGCAAGAGGTGGCGGTGCGCTGGAACGATCCGCGTCTCGCAATCGCCTGGCCGATTGCCGCCGCGCAGCTGTCGCCGAAGGATGCCGTCGCGCCGTTGCTCGACGAGGTGATGGATCGCCTGCCGCGGTACGAGGGCTAGAACAGGCGCCAAGGCGTTGGCGCGCAAGGGCCAGCGCGATTTCGATTGCAATTGATCTCCTCCGGTCGCTCCACTGGGAGCACATCGGAGGCGTCGCGTGACATGTCCGCACTGCGGCTCGCGTATGAGCCATCTCGGGTATTTCTCGTGGAGCTGCGAACACTGCGGCCACCGCTGCAAGGGCGATCTGCCCGGCGCCGACCACGTCGGTGAGCCGTTGCGGCGTGCGGCTACCTCGGGCTGAGGCGCGCCACAGCCCCGCGATGCGCCAGCGCAATTCTTGACAAAGGCGCATGCCCTGAGGCTACAGCGCAGCTACCGAACACGTGGCGCGCGGGCCGTGGGGTGGGGATCGCACTGGCGCACGCGCAGGGGGGACGCGATGACCGGGACAATGCGTGGGGCGACGATTGCGGCCCTGGCGTGCTTCGTCGAGGCGCAGGGCGCGATGGCGCAAAGCATCACCGCTGTCTTGGTGAGCAAGAACGCTGGGAACAGCACGGACCAGATCTCGACCGCCAATCCGAGCTACGAACGCCAGAGTCAGGTGCAGGTGATCGCCTCGACGGCGACGACGTTCAGCACGCGGTACTTCGGGCTGACCAGCGCCGACTCGGGTCTGTTCGGCGATGCGCGGCTCGAGCGGCTCGATTCCGACTACACCATCGCCTTCAGCGTCACGGCGCCGGGGGCGTATCGCCTGAACGTCGCGCAGCGGCGCAAAGGCGATCTGCACCTCGTCGAGGACAATATCTTAGCGTCGGGTCACTACGCCGACATGACGGGGCTGACTGCCGCGTTCTCCGGCGGATCGGTGACGGCCGGCAGCCTGACGCTGCCCGATCCGGGACGGGCCGACGACATCGCGTTGGACTTCGATCCGATCAGCCTGCCGTTCGATCAGACGGCCAGCGCGACGATCAGCGGCGTGAGCACTGGGGCGAGCGTCGCGCACAGTCTGACGTTTACCTGGTCGCAAGAGGCGTACTCGCCGGCATCCGGCGATGAAGCGGCGGTGCGACTCGGGGGCACGTCGAATGATCCGACCGAAACCGCCGCGGACTATCCGGGCAGCCCGGCGCGCGTGCAGGGCGACGACGGCCATTTTGTCACCATCACGCTCGTCTCGCTGTGCGGCAACGGCGCGCTCGACAGCGGGCCGGGCTTCGCCGAGTCGTGCGATGCCGGTGCCCTCAATGGGACGCCGGGTTCCTGCTGCACGACCGCCTGCACGCCGAAGCCCGCGGGAAGCGAGTGCCGACCCGCCGCCGGCGCTTGTGACGTTGCCGAGCACTGCGATGGGGGCAGCGGCGCGTGTCCGGCCGACGTGTTCGCGTCGCCTGATGTGGTCTGTCGGGCGGCCAGCGCCGGACAGGATTGCGACGTCAGCGAGCTGTGCGACGGCAGCAGTGCGACGTGCCCGCCCGACCTCGTGAAGCCCGCCGGCACCACCTGCCGCGGCGCCGTGAGCGCCTGTGACGTCGCCGAGAGTTGCGACGGCTCGGCGACGGCCTGTCCCGCCGATGTCTTCGCCGCCGACGGGCACGACTGCAGCGATGGGCAGTTCTGCAACGGCTCCGAGACCTGCCAGGGCGGAATCTGCACGGCTGGGACACCGCCGTGCGTCGGAGCCTGCGACGAAGGCGGCGATGCCTGCACGGGACTGTGCCCGCTTACGGCCCAGCCAAGCTGCCGCACGGCGGAGCGCAGCTCGCTGCAGATCAAGAACGACAGCGATGACAGCCGCGACCGCTGGATCTGGAAATGGACCAAAGGGGCAGGGACCTCGCAACCGGAATTCGGCGATCCGACCGCCAGCGCGTCGTATGCACTCTGCTTGTACTCCGGTCCCGGCGCGTCGCTGGTGGCCGAGCTGCAGGTGCCCGCCAGCTCCAGCAAGTGGTCCGCGGTCGGCAGCAAGGGCTACAAATATAGCGACAGCGCCGCTAGCGCGGCGGGCGCGCGGAAGATCAAGCTCAAGAGCGGCACGCTCGGTCGCGCCGGGATCCTCTTCAGCGGCAGCGGCGCCGCGCTTCCGGATCCGCTCGACGCAGCGCCACTGTCGACGCCGGTCACCGTGCAGCTGGTGCATGGCGACAGCGGTTTGTGCTGGCAAAGCCGCTTCAGCACGCCGAGCAAGAACAGCACGAGCCAGTTCAAAGCGAAGCAGTAGAAGCCCGTCGCGTCGCGAGGCGAGACGCGCCTCGCGATGCGAACCGAACGAACGTTTGAATCCTTGCATTTTGCCGGTTGGCCGACGTAGACACGAAGACGTTGGGGACGGGCGGCGGAGCCGCTGCCTAGGCAGGTACGTGTTTGCCAGGGGGGACGTTCGCATGCGGTACGTGTGTCGCGGAGGCGCAGGGCTCTTCATTGCCACTGCCATGTTGTGCAGCGCTGCCAGCGGTCAGCTGACGGTGCCCGGCCGGACGAACAACAGTACGGCCGACGGCAACAGCACGAGCTCGAACAACAGCTGGGATCGCCAGAGCACGCTGACCCAGCTGTCCGCCAGCGGCTCCAGCTTCCAGGTGCGCTATGCCTCGCAGCTATCGTGCGACTCGGGCGCCTTCGGCGGCAACGACACGGAAGGCCTGACGTCGGACTATACGGTTACGTTCAGCGCCCTGGCGCCGGTCGGCTACTTTCTCGACATCGCCACGCGCCGCACCGGCGGCATCGACGTGCGCTATGACGGCGGCCTGACCGGCGGCGAGTCCGACATCACGGCACTGACCGGCTCGCTGACCAATGCCACCTATGTGTCGGGCACGCTCAACCTGCCGGATCCGACCGGCGGCTCGCCGGACTGCGATATCAATGGCGGCAGCGCCAGCAGCTGCAGTCTCAACGTCGATCAGTCCGCCACGGCGCGTTACTACCAGTTGAGCAACGGCGTACTCCAGGCGCATTCGCTGCACTTTTCGTGGACGCAGACGACGTTTACCGCCGCGGCGTCGGGGCACGAAGCCTCGGTGCGCATGGGCATCCAGAGCCGCGACAGCAGCAACTCGGCCAGCCAATATCCGGGCACGCCGGCGCGCAACACGCAAAGTAACGACGGTCACTTCATCACCGTCACCTTCACCTCCGCGTGCGGCGATGGCGTTCTGGAGGCCGGCGAGCAGTGTGACACCGGCGCAGACAACGGCACGGCGACGTCGTGCTGTACCGCCGCCTGCCAATTCCGCGGGGCCGGTCAGACGTGCCGGCCGGTGGCCGGCGATTGCGACGTGGCGGAGGTGTGCACCGGCGTCAATGGCTTCTGCCCGGGCGACGCGGTCGTCGCGGCAAACACCGTGTGTCGCTTCGCAACCGGTCCGTGCGACTACGCCGAAGTGTGCAACGGTGTATTCCCCGCATGCCCGCCCGACGTCGTGCTCGGAACCGACGTAGTGTGCCGGACCAACACGGCGGGCGAGACATGCGACATCGATGAAACCTGCGATGGCGTGAACTCGGTGTGCCCGCCGGACGTGGTCAAGCCGATGGGCGTGACGTGCCGCGGCGCCGCTGGAACCTGCGATGTCGCGGAGACGTGTACCGGATCGTCGCGCACCTGCCCGGCGGATGGCTTCAAGTCGTCGAGCACGCAGTGCCGCGCCTCGGCCGGCGTCTGCGATTTGGCCGAAAACTGCACCGGCAGCAGCGCCGCTTGCCCCAGCGACGCGAAGAGCACGGCGCAGTGTCGCGCCGCCAGTGGCGGCTGCGATCAGGCCGAGACATGCGACGGTGTCGGCAACAACTGCCCGGCGGACAGCTTGAAGCCCAACGGTACGCAGTGCCGCGCCGCCGTGGGCTCCTGCGATGTCGCGGAGACCTGCACGGGCGTCAGCAGCGCATGCCCGGCCGATGCGGTGAAAGGGTCCGGGGTCGAATGCCGTGCCAGCGCCGGATTCTGCGACCTGGCAGAGAGCTGCGACGGCGTCAGCGGCATTTGTCCGGTCGATCATTTCAAGAACAGCAGCGTGGTCTGTCGCGGTGCCGCCGGAGTATGCGACGTCGCCGAATCGTGCACCGGCTCGAGTGCCACGTGCCCGGCCAACGCCTTTGCGCCGGACAACTCGGGTTGCAGCGACGGGCAGTTCTGTAACGGCGCCGAGACCTGCCAGGCAGGCACCTGCAGCGCCGGCGCTGCGCCGTGCGTGTCAACCTGTGACGAGGGCACCGACACATGCGTCGGCATCTGCCCCCCGACCTTGCAGTTCAGCTGTCGCGGTGCGGATCGCAGCGCGTTGCAGATCAAGAACGACGCCGATGACAGTCGCGACAAGTTCACCTGGAAGTGGAGCAAGGGCGCGGCGACGACCATCGAGGATTTCGCCGACCCGCGCACCTCTGCCACGTATGCGCTGTGTATCTACGCCGCCGGAAACTCGGTCGGCGAGATCCAGGTGCCGCCGAGCTCGATTTATTGGGCACCACTCGGCAGCAAGGGCTTCGTCTACCGCGACGTCGCGGGCCTGCAGGACGGCGCGCAAAAGATCGCGCTCAAATCAGGCGAGTCGGGGCGCGCGAAGATTCAACTCAAGGGTCGCGGTGTCGGGTTGCCAGACCCCCTGACGGGGAATTCGCTGCCCCTGCCGATCACCGTGCAGATGGTCAATGCCGACAGCGGCTTGTGCTGGCAGAGCGTCTTCACGCACGCGACCAAGAACGAGTTCAAACAGTTCAAGGCTAAGACGCCGTAAGCGTCACGCGGCAGCCGGCCGATCGTCTCGACCGGCTGCCGCACCCCGCTGCGCGGCCGCGTCTCATCGATCCGCGCCAGCCGCCGCGCCCTTGCCAGCCGGGTGTGATCCCCGCGGCAGCGTCGCACAGAGGGCGGAACGCGAGGCAGCGACCGTCTTGCACCAGCGCGACTACCGCGCACCGCGCTTCGCTCGCCTTACCCGCGAATCGCGCGCCAGCGCCAGTTCCTAGCTCCGGCCGCTCAGCGGTCGGCCGGTGGGCTTGCGAAGCGTCAACGCGCCAGAGGCTGAGCACCAGCTGGCGACCTGAAGCTGTTGCGGGAAGGCCAGAGGCCAGCTCCCTCGCCCGACCGCGCCCCTGGATCGCGCCGCGGTGCTCAGGGCGTTCCGGCGGGTGTCGCGGGCGGCGCGGCCTTCGGGTTCGGAGTCGGGTGCGCGTACTTCCAGCCCTTGATGTCCAGGCCCTTCTCCGGGTTGTAGCCGGTTCGGTAGTACTGCACTTTGCCGTCCGCGCCGATCAGGACGAAGGTCGGCGTGCCACTGACGCCAAAGGCTTGGAAGGCGGCGCGGTAGGGGTCCATCGCCACGGTCGCCGGGAACGGCTCTTTGAATTGGCCGAAGAACTTGTCCAGCGTCTCTGAATCCTCGTCGGTGATGGCGACGACCTCGATGTTGCGCGCTTTGGCGAAGGCCATCACCTCGGGCAGCGAGAACTTGCAGGGCACGCACCAGGTCGCCCAGAAGAACAGCAGACGCGGCTTGCCGGCGCCCAGCGTCGCATCGCCGCGATACGCCTGCACCTTGGTGAGCGGCGGTGCCGCGTCGCCGACTTTCGGCGGGCCGGGCAGCTCGGGCATTTTGATCGGGTACGGTTCCGGATGCAGCGTCATCGTGCTGGTCCGCGTGCCGCGCACGACCTCGATCGGTGCCGGCTCGCCGATCTCGCGCTGCATGACCCACTCGCGCACCTGATGCGGCTCCTGGAACGGATTGTCGGGCGGGCCGAGGATGATGTCGCCGACCTCCAGCCCGGCCTTTTGCGCCGCGGAGTCCGGGTACACGGTGATGACGGTCACCGCACCCGGACCGCGGTGGTCGCGCGCTTGTTCTTGTTCGGTGAGCGGCTTGAACTGAATGCCCATCCACGCCGGCATGACGGTTTCCATCACCACGCGATCGCTCTGCAGCGGCGGGAAGGGCGGCGGGGCGTCCATGGCCGCTGCCGAGGCGAAGGGCGCCTCACCGCTCAACGACAGATCCTCGCATCCGGTCAGCGCCGCATAGGTGGTGCGCTGCTCGGGAGTGCCGTGCTCGCTGAGATAGACGCGCCCGGCGATCTGGTCGAGCAGCGCGCGCATGCGCAGCACCACGCCGAGCCGAACTTCCATGCGATAGGCGGCGGCGGAGGCGTCGTGCTCGCGGGCGCGCAAGACGTCGAGGCGCTGGCTGGTGGGGCGGTCGGCGTTGGTGAATGCCTGGAGCGCCGGGATCAGCTCCTGCAAGAGCGCGTCGCGTTGCGCAGCGTCGAGCCTCTTCAGCGCGTCGGGCGTCAGGCGCGGCTTCCACTCCGGAGAGGCGGCCTGGAAGCGCTCGTAGTTCTGCAGCTTCAACGCATCGAGCGCCTCGCGCCAGCGCTCTGCGTAGGTGCGCAACTGTTGGCTGACTTGCGGCAGCAGCTCGGTTTGCTGTTCGAGCTCCGCCAGCGAGCGCGGGCTGAACATGCCGAAGGTGGCGCCGACGCGATCGAGCTGGCGGATCTCCGGCTCCCATTGCGCTTTATTCTTGAACGCGATGGCGATGTAGTCGTCGGCGACGGCCGTCGCCGAGCGCTTCTCCGACTTGGCTTGCTGATCGATCAAGCGCTGCAGATAAAAGTCCGACGTCGTGTTCGGCACGTCGGGCGAGTCGTCGGTGACCAGGACGCGCTTGTGCGCCTCGGGCATGCGCGCCAACTCGTGCAACGCTTCGATGAAGTGGTACGAGTGGCCGACACCGTCGACACCGCGGTTTTCCGGATAGCAGCCGTAGGCGGGGCGATCGGCACTCGAGGCGAAATAGCCGCAGACGTGTCCGGATGCGGCGAGCGAGTCGGCACCGCCGTCGAAGATGACGTTGGCGAAGGCGCCGCCGAAGCATTGCGACATCAGCATGACGACGCGCACGCCGGGCGCCAGCTCGGCGAATAGGTCGCGCAACTGGGCGACGCTGAGCTTTTCGCCCCACAGCACGATGTTGTTGTTGCTGTTGTCCTGCTTGTTCAGATCGCCGTGGTCGGTGACGTAAAAGAGCAGCGTGTCGCCGCTCGCCAAGTGTTTGCCCTCATCGTCGAACCAGGCCTTGAGGGCGGCGATCGTCGCTGGACGCAACGTGTAACCGCTGACGCTGGAGTCAACGTACGCGATCGGATTGAGGGCGCGCAGCAGCCCCGGTGGAAGAATCCAGGCGTCGCCGTTGTCGTCGTAACGCGCGCGGGTGGCGAGGTCGGCCGCCGGATCGGCGCCGTCGGCGGTGAAGATGGTAATGTCTTTGGGGCGCGCGCCGGCTCCCTGCAGAAAGTCGATCAGCGCGCGCACGTGCGTCAAGTGCGACTGGAAGTTGACTTCCTTCTGGCCGCCGCCGTTGATCAACACGGCCTTGAAGGTGCCCTGCTCGAACACCGGGGTCGCCGCGGCGGACGTCACCGGCGGGGTCTTGCAGGCAGCGATGACCAGACAGGTGGCGAAGGCGAGCCACCCGACGCGGCCCACCGCGGACGGTCCACGGCGCATGACGGCCCACGCTAGCAGAGCGGTCCCAGCGTGCGAAACCAGCCCGACACCGGACGGCTGTCACTGGCCGAGCGCCTATGGCAGGATGCGCCGATATGTCTACCGACGCTCTGATCGTCGATGGCCTGCGCCATCAATACGGGCAACGCGTGGCGCTGGCCGGCGTGTCGTTCCGCGTCGCGCGCGGCGAAATCTTCGGTTTGCTGGGGCCCAACGGCAGCGGCAAGACGACGCTGTTCAAGCTGCTGTCGACCCTGGTGCGGCCGGCGAGCGGCAGTGCCAGCATCTGCGGTCTCGATCTGGTGCGCGAGGCCGACGCGGTGCGTCGCCAGCTCGGCGTCGTCTTCCAGCGCCCGAGCGTCGACGGCAAGCTCACGGTGCGCGAGAACCTGCTGCACCACGGACATCTCTACGGCTTGCGCGGCGCGGCGTTGACGGCGCGCGTGCACGCGATGAGCGAGCGGCTGTCGATCGCCGATCGGGCGCACGATCGCGTCGAGACGTTGTCCGGCGGTCTGCAGCGGCGCGTCGAATTGGCCAAGGGCCTGCTGCACCGACCGCGCGTCTTGCTGCTCGACGAGCCGGCGACCGGCCTGGATCCTGCCGCGCGCCGCGAGTTCACGCGCACGCTGATGGAGTTGCGCGAGCGCGACGGCGTGACCGTCGTCTTGACCACGCACTACCTCGAAGAAGCCGAGCGCTGCGATCGCGTCGGCATCATGCACAACGGCGAGCTGATCGCGGTCGATACGCCGGATGCGCTCAAGGCGCGCGTCGGCGGCGATGTGGTCGTCATTCACGCCGCCGAGCCGTCGGCGCTGCGGGCGCGCATTGCCGATCGATTCGGCATCGAGTTGGCCGTGGTCGACGGAACGCTGCGCGGTGAGCAGCCGCGCGGGCACGAGTTCTTGCGCGATGTGGTCGAGGCGTTTCCGGGCGAGCTGCGCACGGTCACGTTCGGCAAACCGACGTTGGAAGACGTCTTCATCCACCTCACCGGCGAGCGCCTGTGGGGCGGCGGAGAGGCGGTAGCGGCATGAGCGATCTGCCGACGGAGGCGACGTGGCCGGCGCTGGGTGACGTGCCGGCGACCACCGGCGTGCAATGGGGTGCGGTGCAGACGCTGTGGTGGCGCGAGATCGTGCGCTTCGTGCGCCAGCGCAGCCGGCTCGTCGGCGCCTTCGCGCAGCCTCTGGTCTTCTGGCTGTTGCTCGGCGGCGGCCTCAACAATTCGTTCCGCCCGCCCGGAATGCCGAGCACGCTCACCTACAGCGCCTACTTCTACCCCGGCGTGATCGCCCTGGTCCTGCTGTTCACGGCCATCTTCGCGACGATTGCCGTCGTCGAAGATCGCCAGGCCGGATTTCTGCAGGGCGTGCTGGTCGCGCCGGTCACGCGCAGCACGATCGTCCTCGGGCAGGCGCTCGGCTGTACGACGTTGGCGGTAGTGCAGGGCGCCATCTTCTTGCTGTTCGCGCCGACCGTATCGGTGCCGCTGACGATTCCCGCCGTGCTGGCAACGATTGGCGTCGAGATCTTGATCGCCTTCGGATTGACCTGTCTCGGGTTGATCATCGCCTGGCGCATGGACTCGACGCAGGGCTTCCACGCCATCATGAACCTGATCCTGCTGCCGATCTGGCTCTTGTCGGGCGCCTTCTTTCCGGCGAATGGGGCCAGCGGGTGGCTGGCCGCGGTGATGGCGCTCAATCCGCTCTCGTACGGCATGGCGGCGCTGCGGCGCTCGCTCTACCTCGGCGACCCGGCCGCGGTGGCGACGTTGCCGCCGATGCTGCCGTCGGTGTTGGTGCTGATCGCGTTCGGCGCGCTGGCGTACTGGGTCGCCGTCCGCACCGCCAAACGCGCCGCCGCGTAGCACACGGCTCCGCCGGTTCTCCGTGCCGGCGCTGGCGCGCGCGGCACGCGGGTTCTATTCCTCGTCCTCAACCCACATGAAGTGCGCGCCGCAGTGCAGGCACACCGCGTCGAGGTAGAAGATGCCGCGCACACTGCCGAGCGCCAAGCGCTGGCGGTGCGCCGTGCCGTTGCCATCGCGACATTCGTGCGCCAAGGAACGTCCGGTGCCTGTGACGAGCGTCCGCTCAGGGGGCTTGAGCGGGCTGAAGGCGACAATCGTCGGCACCGGGCTCAGCCGCGTAGCTCGGCAAGGATGGCAGCCGTCGCCGGTGATTGGTTGAGCGTGTAGAAGTGCACGCCCGGCGCGCCGCGTGCGATGAGGTCGCGGCACTGGTCCAGCGCGTGTGCCACGCCGACTTGCAACACCGCCGCGTCGTCGCCATCGGCGGCGTGCATGCGTGTGCGCAGCTCGTCGGGAATGCGCGCCTGGCTGAGGCTGGCGATGCGCTCGATCTGCGCCACGTTGGTGATCGGCATGATGCCCGGCAGGATCGGGATGGTGATGCCCGCGGCGCGGGCTCGCGCCACGAAGGCGAAGTAATCGGCGTTGTCGTAGAAGAGCTGGGTGATGATCACTTCGACGCCGGCGTCGACCTTGCGGCGCAGGTTGGCGATGTCGCGCGCCGCATCACGGCATTCCGGATGGCCTTCCGGATAGCCGGCGCCGGCGAGGCAGAAGCCGTAGCCGCGCTGCTTGATGAAATCGACCAATTCGCAGGCGTAGCCGAAGCCGTTGGCCGGTTTGACGAAGTCGGTCTCGCCGCGCGGCGGATCGCCGCGCAGCGGCAGGACGTTCTCCAGGCCGGCGTCGGCCAGGCGATCGAGGATGGCGGCGATCTCGTCGCGGTCGTGCCCGACGCAGGTGAGGTGCGCCATTGCCTCGATGCCGTGCTCGCGCTTCACGCGGCTGACGATCTCCAAGGTTTTTTCGCGCGTGCTGCCCCCGGCGCCGTACGTGACCGAGACGAAACTGGGCGCCAGTGGCCGCAGGTTCTCGATCGTGCGCAGCAGCCCGCGCTCGCCCGTCTCGGTCTTGGGTGGGAAGAACTCGAACGAAAAGACCGGCTTACCGCGGTCGAAGAGCTCCCGAATCCGCATAACCGTACGACTCTAGAGGAAACGCCACCTGCAAAGAAAGAGCGCAAACTGGACTGCCTTTGGATCCGCCGCAGCGCGGCGCGCCTTTACAAAGATGGCGGCGCCTGAAAGTGCGGCGCGCATGAAATTGGTCGCCCACTTCCGCCTCAACGAGGTTCGCTGGTCGGTGCCGGAGGACGCCATCGCGCGCTGGCGCGGCCGTTATCCGCAATTGACGGTGCAGTCGGTCGAAGACGACGCGCTATTGCCCGCTGCGCTGGTCGACGCCGATCTGTTTCTCGGCTGGATGATTGCCGAGGACCTATTCCCCACCGCACGGCACCTGCGTTGGATGCATTCGGCCTCGGCGGGCATCGAGGCGTGCCTGTTCCCCGCCATGGTCGAGAGCGATGTCGTCCTGACCAACTCCACCGGTCTGCATTCGACCTGCATCCCCGAGCACGTCTTCGGCCAGATCCTGACATTGGCGCGCAACTTTCACGGCGCGGCGCGCCTGCAGGCGCGGCACGCGTGGGATCGCATCGACCTGATCCTCACCGGCGGCGTGCGCGAGGTTGCGGGCGCGAATCTCGCGGTGCTCGGCGCCGGGCCGATCGGCGAGAACGTCGCCCGCTTGGGCGCGGCGTTCGGCATGCATGTGCGCGTCATGCGACACGACGCGACGCGCCCCGTCGCGCAGGCTGAAGCCGTCGTGTCGCCGCGCGATCTGCACGCCTTGCTGGGATGGGCGGACTTCATCGTCCTTGCCGTGCCGCTCACCGCCGAAACGCGCGGCATGATTGGGCCGGCTGAATTCAAGGCCATGAAGTCGACGGCCTATCTGATCAACATCGCGCGCGGCGACGTCGTCGACGAGGCGGCGATGATCCAGACGCTGCGCGCCGGCGGGCTCGCCGGGGCTGGCCTCGACGTGACGGAAGCCGAGCCGCTGCCGCCGGAATCGGAGCTGTGGGATATGCCGACGGTGGTCATTACGCCGCACATCTCGGGCTACACGCCGACCTATTTCACCCGCATGCTGGAGCTCTTCGAAGACAACCTCGAGCGTTTCATGACCGGCAAGGCGCTGCGCAACATCGTGGACAAGCGTGCCGGCTACGCGCGCAGTGGCCCGGCTTGAGGAGCGGCCGTCGCCTGCGGCGCGAACTCGGCAGCCCTCTCGCGCGCACAGCTCCGGCGGACACCCGATCTCATCCCGGGACCAAGCGCATGGTCAGCGGATGATTGAAGTACCGCACGAAGACATCGCTCCAATACTTGTCGTGCATGGCATTGGCGACGGCCGCCGCGTGATCCGGGGCGGGCTCGGCGGTGATGCGATCGTAGACTTGCCCGGCAATGCGCACCTTGACGATGGGCTTGGTGGTGTTGGTGTCCATGCGTCCGGCGGCGCGCGTGCCGAGCCGGATGTAGACCTGGCCGTCGATGACGACCAGCCACACGGTCGACCAGTGCTCCGCTTCGCCGGGAGCGGTGGTCAAAAACTCGAGCGTATCTTGCGAGCTGAACGCGGCGGGATTCCATTCGGCGCGGACGGTGCTGGCGCTGAGGGCAAGCGCGGATAGGGCCAAGAGCAGTCGACGCATCGCGGTCCTCCGTTTGCGGATGCGGCCTTCTAGACCGCCGGCGTCGACGGCGGCAACCGGCGCTCGCCGGTGCGGGGAGCGCCCACCATCAGAACGTGTATTCGACCTGGCCGGTGTAGATGACGTCGGCGCGGATGCCGTCGCGGTTGACCGGAAACTGGAAGCTGGCGTCGAGCACAAGGCTGCCCCACGGGTTGATCTTGAAACCGACCGCCGACTGGATCACGTCGTCGTTGATGCCGTCGCGCTTGTCGTCGTGATAGCCGAGAAAATCCGCCGACAAGGTCAGCCAGCGCGCGGCGAGAAAATCGGAGCCGACGATCCACTGCGCCTGGCTGACGTCTTCGGCGCTGCGGAACGCATACCCGAGGTTGATGTGCGGCGAGAAGCGGCCGAAGCTTTTCGAGGCGATGAACCACGGTGTGAACGTCGGATCGTTGTAGCCGAGCAAGTTGTCGGCGTTGCCGGTCGGTACGGTCAGCACGCCGGCGGCGGCTAAGTCCGCCAGCCAGGTGTCGGCGATGTGCCATTTGGCGCGCAGGTACAAGTCGCCGGTGCCGGTGGCCGATTGGTTGAACGTATCGCGCGCACAGCGGTTGCCTTGGCCGCAGATCGGCCCGGTGCCGTCGACGATGAGCCCCTTCTGCGTATCGACGAAGCGGCCGACCTCGAACATCCGGCCATCCGGGCTGATCGTTTCCGCCAGCGCCGAGCCCTGCATGTGCGCGTGGTTGATCGCCAGCGCCAGGCTGACGTCGATGTCGTCGGTGAGGCCATAGGCGGCGCTGAGGTAGAGAAGGTCGAAGCTGAGGTGCAGATTGAGCGTCGTGTTCAGCAGATCGTCGCCGTAGACTTCGCGATCGTGCTCGGTCTGTTGGGCGAGGTATTCCTGTGTGAACGCCGGCTGGCTGGTGCGAACGTGGCTAAGTGATTCGCCGTCGACGGTGGAGAAGTCGACGTGCTGATAGGAGACGCCGACGTTGAACCGCCCCCTGCCGATCGTTTGCGCGCGCTCGGCGAGCCCGGACCCCAGACTCTGTTCGAAGCGCACGAACGTGTCCAAGTCGGGATCCCAGGCGAAGCGAAATGCGCCGCTCGCGGATGGCAACGGCACCTGGGCGCGGGCCGTCGACAGCTGGGCGTTCAAATCCTGGAAGCGTCCGACGATGCTCGCCGTCTGGGTCGACGTGCCGGTGGAGGCGATGATCGTCGTGTTGAGCGAGCCGCCAAAGAGGTTCGGAATCACCTGATCGAGCGGTACCGCCGCCGCGGCCGCGGGAATGGCGACGAGCACGAGCGCGCAGGCCCAGACGCGTCGCGCGCGCGATACCACCGGGTGGCACGCTGCAACGTACGCCCGGCCGCTCCTGCACCCGGCTATTGTCCGCTCCCGATCTTCCAGGTCGACTGCTCCCGGAGCAGGAGTTTAGTCAATCGCACCTCGAGGCGCACGGCGCGGCCGGTTTCCGCGTCGGTGAAGCGGTCGCGGCGCACGAACGACACCGTGACGCCGTCCTCGGCCGGCGTCATCTGGATGTCGGAGAATTCGACCACCAAGTCCTTGGCATTGGCCAGGTAGGTACGCAGCGCGCTGCGCTGGCGCTCCGAGAACGACACGCAGACCGATGCCACCTCGTCGAGGTTCTTGGTCTGCAAGGCGTGGCGATAGGTCTCCAATACGTCGCGGACCTGCTGCTCGACCTCGGGCGTGACGGCGTCGGCGCGCGCTTCCGACAGGCTCAACGCCGCGATCGCGTGGCGGAAGAGTTGCAGCGCCGAATGGCGTTCGGTCTTCGGCTTGGTGCGTTCGGCGCGCGGTGACGGCTGCATGACGCCTTCGGCCTCGAGGAGCAAGCGATAGGCGTCGACGTCGGTATTGGTCTGGCTCTCGATCGATGCGCCTTCCTCGGGCGAGACCTGCACGCGCAAGCGCCGCAGCATACTGAGCACCAGCTTCTTCTGCAGATCGAAGAATTGATCGCGATCGCCTTCGACGCTGTCGGAGGCTTCGTTGACGCCGGTGCGCGCGTCGACGATGCGCGCGTCGATGCGCAGCGTCTTGTCGCTGACGTAGTAGGCGCCGGTGAGCAAGCGGCCGATGCCGAGCTCGCGCGCGGTGATCAGCGGGTCGGTGCCGCGCGTACGCGCCGTGCGGTCGATCAGCTCCGGAGAGTACACGCGCAAAGCCTGCACCTTGCTGAGCTCGGTATTGAAAGCCAGGCGCAAGGCCTGGCTCATCCAATCGTAGCTCGGGTCCTGGCGCAGGTTCTGGAAATCCAGGACGCCGATGACGTTGCCGACCGGCGGTCCGGCAGCGGTCGGCGGGGCGGGCGGCGGCGCGATGATGACCGGCGGCCGTTCGCTGCCCGCCGCGCCGACCTGCAGGAAGGTGAAATCGGTGCCCTCCATCTTGCTGTATGGGTGTTGGCGCCCCTGGGTCAGCGCCGGCACCCGCCGCGCGACGTATCCGAACAGCTCCGCGACGGTCAGCGTCCCGTCGCCGTCGGCGTCGGCGCTGCCGCGCAGACCCTCCAGCATGGCATAGGTAAACGCACCGTGCGCCAAGCTCGACTGCTCCTTCGATTCCTCACCGGGACGCGTGGCGGCGAGCAGGAAGAACCCTTCGCCGGTGGTCATCTGCGCCGCCATCTCGTCCGCCGACACCATGCGCTTCGAGGGGATGCCGAGCGCGCCGGCGTGGCAGGTGTCGAGCATGACGATGACCGAGCGCACGTTGCGGCGCACGATGCGCAGCATCTCGTCGAAGTCCGACATGCGCAGCCCGTCGCCCAGCAGCGTGTCGGCGGTCGCCGGATTGGGCAGGAAATAGTAGCTGCCGCTGGCCAGATCACGGACGCCGTGGCCGGCGACGAACAACAGGGCGACATCATCCGGTCCGGCCTGGCCGAGAAAACGCGACAGGCCTTCGATGATACTCTGCCGCGTCACTTGCTCGTCGGTCAGCACCAGCGTGCGCACTTCGCGGTAGGGGCCGCGTTTCGCGGCGGTGCTGAGCGTCTCCGCCATCGCGATGGCGTCGGCGTTGGCGAACTGCAGGTTGAGCTCGCTGTTGGCGTAGCGGCTGACGCCGACGGACATTACCCACAGGATCGGTCCGGTGCCGCCGTTGTCGGAGCTGCTGGCGGCGATCGGCTGGGGAAACGGATAGCCGCGATTCAGCGCAGTGCTGCCCCACAAACCCCAGGTCAACAATCCGACGATTGCCAGGCCCCCACCGGCCGTCACCCACCGTCCTCCAGACGTCATGGCGCCCCGACGCGTGCGGACAACCGGCGCCGCTGTTGCCGCCGCGCAATCACGCTACGCCCTTGCCGCAGGGATGTACCAGGCCGCCAGTATGTTGCATGATACGGGAATTCCTTAAGATTTGGCGGGGACGCGGCCATTTCACAAGGCCCAGTTGGGCAGGCGGTGGGTCGCATAGCATGCGGGCGTGAGGATCGGCTGATGAAAAGCGGTACCAACGGCGCAGCAAACCATAACATTCGCGCATCTCGACCTGTGGGAAGTCATGAAAGCGCGATGCGGCATGCGAGCCATGGTTCGCACCGGAGGGAAGGTTGGACCCGCTAGAAGACGCGCGGGAAGCACAGAGGCTGATCGCTCGCTGTTTGTCCGGAGAAAAGGAGGCCGCGCGGGAGTTCCAGGCGGTCTACGGCGAGCTGATCTACGGCTATCCAATGCGGGTCTACCGGGTTCCTCCGGAAGAGGCTGGGGATTTCTACGTCTTCGCTTTCGAGCGGGGCCGGATCTTCCGCCGCGTGCGGACTTACGAAGGGCGGGCGCCTTTTCGGGCGTACCTGCTGGGCTTCGTGCTCGACGATCTCGTGCTCGAATGGAAGCGCGGCGTGCGCGAGATCGAAACCGTGTCGATTGAAACCATAGGCGAGCTGCCCGACCTCGCGGCCGCTGACCGCGCCACAGCTAATGAAGGCGAAGGACTGATGGATCGGACATCGTTTAGTCAGCTGTTGGGGGAGCTATCGCCATCGAAATCGGTGGTGATGAAGCTGCTCTACGTCGAGGACTACGAATTCCAGCCATCCGAAGTCCGCTATCTGGCGCAGGTGTCGGGCTGCGACGTGCCGGAAGTGTTGGACCGGATTGATCGGCTGCGCTCGACGGTGCGCGAGCGGGAAGCTGGGCTGAAGCGGATGGAGGACGCGCTGGATGCCGTCCAGGCGTGGATTCAGCTCTACGAGCGCCGCGTCCAGCGCATCAGCGATGATCTCGCGGCTTTGCCGCCAACCAGCATGGCCGCCGAACGCTTGCGCGAAGAGCGCGTCCAGTTGGAGCGCAAGGTGCAACGCCGGCGCCAGCAACGCGGCAAGCTGTTGGCGCAGGCGCAGCGCCGCAAAGTCACGGCCCCCTATAAGGAGATCGCCTCGATGCTGAATACCAGTATCGGGAACATCGGCTCGCAGATCGCTCGTCTGCGGCGCGAGCTATTGACCAAGGTCGGCTCCGGGGCGCCGGGAATCGAGTCGCTCGCACAGAGCCATCTCGCCGTCGGCAACTGACCATCGACAAGTGATCAGGGGTCGCGTTCCGTGATGCATGTGCCGCAGAGGAGGTTCTGCGGCGGAGGATGAGAAACGATGACTGATGCGAAGCAACCCGCCGCGGGTGCGGGTGCGCAGTGCCCGGACTTTGAAGTCCTGTCCTGCTTCGCTGACGGTGAGTTGGACGCACCGCACAGCGTTGCGGTGCGGGCACATATTGACGCCTGCGGGCGCTGCGCGCCGCTCGCGCACAAACTGCGCGAGGGCTTCGAAGCCGGCCATGCTGCAGCGGCTGCCGGCATCGGCGGCTCCGGATGCGCCGGCGAGGAATCGCTGGTGCTGTACGCCAGCGGAGCGCTGACCGGCGCGTTGCGCGACGAGATGACTGCGCACGTCGGTGGCTGCGACCCGTGCGTGGCGAGCCTCGGGCGGCTGCAGCGCCGCCTGCGCATGGCGTCGGAGATCGCGGCGCCAATTCCACCCGCCCTGCAACGCCGCGCCGCCGCTGCGTTGCTCGATGGGCTGGTCGACATTGTGCCAGTCGAGGCTGAGGGGCCTCGCCCGGTCGCGGTGCGCCACGCTCCATCGCTGGCGGAACGCTTGCGCGGTTGGCTGCGCGTCCCGGTGCTGGCACCGGTGGCGCTCGCCGCCGCAGCGCTGTTCATGGTGGTCGTCGGCCACCAATCGGGCAGCGTGTCGAATGACGTCGAACGCAGCCGCGCGCTGCCGGCGTCGCACACCTCGTTACGCGTGACAGCCGCCGAGGCGCCGGTCTACCAGCGCCCGAGTGGTCAATCGGCAGTGATCGGCACCGTGAGGCGCGGTGCCGTGATCGAAGTTGCCGGTGAGGAGCGCGGTTGGTACGAGGTGCGACTCGAAGGGGGATCTCCGGGTTGGGTGGCTCGGGAGGCCTTCGAGTGATCGGTGAACGCTGAACAAACGAACAGACTGACAAGCGACCGGCGCGGACGCGAAGCGGCGTTGCCGCTGGTCGTCCTCGCGATTCTCGCGTTGGGCGGCGTCGCTCGCGCCGTCGATGCGCTGCCGCTCGGCTGCGGCGTGCCGGCGTCGAAAGTCCTGCCATCGGGCGGAACGGATACCTATCGCTTCAACGTTCCGGCCGGCGCGCAGATCCTCATGCAAGGTGCCTCGGTCTCGCCGAGCACATTTGCCGGCTTGCGCATGCGCGTAGTGGGCGGCGGAAACGATCAGGATACCTGCAGCGGTATCCTGCAATTCACCAGTCGCGGCGGCCCGACGGATGTGGAGATCTCGCAGTGTAGCGGCAGTGGCGGCGGCCTCTACACCCTGACGCTGAACGTCGTCTCGGATGGCGCCGGCAACTGCGCCGAGCCCCTGCAGTGCGGGGGGACGCCGGATGGGACCGGCTTCGCGATTCCCGGCGAGGTCGATTCGTACTCGATCGACATGATCGCTGGCGAAAGCGCGACGATTCTCAAGAACTATACGGAGCAGCCTGGGCAGCCGAGCATGCGTCTGTTCGACCCTGACGGACAGCGGGTCGAGACCGACGTTTGTACCGGCCAGGTCACCTTTACCGCGGCGAAGACCGGTATCTACACGGCGTTGATCAGCCCCTGCCAGTTCACGCCGACCTATCTGTATCGGCTGGTGCTGTCGCGCGATTCCTGTCCGCCCGGCCCGACCATTACCACGCTCGGCGTGGCGCGGGCGGACAACACGACGCTGCAATCGATCGGCGTCGACGATGCCGATCGGCCGATTTTCAACGTTCCGGTCGGGCAGGGCTTCTCCCTCATCGTCGAGGCGCGCGCCGGCACCAACCGCTTCAATCCAGGGCCCTCGTCGGTGCCGTACGGCGACGGAGAGGCACCGGACATGGAGATGATCCTGTCGCGGCCGCTCGGCGACGGCGACCCGACCGTCTGCGATACGAGCCCGCCGAATTTCGGCGGAGTGCCGGCGACGAGCCCATTTATGTTCGGCGATAGTGGGGAGGATCTGGACATCATCCACGACCTCGGCTGTCGCTTCGTCGACGGCAAGGGCACCTTTGAAGCACGGCAAAGTGACGACGAAGCGTGTACGCGCGTCGACCGCGCCGCGTTCGGCTTCGGCTTTGTCGACCGCGGTTCGCGCCTGCAGTTCTGCGGCCAGATCACCTCGGCCTGGTCGTTTGCGAGCGGCGACACCATCGTCGCCGCGCGCGTCAAAGATCAGCGCGAAGGCCAGTTCGGCGCCGTGCGCGAGATGGTCATCCGCGTCGGCGATGCCAATCCCGCCACCACGACGCCGACCGCGACGCCGACGCCCACCGCGTCGCGCCCGCCGACCAGTACGGCGACGCGCTCGCGCACCTTCACGCCGACGGCCACCGCCACGGAGCCGACGATTCGCTTTACGCCGACCGTCACGCGCACCCGCACGCCGACCCGCACGCGCACGCCGACACCGACCTGGAACGGCACGCCGCCGACGGTCACGCCGGTTTGTGCCGGCGACTGCGACGGCGACGCGTCGGTGACCATCTCTGAGCTCACGGTCGTGCTCAACATCGCCCTCGATCGGCAGCCGCTGTCGGTTTGTCCCGCCGCCGCCGGCGCGGACGGCCAAACGGTGGACATCACAGCGGTCATCGCGGCGGTGCGCCGGGCGCTCACCGGCTGCAGCTGAGCGCTCCTCGGCCGGCTACCTGACAGCGCGCGGCGCGCCTGCTAGCCCAGGCGCGCCATGCCTGTGCCGTCGAACGCCGCTGCGCCGCTGTGCCCGCACTATCCGCAGTGCGTCGGCTGTACGCTGATCGGCTCGCCCTACACCGCACAGCTGGCGGCCAAGCGGGCGCGCATTGCCGAAGCCTTGGCGGCCTACCCGCGCCTGCGCAGGGTGTCGGCACCGGAAGTAACCGGTTCGGCGCGTGTCTTCGGCTATCGCAATCAGGTGAAGCTGGTCGTGCGTGCCGCGCGCGACGGGCTGCTGCTCGGTGTCTACCGGCCCGGTACACACACGGTGGTCGACATCGGCGAATGCCCGGTGCACCACCCACACATCACGCGCGTGCTCGCCGGCGTGCGCGCGGCGTTGGCGCAGGCACAGGCGCCGGCGTACGACGAGCGCGACGGCAGCGGCTGGCTGCGCTACGTCGTCGTGCGCGTCAGCGAGTGGAAGCACGCGGCGCAGATCATCTTGGTCGTTCGCGATCGACAGTGGCGCGGGGAGCGCGCCCTGTGCGAGCGACTGCGCCGCTTGCGCGGCGTCGCGGGTGTGGTGCTCAACCTGAACCGCAGCCGCGGCAACGTCATCTTCGGCGAGCAGTTCCACGCCTCGCCGCGCGAGCTATCGCTGCTGGAGCGCATCGGCGGCCTTAAGCTGAGCAGTCGCGCCGGCGCGTTTCTTCAGGCCAACATCGGCACGGCGCGGCGGGTGTACGAGTGCGCAGCGCGCCTGGCGGCAATGCAGCCGGAGGAGGTGGCGGTCGACCTCTACGCCGGCGTCGGGGCGATCAGCTTCCATCTGGCGGCCAACGCCGATTTCGTGATGGGTATCGAGGAAGTGGCGAGCGCGGTGCTCGACGCGAAGCTCAACGTGCGGCTGAACGGCTACCACAATGTGCGCTTCGTGACGGCGCCGGCTGCGGAAGGTATGGCGCACGCCGCCGAGATGCTGACGCGTGTCGACGTCGTCAGTTTGAATCCGCCGCGCAAGGGCGCCGACGAGGCGACGCGCAGCGCCATCGCCGCGGTGCAGCCGTCGCGCATCGTGTACGTGTCGTGCGAGCCCCAGACGCTGGCGCGCGATCTCGACTGGTTCGCGGCGCGCGGTTGGTCGGTGACCGCGCTCGAGGCGTTCGACATGCTGCCGCAGACCGAGCACGTCGAGTGCGTCGCGCGGCTGACGCGCTGAGGCCGGGTGGCCGCCGCGTCAATGCGGCGGCAGGCGCACGGCATCCCAGCGCTGGAATTCCATGGTCGTGCGGCGCCGCGTGATGCGCCAGCCGTCCGCCAGGCGGGCCAGATCGTCGAGGTAGCGCACGCCGACGATGAAGTCTTCGTCTTCGTCCTCGCCCTCGAGGCGGTGGTACACGAGCGCGTAGGTCTCGCTGCCGGCGCGATCGCCGTGCAGATCGATCAAATAGTTGGTCAGCAAATGCATGGTCGTTCGGTAGCGCGGCATGCGCTCGCGCAGCGCGTCGAGCGCGATGTCGATGGTGCCGTTGCCGAGCGAGCCTCGTAGCGCGCGTCGGCCGCAAAACAGCTGGCGACGATGGTCAGATCGCGCCGGTCGACGCCGTGCGCGTAACGAGTCAGCAGATCGTGGATGGCGGCGCGATCGACCAGCGCCTGCAGCTGCGGATCGAGTGCCATGCGCGCTCTTACGCAGTGCCGCGCAGGGTGGTCAACCGACGAATGTGCCGGGGCGCTTGACTCGTTCGCCGACGGCGACGAAGCTCGCGCGCATGCGCTGCGGCTCCTGCGCCACGGAGCTCCTTCCGGGCAAAGCGTTCTGCCATGCCTGCGGCGCCCGTACGCCGCAGGCCTGCGTCCAGTGCGGCGCGGCGCTCACTCCGGGCTTCAAGTTCTGCCCGGATTGCGGCCACGCGGTCGACGCGCCCGCCACGGCGGCGCCCGCGGCCGCTGCGTCAGCCGCAGCGCCCGCGACCAGCGTGCCGGAGATGCTGGCGGAGAAGATCCGCGCCGCCCAGCAAGCGGCGGGCGAACGCAAGCAGGTGACGGTGCTGTTCTGTGACCTGGCCGGCTCCACCGCCGTCGCGGGCGATCTCGATCCGGAAGTCTACCGCGAGCTGCTGGAGCAATACGTCGCCCTGGCGTTGCACGAGGTCTATCGCTTCGAAGGCATCGTCACGCAGCTCTCCGGCGACGGCTTCATGGCGCTGTTTGGTGCGCCGATTGCGCACGAGGATGCGCCGCAACGCGCCGTGCGCGCCGCCCTATCGATCCGCGACGCGCTGGCGCATTTCAACGACCAGCTGGTGCGCGAGCGCGGCATCGCGCTGCCGGCGCGCATCGGTCTCAACACCGGTCCGGTGGTGGTCGGCACGGTCGGCAACGATCTGCGCATGGATTACACGGCGATCGGCGACACCACCAATCTCGCCTCGCGCCTTGAGACGCTGGCAACGCCGGGCACGATCCTCATCAGCGAGACGACGGCGCGGCTGGTGCGCGGCTTCTTCGAATTGCGCGAAGTCGGCCCGTTGACGGTGAAAGGCAAGGCCGATCCGGTCCCTGCCTTCGAGGTGCTGAGCGCGCGCGCGGTGGCGAGCCCGATGGCGGTGGCGGCCGAACGCGGCCTGACGCCGCTGGTGGGCCGCGCCGGCGAGCTGGCGCAGTTGCAGGCGTGCTATGACCGCCTGGCGTCGCGCTACACGCAGGTGGTCGCGGTGGTCGGCGAGGCCGGAAGTGGCAAGTCGCGGCTCATCTATGAGTTCCGCCAGCACTTGCTGGAGCGCGGCGAGCCGATCGCGATTCTGGAAGGGCGCTGCGCCGCGCTCAGCCAGCATGTGCCCCTGGCGCCGTTCGTGACACTGCTGCGCCAGTACTTCGACCTGGAATCCGCCGATAGTGAAGCGGCGGCGTGCGGCAAGGTGGCGGCGCGGCTCGGCAAGACGGCGGAGACGATCGACAGCGCCTATCCATTGCTGTGCCGCGTGCTGTCGGTACCGGCCGAGCTGCCGGCCGACATGCCGCTCGAAGCGCTCAAGCAGGAGACCTTCGAGGCCATCGGCAAGCTGATCAATGCCGAGAGCCTCAAAGCGCCGGTGGTCCTGATCCTCGAAGATCTGCACTGGATCGACGAGTCGTCGCTGGAGCTGCTTGAAATGGCGCTGACACGGCTGATGCGCGCGCGCGTCCTGATCCTCATCAGCCATCGCGCCGAGTTTCGCCACGCCTGGCGCACCAGCGCAGCGCTGACGCAGGTGCATCTACGTCCGCTGCTCGAGGCCGACGTCACGGCCATCGTCCGCGCGCTCGCCGGTGGACCGCTGCCGCCGGAGCTGGAAGCGCGCATCCTCGCCAAAGCCGAGGGCAGCCCATTTTTCGCCGAGGAGCTGACGCGGTCGCTCGAGGAAGAGGGCTTCCTGGATCACGCCGGACGCGGCGTGCGGCTGACCCGTCCGGTGGAAGAGATTCTCATTCCCGGCAGCGTGCGCGAGGTGATCGCGGCCCGGCTCGATCGCGTGCGGCCGGGCGCAAAGCGCATCGCGCAGGTGGCGGCGGTGCTCGGGCGTCAGTTCCGCCGCAGCGACCTGCTGCAACTGGTCGAGGGCGAGCAGATCGATCTCGACGCCGAGCTCGCCGAGCTGACGCGGCGCGGCGTGATCCACCGCAAGAGCTTGTTCTCGGACGACGAGTTTCGCTTCGGCGAGAGTCTGACGCAGGAAGTGGCGTACGACAGCTTGCTGCTGAAGCAGCGCCGCCAGCTGCACGGGCGCGTCGCCGCACAGCTCGAGGCCGGCGGCGGCGACACGTCGTTGTCGCGTCCGGCGTTGCTCGCGCATCACTACGCGCGCAGCGACGAGCGCGAGCGTGCGATCGAGACGCTGCTGGCGGCGGCCGCCGACGCCGAGCGCTTGCCGTCGTATCGCACCTCCCTGGAATTGTTCCGGCAGGCCTGGGAAATGGGCGAGGCCTTGCTGCGCGACGGCAAAGCCGATCCGCGCGTGCGCAAGTGGGTCATGGATGCGACCGCCGGCTATGCGCGCATCGCGGTACTGTATGGCACCGCGGTCGAGGTCGACGCCGAGCGCGCGGCGCTGCGCGCGCGCGAGCTGGCATTGGAGCTCGGCGACAAGTCGACCGCGGCGGTGCAGCGCGTCATGCACGGCATGTTGCTCAGCGCCGACCCGGCGCGCTTCGCCGAGGGCGTCGGGCTGACCGAGACGGCGGTGAGCGAGATGCAGGACCTGGGCAACACGCCGCTGGTCCTGCACGCCTCGCGCGCTTTGGCGTGGAACGCGCTGCTCGACGGGCGCTTTGCCGCGGCGCGCACGACACTCGACCATGTGCTGTACGAGCTGGAGCAGGCCGGACAGCGCGAGGCGCTGTCGGATGTGTACGTCAGCACGCGCTGGATGCGCGACGGCGTCATTCAGTCGAGCGACGATTACTCCGCCGCCTTCGCGCACGCGACGGAGACCTTCGAGCTGGCGCAGCGCGCCAACAATCGCACCACGCAGAGCGGTTCGGCGTCGGTGCTGGCGCAAGTGCACATGGCGCGCGCCGAGTACTCGCTGGCGCGCAAGTGGGCGGGCATCAGCCTCGAAGTGTCCGAGCAGATCGGCAGCCTCGCCGGCGTGCACCGCGGCGAGGCCTTGCTACTGGCGGCCCGCGTCGCGCTCGGCGAGATGGTGACGCTGGGTCCGCTGGCCGATCGCCTGCAAGACGGCATCGCACAGGGCGGCAACATGCTGATGGCGATTCAGCCGGTGGTCGAGGCGTTTCTCGGCCTCGGCGAGGTGAAGCGCGCCGAACGCGCCGCGCGCGTCGCGGTCGAGCGCGCCGCCGGGCGCTTGCGCATCCTGCTCGCCAAGGCAGCCCTGGCCGACGTGCTGGTGCGCCAAGGCCCCTCGACCTGGGCCGAGGCGGAGCGCACCGTCGACCGCGCGCTCGGCTTGGCGGAGGCGATTGGCTGTCGCTCGGTGCAGGTCCAGGCGCTGCTCGCGCGCGCGCGCCTGGCGCTGGCGCACGACGCGACCGACGATGCGCGCCGCGCCCTCGAAGCGGCGCAGGCGCGCGGCCGCGAGATCGGCCTGGTGCGCTACGACCGCCTGATCGCGCTGCTGCTCACGCAGGTCGACGTCGGCTTGAGCGCCGCCGCGTCGTAGGCGACGCGGTCGGAGCGGGGGGCGCGCGCTCAGTCCGCCGCCGCGCGCACCGCGGCGATGACTTCGTCGACTTGCGCGTCGCTGAAGAACGGCGACATCGGCAGCGACAGGACTTCGCGCGCCACGGCTTCCGCGACCGGGAAGCTGCCGTTGCGGTAGCCGAGGTGCTGGTAGCCCGGCTGCAGGTGCAACGGCAGCGGATAGTGGATGCCCGTGCCGATGCGGCGCTCGGTCAGGCGCCGCTGCAGCAGATCGCGCTGCGTGCTGCGCACGGCGTACTGATGCCAGACGTGCCCGACGCCGTCGCGCCGGCGCGGCAACGCGAGCGGCAAGCCGCCGAGCCCGGCCGCGTAGCGCTCCGCGACGGCGCGACGCCGTGCATTCCACGTCTCGAGATGCGGCAGCTTGATGCGCAGCACAGCGGCGTGCAGCGCGTCGAGACGTGAGTTGCGCCCGTCGCCGATCAAATGCTCGTATTTCGTCTGCTCGCCGTGGTTGGCGATCAGCCGCATGCGCGCCGCGAGTGCGCCGTCCGCGGTGACGATCGCGCCGGCATCGCCCATCGCACCGAGATTCTTGGTTGGATAGAAACTGAAGCAACCGACGTCGCCGATCGACCCGACGCGGCGCGACGCACCGTCGACTGGGCACGTCGCGCCATGCGCTTGCGCGGCGTCTTCGATCAACGCCGCGCCGTGCGCGCGGGCCAGCGGCACCAGGCGCGCCATGTCGGCCGGGTGCCCGTAGAGGTGCACGGCGATGATCGCCTTCACTGGCTGCGTGCCGAGCAGCGCCGCCGCGGCGTCGACGTCGAGCGTGTAGTGTCCATCGATATCGACAAACAGCGGCCGCGCACCGCTGCGCACGATCGCTTCGACGGTCGCCGCAAAGGTGAACGGCACGGTAAGCACCGCGTCGCCCGGCCCGATGCCGAGCGCCTGCAGGGCGATTTCGATGGCGTCCGAGCCGTTCGCCACGCCGAGCCCGTGCACGGTGTCGCACGCCGCGGCGAACTCCGCCTCGAAGCCGCGCACGTCCTCGCCGCCGACGAAGGCGGTGCGCTCGATGATGCGGTGGAGCGCCGCGTCGATCTCGCCGCGCAGCGCCCGATATTCGGCGCTCAGGTCGAGGAGCGGGACGGCCATGTGCGGCATGCGGGCGGCGCGCCGCGATCGCCCGGCGGTCG
>Ga0265314_10000780_pt1 | contig 37821 bp, 30 predicted proteins | sample 4126metaG_FD_203106 | JGI IMG/M metagenome (GOLD analysis project Ga0265314, IMG submission 203106) | Rhizosphere microbial communities from Carex aquatilis grown in University of Washington, Seatle, WA, United States - 4-1-26 metaG | ecosystem: Host-associated > Plants > Roots > Rhizosphere >...
CGGCGGGGCGGATGGCTAGACGCGACGAAGGCGCATATTCGTTAGAAATCTGTAACTGAGGAGCAACGACGCCAGACGCCCCGCCCCGCCGCAAGACCGCCTGGGATATTTTTAAAACACGCTCTTACACCCGGCGTCATCGCTCATCGGGTGGCGAGCTGGTAGACAACGCGGGAGCCTGAGCTGATAATCAGATCGACAGCCGAGGACATGGAGGGATCGCCCTTCACATCGCCAACATGACAGGATCACCGTTCCATCCTGACTACCTGGTTGGCGTACCGGCTTGGCACCGTCGCTGTGCCTGTCCAGCTTTGGTCTCAGGCGCGCCCGTGAAGTGCCTAGCAGCTCATCCGGGAGCGCGCGATGGCCAGCGATGGTGGAATCCACCTAGGCGACCGCATTGAGTGGCCTCATGACCGGATAATCCGGCATCTGGCGCGCCGCACTCGATGCACGCAATATCCGACCGTAAGAGCAGCTGCTGACCTTCCCAAGGAATCTGTGCACCTGGTGTCCGGTAGACAGGGAGTGCAAAGCACAGATGGAATGTCGACGTTGGCGCGCCGTTTCGGTAATCTATCAGCGCCGTCAGGGCTCCGCCGCCTCGATGCCGAAATGAAGGTGCCGATAGCTGCCCACGGCAGACCCGCTAGCGCTCCATTCAGCCGCTAGGCGGGCCACATGAGATAACGCAGGCATCCTTGGCCTCGCCCAGGCCAGCTTGCTGCTCCGCGCTGGGCATCCTGGTCGCTCTGACCGTTACCTGGCACTGATCTGACGCTCACCCGAGCTGGTAGTCTGCCGGTCTACCGGTATGTGGATGGTTCGCCCTTCAGATCGCCAACCTGTTACGATCACTGTCCACGCCTGACACCCTGGATGGCGTACCAACTCGGTACGCGCGCTGTGGCTGGTCAGGTTGACCTCTGGAGCGTCAAAACTTCCATGGAAGTTCATCCATGAGCGCGCGCTGGCCGGTGGTAAGCGGACGCTATAGAGACTGCCGCCACTGACCACGTCTAGGGAAGGGCGCACCTCCTGGCCAGCGGACACCTGGATGCTCACCGGCACCGTCCGGCCGTAGCTTCGATCAAACACCCGGCAGGCTCCCATGGCATCAGGCACGGTCGGGCTGGTCGCCAATGGCTCCGACCACCATAACAAGGTGCAGATGTCCGGCATCCGCCAGGGGCCATGGGGGGTGGGAGGTGGCAGGAGGCATCGCCCCGGAGTATGGCCAGGATAAGCTGCGCTTCAAGCTGGCTGTCGCTAGCTCGATAATTGGAGTCCTGATTGGCGCGGAATTGTGGCACGAGTTATGCGTTCTACAATGTTGGAGTTTTTATGAAGACTTTGGTGATCTGGAGCCTCTCCCCACGGCTCTGCCTAAGAAGTATCGGGCTTATCGTGGCTTTAGCGTTTAGCTGGACGATGCTAGCAACTCCACCATCGCGTGGGTGGGTCTACGGCTGGGGTAACCTCACGTTACCAAACATCCCACCAGGCGTCCGGTTCAAAGCCATTTCCGCTGGCGGAATCCATACCCTCGCTATCACTCGTGGCGGAAGGGTCGCTGCCTGGGGCGACAATCGCGTCGGGCAGTGCGAAGTGCCGAGTGGTCTTACAAACGCCAAGTGGGTTGTAGCTGGTTACGACTTCAGCGTCGCCGTCCGGTCTGACGGCACGGCGATCAGTTGGGGCAATGCGATGCCCTTCACGGCGAGCGGATTCCTGGATAGTTTACGGGATGTGTTGGCCATAGCGGTGGGTGGGAGCCATTACCTGGCCCTAAAGGCAGATGGAACCGTCGTCGCTTGGGGTGACAACGGCTCCGGCCAGAGCGCTGTGCCTGCGGGTCTGAATAGTGCAGTGGCGATTGCGGCTGGTGAGAACCATAGCTTAGCTCTGCTCTCCGATGGCACCGTGATCATGTGGGGCAACCAAAATGGTCGGGTACCAGGACTGACCAACGCGGTGGCTATAGCCGCAGGATCCACGCATAGCTTGGCGCTCAAAGCTGATGGGCGGGTGGCCGCTTGGGGCCCGAATCTTCTTGGAGAAACCGACGTGCCGCCGACGTTGGGGCGGGTGACTGCCATCTCGGCGTATGGCCACCGTAGTGTGGCCACAACAGCCGAGGGTGAAGTCGTCTCCTGGGGTGAGAGCGTGCAGGGCCAACGCCCCCAACCGCCACGGGTTATTGGTGCCGTCGCGCTTGCGCAAGGAACACAACATGTAATGGCGCTATCGGCTGACGGTAGCCTCCACGGATGGGGGGACGATAGTTTTGGTGAAGCTCTGGTGCCGGAAGATCTCGAGGACGTGACAGCTGTTGCTGGAGGCGAACACCACGGCTTGGCGTTAAGGTCGAATGGGACGGTGTTGGGCTGGGGTTACGGAAACTCGCTTGACCTCGCCGAAGATCCATCACGGGTACCGCCGGACCTCACGGACGTGGTTTCCATTGCCGCGGGAGGCCAACACTGCATTGCAGTCCGGGCGGATGGGACAGTTATGCAATGGGGTACCGCCCTTGGCCGCGAGGAACCTGTCCTGAGCAACGTTGTTGCAGTGTCGGTAGGTGACCGACATGCCCTCGCGCTCAAGACGGACGGTACCGTCGTGTCCTGGGGAGAAAACAACCTCGGGCAGCTCGCTGTACCAGCAGGGCTGAGCGGCATCGTCGCCATCTCAGCGGGGGGCACCCATAGCCTCGCACTTAGGAACGACGGCACTGTCGTGGCGTGGGGGTCAAATCAATTCTTCGCTCCCATAACCGTACCGCCAGGGCTCAGCAACGTAGTCGCAATCCAGGCGGTTCAGGACGCCAGTTACGCTTTGAGATCCGACGACATAGCCGAGGGATGGTATTCAGCGAGCACCACCTATTATTTTACAAATGTGGTCACTCTCGGTACCAGCTCGGGCTTGACTCCACCAATGCTGCTCGTTGACGGCAGCGTCTTGGGCGGCGGCTGGAGCGGAGGTTGGATGGTGCCAGATCATCCGCCCGCTGGCGTTACCAATGTCCTGGCGCTCGCGGCTGGCTCTGATTTTTATCTGGCCCTAATACGGCAGCTGCCCAGGTTGAGCATTGGAGCCGACAGCCTGGGTCAAATGGTGATTTCCTGGCCAACCTTGGGCCAGGAGTGGTCGCTGCAAGCCACAGACCATCTGCCATCGGGGAGTTGGGAGCAGGTAAGTGAACCACAAGTTGACGATGGAATCTTGATTTCTGTTGTAGTGCCAAGAGTTCAGGGACAACGGTTTTTCAAGCTATCGAGCCCTTGAACAACGTCTAGGGAGTCGAATCGGAGGCTCCACTTGAACTATGGATGCACTAGAATGAAGGATGGCATGCTGCTATGAGGACAAAACCTTCGATGTTGGATCAGGGCGGCGGTGGGGGCGGATTTACCCTGATCGAGCTGTTAGTGGTGATCGCGATCATTGCCATATTGGCCAGCCTGTTGCGGACCGCGCTGAGCCGCGCAAAAGACGCGGCAGCGTCAACGATCTGCAAGAATAATCTGAGGCAGTGGCAGATGGGGTTCCGCATGTACGTCGACGATTACGAGGTTTATCCGCCCGATCAGATGCGGGACTTCGACGGTGCGCCTCAATTGTATTGGATGCAGCGAGTGGGGCCCAAGTATCTCCGCTGGGTCCCACAAGACTGGGCGTCACCTCCTTTCGGAAGCGGGCCTGGATCGAGCCCCCGTCCTGGCCCTGAGATTTGCCCAAGCTTCTTGCGACTGCGCGGGTGCTTTTCCGAGCGGCAGATCAGTTACAGCTACAATAGCGGACAAAATGAGATCCGCCTTGGCTTGGGCGGTGATCACCGCATCGGCAGCACCGGCCCACCGCTTCCATCTGACATCACTTTTGTTAAGGACGGCAGCGTGGTTTGCCCAAGCGACATGGTATGCGTTGGTGATGGCACTATGCTTGAATTCCCCACCCAGCCGCCGGTCTTCCTCGTCCACACCGTACTTGGCACCCCGATTGAAGAACTTTTGAGAAGCCTTGGAATGTCTATCCCAGGAGGGGATAACTTCCCGGACGTCCCCGCAGCTTCAAGGAAGCGTCATAACGACCGCTGGAACATGTCATTCTGCGACGGCCACGTTCAGGCTTTCTCGACCAAGCAGATGTGGGATATCAGGCGAGACGAAGTCCTAACGCGCCTCCACCGTGACCATCTGCGGCACCTTGACAGTTTCCCGTGGAACTCGCCTTGAAGCGTTCACGAGGGTGAACGGAGTGGCTGGACCTGAAGAGGTTGCGTAATCGACGGCCGAGCCGGCGCGACATCCGGCTGATCGCTTGGGTCACCCGCGCGCAGTGGCCCATTGCCAAACGTTCGCTGAACCAACTCAAGGTGACCACGGTGTTCTGCCGCGAGCCCAAACACTCGTCCCGGCGCAGCCTTAGCGGAGGCGGATGGTACGACCAACCTGGCGCTGAGCGCGGAAAGCTCCAGTTATTGCGGCGAGAGGCAGTTCCCGCCCCCGGACTCGGTCAAACCCAAATCCTGCGGCCCGCAGCAAGCGGATGGCGCCACCATTCTAGGCCTGATCCGTCGCCTGACCGTTAATGAAGAGTCGCCAGGACGCAACGACGCAAGCTGGTCCCGGCAAACGGGCTGGTTCGACAACGACGCACCGGTTAATACGTGACCGTAGACAGCGGGGGTTGACACGAGCGTCTAAGGAGGCGTAGCGTGCTAATGGGAAAGAGATCTAAGATGACACCATCTTCTCAACTCAAGGAGCCACGGAGCTCTTCTGGTCCGTACAATCACCGCTATCCATCATGACTGCACGATTGTTTGCATCCCTTTCGGCTGCGGTCGGCGCTTTGTTCCTCGGAACGGAAAGCCTAAGTGGACAGGCGAGTGGCGGCCCTGCGTTAACTGTGGTTCGGGAAATGTTCGGCTTTGGAATGGTCGCCTCGGGCGCGGAGTCCACTAATTTCGTCCTGGAGAGTTCGGCGGATCTGAAATCGTGGACCAACGTTTTCCAGGCTTATGGCTGGCCTGGCACGAACCCAGTGTATCAAGTGCAAGATGTTTCGCGGAGTCCCGCTGAGGGGTTTTGGCGAGCCAAAGCCGGTGAACCGTTGCTGGTCCAGGAGCAGCGATGGAACGATCACCAGCCTGCAGAGTACAGCTTCCGTCTCCGGCACGTGATTTCGTTTTGGCAGGGTGGTGTTCAGGGTACGGTTCGGGTTCTGAACGGGGTGGTGGTTGAGGTGGTGGATGCGGTAAATGACCAGACCTTGCAGCCGATCGTGAATCCCGACCTATCGCAATTCTTTACCATCACGCAGTTGTTCGAACAAATCCGTCAGGCGTTTGAGGCCGGTGATCAACGAGTAATCGTGCAGTACGATCCCGGCGGCGGGGTTTATCCGGAGTACATCCTGGTAGACCCGTGGATTCTGGCGGTCGACGACGAAAGTGTATTTGAGGTTAGTGAGTTTACGGTACTGCAACCGTGACGGAGGTTGGATGGATGACAAGCCGATCGTGGTGAACCGCCGCTGCCTGACTCCGCTCAACGCCGAGCAGGTGCTTGGACGTGCCGTCCACGCTCAACCGTTACGGCCGGCGGCAGTCGCAGATGTTTTTAGTTAGTCGTGCTGCCCGGAATGCCCAGCTGTACTCGGAAGAAGCGAAATCAAGCTCACGCGGCTCAATTATTCCGCCGGTTTCCAAACCGTGCTTCCGAACGGCTCGGTCCTGGGTACTTGGAGTCTGCGCCTGCTTTGCTTTCCTTTGGATCACCCAATGTTCCCTGAAAGCGATCGTGGCCATCTCGCTGTTCGGTTTGTGGGCTGTGGCTGGTATGATTCGCCGGTGGCTCGGAAGGCCACACGATGAGTGAGACGCCGGACCTTGCGGTTTCACCTAACCGCCGCGTGCGGTTTGCTTTCGACGCAGCGCCTGAATTTGTTAATCTGAGCGCCATCAACGTGCCCTCCCGGGTGGCGGGAGGTGAACTGCTGCGCTAGACCACCCTCAATGTCCAGCTTGCGCACCATCATCCGAAGCGGAGTCGAGAGCCACCAACTCTGGGCTGGAGGACGCAATCCTTTCAGGATTGAACAGTCGGAATACCACATTGGCAGGATGGAATTAGGTTTCATGGTGATCTGGCACGCCCTCCGGGGTGCGGGAGAATTGGCGATGGGTTTACCGGTGGTCGTTCCATCCCGGGGGTGGAACGACCACCGGCTACTCTCTGTCAACCCTCTGGGTTGGTCGATTTGCGGCATGAGGGGAATAGCGATGGTCTCGGGCGCGGCGGTTGGCGAGATGAGTAACGCGTTCGGAGGGTTCTCCGTTTGCTGCGGCCGAGGACGGCCGCTCTCCGGGATTTAAGGAGGGTAGGAATCGCTTCGGTTGGCGGGACAATCACGGTGAGGCGACCTCAAGGTCGCGTTCCGAACGCAGACTGCCGACCGTGCCGGAGTTCGGGAGCGTGTGCGGCACGCTCGGAGGGTCCTGCGTTGCTGCGGCCGAGGACGGCCGCTCTCCAGGATTCAAGGGGCGCTGGGAAGCTCTTGAGTCGAGGGGACCACTGCGGTGAGGCGACCTGAAGGTCGCGCACCCGGGGCGGAGTGCTGGGGGTGCGAGCGTGAACGCGCGGGTAGACGCGATACGCGCGGAGTTTGCCACGTTGCTGCGGCTCATAGAGACCGCGCTCCGAAGGCGGGCGGGCATTGCTTCCGGACAATTCGGCGCGAGGCGTTCCTCAAGGACCAAGAGGACCCGGAGGAGGCAAGATTCGGACGGTGTTGGGAATCGCTTGAGCCGCGGGGACCATTACGGTGAGGCGACCTTAAGGTCGCGCACCGGGGGGCGGAGTGCTGGCGGCGGCAGGTCGAAGGCGCGATACGCGCGGAGGTTGCCACGTTGCTGCGGCTCATAGAGACCGCGCTCCGAAGGCGGGCGGGCATCGCTTCCGGCCAATTCGGCGCGAGGCGTTTCTCAGGGACCAAGAGGACCCGAAGGAGGCAAGATTCGGACGGTGTTGGGAAGCGCTTGAGCCGCGAGGACCATTACGGTGAGGCGACCTTAAGGTCGCGCACTGGGGGGCGGAGTGCTGGCGGCGGCAGGTCGAAGCCGCGATACGCGCGGAGGTTGCCACGTTGCTGCGGCTCATAGAGACCGCGCTCCGAAGGCGGGCAGGCATCGCTTCCGGACAATTCGGCGCGAGGCGTTCCTCAAGGACCAAGAGGACCCGAAGGAGGCAAGATTCGGATGGTGTTGGGAAGCGCTTGAGCCGCGGGGACCATTACGGTGAGGCGACCTCAAGGTCGCGCCTCGGGCCGGCGGTTGGGCCATGCACCGCTGAGGGCGCGGTTCGGACTGGCGATCGGAATTGACGTTTGAGGCGGTCAGGGGATCGGCACCTTCGCCGGGATCGCCCCAAAAAATCGAGCGAGATCGCGATCCGTATTGGGGACGCCCGGCTGGAGCACGGTCCAGATGTTCAGAGCGGCTATGTGAGCGGTGTTCGGCTCCAGCCAGCGCCAGGTCTCCCCGTGACCGTCCGCGAAGGCCAGCGTTCCGGCGTTATTGTGACGCGTCGCCGGGAAGCTGATCCAGGTCCAGAGCGTGGTGCTGAACAGGCGATAATTGTCCGGGGCATTCATCCCAAAGGCGCTTTGTTGGATGCTCTTCTCGTTTTCGTCGATGAAGACCGCGGCACGCGCCGGGCCAGGGTTGCTGATCTGTCCCAGCCGATGCCAGCACTTTTGATAGTCCCCGTCTGCGGGGTCAGGCCGGTAATTCATGTACATGCTCATCGAAACGCTCCGGGTGCGTGGGATCTTTCCCAGGTCGCGCACGGTGGACTTGTCGCTCGGGCAATGATAGATGCCCACCGACTGGTTGTAGCGGAACAGCACGCCGCGTTGCAGGTTGGTGGTGGTGGCATCGGTCCAGGCGTTGCCTTGAAGCCAGGCGTTCGAGTCCACCGTCCAGCCATCCCTCGATCCGCCTCCACCGGGATCGATCGCGGTGTTGAACACAAGCTGGTCGCCGTTATCGTCGGAATAAAGCTGCCAGCACAAATGGAGCTGCCTCAGGTTGCTTAAGCACGCCATGGCTTGGGCTTTGGCTTTAGCGCGAGCGAGGGCCGGCAGCAGAAGGCCGGCTAGAATCGCGATAATCGCGATCACCACCAGCAACTCGATCAGAGTGAACCCAGCGGGGTGTCGGCCTGGTGCGGGGGAGCGACGGATGCTACCAGGCGGCCACAGGGCGCCACGCTCTGTTCCCGAGTAGCTACCACAGATCATTGAAGTGGAAAGGACGTGGAGGAGATTAGCCCCGGGAGGAAGGGCAAAGTCGAGAAGGTTCTGCCAGTCCCGCCGCGTGAGGGCACTAGGACTACAAGGCCCTGCAGGGCGGGTTGCCTGACCCGGCGCCCGGGTTTGTGTCGCTGTGCATAGATTCCCGCGCGCCGTGGAGACAAAACCCGCGGCTCGGCCACGGCCCGTCCTACAGGGTCGCCACCGCGATTTGAAAAACAGCGGGACTCCGACTAAGTTGGGCGGCGGGTTCGGGAGCAGCGCGGAATCTCTTCGGAGACCATGACGTCCGGCAGAGTTAGCAGTCCCTTGTCTGATTTCCGCGAACGCACTTGGCCTTTTCCTCTCCGAATCTCGCATTACTACCCGACAGTCTATTGCGCACTACCAACCAAAGATGCGGCTATGGGCGGCAGGCGCACTGTCGAGTTACTAAGATGAATCACACGGCGCGACTTGGACGAATGTTACTTTTCCAACAGCGGTTGTTTTCACCTTATCGGTCAAACGCGTATGATTACTTGTGAACAGGCACGGCAATGGATAATTGGCCGAAAGAACTGGCCCTTAGCCAAGGAGCTGTCGATGGTATCTCAGCCCTGCTGGGGAGCCCAACGGGCGCTGTTGGCCGGGCCGCCTATCTTGGCAGAGGCGCGGCAGGACGAGCCAGGGCCACGTCACGGGCGCGCCATCGTTCCACCTTCACCACGGGTCACCTCGCATCGCGGGATTCCAACTCGCCATTCGCTCGGTGGTTCAGCCCGCGATCTTCCAAGCAGGAGGTGGTCGTGAACACGGAGATCAGCGCTTGGAAGGAGGAGACCGCTCGATTCGAGTCATCGGGCACCGCGGCACGTTCAAACGGAAACGAACGCGAGGCGGAAGCCGGTTTCCGCGAGGGGCTCGGCTCGACCCGGAAGGCAGTCACGGGGTTGTCGGACACATCGTGGCATCGGGAACGCGTGGATGCTTTGCGGGCAGCCGTGCGCCTGGCTTTGGATTGCGGGGAGGCGGCGGAAGCACACCGACTCTTAGACGCGGCCTCCGAGGCCGGTGCACCGGTCGCCTGCCTGGCCGAGTGGGAGGAATTCCGGGATGTCGAAGCGTGGCCCGACGCATGGCTAGTTGCCGCCGTACGCCGTGACCCGCCCGACAGCTCAGCATTGGACGTCTTAGCAGCGCGATATTGGAAGCCGTTGTTCGGTCGTTGCTACCTGTTAACGCTGGATCACGAAAAGGCGGCCGACCTTGCTCAACAGGCGTGGACTCGAGTGCTGCGAGCGCGCCAGAGGCTAAATCCAGGGGGCAATTTTCCGGCCTATTTATCCACGGCTGCCATAAACCTCTGGCGAGACGCTCACCGGTCGGCGAAAAGAGCCGGCCCACTGGCGGACGAAAGAATTGCTTCTCTTGATCAAGCCTCTTCGGCTGACGACAGGGACGAGACGACCCTGGTTGACGCCCTGCCCGATCTGAAGTCGCTGCAAGCCGCGGAACTGACTCTCTTGAAATTGGATTTGGACCACGCTCTGGGGAAGCTGAGCCCGCACCTCCGTGAAGTGCTAGTGGCTCGATTCATTGAGGGCGAATCTTGCGCGGAGATCGGACGCCGCCACGGGCGGACGGAGCAGACCGTCAGCGGCTGGGTGCGCGAGGCGATTCGAGAAATCAGGTTCCACTTAGGAGAAGCATCTTGCGCGCATAACTGCGCGAAAGAACCGTGAATAATAAACTTACCGTCGAAGACCTGTTACGCTGGCGCCTCTTGGAGGCGGAAACCGAAGCGCCACCCGCACCCCGCGCAGCGCGATTACTGGAGCTAGCCCGGCCATGGTGGGAGCGTTGGCCAGATCGGTTCCTCTCCCTCTCCAAGCGAGTGGGCGGGATGCAAATCCTCTACGGCCATGCGATGACCGAGCCAAGCCGCGCCCAAGAAGGGTATCCCGTGCCGACGGTCATCATGCGCGGAGTGGAGGAGGTGGAGACGTCCGTGAGGGTGCTCGATTTCGCGGTGCGCGAGGGACGGTTGAGGCTTCGCTCTCAATTAGATCCGCCTGCCGGGCGCGCCCAGGAGCACTTTGATGTAACCTTCGTTGCCGACAAGCCCGAGGGGCCCTTGTTGTCCGCCCGCGCCGTGCGCTCAATAGACAACGAGTATTGGATTGAGGCGGATCTCAGCGAGAAACTCGAACAGGAGTGGAGCGCCCTGAAGGTCACGGACCCGATGCCCTTTCGTCTGATTCTCCGGGTCGCGGCCACGGACGGTTGAGCCTCGGTCTGACAGAAACCGACAATAGTATGGTGACAGAGATCAGCCTCGCCGCCGACTGAATCGGCGGGCTGTCCTCATATCTCAGATCCTCGATTTAGCAGAGCCTACCGACGCCCCCGGTTAGCCGCCGATTCTGAGCCAGAAGCGACGGGCAACCGCAGCCGAGGACGACGACATTCTCGCGAGCCGCCCCAGTTGCGCAGGGATGTGATGACTTTGGAAACGGCATTTTCAGCCTCCGAGGAAACCACGTATCTACACTTCGGAATCATTGGAACAAAGCACCGCAAACGCTGGAAGTCTCAGAGTGGGAAATAGCCGATCAGCTGAATCATGAAGCCAACAAGTGTCGAATCTGAGGAGGTGGGACGATCGAACCGTCTTCTCGTACCAATAACGAATGTCGGGTTCACTGCGTTCACCGTGCGCTTGCGTCATTTCCATCTCGGACAGCCTCTACCGCTCCAACCCCGCCGAGTTTTAGCCGGTCCAGTCCGCGCGGAAAGGAGGCTCTGGATACCATGCCACCCCTGATATTGGTTATCCTCGCCTGCCTCGTGCTTTTGGGTGCTCTCTGGCACGACGCCAAATGGCCAGAATCTTCCTTACGAGGCGCTTGTCCAGTGAAGCAAAACCGCGCAATGCCGAAAACCTCGAAACCCGTATCGGAGCCGGTCTGAGTTCGGAAAGTGGGGACGGGCCCAGGGCAACGTTTTCAGGTTTTGAATAGAAAGCGTAATGAGATGTATGAACCGGCATTGCCGGAGGCTATCGGATGAGCACGATGCCGGCCCGAAAGGGCGCGCAGATCAATAACCCATTAACGGAGACCAGAACTATGAGACCGAAGAACGCCATGCCGGAAGCCCCGAAGATGTACGAGACAGAAAACGATCTACCAAAAGCCGCGCGGACGCAACTGAACCCGTTAATCAACCAACGACTCGCCGACGCAGTTGATCTCCAAATACAACTCAAGCAGGCGCATTGGAACGTGAAGGGCCCGCACTTCATCGGTTTGCACGAGCTCTTTGATAAAATCTCCGAAGAAGTGGAATCCTACGTCGATATGATCGCCGAGCGCGTCGTGCAACTGGGCGGGATCGCCCAAGGCACGGTGCGAATGGCGGCCGCCCATTCCAGACTCGAAGAGTATCCCCTGGAAATCGCCGACGGGGTGCTCCACGTCGAAGCAGTCGCAAAGGCACTCTCGACCTTCGGGCGCGAGGCGCGCGCGACTATCGATGAGGCAGGCGCCTTGGAGGATGCCGACACCGCCGACCTGTTCACTGAAATCTCGCGCGGAATAGACAAGTGGCTCTGGTTCGTTGAAGCACATTCACAGGCGCCCAAATGAGAGGACCGTCAGTATGAGCGACCCAACCCCGCAATCTCGGATTTGTGGGGCGTTGCCATTGGAGGCTCGAGCCTGCAGCTTCGGAGTTCACAGCAGCCTTGCTCAAACGATCCCCGACGTGACGTTGGCCGGGTAACGGACCGTTTTCAAGAATCCCATCCGGAAGTTAGTAACTGCAATTATCGCACGAACCAAATGAAACCATCCCAAGATTCCAACCTTGCGATAATGATCACGTTGGTTGCGTCGTTCTCATTGGTCGGGTGTCGCCCGAAACCGCCGCCACCCCCGCCTCCCCCAACGGTGGAAGTAGCCTCGGTAACGAAAGCCGATGTGCCGATTTACCATGAGTGGGTCGGTACGCTCGATGGCTTGGTCAATGCCACTATCCGGGCGCAAGTCACCGGTTACTTGTGGACACAGGATTATCGGGAGGGAGATGTCGTCAAAAAGGGCGACGCGTTGTTTCAGATTGATCCGCGCCCGTTTCAAGCGGTGCTCGACCAAGCCAAAGCGCAGCTAGCCCAGGCCGAAGCCCGGTTCGGCAAGACTGAACTAGATGTCGGCCGCTACGCACCGTTGGTCAAAGTCTCAGCCATCAGCAAGGAGGAATATGACGACGCGGTCCAGGCAAATCTGGAAGCCAAAGCAGCAGTCCTGTCCGCAAAGGCTCAAGTAGAACAAGCGCAATTGAACCTGGGGTTTACGAAGATCACTTCGCCGGTAGACGGAATCACCAGCATCGCGAAGGGCCAGATCGGCGACTTGGTAGGGCCCGCCACGGGCGAGTTGGCCACAGTCTCTACGATTGATCCAATCAAGGCCTATTATGATGTCACTGAGCAAGCCTACATTAACTTCGTCAGGCTATTCCCGCACCAGGACGCTCGCCAGGCTCGCCTCAGGGGGCTAGAAATTCAATTACTTCTCGCAGACGGGACCACCTATCCGCTCCCGGGCGAGATTTATACTTCCGATCGCCAGATCGGGGCCACTACGGGAGCAATCAGGCTGGAGGCGCGTTTTCCAAATCCTACCTATTCACTCCGCCCGGGGCAATTCGTGCGGGTCCGCGTCAAGTTTGACACCAAGCACGACGCATTGCTGGTACCGCAACGCGCGGTTTCGGAACTGCAAGGCTCCTTTCAGGTCGCCACCGTGGGCGCCGACAATAAGGTCCACTTTTTGCCGGTGACTGTTGGCGAGCGAAGCGGGAGTTTATGGATTATCGATCACGGGCTTGAGTTCGGTCAGCGAGTCGTGGCTGAAGGTCTTCAAAAGATTCGAGAAGGGGCGCTGGTAAACCCGACGAACTTCGTACCGGACGCCATCCAATCGCCCGCGGGGCCTCAACTTCGTTAGGTTATGTCCAAGTTCTTTATCAATCGCCCCATCGTCGCGATGGTGATTTCCATCATCATGGTCATCGTGGGATTGGTGACGATGGTCGCGCTGCCGATCGCGCAATTTCCCAAAGTGGTGCCGCCGGAGATCTTCATTCAGGCCAACTACGTGGGAGCCGACGCCCAGACCATTGAGCAATCCGTCGCTACTCCGATCGAACAGCAGCTGAGTGGCGTGGACAACATGAACTACATGTACTCGGTGAATGCGAACAACGGTCTGATGAGGCTGTTCGTCAATTTCGATCTGGCGACAGATGCAAATATTGATCAGGTCTTGACGCAGTTGCGGTATGCCCAGGCGCAATCCCAGTTGCCGAGCGAAGTGCAGCATTATGGAGTCACGGTCCAAAAGTCGCTGTCGGCTCCCTTCATGATTCTTTCGCTCAATTCACCCAACGGCTCGCGGAGCGCCGAATTTCTGGCCAACTATGCGTATATTAATTTAAACGACGCGTTGAGTCGCGTGGCGGGGGTTTCCTCGGTGACGATTTTCGGTGCCGGGCAATACGCCATGAGGATTTGGGTCAAACCAGACCAACTGGCCAAACTCAATATTACCGTCCCGGAGATCATCAAGGCCGTTAACGCGCAAAACTCCGTTAATCCAGCCGGCAAGATTGGCGGGCGTCCCACGCCTCCCGGCCAGGAATTCACTTACACCGTTCTCGCCCAGGGCCGGCTCACGACAGAGGAAGAATTTGGAAAGATCATACTTCGCGCCACCCCGGATGGCGCCATCGTCCGTTTGCGGGACGTGGCTCGCATCGAATTAAGCGCCTCAGATTATGATATCGTGGGTCGTTACGGTGGCAAACCCTCGGCCATCATGGCTCTGTTTCAACTTCCCGATTCCAATGCCATCGAGGCCGCTAAAGGCGTCAAGAAGCTCATGGAGGAACTCCAAACTCGTTTCCCCTCCGACGTTGCCTATAGCATCCCGATTGACACGACCAAGGCGGTAACCGAAGGGATTCGAGAAATCGGCATGACGTTTTGGGAGGCTCTGGCACTGGTCATGTTGGTGGTTTTTGTCTTCCTCCAAGGCTGGCGTGCGGCCCTGATCCCATTGCTCGCGGTTCCGGTGTCACTGGTTGGGACCTTCGCCCTTTTTCCACTCTTGGGCTTTTCGATCAACACTTTGTCACTCTTTGGTCTGGTTCTGGCCATCGGCCTGGTGGTGGATGATGCCATCGTGGTCGTCGAGGCGGTGGAACACCACATTGGCGAAGGGATGTCGCCCAAAGAGGCCACTCTAAAGGCGATGGAGGAGGTGTCAGGTCCCGTGATTGCCATTGCGTTGATCCTTTCAGCGGTATTCCTGCCCACGGTGTTTATTCCGGGCATCACGGGACGGCTCTATCAACAATTTGCCGTGACGATTGCCATTTCGGTGCTCATTTCGGCCTTCAATGCGCTGACGCTTAGTCCGGCCTTGTCCGCTCTCCTCCTTCGGCCAAGGCAAAAGGCGAGCGGGCCTCTGGCCCGGTTCTTTAACATTTTCAATCGTGGCTATGGGCGGCTGACCGATGGATACGTTGGAATTTGCCGGGCTTTAATCCGAAAATCAGCGTTCAGCCTGCTCTTCCTTGGTTTGATGGCGATTGGGGCGGGTTGGTTTGGCAAAACGCTCCCGACCGGTTTTCTGCCCGAAGAGGACCAAGGCTATCTCTATATCAACGTCCAGCTCCCCTTCGCCTCCTCGATGGATCGCACCTTGGGCGTTTGCAAACAGGTTGAAGACATAGTCATGTCCACGCCGGGAGTCGAGGGTTGCACGACAGTGGCTGGATTCACTCTGCTGAGCTTCACGCGCAACACCTACAGCGCCACTCTTTGGGTGAGCCTAAAAGACTGGGACAAGCGCACCAAACCAGAGGAGAGCTATCAGGCAATCAAAGCCAGCCTGGGTAAGCGGCTTTCCCGCATTCCTGCGGCTATTGCCTTCGCCTTCCCGCCGCCCGCCATCGCAGGCGTGGGCACTGCCGGCGGGTTCACCATGGTGCTGGAGGATCGAAGCGGCAAGGACATCTCTTTTCTCTCCGGCAACGTGGCCAGGTATATGGAGGCGGTACGGAAACGCCCAGAAATCGCCAGTATCAATACGACGCTCTTACCGGCTGTGCCCCAACTTTATGTGGATGTGGATCGCGATCGAGTCTTCAAGCAAGGCGTGGATCTCGAGGAGGTGTACAAGACGCTGCAGACCTTCATGGGCGGCTATTTCGTCAATTATTTCAACCGCTTTGGGCGGCAGTGGCAGGTATATGTTGAGGCCGAAGGCGCCTATCGTACGCGCGCGGAAAACCTGGGCCTGTTTTACGTCCGCAATCACGATGGCGAATCCATCCCCATGTCCGGTCTCACCTCCACCAAGTCGATTTCCGGGCCGGAGTTCACCATGCGCTACAATCTCTATCGTTCAGCGCAGCTCAACGGCACCGCGGCGCCAGGTTACAGTTCCGCACAAGCAACAAAAGCGTTGGAGGAAGTGTTCGCCCAGACCATGCCTTCGGAAATGGGCTTTGATTATATCGGCATGTCCTACCAGGAACAGAAGGCGGCCAAGGGCGTTTCGCCGGCGGCGATTTTTGCTCTGTCGTTTCTTTTCGTCTTTTTGATTCTCGCGGCGCTGTATGAGAGCTGGTCGCTGCCCTTCAGCGTTTTGCTGGGGACGCCCATTGCTGTGTTCGGCGCGTTTGCCGCCCTCCTATCACGGCAGATGGTCAACAACGTGTTTGCTCAAATCGGATTGGTTATGCTCATCGGACTGGCGGCCAAAAACGCCATTCTCATCGTGGAGTTTGCGCGCCTGGAGTACGAGAAAGGCAAACCTCTGATCGAGGCAACCCTGACTGGCGCCCGGCTCCGATTGCGACCGATTCTGATGACTTCCTTCGCCTTTATTTGTGGCTCGCTGCCTTTGTGGTTCGCAAGCGGAGCAGGAGCTGTCTCGCGTCGCATCCTCGGAACGGTGGTGGTGGGCGGCATGCTGGCGGCAACTTGCGTAGCGATTTGCCTCATTCCAGTGACCTTTTATGTAGTTGAGAGTTTTGCCAGCCGTCGCCACAAAGCGGCAGAAGAATCTTTCAAGAGTGCAGGCCATGCGCCTGTTGGAGAGGAGGCTCTATGAGCTTCTGGCTTACAAATGGGCGGCCGCTGCTTTGCCTCATGCTCTCTGGGGCTCTAATCGCTGGTTGCGCCGTCGGCCCAAACTACAAGCGTCCAATGGTGGATTCCCCTGGCGTCTTTCGCGATGACACTGGTCCAACGAACAGCTCCTTCGCGGATCTCAACTGGTGGCAAGTCTATCAGGACGAGACGCTGCAAACACTGATTCGCGAAGCCCTGACAAACAACTACGACCTGCGCATTGCCGTGAGCCGGGTCGAACAGGCCCGGGCCCTCGTAATGCAGGCAAGATCCCAGTTTGTTCCAAATATCGGTTACGGCGGCGTCGTGAGCCATGGACGAAACGACTTATTTGGCTCCGCTTTTCCGAACAACGCCGCGGTCGCGAGTTCCGCAACCGCCACCTTGAACGCGTTTTGGGAGGTGGATTTGTGGGGGCGCGTCCGGCGGCTTAATGAATCAGTCCGCGCGCAGTTTCTGGCCACGGAAGAAGCCCGTCATGGCGTCCGCCTGAGTCTGCTCAGCGAAGTTGCCACTGACTATTTCCGGCTAATGGAGCTGGATCGGGAGCTGGACATTGTGCGACGCACCACCAATTCATTCGGAGAGAGTCTGAGAATCTTCACCCAGCGCTTGGAAGGTGGCACCGCGACGGATCTGGAAGCATCACGCGCCGAAGCCGCTTTGGCCAACGCGACATCTGCGGCCCCACTCATCCTGGAACAGATTACCCTTCTGGAAAATGAGCTTTGCGTCTTGTTAGGTCGCAACCCCGGACCGATCGTCCGGGCTGAGCTTGCCGCCTCGGCGTTGCCGCCGGAAGTTCCAGCGGGTTTGCCGTCGGTTTTGTTGGAACGCCGGCCGGACGTCCGCCAAACCGAGCAATTACTGCGGTCGGCCAACGCCCAAGTCGGCGAATCCGTGGCGGAGTTCTTTCCCAAGCTTGGCCTGACGACGTTCCTCGGCAAGATCAGCCCGCAATTATCCGCGTTTACCCTGGGCGGCGCCAACGCATGGGGTGTGGGTGCGGAGGTTGCCGGCCCGCTTTTCGAGGGGGGCCGATTGGTAGGCCAGTACCGGCAAGCCAAAGCGGTTCGAGCGGAAGCGGGGTGGCATTACAAACAAACTATCCTGAATGCGTTTCGCGAGGTCTCCGATGCCCTGGTCTCGCGGGAGCGTCTGGAGGAGATTCGTGACCAACAGTCCCGCGAGGTCCAGGCACTGAACCGAGCGGTGACGGTTTCGACGCAACGGTACCTCGCCGGCAAGGCCAGTTATTACGAGGTCCTTGAAGCGCAGCAACAGCTTTTCCCGGCCCAACTGAATTTGGCCCGCACGCAGCGCGACCAGGAACTCGCGGTGGTCACCCTTTTTAAAGCGCTCGGGGGTGGTTGGCGGGACGAAACCCAAACTGCTTCGGCATCTCCACAACCCCAGCATTAATAAGCATGAACACCTCCTCAACCACCGCACCACCAGCCTTGGTGATACGCGTTCACCTCACGGACGGTTCCGTCGAGTCCTTTATCCAGACCGACGACGCGAAAGCACGGAAGATCTGGCACGCCATCGATCCGGCGCGACTGTTCGCGCCGGAGCGGATTGTGATCGCGGGCGACCATTCCAAGTCCGTGTTCGTCTGCTCCGAGATTGTGCGAATCGATTTTGCACAGCACGCCTATGGTTGTTGGGAATTTCCCGCAGGCTATTCCGACGTCGTGGAGCTTTCGGAAGCGGACTTTAGAAAGCACGTTCATCTCGATCAGCCCGAGTTGATGGTCAAACGGGAGAGATCCACTCCCGTTGGCAATCTCCTGGTGTCCTTCCTCAAATTGCGGTTTAAGGACAGTCCGCCAATGTTCTTGATGGTGGAATTCTCAGTCAAATTGCCGGCGGAAAATCATTCATTCATGCGGTTCCTCCTGTCAAAGCTGGGATTTCTGATGCGTCTGAGCAACGGCGGGATCGGCGTGGTGAACCTCGCAAATCTGGTGGGCTACACTGTTTACCCCGGGGTGGCCCAAATCCCCGCAGACTCCTGGCTTGCGGAACCCACGGTAAGCCCTTCTGTTTGACCGCAGACAGTATGGGCAGGAACGCGGACAGCGGAAAGGCGACCGTCGAAAAGAGCGCGCCCGTGACCACAACCAGAAAGCAACCGGAGACGAGGAATGCCGTCGGGCAAACGGGCGAGGCCAGAGCGTCGGCGGAGATGCTCGAACAATACGGGTGCCGCGCTTGCCACTTTCTCGAGGATGACGGCCTCTATCAGCGGCATCTTGCTTTCGACAATATCAAGGACGTCGACGCCACGGGACCGCGCGAGCATTTTGAAGCCGCTGCTCGATCAGTCCGCGACATCCTTTCAAACCGCTGGGTCGCAACTGAGGAGACCTATCAGCGAGAGAACCCGAAACGCATCTATTATCTTTCGATGGAATTCCTCGTTGGGCGTTCGCTAGCCAATAATATTACGAACCTCCTCCTCGGCGATTTAGTGAAACAGTCAACGGCCGGCCGGAATATCGATTGGCTGCGTCTGATCGAGCAGGAGCCTGATGCCGGTCTGGGCAACGGCGGATTGGATCGCCTGGCGGCCTGTTTTCTGGACACGATGGCCGCGATGGAACTTCCGGCGATGGGATATGGCCTCCGATATGAATCTGGAACACCAAGCCCTGCCCCGTGTCATGGCACCAGCCTCAATGATGGTCACGCCGGACCGTAGCCTTGACCGAACCTTGCCACTGCACGACACTAGTGAGCCACAAGATTGGCACCACATCCTATGAACACGACTCACGCACTTCACGACCTTGGACAGAGCCTTTGGCTCGATAACATCACCCGCGACCTCCTGAACAGCGGCACTCTCAAAGGCTACATTGACCAGCTCTCCGTGACCGGGTTGACCTCGAACCCGACCATTTTCGATCAGGCCATCAAGAACAGCGCAGCCTACGATCAAGCCATTCTGCAAGGCCTGGCAAAAGGCAGATCGGGAGAAAGCCTTTTCTTCGACCTCGCCCTTGACGACCTTACGCGAGCCGCCGATCTGTTTGCCGCAGTGAACGGGCGCACCAACGGCCTCGATGGCTGGGTGTCGTTGGAGGTTTCACCACTCCTGGCTTACGACACCGCTAGCACTTTGGCGGCGGCGAAAGAACTCTTTGCCCGGGCCAACCGACCCAACGTTTTCATCAAGATCCCGGGCACCAAGGAAGGCCTGCCGGCGATTGAAGAAGCCATCTTCTCCGGTGTGCCTGTGAATGTGACTCTCCTGTTCTCGCGCGAGCAGTATCTCGCGGCCGCGGATGCGTTCATGCGCGGCACCGAAAGGCGCATCGCCGCCGGACTCAATCCGCACGTCGCTTCTGTTGCCTCGGTCTTCATCAGCCGCTGGGACGCCGCCGTGGTAGGGAAAGTTCCGCTCGCTTTGAACAACCGGCTTGGCATCGCCATCGCGAATCGAACCTACAAGGCCTACTCGGAGCTGCTTAGTTCGCCGCGTTGGCGACGCGCCTGCAATTTCGGCGCCGTCCCGCAACGCCTATTGTGGGCCAGCACCGGAACCAAGGACCCGAAGGCCTCTGATATTCTTTATATAAAATCCCTGGCCGCACCCTACACGATAAACACGATGCCTGAATCCACTCTGAAGGCCTTGGCCGATCACGGCGAGATCGGGGAATCGATGGCGCAAGATGGTGGGACTTGTGAGCAGACCTTGGAGGAATTTGGGAAGGCCGGGGTTAACGTCGATGCGCTCGCTGCCAAGCTTCAGGACGAGGGTGCGAAGTCATTTGTCAAATCCTGGAACGAGCTGATGGGCGTGCTGGAGTCCAAGAGCGCGGCCCTGCAGAAAGCCGCCTAGCCGCTATGGAATCATCTCTAGCTAAGTTCGGAATGGTGGGGCTGGGCCGGATGGGGGCGAACATGGTTCGACGGCTTATCCGCGGGGGCCATCGCTGCGCCGTTTTTGATCGGCTTCCCAAGGCCGTCGCGGATTTGCAGAAGGAAGGGGCTGCGGGGGCTTCTTCGCTTCAGGACTTGGTGGCCAAACTAGCCAAGCCACGGACGATCTGGCTGATGGTCCCAGCCGGGGTCGTCGACACCACCATCGCCGATATTCTGCCCTTTCTCGAGGCAGGCGACGTCCTGATCGACGGCGGCAACTCCTATTACGTGGACGACATCCGACGGGCGAAGGAGCTTGCGGCGAAGGGAATTCACTACGTCGACGTCGGGACCAGCGGCGGAGTGTGGGGCTTGGAGCGTGGCTATTGTATGATGATCGGCGGTGAGTCGGAGGTGGTCAAAGACCTCGATCCTATCTTCGCCACGCTGGCACCCGGCATCGGCGAGATCCCCCGCACTCCGGGACGCGAACAACTCAAAGGCAGCGCCGAGCAAGGCTACCTGCATTGCGGACCGAATGGAGCCGGCCATTTCGTCAAGATGGTTCACAACGGCATTGAGTACGGCATCATGGCGGCCTACGCCGAGGGGCTGGGTGTTTTGAAGGCCGCCTGCGCGGGAAAACACCAAAACGACGCTGATGCTGAGACGACTCCGTTGCGTGATCCGGAACACTATCAATACGAGCTCAACCTAGCCGACATCTCCGAGGTCTGGCGCCGTGGGAGCGTCATTGCCTCGTGGCTGTTGGACCTGACCGCAAGTGCGCTGACCGCCGACGCCCAACTCGCGCAATTCGCCGGTCGCGTTTCAGACTCCGGCGAGGGTCGTTGGACGATCAAGGCGGCCATCGACGAAGGCGTGCCGGTCCCTGTCCTAACGACGGCGCTTTATGAGCGATTTGCGTCGCGGGGGGAGGCGGATTTCCAGGACAAACTGCTCTCGGCAATGCGTTTCGGATTTGGTGGCCACTTGGAGAGATCCGCAAAATAAATCCCTGAGATGACCTCAAATCACGCCGACGCCCTGGTGTTCTTCGGCGCCACCGGCGACCTCGCTTACAAGAAGATCTTTCCGGCTCTTCAGGCCATGGTCAAACGCGGGACGCTCAACGTTCCCGTGATTGGTGTGGCTAAAGCGGGCTGGAACCTGGAACAACTAAAAGCACGGGCCAAGGACAGCGTGGAGAAGCACGGCGGACTGGATCCCGACGCGTTCCCGAAATTGTGCCAGTTGCTCCACTATCTGGACGGCGACTATGGGGACGTTGCGACATTCCAGGCCCTTCGTCGTGAACTGGGTTCGGCCCAGCGACCCGCCCATTACCTTGCTATCCCGCCCGTGGCATTCGCTACCGTCGTGGAACAATTGTCCCAGACCGGGTGCAATAAAAGCGCGCGGGTGATCGTGGAAAAGCCTTTTGGCCGCGACCTCGCGTCAGCTCGAGAGCTAAACCTGATTCTCCTGCAGATATTCGACGAAAAGGCGATTTTTCGCATCGACCATTATCTTGGCAAACAGCCGGTGCACAGCATGCTGTTCTTCCGCTTTGCCAATTCCATCCTGGAGCCATTTTGGAATCGCAACCACGTCGAAAGCATTCAGATCACCATGGCGGAGGATTTCGGCGTTCAAGGCCGAGGGGCATTCTATGAACAGGTCGGCACCATCCGTGATGTGATCCAGAACCACCTGTTCCAAATCCTGGCAAACCTCACGATGGAACCGCCGATTCGCACCGACAGCGAATCCATCCGCGACGAAAAAGTGAAGGTGCTTAAGGCCATTTCGCCGCTCGATCCCAAGAACCTGGTGCGCGGTCAGTTCAGAGGCTATCGACTCGAACCGGGAGTTGCTCCTGACTCCAAAGTGGAGACCTTCGCGGCGCTCAAACTGCACATCGATTCCTGGCGTTGGCGTGGCGTCCCGATCTTCATCCGCGCCGGGAAATGCCTAGCCGTTACCTGCACGGAAATCCAAGTTCATTTGCGGCAGCCGCCAACGATGTACAAGCACTACGCCCTCGAATCCAACTACGTCCGGATGCGGATCAGTCCCGACATTCAGATTGCTTTCGGTTTCAACACCACATCGCCGGTAGAAGAATCGCAGAGCGATCTATCCGAGATGCTGGCGAGCCGGCATCCCTGCGCGCGGGAAATGGATGCTTACGAAAGGGTGCTTAGCGACGCTATGGCTGGGGATCCGACGCTTTTTGCCCGCGAGGATTACGTCGAGGAAGCTTGGCGGATTGTTGACCCAGTGCTGAAGGCAGAAACGCCGTTGCACGAATACGAACCCAAGACCTGGGGCCCGCAGGAGATTGAATCGTTGAAACCTACTGGCGGATGGGCCAACCCGGTGATGGCCGTTTGATCATTCAGCCAAACCGCAGCACGGCGGCACGATCTGTCTAATACCTTCATCCTCATGAACGACAACAGTCCGAGGACGGAAGATTACGATATGGTAGTGCTCGGCAGCGCGCAGGTCCTCCCTTCACGGTCCCGCGCGACGCGATCTTCACTCATCCAACCCTATTGGAGGGTCCCGTTGCCCTTTTTGCGAATGTTCCACCTACGGCCAAAGCGCAAGGCTCCGCGCGATAAACACATTGGCCCTCAGGCGATGCGAACCCTGAACCAACCCGTACTCAATCGTGGACGTGCCAAGTCAAAGTGAACTTCTTGAGTTCGTGGTTCGACACGGAACTGCGGTTCTGTTCGCGGCCGTTTTTGTCGAACAGATGGGTATTCCCCTTCCGGCTGCACCGTGGCTGCTGGCGGCTGGAGCATTGGCCGCCGCCGGGAAAACCAACGGGCTGCTGGCCCTGAGCGCCGCCGCCTTGGGCTCGGTCCTGGCCGATCTGATTTGGTTCTATTTGGGGCGATACCAAGGGCACCGCGTGTTGAACCTGCTGTGCCGGATCTCTCTTGAGCCGGACACGTGCGTGCGCCGCACTGAGGATCTTTTCGGCCGTTACGGAATGCGCGGGGTCATCGCCGCGAAATTCATTCCTGGGTTGAGTACCCTGGCACCGCCCTTAGCCGGTATTTCAGGTGTAGGCGCGCCTCGGTTTGTTTTCTTCGATGGTCTCGGATCACTGCTGTATGTGGGAAGCTTCCTGCTGGTAGGCGCTACGCTGAGCCATCAATTGGAACCAGTTATCGCCGCCCTCAGCAGCCTGGGCAGCAGCGCGCTTGCTGTGGTCGCGGGTCTGGTATTGCTTTACCTCGGCTATAAGCACTACCAGCGGCAGCGATTGTTAAAGGAACTTCGCACTGCGCGGATTACGGTGGATGAGCTTCATCAAAAGCTGGAGACAGGCGAGCATCCCATCATCCTGGACTTAAGGTCCCGCGCCGAACTCACCCGAGATCCATCGCTGATCCGAGGTGCCCGCCACATGACTATGGACGAGCTCAAGTTGGGGCTCGGCGAGATACCTCGCGACCGCGACATCATTCTTTACTGCTCTTGCCCGAACGAAATCAGCAGCGCACGGATGGCCCTGTTCCTCCATCGGAACGGAATCCTGCGCGTTCGGCCCTTGTTGGGCGGACTCGACGCTTGGAGGGAGCGCAATTACCCGGTGGAACCGCACGTTGCCGCGGTGGCGAACCTCACCGGCGCCGTTTTGGCGAAAGAGGAACCGAGAACGAGCGGCTGAACACGATCTAAGAATTATGCCAAAACCTGTGATTTGGACGGTGGACGACGATCCCGATGTGTTGCGAGCTGTGGAGCGCGACCTGCGCCGGCAATATGGAGATCGATACAAGGTGATCTCTGCGGACTCCGGCGCATCGGCCCTTGAAGCCGTAAAACAGTTAAAACTACGTAACGAACCGGTAGCCCTTTTCCTGGTGGACCAGCGGATGCCGCGCATGTCCGGCGTCGAGTTCCTGGAAAAAGCTATCGAGCTTTATCCAGAGGCGAAACGAGCGCTGTTGACCGCCTATGCGGATACGGACGCTGCCATTCGCGCCATCAACACTGCGCACATTGATCACTACCTCATGAAGCCGTGGGACCCGCCGGAGGAACGTCTCTACGGTGTCGTGGACGACCTCCTGGATGACTGGCAAGCCTCCTACCACCCGGTATTCCAGGGCGTGCGCGTTGTGGGGACTCAATGGTCGCCGCACTCCAGCGAGATACGCGATTTCTTAGGACGCAACTTCGTACCACATCAGTGGCTCAACGTGGAGACCGACGAAACCGCGAAACAGCTTCTAACCACGACCGGGGCCGACGCTTCCTCGCTGCCCATCGTTGTCTTCCCGGATGGGTCTTTTTTGGCCAATCCGTCCACTACCGAGGCTGCCCGAAAGCTGGGTTTGAAAACCAAGGCGGAGTTTCCGTTTTATGATTTGGTGGTGGTGGGCGCCGGTCCCGCCGGACTCGCAGCGGCCGTTTACGGAGGCGCGGATGGTTTGCACACCTTGCTAGTCGAAAGAGAGGCTCCTGGAGGGCAGGCCGGTCGCAGTTCGCGCATTGAAAACTATCTCGGCTTTCCCACAGGCCTCAGCGGCTCGGATCTAGCCAGGCGCGCAATCTCCCAAGCCAAACGTTTTGGCGTGGAAATTCTGGCGCCGCAGGAGGTCAAGGGCGTGCGGATCGAGGGTCCCTCGCGCGTGCTCACCATGGCTGACGGCTCGGAGATTGGCTGCCGGGCCCTGCTGATCGCTACTGGCATCGCTTTCCGAAAACTGGATGTTCCGGGCTTGGACCGGCTCAGCGGCGCCGGGGTCTACTATTATGCACCGATGTCCGAGGCGTTCTCCTACCGCAACGGTGATATTTACATTGTCGGTGGCGCGAATTCGGCCGGACAGGCGGCGATGTACTTTTCCAGATTTGCCCGCCAGGTCACGATGCTCGTGCGCGGAGGATCTCTATCCGATTCGATGTCGCAGTATTTGGAAAACCAGATCACGGCGACCAAGAACATCGAAGTAAGATTGTGCTCCAGCGTCACCGCCGTTGAGGGGAACGACCGTTGCGAGAAGATCACCATCCGAAACAACCAAACGGGCTCGACCGAAACGGTGCCTGCCAGTGCGCTGCTGATCTACGCGGGTGCTGTCCCTCGAACGGACTGGCTTGCGGGAGTGGTCGAGCGGGACGCGCAAGGCTACCTGATTTCGGGCCAGCATCTGACGCTGGAGGGCAAACGCCCGGCGGGATGGACCGCTGATCGTGATCCGTTCTACCTCGAGACCAGCGTTCCGGGCATTTTCGTTGCCGGCGATGTCCGCCATCGATCGGCCAAGGGCGTCACCTCCGGAGTCGGTGAGGGCGCAATGGCGGTCAAACTGGTACACCAATACCTTGGCTTGCTTTAGTTATGGACCCGATTGAGCTACAGCAGGTCCGCTCCACTCATCTGTTCGCGGGCTTGAGCGACGCGCAGTTGGGTTGCCTGGAACCCGGCAAGATTATCGAGGCAAAGGTCGGCACCGTCCTCGCTGCCGAAGGTGAACGGACCGGTGTGTTCCTTGTGCTGCTCGAAGGCGAGATACGCATCACCCGCACCTACGATCGCCAATCCATTCTTATGGGCGTTGCCAAACCTGGAAGCTACCTGGGCGAGACCATGATCTTGCTCGACATCCCATGGCTCGCATCGGCCCGAGTGTCGAAGCCCGCGCGATTGTTCCAACTCGACGAGGCTAACTTTTGGCGGATGTTGGCAACCTGCCAAACGGTTGCCCTGGAGATCTTTCGAGCCGCCGCAAACCGCATGCGGAACATGGAGGGTTACTCGCAACAGCGGGAAAAACTGGTTTCGCTCGGGACCATGGCTGCGGGTTTGGCTCACGAACTCAATAATCCGGCCGCTGCTGCGCGTCGGGCGGCAGCACATTTGCAGGAAACCGCGGATAAAGTGCAGACCTACCTCTGCCGGCTGAGCAAGGCTTTGGAGCCCGAAGGCTGGCAGCATCTGTTGAACGCGGCCCAAGAGGCTGCCGAACGGAAAGCACCCGAACTCGACCACTTGGCGCGAAGCGACCGCGCGGAATCCGTCGGCAACTGGCTTGACGCCCACGGGGTGAGCGCCGCCTGGGACCTGGCTCCTACCTTTGTGAATGCCGGATTGGACTCAGTATGGCTAGCCGAGGCCACCCGCAAGCTCCCCTCAGAAAGCCACGGCGATGCGCTCGGCTGGCTCGAGGCTCGGTTGAATTTGAAAGCGCTGACCAGCCAAGTCGAGCAAAGCACCCAGCGAATCGCGGAACTGGTCAAGGCCGTCAAGTCGTACTCCTACATGGATCAATCACCCATGCAGGAGATAGACATCCACGAAGGGATTGAAAGCACCCTGACGATGCTGGGGCACAAGCTGAAAAACGTGACTCTCGTTCGTGCCTTCGATCGCACGGTGCCACGGATTATGGCCTACGGCAGCGAGCTAAACCAAGTCTGGACCAACCTCATCGATAACGCGATCGATGCCGTCAAGGGCACCGGAACAATCTGTGTCGGCACCAGCCTGGAAGACGACCAACTGGTGGTTGAAATCGTGGACAACGGCGCCGGCATTCCGCCGGAGATTCAGGCGCGCATGTTCGAGCCCTTTTTCACGACCAAATCGGTCGGGACCGGCACCGGCCTGGGTTTGATCATCAGCAACCGCATTGTTGGCGACCGGCATGGGGGTGAAATCGAATTTGAATCCCGCCCCGGAGAGACTCGGTTCAAGGTCCGCCTTCCCCTCCGTCCGATGAATCGACCCCCAGAATCTGAGCCTGGTCCGCCAGCGTAGAGTTGGAGGAGGCGGAGGGGGTGAAGCGTGGCCGGGAGGTGTTGACAAGGGGGCTATTGGTGTGTATTTTACACTAACAAATGAAAAGTCAACCCGACCCCCTGCCACACGCCAACTCTTTGCTGACCGATCTTTACCAGCTCACCATGGCCTACAGCTATTGGAAGTCGGGAAAAGCCGGCCAGGAAGCGGTGTTTCATCTGTTCTTCCGCAAGAATCCTTTCTCAGGGGGGTTTACTCTGGCCGCGGGGCTGGCTGATGCCGTCGCGTACCTCAGGGCCTTTCGGTTCAGCGAGGAGGATCTAGCATATCTAGCCGGACTCCGAGGCCGCGATGACGCACCCCTATTCCAGGGACCGTTTCTGGATTATCTGCGGGAACTTCGATTTGAGTGCGACGTGGATGCAATGCCGGAAGGAACAGTGGCCTTCCCGCAGCAGCCCCTCTTGCGCGTCCAGGGCTCGATTCTGCAAGCGCAATTGGTCGAAACGGCCTTGCTGAATATCGTCAACTTTCAATCGCTGATTGCCACCAAAGCGGCCCGGGTCTGCCTCGCGGCGCAGGGTGATCCTGTCGTTGAGTTCGGTCTGCGTCGCGCGCAGGGGGTAGACGGCGCCGTGAGCGCAAGCCGTGCGGCCTACATCGGCGGCTGTGTGGGAACCTCGAACGTGCTCGCCGGAAAACTCTTCGGCATTCCGGTCAAAGGCACGCACGCACATAGCTGGGTGTTGTCCTTTGAGAATGAACTGGACGCCTTCAACGCGTATGCCGAGGCGATGCCGAACAACTGCATTTTCCTCGTCGACACCTTCGACTCGCTCGAGGGCGTTCGACACGCCGTGGAAGTCGGGAAGCGGCTGCGCGAGCGCGGTCACGAGATGGCCGGCATCCGCCTCGACTCGGGCGATCTGGCCTACCTCAGTATCGAGGCGCGGAAGATTCTCGATGCCGGAGGTTTCAAAAATGCCGCGGTGGTAGCGACCAATGATCTCGACGAGTACCTTATCGCAAGCCTTAAGCAGCAGGGTGCGGCGATCAATGTCTGGGGAGTCGGGACGAAGCTGGTGACCGCCTACGACCAACCAGCCCTCGGGGGAGTTTACAAGCTTACCGCCATCCGTAAGGCCAATGGAGAATGGGACCACAAGGTGAAGCTTTCGGAGCAAACCGCCAAGGTCACAAACCCAGGAATTCTCCAGGTGCGACGGTTTTACAATTCTCAGGAATTCGTCGGCGATGCCACTTACGACATAACTCAGGCGCCGCGCGGCCCCGTGACCATTGTTGACCCGTTGGATGCGACCCGGCGAAAACACTTTCCGGCCGACACTCAAAGCGAAGATCTGCTCGTACCAGTGTTGCGGCGCGGAGAACCCGCCTGCGTCCTGCCAAGCTTAGACGCCATTCGGGCGCGGGTGCGGCAACAACTGGCCGGGCTGAGTCCCGCCATCAAGCGTTTTACGAACCCGCACCAATACCCGGCGGGGCTTGAGCTGGGCCTTTACGAAATGAAGACGCGATTGATCCTCCGGGCTCGTGGAGAGGCATGACTTCAATCTGCGCAAAATATGAAACTCATTAAAGTCGCCGCAGTAGTCTTGAACCAGATCCCGCTCGATTGGGCGGGGAACAAGGCGCGTATCCTGGCGGCCATCGCGACGGCCCGGGCTGACAAGGCGAGCCTCGTCTGCCTGCCCGAGCTATGCATCACCGGCTACGGTTGCGAGGACGCGTTTCAATCGATGAATACCGTCCGCCGCGCCTGGCGAACCTTGGAGGAGATCTTGCCCGTTACCCGCGGCCTGGTTGTCTCGGTTGGGTTGCCGGTCTTTCACAAGAACAGCCTTTTCAACTGCGCCTGCCTGGTCGTCGATGGAAAGATCGCCGGGTTCGTGGCCAAGCAGTTCCTGGCCGGAGACGGAATTCACTACGAACCGCGCTGGTTCAAGCCCTGGCCTGCCGAAGTGCGAGAAGAACTGCACATCGGCGGTGATAGCTTTCCGATTGGCGATCTCTGCTTTGAGTGCGATGGAGTGCGGATCGGATTCGAGATTTGTGAGGATGCCTGGGTTGCCAATCGTCCCGGAGCATCGCTCGCGCTTCGAGCGACTGACATCATCCTCAATCCCAGCGCCAGCCATTTCGCTTTCGGAAAGCTTGAGGTGCGCAAGCGTTTTGTGGTCGAAGGGTCGCGCGCATTTGGCACGAGCTACATCTATGCCAACTTGCTCGGCAACGAAGCGGGCCGCGCGATCTACGACGGTGGCGCGCTCATCGCTACAGGCGGAAAGCTCGTCGCTGCCGGGCCTCGATTCAGCTTCCAGGAGGTGCTGGTCACCAGTGCGATCGTGGATGTTGAGGCCACCCGGATGAGCCAAGCCCGCACGGGAAGTTACCAACCGCAATTGGGCGGGGACGACGTGAGTCTGGTGCGGGTGCCGTTCGAGTTTCCCGAGGTGACGCCGGCGTTAAATATCCTCGCGTGGGCGGATTGGGAAACCAGCGCGCACGTGAAGGAAGAGGAATTCACCCGCGCCGAAGCACTGGCGCTCTTCGACTACCTGCGCAAGAGCCGCTCCCAAGGATTCGTGGTATCCTTGAGCGGCGGGGCGGACTCGGCGGCCTGCGCTTGCCTGGTTCACCTGATGACAGCGCTGGGGTGTCGTGAACTCGGAGCACAGGAATTCGCGGCTCGATTGCCCCATATGCCTCAGTTGATCGCGAGCCCGGATCCCACGGCGTTGACCAAGCAGCTCCTTACCACCGCGTACCAAGCCAGTGAAAACAGCGGCGACGTCACTCGGAACGCCGCCAAAACAATCGCTGCGGCGGTTGGCGCCGCGCATCTGGAATGGAATATCGGGGAGTTGGTGCAGACTTATGTTCGCACGGTCGAACAGGCCTGCGGCACTAAGCTCAATTGGCGGGATCACGATATTCCGCTGCAAAACATCCAGGCGCGAGCACGTTCTCCCGGCATCTGGCTGGTGGCGAATCTCAAGAACGCACTCCTGCTCTCTACCAGTAACCGTTCGGAGGCAGCGGTGGGTTACGCGACCATGGACGGTGACACCAGCGGCGGGCTCAGTCCCCTCGCGGGCATCGATAAGGCCTGGCTGCGCTGCTGGCTGCGCTGGCTCGAAACCACCGGGCCGAGCGGTTTGGCGCCCATTGCGGAACTGGCCGTTATCAATCGGCAGGCGCCCACTGCCGAGCTGCGCCCCGCAGACCGCAAGCAGACCGACGAAGACGATCTCATGCCCTATGAGGTGCTTGATGCTGTCGAACGCATGGCGATCCGTGACCGAAAATCTCCCGTGGAAGTCTTCCAGTTGGCGCGGGTCCAGTTCCCCAATCAGCCAGCGCGCCAGCTCGGCCTCTGGGTCGAACGGTTCTTCAAGCTCTGGTGTCGCAACCAGTGGAAACGCGAGCGCTACGCGCCATCGTTCCACCTCGACGATGAGAATCTGGATCCGAAGTCATGGTGCCGATTTCCGATCCTTTCAGGCGGATTCGAGGCGGAGCTCGACGAACTGCGCAAGATCATCGACAATACCTAGCTCACGCATGCCCGTACTTGGGCTTCGAAAGGCCGTCGCCGCGCCATTTTAGTTTCTCGGCCAGCAGGTCGTAGTAGTTGATCTCGGGCAGGAACGCGATGGGAACGAAATCCGCCGAGGTCTTCACGGTGATGGTGCTGGCCGAGGTCAGTTTGGCGAGTTTCATCCCATCCACCTGGACCTCCGCAGGACCCGAAGCGGCGTCCAGTTGCATCTCTATCGTCTCGGTCGAGTTGACTACCACGGAGCGATTCGTGAGGGCCTGTGGGCAAATGGGAGTCACGGTGAGCACATTGCATTCCGGGCTGATGATGGGTCCGCCGGCGGCCAGAGAATAGGCCGTTGAGCCGGTGGGTGTCGCAATCACCAAACCGTCGCAACGGTAGTCAGTCAAACGCCGGTGGCCGATGCGGGCTTCGATCCCGATGAGGTGCGGATTTCCACCGCGGGTGATAAGCGCGTCGTTTAATGCCCAGCCCAGGATCGGCTTTCCGCCGTCGCAGATGTCCAGGTCAAGCGCCGTGCGCTGGCTGATGATGAACTCAGCGTTCAAGACCCTCTTCATCTCCTGCCGGATGCGGTCTCCCCGAATGGAAGTAATGAAGCCCAGGTAACCGATGTTGATGCCCAGGATAGGGACCCCAGAACCGCGAAAACGATGAGCCGCCTGCAGCAATGTTCCATCCCCGCCGACCGCGATCACCAGATCCACTTTCCGGTCACGCAAATCAGCCAGCTTCCGGTAGAGGTTCTTCTGCGGCGGGAGAGTATCGATCCACTCCTGCCGCACCTTCTCGCGGTCCAGGAAGGCCTTGAGTGCGCTGGCCGTTTGCCGCGCGTGCGACTTGGCGCGGTTGATGACAATGATAACCTTACTGATTCTCATAAGCAGCAGCGGAGCCCCGAAAGGCCGCCGACCTCTTCAAGTAAGGCACCGGTGCCGAACCCGCGTCCACGAAAATAGCATCGTGACCGGCCTCGTCCCAGGTCCACCACGTGAGGCGGCGCTCCTGCGGAGCCCCAGCCTCTTTCCCCCCATAGGTGCGCAAACCATCGATTCCGCGCTGTAGTGAGAGCGCTGTCCTGGTGCCCGGTGATCCCGCTGCCACCGTCAAAAGGCCCGCCACTCCCCGCCCCCGGGCCTCATCCCGTCCGAATCGACTTTCGTTCCGTGATCCTTGGGATCTCTGTGGTTCATTATTCCCTCGGTTCCCCCGCAGCCGGAGAGTCAAAAGCATTTGCGTGGGAGGGCACAGAAGTTAACCTCACCGCATGGCGAGCGTTGAAGTTGCAATCATCAAGAACCTCCAGACGTTCGTGGCGTTTGCGCGGAACCGTCTGGGAGATCACCACCTGGCAGAGGATGTGGTGCAGGAGAGTTTGGTGAAGGCGTTGACCGCGGATCGGCATCCTGAAACCGACGAGGAAACGATCGCGTGGTTCTATCGGATTCTCCGACGATCAATCATTGATCTGTATCGAAAGCAGGGAGCACGCAGCCGCGCACTGGATCGGTTCGAGAAAGAGTTTCCGGAAAAGCCTGACAAAGAGGAGGAGCGAGAGCTCTGCAAATGCTTTCGTCGCCTCTTGGCCCTGGTGCCGGAGCAGTATCGTGAGTTGTTGGAAGCGGTGGACTTGAAAGGAGAGGAGCCGGATGAGGTTGCGGCCAGGCTGAGCCTAACGAGGAATAACCTGACGGTGAAACTTCACAGAGCGAGGAAACACCTGCGCAAAGCCCTTACTGCAAATTGTCGTGCATGCAGCGCTCATGGCTGCCTCGATTGCACCTGCGATGAAACGAGCGACGCTGCGCATTGCCATTGAGTTTATTTGTCTAAAAAATGGTGTAATGGATTTGTGGCTGGTCCGTTAGTCCTGGTGAACAGTCGGTGATTCCTGGCAACGCTGCCAAGGCCGCACTGTGAAACGCAGAAAGATCAGTAACCATGAAATCGAATCGCAAACAGCCAAAGACCCGCAAAACCAACGTGAAACCCGCCGCAGGGTGCCAGTGTGGCAGCTCGTGTGCGTGCGAGTCCGGACGCTGCAATTGCTCCTCCTGCGATTGCAGGAAGTAGGCTTGCCTCCGCGCAATGCTGTGGCCGCCCTGGCAAATGTCGGGGCGGCTTCGACCAAGCGAGTCTCAATTTCGTATGATCAACCATCCCAAAAACCAATGCTCCGGCGTGCGGAGATGGATTTGAGCTCGTTTAGCATGCAACCACCCGGAAAGGATCAATCATGGAATATCTAGTCGGCGTCGTCCTGGCTCTGGCGATTTCAAGCGGCGCCAGCGCGATTGGAATGGACCGGGAGCGGTCATTTTACCCTACGGTGCTGGCTGTGGTCGCCACGTATTATGCGCTGTTTGCGGTTATGGCCGGCTCAGCGCGTGCGCTTCTCAGTGAGGCTGTCCCGATAGCAGTATTTTTACTGGCTGCGGTGACCGGCTTCAAAAAGGGGCTGTGGTGGGTTGTCATTGGACTGGTTGGTCACGGGCTGTTCGACTTCGTGCATCGCGGCTTCATATCGAATCCCGGCGTTCCAGCGTGGTGGCCGGGATGGTGCATGGCTATTCATGCAGAACGCCAGAGAAACTCCCACCTGACCGTCTTCTGTTTCACGCCTGCGCTCATGGACCACCGGTTGACAATCTGAAAAATGCCGCGTTGCCGAGGTCTGGTCCGATGGTCTGGTGGAAGTTGCTGGATATCGTGATCGGATTGCCACCCAGCCGCTGCCAGGTGACCAATGGTGAGAGGTTGGTTGCGTATTGCGCGTGGAAACCGCCGGCGTTGGTGGACCATTCCAGTGCGAGTCCGGCAGTTGTTGTGAGCGTCAGGACCGGATCAGGAACCCAAGTGGCTTCATAAATGAACTGCACGTAGTTCGTCAGGTTCTGCGCCTGCCAGACCAGGGTGCCGGAGTCATTGATTCCGCCCCAGAATTGGGACTGATAGATGTCGTTGATGACGACGCCATGAAGGCTGGAGAACAGGTGGGGACCCGTGGAAAGGTTCGAAATCGTCAAGTTGTTTTGATAGCAGAACTCGTCATGATTATTGAGTCCGTAAACCGTTGGATAATTGCCCGGCAAAAGGCCGCGCGTAGATGACACCAGCCCATAGTTCGGACCGAACTGGGTCCAGACAATCTCCCCCAAATCATTGATGCACGGATTGAAGTTGTCGAATGGGCCGGAAGTGAGCTGGCCTCTGACGGTCGAGAACAACTGATAGTTGCCGTTGGTCAACGTCACATAGACAACCTCGCCGTTCGAGTTGACCCCAAAATCGGAGTATCCAAGGTCGATAATTCCACCGCGCGTCAACCGGCCCCGCGTCGTGCTCACCAAATCCAGGCCGTGGGTGTCTAAAGGATCGGCGTAAACGACCTCGCCACTATTCGAGAGGTGAGGAGACACCCCCGTCGCTGCCAGTTGACCGCGCACGCTGGAAAAAATGCCGTGGCTGCTTTGCAACGACCAAACGATTTCCCCGGCGTTGTTAATGGAGGGATGCGTTGCATTCGTCGTAAATGAAAGTTGGGCGATGGAATAATAGCCGCCAGCCGCGACCACGCTGTTTGAAGGGAAAAGGAAAAACAGTGAAATTGTCGCCAGCAGGAAATTGCCGATCCTGCGGATGACGCTGAGCTGATTTCGAACGTTGCTCATAGTGATCAATAAACGTTCCAAATTGAACAAGTCGGTCGATGAAAGCGGTGACCAGTTCCAAACATGCGCTCAGGCAGGATCCATGTCGATCCGCAATCGTCCCGACGTGCTTTGTCGGTAGCACTAAGAGGCTTCCGGTAAAGAGTTGGCCGAGGTTTGGCATGACGACAAACCCATCCTGCGCCGTCACAATGCGTGACCCGACAATTCCTCGATAAGCGGTACCAAACCGGGACAGTTCGGCATTAGAAAGCTCTGTGCAGAACTCGCACCCTGCCTCAGACTAGGCTCCTCTCGCCTGGTTAGCTTGGTTCAAGTTCATCTCTGATCGGGGTCGAGGTGTTTCGCTCTCTCCTGGAGCTGAGCGATGCTGTGCTCTGCGGCCGCAGCCATGCTAACGCTAGCCTCGCTACAGATAAGCGCCATGCACCAAAACAGATCTGCGAGTTTATCCTGTAGCTTGCCTTTCTGCGGAAAGTGAGGGCCGACCAGGCTACTTGCCGATCATCAAGATTGTGAATGAATCCGGAATCATCGGGCGGCGTCCGCCTCTGCCTCCGCTTGGCGGTGGAGAGGGTGCGGGACCGAATTCGGCAGCAATTACGATTGCATGATGGAGCTTGGTATCCATCGCCAGGGTTTTTCCGCCTGGCATCGTTCTTACGTTCTGCTCGACCACAAAATCGGTTGGGCTGCGCTCCTTGATAATGGTCAGCGTGCCGTCTCCCTGAGCGCTGAACGCCTCCATCGTTGTTGGATCAAATCCGGCCGTGTCGACTCCCTCCCCAGTAGGCAGCGTGGTGATGACTTTTCCAGTGTCGGCATTGACGATTACAGCCACCGATGATGGTCGGTGAAGATAGGAGAAAAGAATGTGGTTTTTCGCATCCAACGCCAAGCCGCCGGCGTTGGAAGCTCTGCCGGACAGGTCGTAGCGTGCGGTTACCGCGAGTTGATCCGCGTCGATGACCGCTATGGTGCTCTTGTCTGTCAGATTGACGTAGACCTTGCCGTGACCGTCGGTAACGGCCTGCTCTGCTGCCCCGCCCAGATCGATGCTGCCGACCACGGTGCCTTCAACAGCATCAATGATGGTCGCTTGCGGCGCCCCGTGACTGAACACCCACACGCGTTCTTTGTAAGGATCGAACAGGATGCCATCCGGGCGACTATCAACAGGAATTGTTTTGATCGGCTTCAGCGTTTTGGCGTCCCACATCGTGACGGGCATGGTGGTGGAGAAACCGTGACCGCATTTTGAATCGGCGACGGCCCCGCCAGAGGCCACCCCAGGGATTTCGCCCACCGGGGCAAGCGTGTCCAAGTCCCAGACCGTGAGACGACCAGCGGACCCACTGCGTGGGATGTAGAGCCGGCGTGCTTCGACGTCCGCCGACAAATAGTCGAAGCCACCTTCACCGCCGACTCGAATAGATTTGATGACTTTGTAACCGTTCGAATCTTCCGGTTCCGCCAGGCTGGCGATGGCGAAAAGAAAAACGCCGATAATCATCGCGGAGCGACAGCCTACGGCTAGGTAACTGCTTATTCCTAGATTCTTGAGTTTCATTGTTTGCTTGGTTTTTGTGTTTTTGGACGGCGGCAGAGGAATCCAAGGCAGATCCATATATCATTAACTGCTGAAGTGCCTTTGAACCGGTAGGCACTTTCGAGTTGATTGGCTCTCCCAATTCACGGACCGTCTTGCGACGGGCCAGGACGCGCAGTTCATCGTATAGCCTCAAGATCAACTCCTCCTGGGCCTCGCAGCCGGTCTCCTGCAAAGAATTGAGGAGACGCGTTATCGCGGTCTTATTTGCTATGGCGCAGGGTGTATCATCACAATCCACTCGTAAAGGGGTATCTGGGAATTTCGCGGGTAAGCAATGGAAGGAAAATGGGGGATTCCTTTAGTCCAACGGGAAACCCTCCGGCTCTGCCGGAGCACTCCCGAGTTTTGACATCTCCGGGAGTGTGGGAAAGGGGGCAGATTCCTACATGCTTGCTGCCGAGTGCATTGTTGGGTGAAACGACTGTCAAATCGGAAGCGAGCCACGGATTGGTCGATGGCCTGCAATGGCCGAACCGCAAATTCTGACAAACCCGGCGCATGATTCTGGCACCGCGGAATGGCAGGGCGCGGCCCTCCTCCACTACTCGTGCGTGCTCCTTCACTATTTGGACGGGGAGGTCGGAATCGGCCCGTTTTCGGCGGTCTCGGCGCCCGTTCTCCGGACGCCTTCCGGCTCCCTGCCGCACGGCGGCATCCCTCGCAACTTCCTGTAGACTCGATGGTTAAGCTTCTAACCCTATCGGTTACGACGAAGAACCTACCCGACAGGAATCGTGCCATCAAATCACTACTCGCGCCAACTCGCGCGTACTCTCCCAGTACTCCGATATTGGAAGTTTCACTGGAACCCATCCGGGCGCGTATTTCCATCACAAGCGGTGTAAGGGTTGAGGCGGAAGGGCGACCGAGACACAATCGAACTCTCGTCACGATTCCGTCGAACGTTGCATGTCTTTGACAGTCACCTTCTTAGGAATGTCGTTTTATTCACGTTTCAGGAGCCGGTTTCTCTGGGTGGCTATTTCTAGGTCAAGAGTGGTGATAAGTGGTGCAGGGTTGATCGCCGACGTTGCTGGAATCGTCGGACCGTCCATCTCTTCCTCGACATCCGCGTTGGCACGGAATACTTAAGTTGGCGATGGATTCGCCCTCAGAGCCTTTCCACGCGCCAGGGCAGCCCGATCGCACTAGCGTGGAAAGGACGTCGCCCTCGATTCCCGATCACGAACTTCTCTACCTCATTGGCTCGGGGGCTTATGGAGAAGTCTGGCTGGCGCGCAATCTCGCCACCAGCGCCCTCCGCGCCGTCAAAATCGTTTACCGCTCGACGTTTGCGGACGAGCGGCCTTTCAACCGCGAATTTGAAGGCATCAAGAAGTTCGACGTCGTCTCGCGTTCCCACCCGAGCCAGTTGGCGCTGTTCCATGTCGGGCGAAACGACGCGGCTGGCTACTTCTACTACGTCATGGAGTTGGCGGATGACTGTTCGGAGTCCCGCCTTCAGGCGGCTCAGGGTGAGAAGGTGCCCGCTCAGGGTTCGGAGTTCCGCCTTCAGGCGATTCAGCGCGAGAAGATTGGTACGCCCTCCGAACCCATCGGGCAAGCGGGGGACCGCTTGAAGGTGGAACTCCAAACGTCCGCTCGCAGAACTGAGGATCGCCTGAAGGCGGAGCTCGAAACCTACTCCGCGCATACACTCCGCGCCGACCTGGAACAGGGCCGCCTGCCGGCCGCGCGGGTGTTGGAAATCGCGCTGCCGCTCACCGAGGCGCTCGCCCACCTGCACGTGAACGGCCTCATCCATCGCGACGTCAAGCCCTCGAACATCATCTTCGT
>Ga0265314_10000783_pt1 | contig 37761 bp, 28 predicted proteins | sample 4126metaG_FD_203106 | JGI IMG/M metagenome (GOLD analysis project Ga0265314, IMG submission 203106) | Rhizosphere microbial communities from Carex aquatilis grown in University of Washington, Seatle, WA, United States - 4-1-26 metaG | ecosystem: Host-associated > Plants > Roots > Rhizosphere >...
TCTCGGGGAACATGGTGTATCAGGGGATCGCGGTATACGGCAATAAGGGCTCGACGGACCAGCATGCGTATGTGCAGCAGCTGCGGGAAGGTGTAAACAATTTCTTTGTAACGTTCATCGAGGTGCTGCGCGACCGGAGCACCCTGGCCGGCCCGGGCGGGGAGGCGGCGGCGGCGATGGAAGTCGAACCCGGCGTGACCAGCGGCGATTACCTGGATGGATTTTACCAGGGGACGCGCAGCGCGCTTTCGGAGAATGGGCGAGAGAGCCTGACGATCACGCTGGAGGAACTTTCTCCGCGCGCGGTTGGCGTGCTTATTGCTCTGTTTGAGAGGGCCGTCGGTTTATACGCTTCTTTGATCAACATCAACGCTTATCATCAGCCGGGGGTGGAGGCCGGCAAGAAGGCGGCGACCGCGGTGATTGCGCTGCAGGGAAAGGTTGTCGCACACATCCGAAGCGGCGGCGCCGGAACAGCCGAACAGATCGCGCAGGCGATCGGCGAAACGGAACATGTGGAAACGGTTTATCTGGTCTTGCGTCACATGGCCGCAAATCCGTCCCGTGGGGTGAAAGGTCAAAGTATCGGTGACGCAAACGGGATTTTTGGACCGGCTTAGTTCTGTTGGCCCGCGGCGCCCTGGAGCATACAAAATGGAAGGGACACTGCAGGCGCTTGAGGAGGGGGTTGCGGAAAAGTCGCTCGATCGCAAAGCATCGGCCGGGAGGGAGGTACGGAAGACATTCCTCCGACTGGGGAAATTCGTGCTGGTCCTCGCGGGCATCTGGATCGTGTTATATGGGGTTTACGCGGCGCTTCCTTATACGCGGCCGGGCGTGGACCTGATTTACGATGCCAAGGTGGGCGATGCGCGGGGGCGCCAGCTTTTTGTCACGAATCGTCCGAACCGGGTGCTCATCTTCGGCAACAGCCTGGTGCTCAGCGGATTCAAGCCGGATATGTTTGACAAACTCTCAGTCGGCCAGGCGGAAAGTTTCAACATGGGGATTCCGGATGAATTGTGGTTCACCGGAGCGCTGCGGGATCTGTTGGCCAATGGGCAGAGGCCAACACATGTGCTAATATCAATACCGTGGCGCGAGGACGGCAATAAGAAGCGGACGCTGTTTAATCTGATTCCGGACGATGGAAAGTTCCTCAGCGAGGTATTTCCGTTCCGTAAAATGCCGCGGAACCTGGTGCTGTTTTCGCTTCTTGCCCGTTCGCACGGCGGGATGGGGGCGTTTTACCGGTATGCCCGCGCCGGCGTGGAACAGATGCAGGCGGACCGGGGGTATTATTTTATTGAGGGGCAAAGTCATTACGCCAATGATGAATTGCCGCCGGATTACACGCTGGAGGAGGACTCGCCGGATAAGCCTTATGTGCGGGCGGTCCCTTCGGGGGGCGAAGAATTTGCGCAGCTTCGGGCGTGGTCGGAGCAATACCATTTCGATGTTTACGTCGTGCCGATTTATCTTCGCGAGCACGCGGCGAGCGTTCCTCCACCCTCAAACGGGGATACGCTGAAGGCGATTGCGCCCTATCCGAATGTGCATCTGCTGGGCCCGGATTACTTTCGATTCCCGAATAAGCTGTTTTCGGACAATCTGCACGCAAACCCGCGTGGTGCGGAGGCGTACACGCGCGCCATCTATGACCTGATTTCACCCTATTTCAAGAAGGATGATTCCGCGGCGCGTCACTGAGGCGCGGCGATAATTACAGCATGCTGTTTAACTCCACACAATTCTGGTTCTTCTTTCTCTTCGTTACGACGGTCTATTTTCTCACGCCGTGGCGGTGGCGGTGGGTGTTTCTCGTTGCCGCGAGTTATTACTTTTACATGTGCTGGAAGCCGGAATATGCGATTCTGCTGCTGGCGTCGACGATCGTGGATTATTCGGTGGGGCGGGCGCTTGAGAGCCTGCGGGATCAGGGGTGGCGGAAGACTGTCCTGTGCGCCAGCATCCTCGTGAATTTCGGGGTTCTATTTGCGTTTAAGTACGCGGATTTCTTCAGCAGAAGCGTCAAGGATGTCTTCGACCATTATTCCATCTTTGTCAATATGCCCCAACTGCACTGGATTCTTCCGGTCGGGGTATCTTTCTATACGTTTCAGTCGGTGAGTTACACGATCGATGTGTATCGCGGCATTATTCCGGCGGAGAGGCATTTTGGGATTTATGCGGCGTATGTGACGTTCTTTCCGCAGCTGGTCGCCGGGCCGATCAACCGGGCGCCGCATCTGCTGCCACAGTTCAAGGAAAAGAAGCATTTCACGCTGGATAATGTTCGGGTCGGGCTGCGCTGGGCGCTCTGGGGGATGTTCAAGAAGGTGTGCGTCGCGGATTTGCTCGCGCCGGCGGTGGCGACGGTTTACGGCGATCCCAAAAAGTTCGGCGGACCGGCGCTTATCGTTGGAACGTTTTTTTTCGCAGTGCAGATTTACTGTGATTTTTCGGGTTACTCCGATATCGCCATCGGCGTGGCGCGCATTCTTGGCTATGACCTGGCGGTCAATTTCCGGCAGCCGTATTTCTCGCGTTCGGTAGGGGAATTCTGGCAGCGCTGGCATATCTCGCTTTCCACGTGGTTCCGGGATTATCTTTACTATCCGATGGGCGGCAATCGCGTATCGAAGCTGCGCTGGTGCCTGAATATCCTCGTGGTGTTCGTGGTCAGCGGGCTCTGGCATGGGGCAAACTGGACGTTTGTGATCTGGGGGGCGCTCCATGGGATCTACCTGGTCGGCGAGCGGCTGCGCAGCGGGCGGGTGCGCGGATCCGCGGATGCCCCGGCGGGTTTCTTACGGGAGACGGTTTCCGTTGCCTGGGTGTTCCTGCTGGTGATGGTGGGGTGGGTGTTTTTCCGGGCGCAGTCGGTGGGGGATGCGTTTTATATCCTGGGTCATTCGGTGCAGTGGCGCGGGTTTTCGCCGATCAATTTCTTTTATCTCGGGCTGCCGCGGTTCGAGTTGAGCCTGGCGTGTTTCATGATCGTCGTGTTGTTTTTCGCGGATTGGCTGCTCTGGTATCAGCCGGCGCGGGCGCTGCGATGGTGGGAAAGGACCTGGGTGCGGTGGGGGTGTTATGCCGGTATCTTTTATTCCATCATCTGCTTCGGGGTGTTTGAGAAGGTGCAGTTTATTTATTTTCAATTTTGAGCGGCAAACGGCGAGGTTTATCACGCGGGCGCGGCGGCTCGGGCTGGCAAGGGGATTCGGATCGGTGACGGGCGGGCGGCAGGGCGTTGTGTCGGCACGAGATTGCCCAGGAACTGCATCGCACATCGCTGCCAACTGTGGTGGAGGGCTTTTTCACGGCAGGCGTCGCGGTGGCCGAGCGCGAGGGCCAGCCGGACGGCTACCTCCAGATTTTCATGGGCGGCGCCCCAAGCCGGGTTGGTGAGCAGGTCGACGGGGCCGGGCTGGGGATAGGCGGCGACCGGGACGCCGCAGGCGAGGGCTTCGAGAATGACCAGGCCGAAGGTGTCGGTTTTGGAGGGGAAGACCATGCAGTCTGAATCGGCGAGGCGCTCGGCGAGGGCTTTGCCTTTGAGCATGCCGCAGAATTCGACGCCGGCGGAGGCGTACTTGGCCCTAAAGGTTTCGAGCATGGGGCCGGCGCCGATGACGCGCTTGTGGTGCGGAAAGCCCGGATCCAGTTCCAGGAATGCTTCGATATTTTTTTCCGCGGCGACGCGGCCGAGGCAGGTGAGCACGGGGCGGTCATGCGTCGGCGGTTCGGCGGGCGTAAAGAGATCCGTATCTACGCCGCGTGACCAGCGGACAATGTTTTTGAAGCCATGGCGCTCCAACTCGCCTTGCACCATGGAGGTGGCGACCATGGTGTGCGCCGCCTTGCCATGGAACCAGCGCAGGAACGGATAAGAAACCGCGGGCGGCACGCCCAGATACGTGTGCAGGTAGGCGGGGAAATCGGTGTGGTAGCTGGTGGTAAACGGAATGCCGCGGCGGTGACAGATGGCGCTCACGGCCAGGCCGATGGGGCCTTCGGTGGCCAGGTGAATGTGATGGGGCTCGAAATCCTCAAGGAGCTGTTCGATGATCTGCGCGTCGGGCAGGCAAAGATGAATCTCGGGATAAAAGGGGCAGGGGAAGGCCGGGAAGTCGCGATTGGAGAGGATGTGCACAACGTGGCCCGCCGCCCGTAATTCTCGGACGGTGTTGGAAAGCGTGGTGACGACGCCGTTGGTCTGGGGATGCCAGGCGTCCGTGCCAAGCAGGATGCGCAAGGGTTCGCTCACGGGTGTACCACGCTAGAGGCCGGCCATGGGGATATGGTTACGGTTCGGCAAGAAATGGGTGAGACTTTGGGGGAATCGCGGCGGGCGCTATGGGATGGCGAGAAAATAGACGCCGCTGGCAAGGACGGGCTACCGGCGGCACCGGACGAAACACGCTTATGGCTGCTTCCTTCCGGACCTGACCAGGTTCACGGTCCACCCGTGCACCGGGCCCGCCCATGCTTGCGGCGTCTGCCGGTCACTATACCTGATCGGGGGCGCGGGGCCAATGGTGGATGTGCGGAATGGGGAAAGCGGACGCTGGGAACGGGAGCGTGATGCGTGGGACAGGTATTTTCGCGGGTGGTAATTTTTGGTAACCGTGGAGATGTTCAGTAGACGTTCGCATCGCGTTCGCGTGCGGGAAGTCACGAGAGCTGCGCAATTTACCTTTCAGGGATTGCCTCAATTGACCGGTTGATCCAGCTTGCTAATGCGGTAATCAAAAAATAAGAACCCGTAAAATCTCCTTGACGAGCTGAGGAATTGTCGAATAATGGAGCGACACAATTGGAAGCAAGCAGTTCTCTGATTCAGGTGTGGGAATAAGCTGAAAACCAGCGCCATGTCCGAAACCCGCCTCTTGAAAAAGCAGGCGTCGGTGCATGATCCTCGCCGCCACCGTATGGGTTCCCACTTTGCCCATACGAAAGCTGTCGCGCCCCACTCGGCAGCCCCGTGGCGGCATTTTTATTTTTGCGGGTACCTAACGGATTGCGACTTTAAATGAGGTTCAATGCGCGCGGACGTGATGGATGAAGGCAACCGGGAGAATCATGTGGGGCGGAGGATGACGCGTTCCTTCGCGGGGATGCGGGGAAGCGCCGGGAGTTCCTGGGCGAGCTCGGTTCCGGTCATCTGTTCCCAGCGGCGAAGATCGGTGAACTGCGAGAGCAGGCTGTAGCCGTGCTCCTGAAAGATCGCGTGCGCCGCGCGCAGCGTGCCGATCAGGCGGCGCTCGACGATGGCAACGAGTACGCGGTGGTCATGGGGCGTGAGAGTATGGTGGAAGCACTCGCGATAATTGCGGACGGATTCGATAAAGCCCAGGAGGCGGTCGCGGTCCTGGGTGTCTTCCATTTCGGCGACGCACTTGCCGGCGATCTTCTGCTGCTCGTTGAGGATAAAGTCCTGGAGATAGGGCTGGAGGATCTGGAGCAGGGAAAACAGGGTGATGTGCTGGGTGAGGAAGGCGTTGCGGAGATTCCGGGGGCGTTTGCGCAGAAGGCTGCGGGTGCGGAAGCGGAAAAAGGCGCTGGAGGCGGCATTGGGGCGGCGCGGCCAGGGGGTTTTGAAATGATGGTCGTGCAGGGACTGGAGAAAATTGGGCAGGGCGCGCAGGTAATAATTCTCGCGCCACTGCTGGAGCTCAAACCGGGCAAGGAAACGCTGCCGGTCGCTGGCGATGATGTAGACCACCGCGCCAAGCCCGCCGGCCAGAAAGACCAACAGCCAGAACACCGCTGCATCCATGATACCGCTCCAAGCTTCGCGGCCGGTCCGGGGGAACCGACGGCGCTCTTAAGGAGGACTGCCCTGTATCCTATCCATCCGGAGCGCTAGACCCCAACAGTAAAAGTACGTTTGCCCCTCATCGGGGAATTGGAGAAAGCCAGCGGATCGGATAGTCGCCTGAATGTGCATCGTGCAGAGTTCGAGGACGCTTTAGCGAGGCGTCGTGCGCCCGTATGATGCGGCGATGCACCCAGCGGATTACAACGAGCAATCCACAGGCCGAGGCCGGCGGCTGATGGTGGGATTGGCGCTCGCGGTGCTTTATCTGATCCTGCGGCTGCCTGGGCTGATGGATTTGCCGATTTTTGGGGATGAGGCGATTTATCTGCGCTGGGCGCAACTGGCAGGCGCGGGGCATCCGTGGGTCAGCCTGGCCGATCCCAAGCCGCCGTTGCATTTCTGGCTGTTGTCGCTGGTGATCCGAATGGGGGACGATCCGCTGCTGCCGGCGCGGTTATTGAGCGTTCTGGCGGGGCTGGTGAGCGTTGGATTAATGCTGTTGACGGGGGAGGAGCTGGGGCGGCTGGAACGGTCGGAGCCGGAGGGGACGGTGGGAAGCAATGGCCGGGTGCTGGGGATTTTAGGGGCGGTTTTGCTGATCTTTTGCCCGTTTTTGGCGTTTTATCAACGGTTGGCGACCGCCGATGCGCTCTTTGCGGCGGAGTCCCTGGCGATCGTCTGGCTCAGCCTCTTATGGGCGCGGCTGGCGGTGGGGGGGCGACAGGGGGCATGGGCGGCGGCGGCGGGGCTGGGGGTTGTAGTCGGGGCGGGGCTGATGACCCGGCAAGGGGTGAGTTACACGCTGTGTGCGATGCCGGCGGCGGCGTGGGCGCTTCATGGTTGGGGAGAGCGTCGGAAGTGGGTTAAGGCGGGGGTGCAACTGGCGATGGCGGCGGTGGTGGCGGGGGCGATCTGGAGCCCGTATCTGCTGGTGCGGCCGGCGAATGGGGCGGGGTCGGTTCCGGCCGATGCCCCACCCGGAGCGACGGTGCAGGAGATCAAGCGGCGGGTGTTTTATCAGGGGCAGTTCACCCAGGATACCGGGGGGCGGGCCCGGCTGGCGGCGCGGAATGCGGGGCTGATGTTCTGGCCGCGATGGGATGACGGCTCGCCGGTTTCGGGGTGGTTCTTTCTTTACCTGACGCCGGTGGTGTACGTGTTGTGCCTGGCGGGCCTGGTGGCGGCGGCGCTAAAAGCGCGGCGGATTTTTATTTTGCTGCTGGCGTGGCTGCTGCTGGTGCTGGGGCCGATGATTTTTCTGGCGAGCGTCATTTATTCGCGGTATGCGCTGGCGGCGGCGCCGCCGATGCTTTTTGGCGGGGCATTTTTGCTGGTGACGGTGATCCGGTGGATGATGATGCGGGTGGGGGAGCGTTCGGCGCTGGCGTGGGCCGGGCCCTTGGCGCTGCTGGTCGCGGTGGTTGCCTGGCCAATGCGGGATATTGCCATTCAGGGGACGCATTGGGCGGATCAGACGCTTACGGTTCAGGATGATTACCAGTACATCCGCGGGTGGACGGCGGGCTACGCCGCGCGGAATGCGGTGCGGGTGCTTCAAGGGCTGGCGGGAGTGGGGCCGATCGTGGTGATTACCGATAATGGGTGGGGAACGCCGGCCGATGCGGTGTGGGCGTATCTGGTTCGCGAGCCGCGGGTGCATCTGTATTATGTGGACGACTTGGGCGCGCTTCAGCCTGCCGGAGGTCATGGGACGGTGACGGTCAAGGAGGACAAGTGGCTGTATCCCGCACCGCGTGCGGTGAACCTGGCGGATTTTGGCGATGCGCGGGTGCTGGTGGTGACCAAGGCCCTGCGCGATGATGGAAATGATGCAATGGCGGAATTGCCGGCCGCGAATCCGAACCTTTCTCCCTGGCAGACGTTTAAGGGGAGGCAGCGGGCCGGGAAACCGGCCGGCGAAGGCGTGGCGGTGTTTTCCCTGCGATGGAAAATGACGCCGCAAGAGGCTCCGTGAGGAAAGACGAACGATGGCGGCGATTGGATCAGGATGCAGGGTAATGGGAATGGCGTTGGGGATGGCGCTTGCGGTGCTGGCGTGTGGATGCAAGAAGCAGGAAGCGCCAGCGCCGACGTTTAAGATGCCGGCTGTGGCCACGGCAACCGCGCCGGAGGATGCGCACTACGAGGAGCAGAAGCGGATCATCGCGGAGCTGACCCCGTTTCCGCCGCTGGGCGATGGGCAGCTCACGAAGTTGCCGAACGGCGATGTGTGGGTGAAATATGGTTGCGGGATCATGGTGCAGGACCTGCGGCCGAAGGATGAGATTCCGCCGCAGTTCGGGCAATTCGTGCGGATCACGTATACGGAATATCTGACGGATGGGGCGGCGCGGGAGGGGCGGATGGTCAGACAGGCGAAGACCGACGCGCCGTGGGATTTCCGGCTGGGGAGCAAGGATGTGCTCAAGGGACTCTCGATGGGGCTCTCGACGATGAAGCCGCAGACGCGGCGGCGGATTTTTATTCCGCCGGAGCTGGCGTACGGAGAGAAGGGGGATCCGCAGTCGGGTGTTGGGCCGGATGAGGCGCTGATATTTGATGTGGAGCTGTTGTCGGTGTGGGGAGAGGCGATGCCGAATGTTCCGCCGCCGCCGGATTTCATCGGGCCGCCGGCGCCGAGGAAGCCGGCAGCGCCTTAATTTCAATTTATTCGCGTGCTTCGAGCTTTTTCACAGCGCCGATCTGCGGCCAGAGTGCGAGCACGCCGAGCACCACCAGGATGGTCCCAACGCCGCCGAAGACGATGGCGATCGAGAGGCCCGCGACGGGTCCCCAGAGGTCCTGGGCGAGCGAAGCGGTGTAGCCGGATTCAAAGGCGCCCAGCTCGTTGGAGGTGGCGATGAAGACGGAATTGACGGCGTTGACGCGGCCGCGCATGGAATCGGGGGTGCGGAGCTGGACGAGCGAGGCGCGGACGATGACGGAGATGTTGTCGAAAGCGCCGGTGGCGATGAGGGCGGCGACGGAGAGCCAGAAATTGTGCGACAGGCCGAAGACAACGATGGCGGTCCCAAAGCCGGTGACAGCCCAGAGCAGGTTGCGGCCCGCGTGCTGCATGGGCGGGCGGTGGGCGACGAGCAGGGCGGTGGTGATCGCGCCGAGGGATGGGGCCGCGCGAAGGATGCCCAGGCGGAAGGCGCCGATGTGGAGGATCTTGTCGGCGACGGCGGGAAGCAGGGCGGTCGCGCCGCCGAGGAGGACCGCGAAGAGGTCGAGCGTAATGACGCTCAGGACAATTTTGTCCGCCATGACGAAGCGGACGCCGGCGAGAATGGATTTGAGGGTGGGTGGATCGCGGCGCGCGGCGGGGTTTACAAGGCGGACCCGCTGCAGGTTGATGAATTGGATGATCTGCAGGATGGCGTAGGTCCAATAGACCGTGGAGTAACCCCAGGAACGAGCGGGGTCCTCGCCCATGAACGCGATGATGAAGCCGGCGATGGTGGGGCCCGCAACGTTGGTCAATTCAAAGAGGCTGGAGTTCCAGGTGATGGCGTTGGAGAGAAGTTGCGAGGGGACAAGCATCGGAAGGAGCGAGGCTTTGGCGGGCTGGTTAACGGCGCGGCATCCGCCATTGCAGACGAGGAGCGCCAGGAGAATCGGAACGTGCGGATCCTTGGACCACCCGGAAGCGGCGTGGGCAAAGGGGAGCATCGAGGCGAAACGGGCGGAAAATCCGGCGGTGATGAACAGGACGATCTGGATGAAGGTGGCGATCTGGACGACGTGCTTGCGGTTGAAGCGGTCGGCGATGTGGCCGGCGGGGAGGGTGAGCAGGACGATGGGGATGATCTGCGCCAGGCCGACGAGCCCAAGGACACGGGTGGAATGGGTGCGTTCGTAAAGGTCGAAGCCGACGGTGTAGCTGACCATCTGGGTGCCGAGGAGGGAGCAAGCGTTGCCGACGAAATAGCGGAGGTAGTCGGGGATGCGGAGTGCGGCGTAGGGGTCGTGGAGGGAAAGTTCAATATCGCCTGGGGACTGCGCTGTGGCGGAGGGCGGCGGGGGAGGAGAGGGATCGTTGGGGGAATCCATGAGGCGAAGCATCCCGGGAAAACGGGTATTCTATGCCGCGAGCCTTGATTGGATATACGGCGCGGCGGATTGTTCGAGAAAACACCGCTGCGGTCAAGCGAAACAGGAGCGCACATGGCGTTGGCGACGGGTGAACTGGTGAGCATACAGGCGGGGCGGATAAGGACGATGGAAATGCCCGAGGGGGTGCGGGTGGATTTTCGCGACGGCACATGGACGAGCGCGATTTTCAAGGCCGTGGTGGCGGGGCGCGTAAAGGTGGCGGTGCCGGCGATGGAAGGCGATGAACAGGCGGACCAGGACAATCATGGCGGGCCGGACAATGTGATTCTCGCATACGATGCGGATCATTACCCGGAGTGGCGGAAGCGGTTGGGCGTGGCGGCGATGGAATTTGGCAGCTTTGGTGAAAATTTCACAGTGCGGGGCTTTACCGACGAGCAGGTGTGCATCGGGGATATCTGGGAAGTGGGCGATGACCTTATGCTGCAAATTACACAGTCGCGGCAGCCGTGCTTCAAGCTGGCGCGGCGGCTGGGCCAGCCGCACATCGTAAAAATGGTGCGCGAGAGCAGCTGGGGAGGGTGGTACCTGCGGGTGTTGCGCGAGGGCTTCGCGGAAAAAGGGATGGCGATCCGGCTCATCGAGCGGAGGCATCCGGAGTGGACCGTGGAGCGGGCGGTGCAGACGATGTATGCGAGGAAGAAGGAAGTTGCCGCGGCGCAGGCGCTTTCAGAATTGCCCGAACTGAGTTCCCGGTGGAAGCAGGAACTTCTCATGCAGGATTAGCCGATCCAGGCGCCGGTGCCGTACTTGTAAGCGAAAAGGGCGAAGGCGGCGGACCAGGCGATCAGGAAGGTGAGCGCGAGGCGCGGGCGGCGGGCGAAGGTTTGCGCGACAATGAAATAGGCGGGAATGAGCACCGCCATAAAGCGGCCCATGGACATCCAGTGGGAGGGGTTCTCTTCGGAGGAGCCGGCGTGGGAATTGGAGATGTAGGGAAGGGCCCAGAGTATCCACGCGATGAGGGTGAATTCCAGGGAAAGCCGGCGCCGGCCGAGGATGAGGAATATCGGCGGCCAGAGCAGGCAGAGGGCTTCCCAGAGCCGGGGCCAGTCGATGGTGCCGTGGGTGATGCCGGGCTGGGCGCCGGTGGCGTACGTGGCGATGTGATGGAGGGCGTTGAAGGGGTTGAGGGCGGTGGCGAGTTGTTTCGGGCCGAGGCCGACTGTCCAGTATTTCTGGGCGTGCATGAAGGCAAGGGGGTCATGGAAGTGGATTTGCAGGTAGAGCATGTAGCAGCCGATGCCGATGCCTGAGATTGCGCCGAGGACGAAGGCGATGGCGAGGGATTTGAGCGGCGGGTGAATCGGGCGGCGGAGGAGGAAGCAGAGGGCGAGGATCGGGCCAAAGAGAACGCCCTGGGAGCGGCAGGCCGACGCGGCGGCGGCGACGAGTGCGGCTCGCCACCACCAGCGGCGGTCGAGGCAGTAGAGGAATGCCGCGAGAAGGAGAAGGAATAGGCTCTCGGTGAAATTGGCGTAAAGAAAAATGGCGCAGGGGCCGGCGAGGAGCAGGGCCAGCGTCCAGAACGCGACGGCATCAGCGCGGGCTGCATCGAGAGGGTCTTGTGCGAGGAAGCGGCGGCGGGTGAGGGCGAAGGTCACCAGGGCGGCAAGGGCGCAAGAGATCCAGGAGATCGCGGTGAGGGAGTGGTTGACGGAGAGGCCGGTGAGACGGGCGACGCACCATCCCATGACCGGGTAGAGCGGATACCAGGAGACATTTTTCAGGCGGCGTTCGGGCCAACCTGGGAGGATCATGCCGGAGTCGTCACGGACTTCCGGGGGATCGGTCGGCTGGTGGTAGAGGTAGCCTTTTTCGGCGATTTCTTCGTAGCGGTAGCCGTCCCAATTGGTGAATTGGCGGCCATATTGGGAATAGGAAAGTAGAGGCATGGTTTGGGCGTCGGCGAGTTTTTGCTCGAGCGCGGCGATGGTTTCGGGGGGGGCATTTGCCAGGTGTGCTTGGGCAAGCGCTTGCTGGGCCTGGGCGATGGCGAGATCGCGGGTGAGCTGCTCGTTGGTGCGGCGTGCATCCTGGCCGGTGGTGGCGGCGGCCCAGGCAATCAAGGCGCACAGGAGTGTGAGCAGGAGGGGCCAGAGGAAGTTGCCGCGGGCGGGTGGCGGTGTGGGATCGGCGAGCGGGGGCAGCAGCGGCTGGGAAAATCTCGAGATGGTTGAAGGAATCGTTGTCTCCTGGTCAGGGCAGGCGAAAGGCGGTGCGCTGGATGAAGGCCCTTTCGCCGGCGAGGGTCGCTTCTATGACCAGGGTGTCACCGGGCGCGACGGCAGAATCAGCGGGCGCGGGCAGCGGAATATCGAGCGATTTTTCGGGGGCAAGAGCGCCAAAGGGGGATTCGGCGAGGATGGCGATGGGTTGCGGGGAGTCGGGCTGGGGCGGGGTTGGGTGAAGGATGCGGATTTTTCCGGCGACGTCATGTGCGGAGATGTTGCGGAGGGTTATGTGGACGCCGGAGGCATCGCGGAGGGCGCGGACTTCAAAGGCGGGGAAATAATTGCGCCGCGCCGGACGCAGAGAACCGGCGAGATCTTCAGCCGAGCCACCCTCAATCAGATAGATCATACCGTTGTCGATAGGCAGATAGAGCGTATCGCCCTTGCGGCAATCGAGGACATTGCCCGCGGCGTCGAGGGCGCGCATGGAATGGGAGTCGTCATCGACGGCGAGGTTGGGAAATGGCGGTGGAATGGCGGTGGAGACAGGCTCGATCTGGGTGCGGGCCTGGGCGAGACCCGGAAGAAGGGCATCCAGCGGCGTGCCGGCGGAAGGACCGGCGAGGGCGGCCAGGGCGTAACCGTCACCCTGGAAGAGGGCGATGAATGGCGAGCTGGCGCTTGGGACCGAGCGGGCGGCGGAGGGGGCGGTATCTGTCGCCGGCGTGGCCGGGAGATCGGAGGCGACATCGATGCGCTCGAGAAAGACCGAGCCATTAAGGAGTTGTGCGGTGGCGCCGCGGTCCACTTCCGGAGGGGGCACGGGAACGACGACGGCGCCGGCGGCGAGCGCGGCGGGGGGCGGCGGCCAGCGGGTGGAGGTCGCGGGAGGAAGAATCCAGAGTGGGGGTGGGCGATCATCGGGCGCACCGGGAGATGCGCGGGCGATCGCCGGGTCTTCGGCGGCGCTGGAAAGGGCCAGGGCGTCGACGTAAGAGCCGAGCGATGGACCGGGGCCGGCGACTAGCAGATCACGCGTATCGGATGCGGAGCCGGCGCCCAGGAGGATGAGGTTGCGGTCGATGTGCTTGCCGGCCTGATAGGCGGCGAGGTAGAGGCGGCGGAAGAATTCCCGGCGATTGTCGGGCACCGGGCCATCCGGGACGATGGCGATCGCGGTGAGCGATCCATTGGAATGGGTCAGTGCGCCGTTGATGTAGCGTTCGAAGAGGGATTCGGTGAGGGCATCGTCGCCGGGCTTTCCGGAGGCGGGCGGGGAGACCGGGACGGTGACGCGCAGGACAAGCTGGGCCCGGGATTTGGCGGCCTCCCGAAGAAATTGATCGATGGCACGGGCGCTGATTTCCGGGGTGTCCTCGCTGCGGCCGAGGCTGGCGCCAAAGCCAAGCGCGATGCCCCGGTCAGGGTCGGCGGCGAAGCGCTCATCGATCAGGAAGCGGCGGATGCTGGTCTGGTTCATGAAATCGGCGAGGTATCCGGGCGAGCGCGGCGCTGCGGGGGGGAGGGGCGTGATCCAGGGCGAGATATCGCCGCGGGCGCCCAATGCGCGCGGGGCGAAGATGCATTGCAGGGGCGAGCCGGCGGCGCTGGTGATGGGCGTAGCGGTCGTCTGGGATTTCAAGATAAGCTGATAGACGCCGGCACCGGTGAAGGCGAGCGTCAACGGAATCCGCGCCGCGGCGCCGGCGGCAAGCGTAATGGGTTTGATGGGTGTGACCGAGAGCGGTTTGGCGGCGGGCAGCGGTTCGGGGGCGTTCGCACCCGGGGGCTCGGGCGACGATGGCGGCTCAACGGGGCCGAATTCGATTTGGCCCGCTAGGTCCTGCGGTTCGCCGGTGGGATTCTCGGCCATGATGGTCAGGGTGGCCGTCGATTTTACGTGGTAGATGCCGGAGGGGTGGTCGGCGTCGGTCCAATAGACCCGAAGGGCCGGCCTGGGCGGCGGCGCGTCGGGCGGATCCTGGGCGAGGGCGGGCGCGGCGCCCGCAAAGAGGGCTGCAAAAAGGCTGCAATGGGCCAGCAATCGTCCGTGACGCATGCAAGGGTTGTAATGAACCGGGGCGGTGGATGCAAGGAAAATGCGGGGCGGTTTCAGTGTGCCGGGAGGGCGTCGAGGAGGCGCTGGATCTGTTCGGGGCCCTGGTAGAAGTGTGGGGCGGCGCGGAGGCGCTCCTCGCGCTTGGTGATGATGATTTTCTGTTCTTCAAGGGATTTGACGATGGGGTCGGGCGCGTGGAGGGGCGAGGTGAACGAGACGATGCCGGAGGATTCCTCTTCTGTTTCGCGCGGGGAATAGACGTGATAGCCCTTGGCGCGCAGGCCATCGGTGAGCATTGAGGTCAGGCCGTAGGCGCGGCGCCAGATGAGGTCGGGCCCGAGGTCGTGCAGCATTTCGAGCGAACCGCCCAGGCCCAGGACGCCGGCGAGGTTGTATCCGCCGCACTCGAAGCGGCGGGCATCCTCGCGGAAGCGGAAATCGTGGTGGGTGAAGTCCTGGTAATGGACGACGTTCATCCAGCCGACTTCCGGGCGGACTTCTGAAAAGAGTTCGCGGCGGCAGAAGAAGATGCCGATGCCCTCGGGTCCGAGCATCCATTTGTGGCCGCCGGCGGAGAGAAAATCGATCTGCATCGCTTTGACGTCCACGGGCAGGACGCCGACGGATTGGATCGCATCGACGCAGAAGAGGATGCCGCGCTCGCGGCAGAAGCGGCCGATGGCGGCAAGGTCGTTGCGGTAGCCGGAGGCGTATTCGACATGGGAGATGGCGATGAGACGGGTGCGGGGCGTGACGGCGGCAAAGAGGTCTTCAATCTCGATGCGGCCGGCGCCGTTGCGGACGCGTTCGGAGACCATGATGTGCTTGACGCCGTGACGTTCGGCGGCGTCCATCCAGGGATAGACGTTGGCGGGGTATTCGACGCGCGCCGAGACGATTTCGTCGCCGGGTTTCCAGGAAAGGCCGTTGGCGATAAACGAAAGTCCCTCGGAGGTGTTTTTGACGAAGGCAATTTCCGTGACATCGGCGTTGAGCAGCTTGGCGGCGGCGGCGCGGGTGGTTTCGGCCTGCTTGTACCATTTGCCGGTCATGTAGGCGTCGTGCTGGGATTGATCGAGGTAGCGGCGGATGGCGTCGGCGGCGCGGCGGGAAACGGGCGAGACGCCCGAATGGTTGAAAAAAGCCCAGTGGTTCAGGCTGGGGAATTCCTGGCTGGGAATGAAAGTGTCCGGCAGGGGGGGCAGGTTCATGATTCCTCGCTTTCAACTCGGTGTATGATAGGGAGAATTCGTCAATTTCGCAGGAAGATGGATGACGTTTGGTTTTCTGACCCCGGTTTTCGGATTTCTCGCGCTGCTGGCGATTCCGATCGTGCTTTTGTACCTGCTGCGGCAGAAGCGCCCGGAAGTGCCGATATCCTCCACGCTGCTGTGGTCAAAGACGCTCGCGGACATGCGCGCCAGTACGCCGTTCCAGAAATTGCGGCGGAATCTGCTGCTGCTACTCCAACTGCTGATCCTGGCGGCGCTGGTTTTTACGCTGATGCGGCCGATCACGCAGGCCAAGGCATCGCAGGCGCAGGCGGGGGTAATTGTCATCGATGCGACGGCCAGCATGCAGACGCGTGATGGCGGCGCGACGGAATCGCGGCTGGATCGGGCGAAGGCCGAGGCACACAAGCTGATCGATCGGATGCGGCCCGGGGATAAATTCATGCTGATCGCCGACGGCGGCGGGATCACGCAGGTGCGGTCGGGTTTTTCTGCCAGCAAGTCGGAACTGGATTCGCTGATTGATTCGGTAAAGGCGACGGATACCGCGAGCGATCTTTCGGAATCGATGCTGCTGGCGGCGACGAGCCTGCGGGCGATTGGCGCCCAGCAGGGAAGCGGTGGCAAGTCGGACAACCTGGCCGCGGGGCAAATCTGGCTTTTTTCGGATGGCTCGCATCTGCACCTGCCGGACGTGATCGCGGCGTCGGATGACAAATCCGGGAAGGAGCCCAGCGAGCTGAATTTTGTGCAGGTGGGCACATCGGATCACAGCGTGGGGATTACGCAGCTTTCGGTGACGCCGGTGCCCAAAGAGACCAACACGTACCAGGTTTTCGTCGGCCTCAAAAATGGATGGTCGGTGGAGAAGCGGGTGGGGGTGATTCTGGCGCTGGGGGACAAGGACCATTTCCTGCCGGACCAGGCGAAATTTGTGAATCTGCCGTCCAATGGGAGCGGGAGCGCAGTCTTCGAGAATGTGGTGGCCGATCCGGGCGCTGCCGATGGGCCGGGGGTGAAGCTCTTTGCGCGGGTGGACGACAAGGACGATGATTTTCCGCTCGACAACATCGCGTATGGGATTCTTTCGCCGCCGCGCAAGACGAAGGTGATTCTGATCACGCCGGCGTCGGGCAACGCCATTCTGGAGCACATGCTGCAGACGGCGGTGAAGGTGGGGGCGACGGATGGACAGATACTCGCGCCGGAGTTTTACAATCCGGACATGCCGGCGGATTTTTTCATCTTTGACGGGTTTCTGCCTCCGGCGGACAAGATGCCGAAGGTGGATACGATGCTGATTGCGCCAAAGATCACCGCGCCGGCGAATGGGGCAAGCGCGGTGGATGTGGCGGGTTTTCATATCGCACACACGATCGAGAACCCGGCGATCATCAGCTGGAAGCGCGAAGATCCGCTGCTGCAGTATGTGGAACTGGGCGACCTACATGTGGGGCGGGCGATGTTGATGGAAGCCGATCCTTCGACGGTGGCGCTTTTGAGCGCGCCGGAGGGGCCGCTGGTGGCCTATAAGGATTTCGGGAGCGTGCGGCGGTACTTCGTCAGTTTTGATCCCTTGCTGGAGAGCAACTGGTGGCAGTTGCCATCGCTGCTGATTTTTCTGCAGAACGCGACGGAGCAGACGCGGGTGCGGCATTTCATCGGCATGCCGCAGATGGTGCTTTCTGGGAGTCCGGCAACGCTTTGGAGCGGGGAGCCGGTGCTGGCGGGCGAGGAGGATAAGGACGTGCCGGTGCGGGTGACATTGCCGGATGGCGGGGTGATCAACATTTCGGGCCGGAACGGCACGGCGACGTTTGGGGCGACGGACAAGGTGGGGATTTATGAGGCGGAGTGGGCGGCTGCCGGAAATGCTCCTGCGAAAAAATCCTACTTTGCGGTGAACCTGATGAGCCCCGCAGAGTCGGACATCCGGCCGGAGGCGTTACAGGCGCCCTCAGGCAGCAACGTACAGCAGCGGCCGGGTGTGGCGGTGCAGAACAAGGAAATCTGGCAGTGGTTTGCGGCAGCGGCGCTGGCGGTGTTGCTGGCGGAGTGGTGGATTTATCACCGGCGGATCGGGTGATCGTGGTCTGCGGGCAGGGTGTTATACTGGGAGGAGTTCCTCATGAAGGGGGATCGTTTCATGCGAGCATTCGCCCGCGGCCGGTGGAATCGGATGGTCGTCTTGAGTCTGGCTTGTGCCGTCATGATGGCGGCTGCGGGTGGTCTACGCGCGCAAGATGAGCCGGAGGGGGGAGGGGGGACCGGGGAGGGCGATGGGCGGGACAATCCCCAGCGGCGGGCGGACGATCAACCGCCGCCGAAGCGCGACCCATCGGATCCGAAAAACCAGCTGGGCAATCTGGGGCTGATCCGGGGATTGAATCGGATCATCGCGCCGCCGAAGCAGGGTGCGTGGTCGCAGCTTTTGAACCAGTCTTATCTGCCGGCGGCGGCAAAGGCACAGAAGCTGCTTTTTTTCGGGCAATACGATCAGGCGGAGGCGGCATACAACGCCCTCTTAAAGCAGGATCCTGCCAATCAGGGTTATCTGGAGAATGATCTGCAGGCGGTGCTTCTGCAGGGGCAGGAGCCGGATCGGCGGCGTTTTGAAACGAAGTGGGCGGCGCTGACGGAAGGCCAGCGGTCGACGGCGCGGATGACATCGCTGCGGGCGGAGGCGTTTGAGAGCGCTGGAAAATCAGAGGAAGCGCTGCCGTTGCTCAAGGCGTTTGTCGATGCCCATCCGAAACTAGACCCGGCGGATGCGGCGCTGCTGCATCTTTATGTGGATTACGGGCGGCTGCTGGAGCGGGGGGCAAATTATTCGGCCGCGGCGGGGGTGTACGATCGCGTGGTGGCGAGCGTTTCGGGGGAGATTCCGAAGGATTCGGAGGCGGCGACACAATGGGCAATCGCCGTCTATCGCGCCAGCACTTTGGAAGGCAAGGGGCGCGAGAAGCATCAGGCGGTGCTTTATCAGCTTGCGCAGATTCGAAACGAGGATCAGACGTATTGGCCGGCGATGCTGGTGGAGGCTGAGATTCTCCTGGCCTGCCACAATGAAGGGGACGCCGGCAGTGCGGTGATGCAGGTGCTGGACTTGAACCCCGGCGACCTGGGGGCGCGGTTTCTGTCGGTGGAGCATGCGGTCGATCAATATGATTTTGAGGGAGCGCAGAACCAGCTCGATGAGATCAAGAAGCAATCGGATGGGGCGATGGCGTCGGCGTACCAGGGCCGGCTGTATCTCAAGGAGCGGCTGCCGGAAAAGGCCCTTGCCCCTCTGCAGGAAGCGGTGCGCAAGGATCCATCATTGCCCGAGGCCCGCGGCTGGCTGGCGGCGACGTATTACCTGCTGAATCAAAAAGACAAAATGAACCAAGAGCTGTCGGCCATTCGCACGGAGAGCGACGCGGCGGCGGGGATGCATCCGGTGGCGCTCTTTCAGGCGGGCGAAGTGTTGCGCGATGCGCGGCAGTTTCCGACGGCGGAGGGGTTTTATGTGCTCGCGGAGAAGGCGGCATCGTGGTGGTCGGAGCCGGCGGCGGCGCTGGCCGAGGCGTACCTGGACGCCGGCGAAGAGGACAAGGCCCGGGCGACCTTTGACGTTGCGTACCAGCTGGATCCCTATAACCTGCGCGCGGTGAACCAGATCAAGATGCTCGAAACGCTGCAGGCGTTCGCCACCAAGGAATCCAAGGGGCGGCTGAGCCCCGGTTCAGACAAGCCGGCGTTCATCATCCGCTACAACCCGCGGGATGAAATCCTGGCGACGCTCGCGGTCGACTGGATGGAAAAAGTGCGGCCGGACATCTGGAGCTATTTTCATATCACCGATCTGCCGGAGCCGACGGTGATTGAATTTTTTCCGACGCACGATCAGTTCAGCGTGCGGACGACGGGGTTGCCGTGGATCGGTACGGTGGGGGCCACGAGCAACAATGTGATCGCGATGGATGTGCCGCGGGATGCCGTCACCGGCGGGGGGGCGAAGAACGCCCTGGGGACGTTTGACTGGGCGCGGGTGCTGCGGCACGAGTACACGCACGTGGTGACGCTGGCGATGACGGAAAACCGCATTCCGCATTGGCTCACGGAGGCGGCGGCGGTGGAGCAGGAACAGTCACCACGCGACTGGGAAACCTGCCAGTTGCTGTGCTCGAATTTCCGGGCCGGGACGCTCTTTAAGATTGCCGATCTGAATTGGGGCTTTATCAAGCCCAAACGCACGATCGACCGGCAGCTTGCCTATATGCAGTCGCAGTGGCTGTATGAATACCTCGTGGCGACGTACGGCCAGCCGAAGATGCTGGAATTTCTGCAGTGCTTCCACGACGGGCTTACCGAGCCGCAGGCGTGGCAGAAGACTTACGGCAAGACGATGCAGGCAGTGGATGCGGAGTTTTTGCCCTGGGCAGGAAAGCAGCTCGAATCCTGGGGCCTGCCGAGTGAGCCATTGCCGAAGCTGGCGGAATTGAACGCGGCCCTGGCGAAGGACCCGAACGACAAGCAGGCGCTTTTTGACATGTCCTGGCTCTATGCGAGTGCCGGAGGCTATCCGGATGCGCGCAAGAACCTGGAGAAGCTGGTCGCACTCGACCCGGCGAATACGCAGGCGCGGGAACTGCTCGGGGCGGTGCTGTTTGGCATGAAGGAGACCGATGCGGCCAAGACCATGCTGCAGCAGGTGGTGAAGGAGGATCCAAAACGGGCGGTGGCGCTGCGGACGCTGGGATTCATCGCGATGGGGAGCCGGGACCTCGACAGCGCGGCAAATCTCTTTACGCAACTGCAGCAGGTGCGGCCGCTGGATGAAACGAGCTACAGCAATCTCGCGGGCATTTACCTGGCGAAGAAGGAAAGCGAAAAGGCGGCGGGGCAGCTCCTGGAACTTGAAAAACACGAGCAGTATGACGAGCGCATTCCGCGCAAGCTGGCGGAGCTGTATGTCGAGGAAAAGAAGCTCCCGGATGCGGAGGCGGCGGCTTTCCGCGCGGTGCGGATCAATCCTTTCAATGCCGTGAACCATGAGCTGCTCGCGCAGATTTTTGTGTCCGAGGGGCGGGTCGCCGATGCGGTTCCCTACTGGCAGAATGCGACGGCCCTGCAGCCGCGGATCGCGGAATTCTGGGAGGGGCTGGCCGATTCCCAGGGGACGCTGGGCAATAAGACTGAGGCCGCGGGAGCCGCGCGGAAGGCCATCGAACTGCAGCCGGATTCCTCCGCGAAAAAATGGCTGCAATAAATTTTTCTTTTTCAGGATGATCCATGACCATCGCCGAATTTCAGCAGCACATCCTTACCCGTTACGGCCAGCGCGACAAGGAACGCGGCGCGTGGCCCACCTTCGGCTGGTTCATGGAGGAGGTCGGCGAGCTGGCCTCGGCGATGCACGGCGATGACCCGGTGAACAAGGAGGAGGAGTTTGCGGATGTCTTCGCCTGGCTGCTGACCCTGGCGAATATTCAGGGGGTGGACATGGAGCGGGCGATTCAGCGGAAATATTTCAAGGATGGCGGGCCCAAAGGGCATAAATGAAAGTGGGAGAGCAGCGCCCGTGATTTGGCGATTGCGAAGCGGGCACCCGGCTTCGTATACTTCGGACATGATTCTTAAAAAACCAGATTCCGTTGAAAACAAGCCGGTCGCGATGGCCGGGGCCCAGAATGTCTGCATGCAGCTTCTGTGCGGCCCCGATGACGGCTGCCCGAATTTTGCGATGCGCAAGTTCACGGTGGCGCCCGGTGGCTGCACGCCGCGGCACCAGCACGATTACGAGCACGAGGTCTACATCCTTGCCGGCGAGGGTGTGGTCTTTGGCAACGGGAAGGAGCAGCGGATCAAGGCGGGGGATTCGATGTACGTGCCGGCCAATGAGGTGCATCAGTTCCGCAATGATGCGGCGGCGGGCGCGGGGTCGCTGGAGTTTTTGTGCCTCGTGCCGGCGCTGGTGCACAAGCCGGGGGCGCCGCAGCCGATCATGGTCGATTGCGCGGTGGAGGCGGTTCCTGCAAGGTGATGCGGGCGTCAAAGCCCCGTCGGACCAGGCCGATCCGCATGTCCATTTCACTTCCGGAAATCACCCGTTATTTTCATGAGGCGATTCCGCTGACGCGTGCGCTGGGGCTGGAGGTCGCGTCGTGGGATGGGACATCGGTTTCGCTGTCGGCGCCGCTGGAGCCGAATCACAATCACACGGACACGGCGTTTGGGGGCTCGATATCGTCGCTGGCCATCCTCGCGGGATATTGCCTGCTGCACCTGACGCTGCTGGAACGGAACATTTCGGGGCGGATTCTGATCGGATCCACGAGTTGCGAATTTCTGCGGCCCATTGATGCGGATTTTGCTGCCACCGCCCGGGCTCCGGAGCCGGCGGTAATGGATGAGTTTCTCGGCAACCTGCAGCGAAAGCGCCGCGGGCGGCTGGAAATTGCTTCTGAAGTGCATTGCCACAAGGTGCTCTCCGCCCGGCACAGCGGGGTTTACGTCGCCATGCTTTTCTAAAGACCTTCAGGACTCCGCGGCCCGCCTGCTATAATGCGGGGCACCTGCAGCGGAGCCCGCATGAAGAATTCACTCGCTTTAGGCCCTTTTCTACCGGCCATCGCCCTGCTTTTATTGCTGACCGGCGGACTGGGCAGTTTCGCGCCGCGTGCCTGCACGGATGCCATCAAGACCATCGCCAAACCTGAACCACTCCCCATCTCCACCGGCATCGACCAGCACTTCAAAATTTCCGTGGGGCCGCCGGCCGCCGAACTTGCCGTCTGGACCCTTGAACCAAAGGCCGGCACACCGGTCCGGGGCACCGTTCTTTTCCTGCACGGTTTTATGGCGACGCACCGCCAGCTCCAAAACGCCGGCGAGGCGCTCCGGGAGGCGGGCTACCGAGCGGTGCTTGTGGACCTCCGCGGCTTTGGCGAATCCACCGGCGACCACATCACCTTCGGCGTGCTGGATTCCGCGGACCTTCGCCAACTCACCGACGCACTGCAGGCAAGAAAGCTCTGCGGCAACACGCTCGGCGTTTATGGCACCTCCTACGGCGCGGCCTCAGCCATCCTCTATGCCGCTGCCGATCCCCGCGTGAGTACGCTGATCGCCGTGGCCCCCTTCGCGAACATCCGGGATGAGGTCCCCATCTTCAGCCGGCACGCCCTGGGCTCCCTCGCCGATGTACTTACCGATAGCGCGCTGATGAAAGTTGCCGGCGCTGTTTCCTCGGTCACCGGCATGGACCTCGACCACGCCCGCCCCATCGACGCCATCCAGCGCCTCCACGCCCACCTGCTGCTGATCCATGGTGATAAGGACACCATCGTTCCTGAAAAAGCCTCCGAAGAACTCCATGCTGCCGACCCCGCCTCAAACCTTCTGGTCATCCCCGGCCAGGGCCACCTGGATCTCTGCTTCGACATCCCGGGAATGCTCCAAAAACCCACCCGCGAATGGTTTGACCACTATCTGGGCGCCGCGCTTCCACGGTAGAATCGTCCGGTTCCTTAACGTGGGGGTGACATGGTCCGCGGCACATTCCTTCTGCTGGCGATTCTGCTCGCCGGATGCAACGATTTTCTCGCCCAACGCATGGTCGCCCCGCCCAACGGCGGCGCTCCGGTTGATGTGCTTTTCGCCCTGCCGGGTGAAACCACGCGGCGCATCCCGGTCGGCCCGCCGAGCGCCACGGTCGCAGCCTGGATCCGCGAGCCCGCCTCGGCTCCGCGCGGCACGATCCTGCTGCTGCACGGTTTCCTCAACGACCATTCCCAGCTCGAATCCGCCGCCCAGAACCTCGAAAGCGCCGGCTACCGCACCGTTTCGATCGATCTCCGCGGTCATGGCCATTCGACAGGCGATTTCATTACTTACGGAATCGACGACGCCCGCGACCTCGTGCAGATCACCGACTATCTCGAGAAGGAACACCTCTGCGGCGGCGAGGTTGGTGTCTATGGCACTTCGTATGGCGCCGCCACCGCCATCCTTTACGCGGGCGCCGATCCGCGCGTTAAAGCGGTGGTCGCCGTCGCTCCTTTTGATTCGCTGCGCGCCGAGGCGCCTTATTTCGGCAAGCACATTCTGCCGGTGCCGGGGCTGTTTCTTTCGCCGCAGGATTTCGCGGATATCGTCAACCGCATGGGCCGGATCGCGCAATTTGACCCTGACGCCCAGACCCCGCTCACCGCCATCCGGAAGACCACCGCCCACGTCCGCCTCTTCCACGGCGATGCCGACCTGATCACCCCAAGCGACTGCTCGCGCCGCCTCGCCGCCGCGGATCCGGATCGCACGGAGCTGACCATCCTCAAGGGCCAGGGTCACCTGGAACTGAGCTTCGACCCCTTTGGCGAACTGCATGTGCAAACCCGAGATTGGTTTGACCACTATCTGGGCGCCGCGCTTCCACAGTAGAATCATCCGGTTCCTCAGCGGGGGCTCGTTATGTTACCCGTCGCACTATCCCGGGTGCCTTTTGGGCCTATTTTCGACGTGCGGTGTGATATACCCCTGCGGGCTTCACCGGAAGGGATGCAATCAGGCGAGCACTGCGTTTGCCCGGCTCAAGCGCCGGTGAAAGAAAGTTAGAGCTTCTGCTTGCCGACGGTCTTCAGGCGCGACAGGAGCAACAAGTCGGCCGCTTCCTCAGCCTCTTTGAACAGCGTCTTGCGCGGCGTTCCTAACAGCGCACGCATGGTCAGCCCACGCGCTAAATCCGTGACCTGGATTGCGCGCACGGCCACAGGAAAGTCAGATGGGATTTCTCCGGCAGTGATTCCGTCTCGGAAACGACCCTCCACCAGAGCAGCGCCACCGGCGACCGCGTTTTGCAGGAACTGCCGGACCTCAGCGTCGTCCACAAGTGGCGCAACGCAAATCATAAGGCAGCCGCGGGCAGAGCCTTTCTCCGTCGCACTTTCAACGGCGTACCTTAGAAAGCTGGTGATCGAATCCCGAAGGCTTTGTGGTGTTAGAAGTGCTTTCTTCGCCTGGGCGCCTTTCCGCTCTGCGTAAATCTTCAGGGCGCGCAGGAAAATCGCCCGCTTGTCTCCAAAAATGGCATACAGGCTTGGCCGTCCTACGCCCATTCCGGCGACAAGATCGTCGATGGTCACTCCATCGTAGCCTTTCGACCAAAATACCTGGGTCGCCTTTTCCAGCGCCGCCGTCTCATCGAAATTGCGCGGTCGTCCGCGCGGTTTATCTGTATTTTGAATCATTTAGTTCAAAACCCCTTGACTCTGTTCCATGACTTAATTTATAACTAAATAGTTCGAAATTAGCAAGCCGGTTTCCGCCCCGCTGAAACTTGACCTTAACCCTTCACCACGGAGAAACCTATGAAACAGTCGATAGCACTCATCACCGGCACCACCTCCGGCCTCGGCAATGCAGCAGCCGCCTTGCTCGCCTCCAAGGGTTACAGCGAGGTCATTGTCACCGGGCGCGCCTTGGCTGGAGCCAAAGAAGCCGCCGCCCAACTCGCGGCTGAAAATAACAATGTGACCTACACGCCGCTGGAACTTGATCTCGACAAGCCATCCAGCGTTCAAGCTGCCCTGGCCCAACTGGTCAAGCAGCGTAAGCCGATCGATTTCCTGCTGCTCAATGCAGGCATGGTTCCGGGTAAAAATCGCGTAATCACTGCGGCGGGCGTTGAAGCCTCTCAAGCGCCGCTCATAGGACATCATCAACTTACTGTCGGGTTGCTCAGCGCGAACCTGTTAAGCCCCGAAGCCCGGATCGTTATCACCGGGGCAGAGCCCGCACGGGGTGGTGTACCGATGTTCAAGTACACCGACCTGCCAGCCTTCGCCGCCCAACACCATCAGGGTGACCGAACCGCCGCTGTGGAAGATCTGATTCGTAGCGCACCAAACGCGAAGTACACGCCCAACAACGCCTATGCCGACGCAAAGCTCATTGTCGTTTGGTGGGCGGGGGCGCTGTCGCAAAGGTTACCCTCCGGCATGGCCGTGTACGCTGTCTCGCCCGGTGCGTCGAACGCCACCAAGGTAGCACGAAACGCCGGCCCGGCGTTGAAGTATCTGATGATCCCCATCGTGAATCTCATTCCCGGTATGAACCAGACGCCGGAGGTGGCAGCCAGTCGCTACATCCAGGCATCGGAGCTGGGAACAGAAGATTCAGGGAAATTCTTCGCTTCTGCTAAAGGGAAGTTCTCAGGCCCAATGGTAGTGCAGCCCCAGCCACACCTCTACGATCGCGCCAACCAGGAAGCGGCGTGGCAAGCCGTAGTCAAGGTTTCCGGTGTCGATTTGCCTGACCAATCACCGGCTGATTCTAATCGCCCCGACGATTTCGCAGCGAATGTTGGGCAACGTGGTCGCCAGCAACGGCCTAGTATTGCGAAATAATTATTTCAAGTGACCTTAATCTCAATTTCTTTGCCCTATTATTAAACCAAATAGTTCATAATTAACAAGCAACCCTCACCTCACAAGGAGAATACACATGGAACGGTACAAAGATAAAAAAGTGGTGATCATCGGCGGCACCAGCGGCATGGGGCTCGCAACCGCGAAAATGCTCCTCGATGGCGGCGCGCGCGTTCTGGTGACAGGTCACTCGAAGACCGGACTGGATTCGGCGCAGAATGAACTTGGAAAGGACGCCCTCGTGGTTTCGAGCGACGCGCGGTCATTGACGGAAATCGACGCGCTGGCCACTCGGGTGAAGGCCGAGTTCGGCACTTTCGACCTGCTCTTCGTCAACGCTGGGTTCAGCATCCGAGCGCCTCTTGAGAGCATGACCGAGGCTGTCTACGACGAAATGTTCAACCTGAACGCCAAGGGGCCGCTTTTCGTGATGCAAAAGCTCACCCCGCTGATCAACCGGGGAGGCTCCATCGTCCTCACGACCTCGATTGCCAACGTCAAGGGAATGCCCGGCAATGCCACATACGGAGCGGCCAAGGCTGCGCTGCGATCATTCGCTCGGACGCTGGCTGCCGAGTTGATTCCTCGCGAGATTCGCGTCAACGCGGTGACGCCCGGCCCCATCGACACGCCGATCCTTGGCAAAGCGTTTCCCGATAAAGACGTGGCCGCCCAGATCAGGGAGAAGATGATCGGCATGGTTCCGATGAAGCGCTGGGGAATGTCGGAGGAAATCGCCAAGGCCGTCCTCTTCCTCGCCTTCGACGCGACCTTTACGACAGGTGCCGAACTGCCGGTCGATGGGGGGTGGTCGCAACTCTGAAGGCGGCGGGCAGACACTTGACTCGCGGAGTTTCACGACGAACCGACTGCCGGGCAAATTCGAGGTGATCACGGGCGGGAGCCGCCACAGGCCGTTCAACGCAAGGTCGGCGCCGTGAGCACGATCACTTGAACGCTAAAGTCGGAGTTTCGTAACACCTTGATCCAACAAAAGCGGCCTTGGCGCAATCGCCAAGACCGTTTGGATAGCGGGGGCCCGTTACGTTACCCGTCGCATGACTCGGTATGCATTTTGGGCTTGCTTCCGGGCAGCATGAACGGTTCAAATCCAATCGCCGCGGGGCGACAGGACGCCAATAAAACTTTTTGTAAGGGGATTAGAAGCCAGCTACGCTTCTTCATTATTTGAGTTCAATCTTGGTCGAGGCGGTGGTGAGGCCTTCGGATTTGGCGGTGAGGGTGATGGTGCCGGATTGGCCGCGTTTGGCTTTGACGATCGCCAGCGCCAAACCGTTGAAGGCTTTGCGCTCGGGGAGGGAGAAGATGTTCATGTCGTTGGGGTCGCCGTTGTCGGTGGCGACGATTTCGCCGGGGCCGGAGATTTCGAAGGTGATGTCGTTGTGGGTGCGGGGGACCATGAGGCCGTCTTTGTCGGCGACCGTGAGGGTGATGAAGGAGAGGTCGTGGCCGTCACCGGCGATGGCGCTTCGGTCGGGTTTGAGCAGGAGCTGGGTTGCCTCACCTGTGGTCTTGACGGTGTCTGTGGCCCATTCCTTGCCGTTTTTGTATGCGACGACTTTGAGCTCGCCGGGTTCGTATTTCACATCATCCCAGCGAATGCGGTAGGCGGGCTGGCCGTTGACGGTGATGCCGTTGACGACGCGGGGCTGGCCGTCGTTGCCGATGGCGCCTTCGAAGATTTTCTTTTTGCGGCCAAGAGATTTGCCGTTGAGGAAGAGTTCGGCTTCATCGCCGGAGGTGTAGACGAACACGGGGGTGACTTGTCCGCCCCCCCCAGCGCGTTCGGGCCAGTTCCAATGGGGAAGGATGTGGGCCATGGGGAAGTCCGGCCGCCAGTGGGCCTGGTAAAGGTAGTAGCGGTCCTTGGGGAAGCCGGCGAGGTCGATGATGCCGAAGTAGCTGCTGCGGGCGCCGTTCTGGGCGAAGGGGGTGGGCTCACCGATGTAGTCCCAGCCCGTCCAGACAAATTCACCCATGCAGGCGTCGCTGTGGTCCTGGCCGAAGAATTCGTGGTCGGGGTTGGAGGCCCAGCCAGGGGAGTAGAGGTCGTAGGAGCTCATCTGCCGGGTGGCATCGTCCTGACTGAGGAAGGCGCGGGCGGGGGCCGTGGCGGGTGCTGATGCGGGCGCTGAGGTGGTGGCGGGGGCGGGGGGGGGGCCGCCGCGGCTGCCCCGGCCGCCGCCGGGGGTGGTGGGGGGGGGGGGGGGGGGGGGGGGGCGGGGGGGGCGGGCGGGCGCGGCCGCCCCCCCGCCCCCCCCCCCCCCCCCCCCCGCCGCGTCTGCCGCGGCCGCCGCGGGGGTTGCTGGATTGGTTGACGACGCCGAAGGGATTGGCGGTGACGGGGAAGAAGTATTCGCCGCGGGAGGAGATGGTGGAGGAGGTTTCCGTGGCGAAGAAGGACTGGTTGGGGAAATCGCGGTGGAAGGGGATGTATGCATCGGGCTGGTAATTGAAGCCCATGGTATCGAGGAGGCCGCCGAAGCCGTTGCGGGCGGAGTTGCCGCCGTTGCAGGCGGCGGTGACGGGGCGGGTCATGTCTTCGGAATGGACAATGGCGGCGAGTTCCTTGGCGACGTTGGAGTCGCCGCCCTGCCTTTGTTCATCGATTTCGTTGCCGATGCTCCACATGATGATGGAGGGATGATTGCGGTCGCGGCGGACCAGGGCGCGGGCGTCCTGCTCGTGCCAGGCGTTGAAAAGCATGTCGCCGCCGTAGTCGTTGTTGTGGCCGGATTTGTGGCTTTGCCAGGTGTCGAAGGATTCATCGAGGATCATGAAGCCCATTTGATCGGCAAATTCGAGAAGTTCCGGTGCCGGCGGGTTGTGGCTCGTACGGATGGCATTGCATCCCATGTCGCGGAGCATTTGCAGTTGCCGCTGCAGGGCGCGGACGTTGACGGCGGTGCCCAGCGATCCGAGATCGTGATGATCGCAGACGCCATTGAGCTTGAAATGCTCGCCATTCACGAAGAGGCCGGCATTCGGATCAAATTTAAGCGTGCGGATGCCAAACTTGGTTTCATACGTGTCGACTTCCACCCCGTTTTTGCGGACCGAGGTGACCGCGACGTAGCGTGAGGGGGAGTTGGGGGACCAGAGCTTGGGGCTGAGGAGGGTCGTCTTGCTTTCAAGCGTGACGGATTTGCCGCCGGCTATCTGGGTTTCCGGCGATGAAATGACGGCCAGGGGCATCCCGGTGGGAAGAATCTTGTTGCCGTCCGCATCCAGCGCGAACACGGCAGTGGAAAGCGAGACCGTCGCGTCTTCCTTGGCGTCGTTGTCGAGGGCGACCTTCAGATTAATGATGGCGGATTCCTTGGAGACTTCCGGGGTGGTGATGAAGGTGCCCCACTGGCCGACGTGGACGGGCGACGTTTTGGTGAGCCAGACGTGGCGGTAGATGCCGCCGCCGGGATACCAGCGCGAGGAGTTGTTGGGGTTATCGAGGCGGATAGCAAGCGTGTTGGCAGCGCCGGGTTTGAGGAAGGAGGTCAGGTCCAGGCGGTAGGAGGAATAACCATAGGGCCAGCCGCCAACGATTTGGCCGTTGCACCAGACGGTGGAGTAGGACATGGCACCGTCGATGTCGAGAAAAATCTGCTTGCCCGCATCGCCAGCCGGGAGGTCGAGGTGTTTGCGATACCAGACGGCGCCATAGAAGGGGAGCTTGCCCATGTCGCCGTTGCCATTGGGGATGAAAGGTCCCTCGATGCCGAAATCGTGCGGGAGGTCGAGCTTGCGCCAGGCGGAATCGTCAAAGTCGCGACTGACGTAAGGAATGGCGGCACCGTAATTTCCCTCAGGTCTGGCAAAGCGTTTCTCAGGATTGGAGATGAAGGCATTGCCCGTAGGCAGGATAAATGCCGCAATGCCCGTGGCGGCGACGCCGGGATAGGGCCCGATGTCGGCACTCTGCCGCCGGCCGTTGGTGGCAGGGGAATGGGGGTAGGTGAGGTCTTCGGTGATGCCGGCAGGGTCGTCTTTGATGAAGCGCCAATCGTCATCGATGGAGACGCGATCGCGCCCATCGGCAGCCATGGCCGCGCCGGTTTGCAAAACAACGGCGGCCACGCTGGCAGCCAGTATCGCCGAGGTGCGGATCAGATTTGCCGAAAGAAAACGCTTCATAAGAAGACTCCGCCATGCAAATGGCCATTTACGCAAGACCTCCGGCTACGCCGCAGGGATCGACTCGATAATCCTCTCGATATATCCAAGGCTGTCAATCGTGCCGAAGGTGTGCGATCACGCGCGGCAGATCGTGCTTTGCATCGGAGGCCCTCGGTGCAGCCCCGTCCAGTCGTTATAAGGGCGGGCGTCCTGAGCACGAAGCCGCGAAGAACCCGAAGGATGGCATTCCCCCCGACCGCTCCCGCGCCCCGCCACCGTCCCGTCGTTGCACTCGCGGGCGTGGCTCAAGATAATCCGAAGGCATGAAGCCGTTCCCCCTCAATTATTCGCGGTTCATGAGAAGGATGTTTTTTAGTTTGTGGAAGGCTATTGAGGGGATGTCGCCTTGATTCCCCCGGTAACAAACCGCTTTCTTCTCACGTTTCACCCGACGGAATTCCCGCCGGTCTAAATAAAAGGATGATCCATGCGAAGTATCCCCACTCTCCTCATCGGCGCCGTCCTCGCAATGGCTGCCGCCAGCACCTTCACCTGGGCCCAGGCCGCCCCCGCGGTCGATAGCGCTCCTGCCGCAGCCGCCCCTGGTGCCGCCGCCCCCGGCGGACGCGCCGGTGGCTTTGGTCGGGCCGGTGGTCGCGGTGGCGCTGCGCTGGGCGAAGTGGCGCCCATTCCGCCCGAAGTCAAGCAAACCAACCCGCCGCGTACCCCCAATCCGCTCACCACGTACACGCCCTCCGGGGTTCGCAGCGCCGCCCCGACCAACGCCCACGCCAAGTTCGTTGACATTGCCAAGCAAGGCGACCCCGTCGACATCCTCTTTGACGGCGACTCTATCACCGACTGGTGGCAGGCGCCCCCACCGGCTCCCGCCTCCGCGCCGGCGAGCGCCCCCGCCACGGCTCCCGCGGCAGCTGCTTCTGGCGCAGCGGGCCCCGGCGGTCGTCGCGGCGGTGGTGGCGGTGGTTTCGGTCAGGGTGCAGGTCGGCAAGGCGGCGGTGCCGCGGCTCTCAAAAAGCACTTTGGCGACCTCAAGATCGTCAACTTCGCCATCGCAGGCGATACCACCCAGGGCGTCCTCTGGGGGCTCAAAAACGGCGAAGGCCGTAACGCCGAAGGCGAGCCCGTCAAAATGCAGCCCAAAGCCATCATGCTCATGATCGGCACCAACAACGCCGGCGGTAACACGACCGGTGCGGAAATCGCCGAAGGCATCGGCGCGGATGTCGCCGAGCTCCGGCGCGATTTCCCCAACGCCAAAATTCTCCTCCTGGCCATCTTCCCGCGCGGCACCGGCCCCACTGACGGCGCCCGCATCAAGAACGAAGAAGCCAACAAAATCATCGCCAGGCTCGATGACAAACAGCACGTGTTCTTCCTGAACATCAACGACAAGTTCCTCACCCCCGAAGGCAAGCTCATCGGCTTCCGCACCACCGACAACCTCCACCCCACCCCCGAAGGCTACGAAATCTGGGCCAACGCGGTCGAAAGCACACTGCGGGGCTTGATCAAGTAATCTCTATCAAGTAATCGTTTCTCCCAAATTTGCCGGGCGGAGCACCAGCGGCTCCGCCCGGTTTCTTTCAGGGTCTCACATTCTTACCCTTCCGGGATCCGAACCGCTACGTTCCCAAAGGTGTGGTCACGCACTGGCCGGCGTTCATCAATGGCCATATGGACTCCATGATCGCGTGCGACTTCTTCACCAAGGCAATCGGGACCCCGAAGGTGTGCCGTCCAGGCTTAGCGGATTCATGTATTCCGAGATGATGGGGCTAAAGCCGATCCTGCCAGCATGGCCAACACTCTCTCCGGCGGGTACGAATCTTAGAAGAGAGCTTGTCCACATATCGTGTCTGCAAAACCGTGCAAGCTGTCTTCGTCCGATGTGGGCGTCTGGATTGGACAATAGATGCACACCGGGCAAATTGATTCAGGGGCGGGCTTTTTGACGACCATCTGCGGGGCGATTGGGGATCATTGCTGCGGGAAATCGCGGGCGTTCTGGGCGGCGTGGTTGTTGCCGTTGCCTTCGGTGCTTTGAGGTTGTCCGGGCGCGCCGGCGGAGGTGGTGCGCGGACGGATGCCGTAGCGGGTGCCCTCGACGGTGAGTTCGCCGGCGGAGGTGTCTGGAGAACCAGGGGTTCCGGGGCGCGGGCCGCGCCAGCATTGGCCGGCCTCGCAGGATTGCAGGTAATCGGCGGCTTCTTCAATGTTGTCGGTCATGCGGAAGAGGTTCAGGTCGGCCGGGTGGATGGTTTCAAAACGCTCCGCCATCGTTTCGCGAAGCCAATCGATGAGACCTGCCCAGAATTCCGAGCCGAAGAGAATCACGGGAAACGGGTCGATTTTTGTCGTCTGGATGAGCGTGAGCGACTCGAAGAGCTCGTCCATCGTGCCATATCCGCCGGGGAAGCAGATGAAGGCGTGGGAATATTTGATGAACATGACCTTGCGACAGAAAAAGTAATGGTGGTTGAGCGAGAGGGTCTGATAGGGATTTGATTTTTGTTCCATGGGAAGCGAGATGTTGAGCCCGACGGAAACGCCGCCGGCCTCGCGAGCGCCTTTATTGGCGGCTTCCATGATGCCCGGGCCGCCGCCGGTGATCACCGCAAAGCCGCGCTTGGCGAGCGCGCGGCCCATCTCCACGGCTTTTTCGTAATAGTGCTCGCCGGGCCTGGTCCGTGCGGAGCCGAAGACCGACACCGCCGCAGGCACGCGCGACATCATTTCGAAGCCTTCGACGAACTCCGCCATGATGCGGAAAATGCGCCAGCCATCCTGGCTCGTGGGTGCGCTGGCGGGGAGAGCCGATTTGTTGAGCATATCGTCGGGCATGAGGGCTCCCTGGGATGGAAAACGGAATTCATTGGCTTGACCGGTCAGGCACTGATCTTATCGACCAACGCCCGAAGCGACGAGAGGCTATGCAGCGCGAAAAACCATTCGCGCCAGAGGAGCACTTTGTTGTCATGGAGTGCTTTTTCGGAGGCGGCGAGCCGGCGGAGCAATTCCGTGAGCCTTTCCGGGACGATTTCGTGGAGTTGCCGATTCACGGCGTGGAGTTCGTCGAACCATTGGTGGCGCGCTTCGCGGCCGAGGCGGCGGTCAATTTCCAGCGAATCGGCGATGAGCTCGAGGAGTTCGCGCCGACGGGCGAGGGCCTGGGCGGCGGGGGGGTATTGCTGGTGGGTACTGCCCAGGGCGAGCTGCGGGTTGTGCGTGAGGTGGTGGAGTTGCCATTTGAGCCAGGGGGCGGAGGCGGGGTTTTCGGCATGGTCGGCGATCGGGAGCAGCCACGCCGCGGAAACGCAGCCGTAAGAAGCCGCGGCGGCCTCTCCAAAAAGCTCGCGCACCATGCCATCGGTGATCTGGTCGTAAAGCGCCCCGCCGATGCCATGGATGAAAACCTCCGCGAGAAATATCCGTACAAACATGGTGAGCGTGAGGGCCCGCGGACGGATCAGGAGCGATGACCCGGCGCTGAATATTTCCGGCGTGGCGGGAATCGTCTCGGTCGCAAACAGAATGACTGGAGTTTCTCCGGGGCGGACGACCAGCCGCGCGCGGGGTTCGCCGTTGCGGTAAATCCAGAAGGGCAGTTCGAAGGTTCCGAGGGCCGTGTTGCGGGAGAGGTCGGGCATGGGATGCTCGGGATTCTTGATTGCCTGGCGCGTGCGGTAATCGGCGAGGTGGCGGTTGTAAACGGCGGTCCATTCGGCGGCGTGGTGAATCCAGGCCTGCACGAAGGCCGCCCACGCGGGACCGGCGCAGGCCTGGGTCGTCGGGATGTGGGCGACCTGCAGTCCGAACGCGCTTTCAAAATGCCGCCGCGCCCGGGACATCCACAATGTGTACGGTTCGCCCGGCGAGGCGGGATTGAGCTCTTTGAGGAATTCTGTGAGTGCGTCGCTTTGGGCCCCGGGCTGCTCGCGGAGCTGTGATTTCCAGTGCTCCGCGGCTGCCGCGTCAGGCGCATGCAGCGATTCCACCGGCAGCGGCGAAGGCTTGTCAAAGAGGATCGGCTGCCGCTTCCATGTGCCCTCCGCGGATTTCACCGGGACATCAAATCCCATTTCTTCCACGAGGTCATGATCGACGAGGAGGTCGATCGCGATGCCGCCGGTTTTCCTGGCCAGCACATCCGCGGCGATCACCTTGGCCCAGACGCCGGCGTGGTAAAACTCCACCTGGTGCCCAGTAATGATCCACGGAGCACCGGCCTTGAATTCCGGCACGGTATCGCCGATCGCCCCCGCGTGGCGGCGGATCGCATCGGCAAAATGCTCCCGCTGGCTTTTTTGCAAGGCGGAGAAAGGCTTCCCAAAAGCTTCAGAGAGGCGGGGTTCGAGGGGCGAGAGATCGCGTGCGCCGGCGGCCGTGCTTAGCGCATCCAGCGGCGGCGTGATCAGGATTTCACCCTGACGGCGCGGTACGACGATTTTGGCTGGGTCCGGAACGATCATGCGGCCATCATTCCCTCGGGGCCGCATTATTCAAAGGCGCAGGCGCATTGCGGATCGAGGCGCCCCTGGCGCTCCACCACGACGCCGGCATCGCGCTGGCTCTGGATTTCGCGGATCATCACCTCCAGGTAATGCCGCAGCCGAACGACCGGGTCATCCAGCATGCCTCCGAAGTGCCGCGTTGCGTCCTTGTAAATCAGCTTCACCGGCATCTCGCGAATCCGGAGGCCCAGGGTATCGGCCTGCACCCAGAACTGCATCGGAAACGCGTAACCGGGAATGGTCAGGTTCATCCGCTGCATCGCCGAAACGCGATGCGCCTTGAAACCGCAGAAGGCGTCGGTGATGCAGCCGGCGGATTCAGCGTCCAGCACGTTCAGATGCAGCGTGGAGTTGAGCAGTTCGGTAATCAGGCGGTTGATGTTGCGGCGATCGACAGGCGGAACGCTTTGGCCATCCCCGGTGTTCCAGTCGGGACGCAGATAGCGTGAGCCGGAAATGATGTCGGCATCATTGCGGAGACATTCCCGTACGAACAGCGGAATGCGGCAGGGTTCATGCTGCTCATCGCAGTCCAGGGTAATCACCCAGTCATAATCGCGGGCGGCGGCGTAGGAAAATGCGTCGATGAGCGACTGGCCGTAACCGCGGTTTTCCGGGTGGGTCAGGAGGTCAATATGCCCGAGGCGGGCGAGGTCGGTAAGGATAGTGGGCGTCGAGTCGGTCGAGCCGTCGTCAATCACCAGGACGCGCATTTCCACGGCCGGGCTGTGGGAAATGGCGGCGGCGCGGGCGTACTTCCGGATTTCACGCAGGACCGGAGAAACGTATTTTTCTTCATTAAAAACAGGGACCGCCACGAGGATTTTCATTGCCGCACCACGCCAGCCGGGACAGGAAGAACAGAGTTCGGCCTCCGGTTCCCACGAACACAGAAGTCGCCGGGAAATGCTAGCCGCGCGCCGCGCGATGTCAAGGGAGTATTGATGGGTTTCTATGGGGTTCTGCGGGCGCGGCTCTCGCCGTATCGCGTTTTGGTCCGGTGTCGCCCGCTGTGCCGCCGCGGAGTTCCGCGTTAACATCGGGGGTAATGGAAAGGATCACGGATGATCGGCACGCAGGCCGCATCTTTTGGCAGGAAAAAATGGGTGATCGCCGCCGCCACCACCGGGGATGGGTGGACCGAGGTGGACGTCGAGCGGTTCGCCCATGAACTTCGCCTGCCCGCGCTCCTGGTGCGATTGCTGATGCAGCGGGGGATCCGGGATGCGGCCGCGGCGCAGGCGTTCCTCCATCCGCGCTTCCGTGATCTGCATCCGCCGGAACTGCTTCCCAACATGGGTCGGGCGTCGGAACGCATTGCGGCCGCCGTCCGCGCCGGCGACAAAATTACGCTCTACGGCGATTACGACGTCGATGGCATCACCGGCACCACGATGCTCTGGCACATGCTCAAGCTCGCCGGCGCCCATGTGGAAACCTACATTCCGCACCGCGTGGAAGAAGGCTATGGCCTGAACACCCAGGCGATCGATGCGCTCATCGACGGCGGAACGCGGCTGCTGGTCACCGTCGATTGCGGCTGTTCCGCCGTGGATCCGATCGCCCGGGCCAGGGAGCGCGGCGTGGATGTCGTGGTGTCGGATCACCATGAATTCGGCGCCCGGCTTCCGGAAGCGTACGCGATTGTCCACCCGCGCCTGCATGCGTTCTCGGATGCGAGCGACGATCCGCGCCTCGAAAACCTGCCGGTGTATCCGAATCCCGATCTTTGCGGGGCGGGCGTGGCGTTCAAACTTGCCTGGGGTGTCGCGCAGAAAATCTGCGGCGCGACACAGGTCTCGGCGGCCTATCGGGATTTGCTGGTGGAGTTTTCGGCGCTCGTGGCCCTCGGGACCATCGCCGACGTGGTGCCGCTCGCGGGAGAGAACCGCATCCTGGTGAAGTATGGACTCTCGCAGCTCGGCCGCACGCGGTTTGAGGGGCTGCGGGCACTGATCGAGGCGGCGGGGTATGGCGAGGGGGAAGATCAGAAGAAGATCGACTGCACGGCCGTGGGATTCACGCTGGCGCCGCGCCTGAATGCCGCCGGCCGCATGGGCCATGCGCGCGAGGCGGCAGAACTGCTCACAACCGCCACCGGCGCGCGGGCGGGCGAAATCGCGCAGTGGCTCGAAAAGCAGAACCGCGACCGCCAGGCCATGGAACGCAAAATGCTCGACATCGCCCGCAAGCAGCTTGAAGAACGCACCGGCGGAGTCAATGCCGGCGGCGAACTCGATACCGTGCTCGTGGTGGCTCACGAATCATTTCACGCGGGGGTCGTCGGCATCGTCGCCTCGCGACTGGTCGACCTGTTTCACCGCCCGGCGTTTGTCCTGGCGATGAACGCGGACGAATGCCATGGCTCGGCGCGCTCCATCGCGGGCTTTGAATTGCATTTGGCGATAGAACACGCGCGCGATCTGCTCATCAGCGGCGGCGGGCATGCAATGGCCGGCGGCGTGCGTTTGACGCGCGGCAACTTGCCGGCGTTCCTGACCCGCGTCAACGAGTTTGCCCGCGCGATCCTTTCGCCGGACCAGCTGGTGCCTACGCTGCGTGTCGACGGCGTTCTGAAGCTTTCCGATTGCCACGAACATTTCGCCATGATGATCGAGCAGCTCGGCCCCTTCGGCCGGGGCAACCCGCGCCCGCGTTTCATCCTGGAACAGGTCCGCATTGCCGCCCCGCCGAAGCGCGTCGGCGCCACCGGCTCTCACTTGCAGCTGACGATCAGGCATCCCGGCGGCGGCTCTTCGCGCTGCATCGCCTTCAAGATGGGCGACCTCGAGCCGGAGCTGCCGGTCGGCGCGGTCGTCGACCTGGTGGTGGAAGTGCGCCTGGGAACCTGGCAGGGAAGGAAGCAGACGGAGGTGCATGTGATCGACATCTCTCGTTCGGAATGGCGCCTCGACGCTTCTCCCGCGCCCGCGGCTCGGCAGGAATAAGAGGCAGCCTCGGGCCAAGCAAAGATGAATCAAATCCATCGATTGGGCATCGGGTTTGCCGCAACGTGCATGCGTTGAATTCCAGGTACATTTTTGTCCCCCTGGCGGTCGTTCTCGCATCAAATAGGGGTCATGCTCCCCCAGGAGGATTGGGATGCCCGAGGCCAGACGCAAAACGATGATCGTGACCGGCGCATCGCAGGGAATTGGCGCGGGGGTGGCAAGGGCGTTTTTGCGACTCGGGTATGCGGTGGTCGCCAATTCTCGCAAAGTCACGGAATCGGCGACGTTCGCGTCGGACCCTCAACTGGCTCTGGTGGACGGCAATATCGG
>Ga0265314_10000784_pt1 | contig 37699 bp, 35 predicted proteins | sample 4126metaG_FD_203106 | JGI IMG/M metagenome (GOLD analysis project Ga0265314, IMG submission 203106) | Rhizosphere microbial communities from Carex aquatilis grown in University of Washington, Seatle, WA, United States - 4-1-26 metaG | ecosystem: Host-associated > Plants > Roots > Rhizosphere >...
AGATCTTATCCGCCGTCTTGGCTTTGAGCGCGGCCGCGTTCGGCACGCCTGACATAAATTGCTCGCCGGTCATTTGTTCGATGTCGGCCACCGACTTAAGCCAAATTTCCGGATCGAACGGCGCCTTGGCGTAGGTCTTGTGGTTCTGCGGATAGACGAATGCAAGCGCGTCCCACTGGCCGCCGTCTTTGCGCAGAACGATCTTGAACTCCTGGGGCGGAATGGCGACCGGCAGCGCCGCCTTGTTGTTGTCGGAACGCATCCAGGTCATCTTTTTTGTGAACACCGGGCCGGCGACGACCCAGACCTCGCCATATTTGTTGGCCCAGGCTCCCGTCATGCATTCGAGCGTGAGCCATGGCCCCGCGTTGAACACGTGCAACTGCGGCACGGCATTGGCGACGTTGTGGGTAAACCAGGCCGCGTCATGGCCGAGACGTTCGGCAAGGTATTTCTGCGCGAGATGGCCGCGGTCGTACCAGTTCTTGTGCTTTTTGCGGAAAGCGGAGGAGAAAGCATAGCTGTCGCTGGTCGGCGCTATTTTTTGCTTGGCGAGATCGGGAACGGTGAACCACGTGGCGGGCCGCTCGCCGCTTTCCGGCGAATCCGCGGCGCGCTTGACGTGATGCGCCACCCAATGCGGTACGCCGAGGAATTTTGGATTGCCGGCACGCGGTTGGGTGTTGAAATTGCTGACATAGGCTTGGAAGCAAATCACTTTGTCCGGCTTGTCGGCCAAGCCCGGATTGTGATCGTTGACGAGCGCCGGGGTGCACTCGACGATGCCGTTCTTGGCGTCGGCATCGCTGACCGCGGCTTGTGCGGCGGGCGTGGTCGCGGCGGCAAAGCAGGCGAGCGACATAGCGAAGGTGTGATGGCGCAGCTTCATGACGCGTCTCCCCCGAAACACGAATAAGTTGTATAATAATTATATATTACAATAGCGGGAAATGACGCCTGGGGCTAGGGGCGCCTCGCAGGATCAGCGTTTGCGGGTTTTTTTGCAGAACACGTCGTAGATGGCGCCGATCACGACCCGGGCCTCGGCGCTGGCCAGCTTGTAATAGATCGTCTTGCCGTCGCGCCGCGTCGACACCAGGCCGTCGGCGCGCAACCGCGCCAATTGCTGCGACACCGTCGGCTGCCGCAGGTTTAGAATGTCCTCGAGTTCGCTGACCGATTTTTCCTCCTCGGCAAGAATGCAGAGGATCATGAGCCGGCTTTCATGCGCCAAGGCTTTGAGAAAATTGGCGGCACGTGTCGCATTGCCGACCATGCGGTCGAGTTCTTGCGAGCGCTCGCGGCTGTCGAGAGTTTGCAAATCCATTTGTACACCAACAGTCGCGTGGCAACGTGGCGAGAATACAGACGATCGATCAGTTGCGTGCAATGTTTTTGTTGATGGGCGCCAACGGGAGCCGATCGGGCTCCAGTTGCGTGAGATTCGGGGCGTCCAGTTTCTTGATCAGCGCGCCGAGCAGGCCCCAGAAATTGTCTTCCCCGGGATAGCCGCGGATACGGCCGATTTCCCGGCCACGGTCGACCAGCACGAACAGCGGCGTCAGCCTTTCGGGCTCGATAAAAGCCAGTTCGCTTGGCACCGGCCCGTCGATATCGACGCGGCGCAATGGCGCGCGGCGGCCTTCGTCGGTCTTGTCATAGACCGGCGCGATCTCCCGATTGAAGGATTCGCACCAGACGCAACCGGCCTGCTCGAACATCACCAGTTCGGCGGCGCGGGCTTCCGCCAGGCTTAGCGAAATAAACAATGCGCCGATCAAGCCAAGCCGAGAAAAAAGCAACTCAAGAAAAGGTCTGGACGCTAACATTATTCTCTTTCGTCCCGGCGGCGGCACGGCGATGGTGTTGTGCTGGCGAATATATCAGTAAGACTGAATATGTCGACGGACCGCATTTTACCAGGACGGCAGGGCGCTAAATGAGTCTCGATGTCACCGCCGGTGGGGCTTTCGTCGCCGGCTTGCTGTCCTTTGCGTCGCCCTGTGTGCTGCCGCTGGTGCCGCCGTACTTGGCCTATATGGGCGGGGTTTCGGTTGAGCAACTGCGCGCCCAAGGCGGCGCCACAGGAAGCACTAAGGCGCGGGGCCGCATTCTGCTGGTGGCGCTGTGCTTTGTGGCCGGGTTTAGCACCGTCTTCGTCGCCTTAGGCGCCACGGCGTCCTGGATCGGGCAGGCGGTCGGCGCCCATCTCGGCATCCTGGCGACCATCGCCGGCGTGCTGCTGGTGCTGATGGGATTGCACTTTGTGCATTTGATCCGGATACCGCTCCTCGACCGCACGGCGCGGCCGGGCCTTGCCCATAAGCCCGCGGGCCTGGCCGGCGCTTACGCGGTGGGCCTGGCTTTCGGCTTTGGCTGGAGCCCTTGTGTCGGCCCCGTCCTGACCGCGATCCTGCTGATGGCCGGCGCCGCCGACAGCGCCGGCGAGGGCGCGTGGCTGCTCCTCGTCTATTCGCTCGGTATCGGGCTGCCGTTCCTGGCCGCGGCGTTTTTCGCCGAAGGCTTCATGACCTGGAGTGCGCGAGTCCGTGGCCGGCTCGACCTGATCGAGAAGGCGATGGGCCTTTTCCTGATCGCCGCCGGCATTTTGATCCTGACCGGCGGCATGCCGGCCATCGCCTTTTGGCTGATCGAGACGTTTCCGGCGCTTGGCCGCATCGGCTAACCCGGCGGTCTGGACGACTCAGAGGGCATTTCCTACCAGACGATGGGGACCAGACATGCCGCCATCGCTGCTGCCGACCGCCAAACCGCTCAACATTCCGCAGACTTGCGCCCAAGCGCTGGCGTTGCACAAAGCCGGACGGTTCGCCGAGGCGGATAGGCTTTATGCCGCGATCCTGGCGGTGCGGCCGGATCATTTCGACGCCTTGCACCTGTCGGGCCTCATCAAACTGGCGCAGGGCCAATTGCCCGACGCGCTGCGCCTGATCAGCGCCGCGATGCGGGCCAAAGCTACGCCTCAGGTCTGGCTCAACCACGGCATCGTGCTCAACGCGATGCAGCGCCATCAGGAAGCCATCGACAGCTTCGACCAGGCCATCAAGCTCAAATCGAAATTCGCCGAGGCGCATAACAACCGCGGCGTCGTCTTGTCCACGCTCGGCCGCGAAGACGAGGCGCTCGACAGCTACAAAAAGGCGCTGGCGATCACGCCGAATTATGCCGAGGCCTGGTCCAACCGCGGCAATGCCCTGCTCAAGCTCAAGCGCTACGAAGAGGCGCTGAAGGCTTATGACCGCGCCATAGCGGCGCGGCCGGATTACGCCGAGGCGCTCTATAATCGCGGCAATGTGTTCAAGGAGTTGGGCCGGCGCGACGAGGCGCTCATCTGTTACGATCGCGCGATCGCCGCGCAACCGGGGCTGACGCCTTGCTACGTCAATCGCGGCGTCCTGCTCGGCGATCTCGGCCGCAACGAGGAGGCGCTGGCGGATTACGACAAGGTCCTGGCGCTGGCCCCCGGCAATGTCGAGGCCACCTATAACCGCGGCCATGTCCTTGAAAGGCTCAAGCGCTATGACGACGCGCTGAAGGCCTACGACCAGGCGGTCGCGCTCAAGCCGGATCTGGCCGAAGCCTACGCCAATCGCGGTAATGCGCTGCGCGAGTTGAAGCGCTTCACCGAGGCTTTGGCGAGCTATGACCGGGCGCTGGAATTGCGCCCCGATATGGTCGAAGCTTTGTCGAACCGCGGCATGATCCTGCATGAGTTGAAGCGTCCCGAAGAGGCGTTGCCCTGCTACGACCGCGCGCTGGCGATCCGCCCGGATTACATCGACGCGCTCAACAATCGCGGCCAGACGCTGCAAGAGCTCAAGCGCTTTGCGGAAGCGCAGGCCGATTTCGACCGCGTGCTGGCGCTCGATCCCGGCCACGATCACGCCTTCAGCGGCGCCGCCTCGTGCGCCATCAACTTGTGCGACTGGGAGCGGCGCGAGCGCCTAGCGCCCGACATCGCGGCCCATGTCGCCAGCGGCCAGTCGGCGTTCTCGTCTTTTGTGCTGTTCGGCTACAGCGACGATCCGGCGCTGCAAATGCAATGCGCCCGGAATTACATCACCAACCGCATCCCGAAACCGCTGCCGGCGCTGTGGACCGGACAGACCTGGCGCAATGACAAGATCCGCGTCGCCTATCTATCGTCCGACTTCCGCAGCCACGCCACCGCCTTCCTGATGGCGGAACTGTTCGAACGACACGACAGATCGCGCTTCGAGACCCACGCCATTTCGTTCAGCACCGACGACAACACGCCGATGCGCCATCGCCTGGTCAAGGCCTTTGACTATTTTCATGACGTGCGCACCAGCAGCGACCCGCTCGTCGCCCAGGTCATGCATGACCTCAAGATCGACATCGCCGTCGATCTGAAAGGCTATACCCAGGACGCGCGCACCGAAATTCTCGAATATCGGCCGTGCCCGATCCAGGTGAACTATCTCGGCTATCCAGGCTCCATGGGCAGCCGGGTGATGGATTACATCATCGGCGACAAGACGGTGACGCCGCTCAGCGATGCGGCGTTCTTTTCTGAAAAAATCGTGCAGCTGCCCGACAGCTATCAGGTCAACGACACGCACCGCACAGCATCGCCGCAGGTGCCGACCCGCGCGCAAGCCGGGCTGCCGGAGCAGGGCGTGGTGTTCTGCAGCTTCAACAACAACTGGAAGATCACGCCGGCGATGTTCGACGTCTGGATGCGGCTGTTGCGCGCGATCGAGGGCAGCGTGCTGTGGCTGCTCGGCGACAATGACGGCTCGATGCGCAACTTACGCCTGGAAGCGCAAAAGCGCGGCGTCGACCCGTCGCGGCTGGTCTTTGCCGAGCGGATGGTGCCGGACGAGCACTTGGCGCGTCATGCGCTGGCCGATCTGTTCCTCGACACGCTGCCGTGCAACGCCCACACCACGGCGAGCGACGCGCTCTGGGTCGGCTTGCCGCTGCTGACCTCCGAGGGGCACACCTTCGCCGGCCGCGTCGCGGCAAGCCTGTTGCGCGCGGTGAACATGCCGGAACTGGTGACAACGAGCCTCGCCGATTACGAGGTGCTGGCGCTGAAGCTGGCGCGAGACCCAGCCAAGCTCGGCGAACTTCGCCAGCGCTTGCTGCAAAACCGGCTGACCGTGCCGCTGTTCAATCCGGCGCGCTTCGCTCGCCATATCGAGGCGGCCTACACGACAATGTGGGAAACCTGGCAGCGCGGCGAGGCACCGCATACATTCGCGGTGCCGCCGGTCGATTAGCGCAGGGTCTTCCAGGGATCCTGCTTGGCCGGCGCGTCGGGAACGCTGCTCAGAGCCCGATTGTAATCGGCGTCGAGCTGCTTCTTCTTGGCGGCATCTTCGCTGCTGGTCGCGGACGGCTGCTGTTGTCGCTTGCCTTTGGCCTGGGCCAAAGGCGTGCTGGCGATGAGGACGAGCGCGACGACTGTTCCCAAGCTCAGGGATGTTCGCATCTGAAATCTCCGGCGCGGGTCAGCAGGCGCTATGGCACCACCGCTTCGCGGCGAAATCGCGGCGAATCTTAATCGTTGCGCCGAATTAATGCGACGGTTATTCGGCGGCGCCACGCCGGATGGTGCGTTTCGGTGTGAACGGTCATTTCAAGGTCAGCCGAAGCGGAAGGCGAGCAGGTTATCGAACGAGCGCAGTTCGATCAGCACGCGATGCAGCAGGTCGGCATCCCGGGTGGCGATGGCTTTGGGGATCAGCGACAGGCTTAGCTGCGCGCCGTCGATCAGGCGGCGAAATTCGCCTTCGCTGCGCACCGGCTCGGCGGCGATGTCGTCGCAACGTTTGAGCTCGTGGCCGTAAATCGCCGCCTTGCCAGCGATATCGGTCGCTATATCCGTTTTCGATAAATCGAGCGTGCGGTCGTTGTAGGCCATCAGCGCGTCCATCGCCGTGTTGGCGTCGCGAACGCAATCCGCTAGCACCACGATGCCGCTTTCCTTGCGCAAGTTGGAGATGTCCTCGCGCAGCTTGTTGAGCGACTCCATTGCGGCGTCAGATCGCCCGGCATTGAGCAGTAACTCGGCGCCGACCAGACGCGCGCTGACCCCCGTCATGAAGTTGCGGTACAGCCGGTTGGTTTCGAACATGTCCGGACGACGGCCGCCGAAGCGTTGCTGCAATTTGCCCCAGGCCTCGCGGGTGCGGTCGATCTCCAGGGCCGCGAGGTCGGAGTTCTCGGTGCGCAGATAGCCGATCGCGACCCGGTTATGGCTGGCGACTGATTCCATCAGGCTGTTGAAGTCGGCGAGGTCGCCGGCCATGGCCGGGCAGGCGGTCCACAAAGTGAGGCCGAGGATTGCGCCGAGCACCGTATATCGCCACATGGAGTGTTACCTTATTCCGGCCGACGATATAGACCTCGGCCCCGAGCATGGATACTTCTATGAGCATGAAACTCACCCGGCGATTCCTGTTGGCAGGGGTGGCTGCGGTCGCGGCCACCGGCGCGCGCGCCGAGGCGCCGGTGCTGACCGACGACGGCCTCTACAAGCAGCCGTGGTTTCTGGAGAGTTTTCTGGACCTTAGCGACGATCTGGAAGGCGCCGCCAAGGCAGGCAAGCGCTTCGCTATTATGTGGGAGCTCAAAGGCTGCCCCTATTGCAAGGAAACGCACTTCGTCAATTTCGCCCAGCCCCGCATTACCGACTACATCAAGGCGAATTTCGAGGTCTTGCAACTCAATATCATCGGTTCTCGCAAAGTGACCGATTTCGACGGTACCGAAATGTCGGAGAAAGAACTGGCGGCAAAATACGGCGTGCACTTCACGCCGACGTTCCAGTTTTTCGGAGAATCTCCGGCGTCACTCAGGACTCTACCGCCCGCCAAACGCGAAGTGGCGCGGGCGCCTGGCTACCTGCGGCCGGACGACTTCCTCGCCATGTTCCGCTTCGTGCGCGAAAAGGCCTACGAGACCAAAAGCTTCAGGGATTTCGTCAAAGCCTTGCCGAGCTGAAAATCATCTCCCGGAGCCGAGGCATGTGGAACGTATATTCTTTGTTTTGTATATGATTTGAACCGTGCGGCTGAGGCCGTTATGGTCAAGTCGGGCCGATTTGCCCCAATTGTTAGCCGGGAGGATATTCGATGCGACAGCTATCTCGTCGCGCAGCGCTCGCCGCGGGCGCCAGCGGCGTGGCCCTCACTGTGATGGGTTGGAGCGGTAAGGCGCGCGCCGGCGTCAAGGAAGCGGCCGACGAAGTCGCCAAGTTCACCGGCGGCAATACCGCCGCGCAAGGCAAGATCACCATCGAACTTCCCGAAATCGCGGAAAACGGCAATACAGTGCCGCTCACCGTGTCGGTCAATGCGCCGATGGACGCCGACAACTATGTCAGCGACGTCATGGTCGTGTCGGAGGGCAATCCGAACCCAGGCGTCATCACCTTCCACTTCACGCCGCTCTCCGGCAAGGCCGAAGCGCAGACGCGCATCCGGCTCGCCGCGACGCAGAACATCGTCGTCGTCGCCAAGACCAGCAAAGGCGAATTCTACACCGGCCAAAAGCAGGTCAAGGTCACCATCGGCGGCTGCGGCGGCTAGCGCAGCGAACGAACGACTCTCGCGCAGAAGAAAATTAATTCAGGTCGAGGATAACATCATGGCGGAAAAGCCGCGGCTCAAACTTCCCAAGGAAGCCAAGAAGGGCGACGTCATCGAGATCAAGACGCTGATCCCGCACGTCATGCTGACGGGGCTGACGAAGGACAAAGACGGCAAGACAATACCGCGCAAGATCATCAATAAGTTCGCCTGCGAGTTCAACGGCAAGCCAGTGTTCAGTGCGACGATCGAGCCGGCGGTCGCCGCCAATCCTTATCTACAATTCACAGCCAAGGTGGAAGAGAGCGGCACCTTCAAGTTCTCTTGGACCGACGACGATGGCACGGTAACGACTGCCGAAGAGCAAATCACCGTCACCTGAAACCGCCCGTGCCAGCCATGCGCGGGCTGGAAACAAGAAACTGAATTCGTGGAGGGGCCGATGTATCGTTCAGCGATTTTGCTCACCGGCGCAATCGTGGCCGCCGGCGGCGCCTTTGCGGCGTTCGACGGCTCCGCAGCTTACGCTCAGGCCTCGAAGGCGCCGCTCGAGTTGGGCGAGGACGCCGCGGCGCGGCCTTGGAAGCGCTACCAGGGCTGGCCGGTTCGCGACGAGAGCAAATTCAGCACACTGGCCAAAGTCGTGTCGCCGCCGCCGTCGAAGGAGCCGCGCAAGCTCAGCGCGCCGCTTGCCGGTAACGCCGACAACGGCGCCAGGCTGGTGGCCGACCGCAATCGCGGCGGTTCGTGTCTGGCCTGTCACGTCATGGGACCGGCCGGCGGCGCCGACCTGCCGGGCAATGTCGGCCCGAACCTGTCGGAGGAGGGCAATGCCGGGCGCGACGACGAATTCCTCTTCAATTACATCTTCGACGCCCGCGTCTACAATCCGGACACGGTGATGCCGCCCTGGGGCTCGCATGGCACGTTCAACGACCAGGAAATCGCCGACATGGTCGCGTTCCTGCAGACGCTGAAGGCGCCGGCTGTCTTCAAGACAGAGCTCGACGACCCGGACAAGCGTCCGGCGCCGGTCGAGAAGCGCGAGAACCTCGACCCCATCGAAAATCCCGGCATGTGGGCGGTCGACAAGGCGCAGGACCTGTTCAAGCAGAAGATGGCGTCGGGCGCGTCGTGCCAGACTTGTCATGCGAAGCCGGAAGAGCAGTTCAAGACCTGGGCAGCGGGCATGCCGAAATGGGAGCCGCGGCTCAACAAAGTGCTCGGCGTCGAGGAGTTCGTGACACGCCACGCCCGCACCACAACCGGCGTCGATTGGCCCATGGAAACCGACAACAACCGCGTCATGTCGGTTTATCTGCATTACCTCGCTAACGGCGCACCGGTTGCGATCGATACATCCTCGCCCGAGGCGAAGGCCGCCCTCGAGCGCGGCAAGGAACTGGCCGGCCGCAAAGTTGGCGAACTCAACTTCGCCTGCACCGATTGCCACGGCAAATCGGCCAATCACTGGATTCGCGGGCAGTGGCTCGGGCCGCCGAAAGGCCAATATGACCATTTCCCAACCTGGCGCACCAGCCTGCAGGCGATCTGGGATATCCGTCAGCGCTTCCAGTGGTGCCAGGTCAATATCCGTGCCGACGAGCTGCCGCCCGACGCCAAGGAATACGGCGACTTGGAGTTCTATCTGGCGTCGCAAAATGACGGGCAGAAGCTGAGCGTGCCTGGTATCCGGCACTAGCGTTTCTACGCGCAACAAAGGCGCACGCGATGATCACCCGCCGCGAATTGTTGCAGGTCGGCGCCGCCACCGCGGCGCTGACAGCCGGCGGCAGCCTGACGCGCGCCTTTGCCCAGCAGAAGCTGACGCAGGATGAACTCACGAAGTTCGACGCGCTCGGCAATGTGACACTGCTGCACGTCACCGACATCCACGGCCAGTTGATGCCGGTCTATTTCCGCGAACCGTCGATCAATCTCGGTGTCGGCGAGGCGAGGGGCCAGCCGCCGCATGTGACCGGCGGCGATTTCCTGACACGTTTCGGCATTCCGGCGAACTCCGCGGCGGCTTACGCCATGACATCCGAAGACTTTGCGGCGCTGGCGAAAAGCTACGGCAAGATCGGCGGCCTCGATCGCCTTGCGACGGTCGTCAAACAAGTGCGCGCCGAACGCGGCGACAAGGTCCTGCTGCTCGACGGCGGCGATACCTGGCAAGGCTCGCTCGGCGCCAATTCCAGCAAGGGCCAGGACATGGCCAACTGCATGGCGCTGCTCAAGCCCGACGCCATGACCGGCCACTGGGAATTCACCCTGGGCGAGGCGCGCGTCACCGAGCTGATCAAGAGCCTCGATTTCCCGTTTCTTGCCTTGAACATCCGCGACACCGAATGGAACGAGCCGGCTTTCGAGCCGATGAAGATGTTCGAGAAAAGCGGCGTCAAAATCGCCGTGCTGGGACAGGCCTTTCCCTATACGCCGGTCGCCAATCCGCGCTGGCTGATGCCGAAATGGTCGTTCGGCATCCGCGAGGAGGACGTGCGCACCCAGGTCGACAAAGCGCGCAAGGCCGGCGCGCAACTCGTCGTGCTGCTGTCGCATAACGGCTTCGACGTCGACCGCAAGCTGGCGTCACGCGTAGCCGGCATCGACGTCATTCTCACGGGCCACACCCACGACGCGCTGCCCGAGGCGATCAAGGTAGGCAACACGCTGCTGATCGCTTCCGGCAGTCACGGCAAATTCGTTTCGCGCCTCGATCTCGACGTGCAAAGCGGCATGGTAAAAGGATTCCGCTACAAGCTGATTCCGCTGTTCGCCGACGCTATCGCGCCGGATCCGGAAATGAGCGCTGCCATCGCCAAGGCGCGCGCGCCTTACGCCAAGGAACTGGCGCGCGTCGTCGGACACGCAGACTCGCTGCTGTACCGGCGCGGCAATTTCAACGGCACGTTCGACGACCTGATCTGCGCCGCGCTGCTCAAAGAGCGCGATGCCGAGATCGTGCTGTCGCCGGGCTTCCGATGGGGCACCAGCGTGCTGCCGGGCTCAGCTATCACCATGGAGGATATCCACAACGCCACGGCCATCACTTATCCGCAGGTCTACCGCCTGCCGATGACCGGCGCGCGGCTCAAAGACGTCCTTGAGGATGTTGCCGACAACCTGTTCAACCCCGATCCCTATTACCAGCAGGGCGGCGACATGGTGCGTTGTGGTGGGCTCGGCTATTCGATCGATGTCGGCAAACCGATGGGGCAGCGTATTTCCGGCATGACGCATCTCAAGGCCGGCCAGCCGATCGATCCGAACCGCGAATACACAGTGGCCGGCTGGGCCTCCGTCAACGAAGGCACCGAAGGCCCGCCCGTCTGGGACCTCGTCGAGCGCTACGTCGCCGCCGAGAAGACCGTGCGAATTGTGCCCAATAGCAGCGTGAAAATTTCCGGGGGTTAGGGGCGGCCGGCATTACATTCATAAAAAAGAATGTGATACTGCGCGGGGACAAGGCGATCCGCCGGGAGCAGCCGATGACTAGTTCTGCCGACGACACGAACGCCAGCCGCCGCCGCTTTTTGTCCGGCATAGCGGGCCTCGCCGCCGCCGGCGCAGCGGGCGCCGCGCGCGCCGATAACGCCAAGAACCTGCCGCCCAATGTGGCCGATTGGAGCAAATCGCTCGGCGAAGCGGTCGGCACCCGCGGCTACGGCGCGCCGTCAAAATACGAAAAAGAGACCGTGCGGCGCACGGTGCCCTGGCTGACGGCCACGCCGGAATCCTCTGTCAGTTTCACGCCGCTGCATCAACTCGACGGCATCATCACGCCGAACGGCCTTTGCTTCGAACGCCATCACGGCGGCATCGCCGAAATCGATCCGGCGGATTACCGGCTGATGATCCACGGCCTGGTGCAGAAGCCGCTGATCTTCACGCTGGAAGACTTGAAACGCCTGCCGCGCATCAACCGCATCTACTTCCTCGAATGCGCCGCCAATTCCGGCATGGAGTGGCGCGGCGCTCAGCTTAATGGCTGCCAGTACACCCACGGCATGATCCATTGCGTGCAATATACCGGTGTGCCGCTGAAGCTGTTGTTGGAGCAGTCCGGGCTCAAATCGAATGCCTCTTGGCTGATGGCCGAGGGTGGCGATGCCGCTGGGATGAACCGCTCGGTGCCGATGCGCAAAGCGCTCGACGACTGCTTGGTCGCCTATCGCATGAACGGGGAGATGTTGCGCCCCGAACAGGGTTATCCGGTGCGTCTGGTCGTGCCGGGCTGGCAAGGCAACATGTGGGTGAAGTGGCTGCGCCGTATCAAGGTCGGCGACCAGCCTTGGTACACGCGCGAAGAGACCTCGAAATACACGGACCTGATGGAGAACGGCAAGGCGCGCAAGTTCACCTATGAGATGGACGCCAAGTCGGTGATCACGCAGCCGTCGCCGCAGGCACCGCTCAAGCGCAAGGGCTTCACCGTCATCTCCGGGCTGGCCTGGTCGGGCCGCGGCAAAATCGGTCGCGTCGATGTCTCGCTCGACGGAGGCCGCAACTGGCGCGCGGCGCGTATCGACGGTCCAGTGTTCGACAAATGCTGCGTGCGTTTCTACGCCGAGATCGAGTGGAACGGCGAGGAACTGCTGTTGCAGTCTCGCGCCATGGACGACACCGGTTATGTGCAGCCGACCAAGGACGATTTGCGCAAAGTTCGCGGCGTCAACTCGGTCTACCACAACAACGGCATCCAGACATGGGCGCTCAAGGCCAGCGGGGAACTCGAGAATGTCGAGGTCGGTTAACGTCGCGCTCGCCGTCGCTCTCCTGGTGCAGCCCGCGTTCGCGCAAACCAAACAGCCGCTGCGCGCCTATGGGATCGGCACGGCCGCGACGCCGGCCCAGATCGCCGGTTGGGACATCGACGTGCGTCCCGACGGGGAGGGGGCGCCACCCGGCCAGGGCTCGGTGAAAGCTGGCGAAAAAATTTATCTGGAGAAATGCGCGGCCTGCCACGGCGAGTTCGGCGAAAGCGCCGGCCGCTGGCCGCAACTCGCACAGGGCAAGGGCACGCTGGCCTCGCACGATCCGGTCAAGACCGTCGGCTCTTATTTTCCCTATCTATCGAGCCTGTTCGACTACATCCGCCGCGCCATGCCGTTCGGCGATGCGCAGTCGCTATCGAATGACGAGCTCTATGCCGTTACCGCTTACGTGCTCAATCTCAACGACATCGTCGATGATAAATTCGTGCTGACCCGCGCCACCTGGAGCAAGGTCAAAATGCCGAACCAGGACGGCTTTTACAACGACGACCGCACCCGGGCCGAAAAAGCGTTCTGGAACGCTAAGCCCTGCATGACGGAGTGCCGGCCGCCGGCGAAAATCACCGGCCACGCCGGCGTCCTTGACGTGACGCCCAGCGAGAACCGCAAAGGCAGTGCGGAGTAGCGTTTGATAGTCGTTTCCCTTATGAAGTCTCAAACTCAAGTCCGGGAAACGCTATGACCAAACTCAATCTTTCCGTTGCCGTGGGCCCCTATGACCGCACCCGTGCGCTTGTCGACGGCGCCGTGCGCATCGACGGTGTCGACGCCGCCTGCATGACGCTGTCGCCGGAGGAGATATTCTTCCGCGCCTTTCGCCATGCCGAATTCGATATCTGCGAATTGTCGCTGTCGAGTTTCACGGTCAAGACCGCGCAAGGTGGGGGGCCGTATGTCGGCGTGCCGGCCTTCGTGTCGCGCGCCTTCCGCCACACCTCGATTTACGTGCGCACCGACCGCATCAAGAAGCCGGAGGATCTCAAGGGCAAGCGCGTCGGGGTGCCGGAATATCAATTGACGGCCAATGTCTGGGCGCGCGCGATCCTGGAGGATGATTACGGCGTCAAGCCGTCCGACATCCAGTGGGTGCGCGGCGGAATCGAGGACGCGGCGCGACCTGAGAAGATCACCATCAAGCTGCCGAGCGACGTCAAGCTCGAGAATGCGCCCGAGGGCAAGACGATTTCCGCGATGCTGGCCGAAGGCAGCATCGACGGCTTCATCGCGCCGCGGCCGCCATCATTGCCCGCCAACACGCCGAATGTCGGCTGGCTGTTTCCCGATCCAGTCGCGGCCGCCAAGGATTACTTCAAGCGCACCGGCATTTTCCCGATCATGCATCTGGTCGGCGTGCGCCGCACGCTCGCCGAGCAACATCCTTGGCTGCCGGGCGCGGTGCTCAAAGCCTTCACCGAGGCGAAAAGCGCGGCGCTGGAAGGGTTGAGCGACACCTCTGCCACCAAAGTGACGCTGCCTTTCGTGGAGGAACGCCTGGCCGAAGCCCGCGCGCTGATGGGCGAGGATTTCTGGGCCTATGGCGTCGAGCCGAGCCGCAAGACGCTGGAGAACTTCCTCAAGCACCACCATTCGCAAGGGTTGTCGTCGCGACTGGTGACGCCGGAGGAGTTGTTCCATCCCGGCACGCTCGAGCAGTTCAAGCTGTAGCTCAATCCGTCACTCTGAGGTGCGAGCGCGTAGCGCGAGCCTCGAAGGGCGACGGCCAAGATTGCTGGGGCCGTTCATCCTTCGAGGCCGCTGCGCGGCCACCTCAGGATGACGGTATTTACTTCGCCGGCCGCAACTTCAGGTGAATGTTCTTTTCCTGGGTGAAGCTCAGCATTTCCTCGAAGCATTCCTCGCGGCCGAGGCCGGACTGCTTGTAGCCGCCGAATGGCGCGCCGAGGAAGTGTTTGCCGAATTCGTTGATCCAGACGAAGCCGGCTTCGACCTCCATCGCGGTGCGATGCGCGGTGTTGAGATCGTTGGTCCATATCGAGCAGGTCAGACCGTATTCGACGGCGTTGACGTCGGCGAGCATCTGCGCCGGATCGCTCCATTTAAACACGCCGAGCACGGGCCCGAAGATTTCCTCGCGCGCGATGCGGTTCTTGCCGGTGACGGCGAACACCGTCGGCTCGATATAATAACCGTTCTTGAGTGCCGGGTCGGACGGCGGTCCGCCGCCGGCGATCAGTTCGGCGCCCTCGCTCTTGGAGGCTTCGATATAGCTCATGACACGGTCGAACTGCGTCTTGGATACGATCGCGCCCATGGTCGTTGCCATGTCGGTCGGGATGCCGGGCTTGAAGTGCTTGATCTTCTCCTTAACACGCGACACGACGGCATCGTAGATTTTCTCGTGCAGGAACGCCCGGCTGGTCGAACCGCACGACTGCCCGCACCAGGTAAAGTTCATGCCGCCGATGACGGCGTTCGCCACCTCATCCGGATCGGCGTCGCCATAGGCGATGAGCGCGTTTTTGCCGCCGAGTTCCAGCAGTGTGCGCTTCACGGTATCGGCGGCGGCCTTCATCACCGCGCGGCCGGTCGGCACGCTGCCGATCAGGGCGATCATGCCGACGTCGGGATGACTGGCGAGCCGCTGGCCGGCGTCACGGCCGCCCGGCACCACGTTGAACACGCCCGGCGGCAGCAGGCCGCCGATCAGTTCGGCCAGACGCAGCGAGGAGAGGGGCGACTGGTCCGGCGGCTTGATGACAACCGAGTTGCCGGCGGCCAGCGGTGCCGCGGATTTACCCGCACAGAACATGAAGGGATGATTGAACGGGATAATGCGGCCGACCACGCCGATCGGCTCGCGCACCGAGAAGTTGACCACGTCGGGCCCCATCGGGATGGACGAGCCCTTCATTTCCGTGACGAAGCCGGCGAAGAAATCCATCTGCGCCGCCGCGACCATGGCGTCGCTGATCATCTCGCGCACCGGATTGCCGCAGTCGGCGGCGTCGATCATCGCGAGCTCGTTGGCGTTGGCGCGCAGGATTTCCGCGATCCGGCGCAGGATCTTGGCGCGCTCCAGCGGCAGCACGCGCTTCCATTCCTTGAAGCCGGCCTTGGCGGCGGCCACCGCGGCGTCGATGTCTTCGGCGCCACCATCGGCGACCTTACCCAAAGAGAGGCCGGTGCCGGGACTCATGGTGTCGATAAAGCGGCCGGCCTTGGGCTCGTGCCAGGCGCCGCCGTAATAGGCGCCGCGATTTTTCGGCAGCACCACGGCCTGAGAGGCCGCGGCTTGCGGTGAGACGGGCGTATTCATAGCGTGCTCTCTTCTATTTGCGCGGCGGAATCTGGATCAATTCAGCGAGTTGCTCTTTGGTCAAAGGCTGGGGGATGAACTTGAGGTTCACCGCTTCCTGCATCAGCGAGTCCAGGCCGACGATCTTGTCGGGGTCGACCAGGCTCTTGGGGAAGAATTCGTCGCGCACCCGCTTGGCCATCGGCTCGGGCACTTTGACGAATTCGGCATAGTCTTTGATGACCTGCGAGTTGTCGGAATACATATAGTCGATCGTCTCGCGATAGGCCTGCATGAAGCGCTCGACGATATCCTTGTGCTTTTCCAGGAACGCGGTGTTGACCACGACGGTGCGGATCGTCTGGCCGCGCACCAGCGTCGCGTCGGTGGCCTTGGCGACGATGTGGATCTTGCCTTCCTCGATCTCCTTCAGGCCGAAGGGAGGCGATGCCCAGCCGACATCGACCTGGTCGGTCATCACCGTGGTCAGGGTCGTTGCCGGATTGCCGGTCGCTTGCGGCGTCGCGGTCAGCTTGAATTCGCTGATGAAGGCGCGCACGACGCTCTGCGTCGACGAGCCATTGCTCGAGAAGGCGATGGTGTGCCCGTTGGTGTCCTGCAGTGTCTTGATGGCCGGGTTCTTGGCATACCAATAGTCCGCCGCGCCCGTTGCCTGGGCGCCGACGATGCGGACCGGCGCGCCCTTGGAATAGGCCGCCATGGCGCCCAGCGTGCCGACCGCCAGTCCGAAATCGACGCTGCCGGAGATCACCGGCTGCAAGGTTTCGCCGGAGCCCGAGGTGTAGATCATCTCCAGCGTCAGGCCATGCTTCTTGAAGATGCCGGCCTTGCTGCCGAGCTCGGTGATCGCGGTGTCCCAGTTGCCGCGCTGGCCGATGGTCATCTTGATGGTGTCGTCGGCGAGGGCGGGACCCGTCAGCGCCGTGGCCAGCATGGCGGCACCGGCAATCAATCGAAAATGTTTCATGGCATGCTCCCGGTCGACCTTTTAAGTCCGTTTGATGGTGTGCAGGCCACCGAGGCGGCCGACCAGCGCATTGGCGCCGATCGCCAGCACGAACAGCACGATCAGCATGGCGTACATGCGCGGCATGTCGAATATGCTGTAGGCCTGAATGATGAGGAAGCCGATACCCTTGTTCGACAGCTTGGTTTCGGCGAGCAGCACACCGATCAGCGCCACGCCCAAGCCCAGCCGCACGCCGTTGATGATGGGGTGGCGCATCGCCGGCAAATAGATTTTGGTGACCATCTGCAAGGCGTTGAGACGAAAGCTATAGCCGACCCGGATCAGCACCTTGTCGATGCCGCGCATGCCGGCGGCGACCGAGAGCGCTACGGGGAAGAAGCAGGACAGGGTGCCGAGCGCGACCTTCGATTCCGGTCCGACGCCGAAATACATGATCATGATCGGGAAGAAAATTATTTTCGGGGTGGGGCCGAGATAATAGAGATAAGGCTCGAAGGCCTTGGCCAGAAACCGGTTGCTGCCGAGAACGATGCCGACGGCGACGCCCGCGCCGCCGCCCACCAGCAGCGCAAATCCGACTTCGGCCGCGGTGACGCCGAGATTGAAGTAATAATCGCGGCTGGCGAGCAGGTCGATGAGCGAGTGCCCGATCGCCAGCAGCGAGGGGACCACGTCGCGATAGAGCCAGCCGGAATGCGACAGGAATTCCCATATCGCCAGCACACCGAGAATGATCGCGGTGCGAAGCAATGTCACCGGGCTCAAGGCCGGTGCGCGGGGAGCGGTCCCCGTCAGTCGACCGGTCTCAGCCATCGCTCTACCTTTTCCAGCGCCATGAAGAACAGCACGCTCACCAAGATCACGAAACAGATCGCCGCATAGGTGCCGGCGAGATCGTAGCGTTCGGCCAAATCGTTGATGAGCTGGCCGAGCCCGCCGTAATTGATCAGGAACTCGACGCCGACGACGTTGATCAGCGCAAATATAAGTCCGAGGCGGATGCCAACGAAGATGGTCGGCAGCGCCGCCGGAAACAGGATTTTCCAGAATTGCTGGTACGTCGACAGGTTAAAGCTGCGGCCGACATTGACCAGCACCTTGCGCGTGCCGGAAATGCCCTCGATGGTCTTGAGGATCACCGGCGGCAGCGCCGAGACAAAGGCCATCATGATGATGGTCCAGGAGCTGCGCCCGAAGATCACCAGGAACAGCGGATACATGAGGACGATCGGCGCCGATGCCATGGCCGCCACCCAGGTCTCGCACGCCTGTTGCAGCAGCTTGAAGCGGTTCATCAGCACGCCGCCGGCGACGCCGAAGACGGTCAGCATGATGCCGGCGGTGAGGCACTCGACCAACGTCTGCAAGAAGCGGCTGAAGACGTGTTCCTCGACGATGACGCGGCCGAAGCTCATGAAGATTTCCGATGGCGGCGGCACGATGAAGCGGTTGACCGCGCCGCTCTGCACCAACGCTTCCATGACGAGAAAGAACGCGACCAGCGAGCCGACGCCCACGACCGCGGGCGCGGTGTCGCGCAGCGTGGTGCGTCTGGCATGTGCGCTCATGGCGCCTCGTCCATGACGTGCTTTTCCTCGTCGCGCATGCCACGGCTGGCTTCCTCGCGCAGGTCGTTCCAGATTTGCGCGACGTAGCGGCCGAAGGCCTCGCTGCCGACGATTTCCGAGGTGCGCGGGCGCGGCAAATCGATATCGACAATGCGCTTCACCTTGCCGGGCCGGTAGGTCATCACCAGGATGCGGTCAGACATCTGCACGGCTTCGGTGATGTTGTGGGTGATCAGCAGCGTGGTCTGCTTCAACTGTTGCTGGATTTGCAAAACCTTGTCGCCGAGCAGCAGCCGCGTCTGCTCGTCGAGCGCGGCGAAGGGTTCGTCCATCAGCAGGATCTTCGGCTCGGAGGCGAGCGTGCGGGCGAGCGAGACGCGCTGACGCATGCCGCCGGACAGCTCGCCCGGATAGCGATTCTCGAAGCCGTTCAGGCCGACCATGCCGATGAAGTGCTTGGCCTTCTCGATGCGATGCGCCTTGGCCATACCAGTCAACTCGAGCGGGAAGGCGACGTTGTCGGTCACCGTGCGCCAGGGGAAAGTGGACTCCTCCTGAAACACCATGCCGATCGAGGGGTGCGGCCCGTTGATAGTCTCGGCCCCGACTTTGACCGTGCCCTGGTGGGTGTTGAGCAGACCGCCGATGACGTTGAACAGCGTGGATTTGCCGCAGCCGGACGGCCCGATCACCGACAGGAACTCGCCCTGCTTGACGTCGAAGGTCACGTCGTCGACGGCGATCACCGGTCCTTCGGCGGTCTCGAAGCGGACGTTGATGTGATCCGCCGTCAATATGGCATTGCTGGACGTCATCTCAATCGCCCTTGCGCGTCATGGCGGCTGTGGTGGCAGCAGTGTAGCCGGGTTCGACCCGCACATCGACGACGACGACGTTGCCGGCATCAACCGACGCGATCGCCTGCTTGAAAACTTCGTCGAGCTCGGCCGCCGTCGTCACCGGGCCGAAGCCGACCGCCCCTTGGGCGCGGGCGATCATCGCGATGTCGATGTCCGGTTCGGAAATGCGCTGTCCGACCCAGCGGTTCTCGACCGGACGGTTGCGCATGCGGGCGACGCGCTCCTGGTGCAGTTCGTCATTGAAGAACGAGCGGTTGTTCGCCACCACGATGAGCAACGGGATTTTGTAATGCGCCGCCGTCCAAACCGCGGTGACGCCCATCATGAAGTCGCCGTCGCCGCACACCGCGATCGGCAGCCGGCCCGAATCCTTCAAGGCCAGCGCCGCGCCGACCGAAATGCCCGGTCCGCCGCCGACGCCGCCACCGCCGTCGGAGCCTAGATAATCCAGCGGATGCTTGAAGTGCCAGCTGGCGCCGTTCCAGGACAGCGAAATATGGGTGAGGGACGTCGGGCGCTCGCCGACCGCTTGGCGCAGCTTGGCCGAGAGATGATCGACCAGCAGCTTGCCACCATCCGGAGGCACCGGGAATTCCTTGGCGCCGCTTGCGATCGCGCGCGGACCGCCCGGGCCGAGCGCTTCGATGAGCGCCGGCACCGCGGTGTCCGGCTCGCAATCGAGAAACACATCAATCGGCGGCAGGCCCTGATAGTCCATGCTCCAGCCATTGTGCAGGCGGTGATCGACCGACACCTGGATGACCTTGGCGGCAATCTTGCCGCCGCAATTCTTGAAAGTGCCGGCGACGTCGAGCCAGTCGAGGCTGACGATGACGTCGGCGTTGCGGATGGCGTCCTGCGCCTCCGGCGCTAGCACGGTGCCGCCGGGGGCTCCCGCGTGCAGCGGGTGACCGGTGGGGAACGAGGCGGCGATCTTGAGATCGGTGCAAACGGCTGCGCCGAGCCGTTCGGCCAGCTTGATGCGCGCCGCCCAGGCCTCGACGCTGCGCGACACGCGCCCGGCGAGAATGACCGGCTTCCTGGCGTTGCGCAGCAGCGCGGCCGCTTCCTGCACCGCCGCCGCCGAAGGCGCGCTTGCGAGCTGCGGCATGTAACGCTTGCCGTCGATCGGCGCGACGTCCTCGGGAAGTTTCATTTCCTGAACTTCGGCGTCGAGATTGACGTATGTCGGACCGCAAGGCGCGGTATTGGCGATCCAGTTGGCACGCAACACGGCTTCGCGCGCGGCCACGGGGGAGGCCGGCTGGTCATCCCATTTAGTGTAGCCGCGCACCAGCGCGCCCTGGTCGCGCGAGGTGTGGATCCAGTCAATCCAAGGGCGCCGCTTGACGGCGTCGACCGGGCCGGTGGCGCCGAGAATGACCATCGGCATGCGGTCGCACCAGGCGTTGAAGATCGCCATGGTGGCGTGCATCAGCCCGACATTGGAATGCACCGCCGCCGCCATCGCCTTGCCGGTGACCTTGGCGTAGCCATGCGCGATCGCGACCGCGGCTTCCTCGTGCAGGCACAGCAGCATCTGCGGTTTCTCGTTACCGAGATAGTTGACCAGGCTGTCATGCAGGCCGCGGTAACTGGCGCCTGGATTAAGCGCGATATAGGGGATGTCGAGGGCGCGCATGGCGTCGGCCACGACGTCGCTGCCGAAGCCCGCGACATTGACACCGGCGGGAACCGGCCGGTCGAGCGAAGCTATATCGGCGGCCTGCGCGGCCGGTTTGGTCGGATTTGTGGGGGCCATTATTGTAAAAATCGCGCCGTCGGCCTAGTGGCCGCCGGGCGAAAATCCTCCCTGAAAAGATGCGGGTTGGTCCCGCGCCACTTGTTGATCGCAAGCGACCCTAGCCCGGATCGCGTTTCGTGTTGCAAGCACTATAGGCTTTGACATTAGCGCATAGAAGCCACTAAATGCGTACGGTATTGTTGCACTATAGTAGACAATCGAGGAAGTCCGCCTGGACCGATTCCGCACCATGGAGAGCTTCGTGCGCGTGGTGCGCGCCGGCTCCTTCACCATCGCCGCCAGCCAGCTCGGCCTGTCGCGGGCGTTGATCTCCCGCCACGTCAGCGAACTCGAAACCCGGCTCGGCGTGCGCCTGCTCAACCGCTCGACACGCTCGCTCAGCCTCACCGACGAAGGCACGGCCTATCTCGAGTTCTGCGAAAAAATATTCCGCGACATCGAGACCAGCGAGCGCGGTATTTTGCAGACGCGGCTTGAGCCGGTCGGCACGCTGCGCGTGCTGGCGCCGAAGTCCTTCGGCGCCGCGCATCTGTCCGACGCGGTCATCGCCTTTGCCAAGGTGCAGCCGCGGCTGCAAATCTCCCTGCTGCTCGACAACACGCCCTATCGCGGCTCCTACAAATTCGCCGAGCGCGGCCTCGACATGGTTTTGTGCTTCTCGACGCCGATGCGCTCGGCAATGGTGGAGCAGGAGATCGCCATCATGGACTGGGTGGTCTGCGCCTCGCCCGATTATCTTGCCCGCGCCGGACGGCCGCAGGCGCCGGCCGATCTTGCCGGTCACGACTGCCTGTTGCACCTCGAAGGCACGGAGAACGATTCAATCTGGCGCTTCGACGGGCCCAAGGGTCCGGTGACGGCGAAAGTGCGCGGCTCGTTCTTTTCCAACACCGCGCTGGCGCTGCGCAAGGCGGCGCTGGCCGGCCTCGGCATCACGCTGGTGCCGGATTACGTGGTGCGCGACGACCTTGAGGCCGGCGACCTCGTCGATCTGTTGCCGCGCTATCGCGCGCCGCCGCGGCCGTTGATCGCGGTCTATCCGCGCACGCCCGCGGTGCCGCGCAAGGTGCAGGCCTTCGTCGATTTCCTCAAGGTCTGGATGGTCGAACAGACTCCGGTGCGGCACCGGCTATCGACGCGCGTGGCCGTGGACGCGTAAGACCTCAGGACTGCCGCAACCGCGCCAGCACTTTCAGACCGGCATAGCCATCCGCCGGCTCCATGCCGACTTTTTTCTGAAACGCCAGAATGGCCTTGATGGTGTCCGATCCGGTGCGGCCGTCGATGCCGTCGGTCTTGAAGCCGTGCTCGTTGAGCCGGCGCTGGATTTCCTTCACTTCCTCGAGCGTCGGTGCGCGCTCGCCGCCGGGGAATTGCTGACGGAACGGCGGATCGCCGCGCACGCGGTCGCCGAGATGCACCAGCGCCAGCGTGTAGTTCGACGACGGATTGTAGGAATAGACCGCCTTGAAATTCTGCCCGACCAGGAAGGCGGGCCCGCCGGCTTCCGGTAGCCAAAGTTTCACCTGATCGTCGGGTCTGGCGAACGCCGCGCCATCGGCGCGCCGCACGCCGAACTCATGCCATTTGCCGTAAGTCCGCCAGGTTCGGTTGTCCGCGAGATGGGTCTTGAATCCGCCGGGCAGGCGGACCTCGCAGCCCCAGGCTTCGCCGCGGCGATATTTGCCGCGCTCGAGGAGGTAGCGCGCGGTGCCGGCAAGTGAATCGTCCGGCTTGCCGAACGGGCTGACGCGGCCGTCATGGTCGAAGTCGACGCCCATGTGCAACCAAACCTCGGGCATCCATTGCGTGTGCCCCATGGCGCCGGCCCAGGAGCCGATCATCTGCTGCGGCTGCGCCCAGCCGCGCTCGACGATGGTGAGCGCGTTGAGCAGTTCGGCCTCCCAATAAGCGCGCCGCCGCGGTTCGCCATAGGCGAGCGCCGCCAGTGCCGGGATCACCGGCCGCATATATTTCGGATTGTCGACAACGTCGCCGAACGACGATTCCATTCCCCACAGGCCGAGCAGCATCCAGCGGTCGACGCCGTACTCCTTCTCGACGCGCGACAGCAGGCCGGCATGTTCGCGTGCGCGTTCCTTGCCGGTGTTGATGCGCCACTCCGAACAACGCCGGTTGATGTATTGCCAGGTCCGCTCGGTGAACTCGGGCTGCGCGCGTTGCAGCGCGTAGACCGAGGTGTCGGGCGTCAATCCGCCCATCACGCGATTATACGTCGCTTCCGAGATGCCGCGCGCCAGCGCGCGGGCGCGGAAGTTCTCGATCCATCGGGCGAAGGCGGGCGTCTGCGCGGCCCACAGTGGTGACGCTGACGCGAAAGCTGTAACCGCGCCGGCGATCAGAGTACGGCGTGTCAGATTCGATGAGATTCGGGTCATACGGCAGTGTAGTCGCCGTGCGCGGTAGGACAAACATGAAAGCGCCCCTGCGGCGGCGGGCCGCAGAGGCGCTTTGCAACGCTAGAACTTAATTTGGGCCGCTAACACCGCCGCCCGTGGTGACCTTCTTGGCACCTGCGGTTCCGTTGGTCGTCGTGCTGGCACCCATGCCATTGGTCGATGCCTTGGATTTCGTGTTGGCCTTCGCGGCCGGCGTGTTCACGTCGGCACCGACACTGGCGCCCGTGCCTGCCGCCGCGCCGCCCGTGGGAGCGGTCCCTTGGGCGAAAGCCATCGTACTCGCCAGCGCCAAGGCGCCAGCCAGCAAACCCAATGTTACCTTCTTCATGAATCTTTCTCCTGGAACTTGGTTGAAGTGTCGCACGGTGCGTTCGGATGCGCACCTGCGTCTGATTCCAACGGAAAACCGCGGCTTGGAGTTCCTGAGTTCCGGCGCACAAAGAAGAGGCGTTCTCAACCTTCGGACGCGCGGTGGCGTTTATGGTGGCGCTGCGGCTTTTCCGCGTGCCGCGCCTTATGCTTGATGTGCGATTTGGCACGGACCGCGGCGGTTTCTTCCGTCTGCGCCCGAGGCGCGATGCTGGCAGCCGCGAGGCCCGGGCTCTCGATCACCGGCGGAACCACGGCGGTCGCGGGCACAACATCGCCGTCCTTGATCTCGGTGCCGCGCGCGCCGATCAGCCGCTCATAGGCGGTCACCAAAGTGGCGTAAGGATTGACGAAGACCCAGCCGATGGCGGTCGGCACCTGCATGTCGAAATGCAGATGATAGGTGGTGCCGCGTTCGTGGCCATTGAAGTTGCCGACCTTGCCGATGACGTCGCCTGCGGTGACCGGCTTGCCGCTGACGATGCCGTCGGCATCGAGCCGGCTCGGACTCATGTGCATATAGCGCACGCGCATATGCGTGTCCGCCGTATTGATGAACAGGAACACAGCTTCCTGCTTGCGCGCGCGCAGGATCATGCCGTCATGCGCGGCCACCACCTCATGTTGGTAAGGTTGGCAGCGGTCGGCGCCTTCGTTCAGCAGCGTGCAACTGCTCGGCCGGATGTCCTGGCCTTGGTGACCTTCGCCGCCCGGGCACTGGCCGACGAAGAAATTGCGGTGCTCGCAGAAATTATCGCGCCACGGATAGGCGTAGTTGCTCGACTCGTCGAACAGCAAAGGTTGGCCGTTCACTTTGCAGGAATAGGCCGCGCGCTTGGCGCCGCGACGGCCGACCCAATTGCGCCCGGTGAAATCGCAGTCGCCCCAGTTGTTGAACGATTGCGAATTGGCGAAATCCGGTGCGTCCTTCAGCGGAAAGCGCAAATGCGCGTAGACGGTATAGTCGGCGCGGCCGCCGAGATCTTTCTTGAGGCCGCTGCCGGCAATTAGGGAGCCGGGGCTGAAGTAACTGAAGTCGCTCGATACCGTCTCGGGCCGGTCGATGGCCAGCGGTGCGATCGGTTGCGGCGTCGACGGGGTGCCGCCGGCGAGCGCCAGCGCGCGCAGGAAGCGCACCGCGACGCGGTCGGCCTGCTTGCAGGTCAGCAGTTTCGGCCGCGGCCGCGTGTCGCGGCAATAGATCGCGGCGACATAGGGCACGCCGTAGCGTTCGAAGCTGTAGCGGACATAGGATTCGTGAAGCGTTCGCCGGATACCGGGAAAATCCGCATCGAGCTCCTTGACCGGTTCGCCCGGCGGCAGCGGCGGACCTTCGAGGTCGTAGGTGAGCGCAAGGCCCGACATCAGCACGTAGACCGGCTCGGCGGTGCCGAGGTCGGAAAATTCGCCGACCTCCGCGGCGCGGAAGGCGAAGGCCGCGTCGTAGCCGGCGGGCCCCGTCTGGAAAAAATCGGTGGCGTGGAAATTCGCGCGCATGAACTTTTCGCGGTCGGGCGCGGTCGGTGTGTCCAGCTCCTTGCGGGCCGCGTCGATATCGAACGGCAGCAACACCGGCACGCTACTTTTCGCGATACCGGGGAAGCGCGATTGCGCAGCGGCGTTGAGCTTGGCGAAAGAATCGGCCGCCGTGCCGCCGGGTTCGGCGATACCGGACGCCGCGGCGTCCCAGTTGACGGTCGCACGCGTCAAATGGGGGCTTTGCATCTCCTGCGCCGTAACGGCGGGAGCGGTCGGAAAGCCCCAGGCAACCAAAGCAACCACGGCAATAATGACGGCACGTCGCAATTCCGTTTCCCCAAGCTGTCCGTCAGCCAGCCCCCCGGCCGATCTAACATTCTGCCGGAGTAAAGGGCAGGGCGGCGTGGCATACAAGGGTTGCGGCTTGAGATATGGTGCGGCGCGGCCGCCGGGCCGCACCCAGGGAGACGCGTGCTGCATGATCATTAACGAAGCTGGAAATCCGACAAGCGCCGACCGTGTGCCCGAAATGATCGAAAGCGGCGGCACGGCAAAGCTGCATCTGGCCATCGCCACTACCGATTACGACCACGTCCGCGACCTCATGAGCGGCGCCGTGCGCGCCGACGGTATCGTGCTGACGCCCTTCGTGCTGCCCGTGGAGGAGGTGTTCTTCCGCTTCATCAAGAACCGCGAATTCGACGTGGCGGAAATGTCCTTCGGCAAATTCATCGCCTACAGCGCGCTGGGAAACTCGCCCTTCATCGGCATTCCGGTATTTCCGTCGCGGGTGTTTCGCCATTCGGCGATCTATGTGCGCGCCGACCGCGGCATCGCCGCGCCCAAGGATCTCGAAGGCAAAAGCGTCGGCATTCCGGAATGGGCGCAGACCGCCGGCATTTACGCGCGCGGCTTTCTTGCCGAGACGGCCGGCGTCGATCTGACCAAAATCAAATGGGTGCAGGCCGGCGTCAATCAGGCCGGCCGCGAGGAGAAGGTGGAATTCAAGCTGCCACCTGGCATTCAATACCAGCAGCGTCTCGACACCAGCCTCGGCGCCATGTTGATGTCCGGCGAAATTGACGCGGCGATTTCGGCGCATCCGCCGGATGCGGTCGCCAGCAGCGGCGGCAAGATTGTGCGGCTCTATCCGGATTATCGCCGCGAAGAGATGGCCTATCACGTGGCGACCGGCATTTATCCGATCATGCACGTCATCGCCATGCGCCGCGCCTTGTTCGAACGTCATCCGTGGGTGGCGATGAACTTGCTCAAGGCCTTCGATGAGGCCAAGGCGCGCAGCGTGGAGCGCATCAACGATCTCACCGCCTCGCGCATTCCCGTCCCGTGGTCGGCCGCGATCACCGAGGAGTTCGGTAAGAATTTCGGCGACGATGCTTTCCCTTACGGCCTCGAGGCCAACCGCAAGACGCTCGACGCCTTCTGCCGCTTCGCCCACGACCAGGGCGTCACCGCGAAAAGGCTCACGCCCGACGATCTGTTTCCGAAGGAAGTCCGGGCGAGCGTGCGGGTCTAGTCCTTGGCGCGCTCGACGTAGGCGCCGTCGGCGGTCTGCACGATGACGCGGGTGCCTACCGTGATGTGGGTTGGCACCATGGTGCGCACGCCGTTCGAAAGGATCGCCGGCTTGAACGAGCCCGACGCGGTCTGGCCCTTCATGGCCGGTTCGGTCTCGACGATTTCCAGCGTCGCCTTCGGCGGAATTTCGATGGAGATGGCGTTGCCCTCGTGGATGGCAAGCTGGACCTTCATGCCTTCCTGGAGATAGGGCGCCATATCGCCGACGATGTCGGCCTGCAGCGCGACCTGATCGTAGGTCTGGTCGTTCATGAAATGGAAGCCGTCGCCGTCCTGGTAGAGGTAGGAATACTCGACCTCTTCGACATGGGCGCGCTCGACCTGGTCGGTGGTCTTGTAGCGCATCTGGGTCTTCACGCCGTCGGAAATCCGGCGCATATCGATCTGGGTGGTCGGGGTGCCCTTACCGGGGTGGAAACTTTCCGCGTTCAGCACGACGCACAGTTTACCGTCGAGATCGACGATGTTGCCTTTGCGGATTTGGCTAGCGATGACCTTCACGACGAGAATCCTTGATCTGGGACGGGTTTCGGGCGGCACCATAGCGATCTTCGCGGCCGATGCCAGCCTTGGGCTTCCGTCTTTTTGAGGTAAATGTGCGAGAAACCACGCCTTTTTGGCTGCCCGGACGCCATGGCGCCCGTAGACCCTATCTAGAAGCGCGCAACGCGATCGCCAAGTCTTTGCGGGCTTGGTTCGAAAAGGCCGGTTTCACCGAGGTCGAGACCGCGATCCTGCAGGTTTCGCCCGGCAACGAGACCCACCTGCACGGCTTTGCGACCGCGTTGATCGGCCCCGGCGGGCAGGAGCGCAGCCTCTACCTGCGCACGTCACCGGAATTCGCCTGCAAGAAATTGCTGGCAGCGGGCGAGGCGCGGATTTTCGATTTCGCCCGCGTGTTCCGCAACAGCGAACGGGGCGCGCTGCATCATCCCGAGTTCACCATGCTGGAATGGTACCGGGCGAACGAGCCCTATGAGACGCTGATGGACGACTGCGCGGCGCTGATCGCCGAAGCCGCGCGCGCCGCCGGTACCAAGCAGTTCACGTTTCGCGGCAAGACCGCCGATCCTCTTGCCGCGCCGGAGCGCGTCACGGTGGCGGAGGTTTTCGCCCGACACGCCGGGATCGATCTACTGGCGACGGTGAATGCCGGGCAGGGCGATCGCGAAGCGCTTGCCGCCGCCGCGACCGCGGCGCAAGTCCGGATTGCCGCCGACGACACCTGGGGCGACATCTTCAGCCGGGTCTTGGTCGAGAAGGTCGATCCGCATCTCGGCCTCGGGCGCGCCACGATATTATATGAGTACCCGCTGCCGCTGGCGGCGCTGGCGCGGGCCAAACCGGGCAGCGACAAGGTGGCCGAGCGCTTCGAGCTTTACGCGTGCGGTGTCGAACTCGGCAACGCTTTCGGCGAACTCACCGACGTCGCCGAGCAGCGCCAGCGTTTCGAGGCGGCGATGGACGAGAAAGAGCGCATCCACGGCGAGCGCTATCCCATCGACGAAGATTTGCTGGCCGCGCTCGCGGCCATGCCGCAGGCGTCGGGCGTCGCGCTCGGTTTCGACCGGCTGGTGATGCTGGCCTCCGGCGCGCAAAATATCGAGCAGGTGATATGGACGCCTGTCGTTGGAGACGAATGATGGAATCGACCTTGCGGACAGCCGAGCAGATCTGCGATCACGGATTTGCAGCCGAAGACGAGCGGCCCACGCTTGAACGGGTCGCCGCGCAATACGCGGTCGCCCTGCCACCGGCGCTCGCCGGGTTGATCGATCGCAACGACATCAACGATCCAATCGCGCGGCAGTTTGTTCCCAGCGCCAATGAACTGGACCGCCGCCCCGAGGAACTGCTCGATCCCATCGGTGATGACGCGCACAGCCCGGTCGAAGGGATCGTGCATCGCTACCCCGACCGCGTGCTGCTCAAGCTCACGCCCATCTGCGCGGTTTATTGCCGCTTCTGCTTCCGCCGCGAGATGGTTGGCCCCGACAAGGCCAAACCATTGACGCCGGCCGCGCTTGAGGCCGCGCTCGATTACATCCGCTCGCACAGCGACATCTGGGAAGTCATCCTCACCGGTGGCGATCCGCTGGTGCTGTCTTCGCGCCGCCTGCGCGCGGTGATGAAGGCGCTGGGCGAGATCGAGCACGTCAAGGTCGTGCGCATCCACAGCCGCGTGCCGATTGCAGACCCGGCGCGTATCACGCCGGAGCTCGTGCGCGCGCTCAAGCTCAAATCCAAGCCGACATACGTCGCCGTGCACGTCAATCACGCCCGTGAAATGTCGCCGCAGGCGCGGGCCGCCTGCGCGCGCCTGGCCGATGCCGGCATGCCGCTGCTGGCGCAGACCGTGCTGCTCAAAGGGGTCAACGACACGCTGCAAGCGATGGAAGAACTGATGCGGGCTTTGGTCGAATGCCGGATCAAGCCGTATTACTTGCACCACGGCGATCTGGCGCCCGGCACTTCGCATTTGCGCACCGATATCGCGACCGGGCAAGAACTGATGCGCGGTCTGCGCGGCCGTCTATCGGGCTTATGCCAGCCGACTTACGTGCTCGACATCCCGAATGGTCATGGCAAATCGCCGATCGGTCCGGCTTACGTCGAGCCGGCCGCGCAAGGCGTGATGGTGGAGGACTATCGGGGCCGGCGGCATCTTTATCCGCCGCCGACGCGCTAATGCACGATATCGAACACCGTGGCGGCGACAGCGAGGCTGGCGAAGCCGACGAACACGACAGCGACCACAGCATTGCCGACGAAGCTCACGTCGCGGCGCAGCGAAGCCATCACGTTTTGCTTGTTCATCATCATGGCCGGTCGCTCCGAGAATCGAGCGGGGTAAGATGGCGCAGATGTACGCCGCCCCGAATCGTTTTGCCTATAATTTCTACGTTAAATAACGGGTGCGATGCAGCACGGTGGCGCATGGCTGCCATGAGTCGCAGTCGCTCACATTGGCGTGAAGTGGCGCGCCCTAGGGGATTCGAACCCCTGTTACCGCCGTGAAAGGGCGGTGTCCTAGGCCTCTAGACGAAGGGCGCTCACGTGGGGAGGCGTATAAAGAGCTTCGCCGCCAGCGGCAACCCCACGCGTTGCCTGCTTACCACTTGCCGGTATTGGGCATCGATTTCCACGGTTCCTGCGGCGGCTTGGCCTCGCCTTTCTGCAGCAACTCGATGGAATGGTGGTCGGGCGAGCGCACGAAAGCCATGACACCGTCACGCGGCGGCCGGTTGATGGTGACACCGGCCTTCATCAGCCGGTCGCAGGTGGCGTAGATGTCGTCGACCTCGTAGGCGAGGTGGCCGAAATACCGCGCCTCGCCATAGTCCTCGGTGTCCCAGTTGTAGGTCAGTTCGATTTCCGGCCCGGGCCGGCCCTTTTTCTTGCCGGCCTCGACCACGTCGCTGTCGTCGGGGCCGATCAGGAACACCAACGTATACTTGTTCTTTTCATCGACCCGGCGGCGGGTCTCTTTCAGGCCCAGCTTGTTGACGTAGAAATCGAGCGCGGCGTCGAGATTGCGCACGCGCAGCATGGTGTGCAGATATCGCATGGGGTTCCTCACGAACTGATGGGCGGGGCTCGGGTTAGAACGGCAAAGCAATGACATCCGATCTTACGACAGCAATTTCCGATTTGCGCCGTCTGATCAAGAACGCCGACCGGATTTTGCCGTTTACCGGCGCCGGCATCTCGACGGAATGCGGCATTCCCGATTTTCGTTCGCCCGGCGGCCTTTGGACTCAGAACCGGCCGATACCGTTCGACGATTTTCTGGCCAGCCGCGCCATGCGCGACGAGTCCTGGCGGCGGCGTTTCGTCATGGAGCAGAGTTTCGCCCAGGCCGAGCCGGGCCGCGGCCATCGCGCGTTGGCGACCCTCTACCATGCCGGCAAGGTGCCGGCCGTCGTTACCCAGAACATCGACAACCTCCATCAAATGTCGGGCATTGCAGCCGCGGACGTCATCGAATTGCACGGCAACACCACTTACGCGACCTGCCTCGACTGCACGCGGCGTTACGAAGTGTCTTGGGTCAAAGAGAAATTCGACGCCGCCGGCCAGCACGCGCCTGATTGCAGTTGCGGCGGTTACATTAAAACGGCGACGGTGTCTTTTGGACAGGCGATGCCATCTGCCGCGATGCAGCGTGCCGAAGAATTAGCCAGGGATTGCGATCTGTTTTTAGCAGTCGGTTCGTCTTTGGTGGTGTGGCCGGCGGCGGGATTTCCGCTGAGGGCGAAACGCAACGGCGCGGCGCTCGTCATCATCAATCGCGAGCCGACCGAGTTCGATGAACTCGCCGATCTGGTGGTAAGACACGACATCGGCGACGTGTTCGAACCCTTCATTGGCAACTGATTCGCAAGGGTTTCCGCTGTGTACAGAGTTGTGCGCAAGCACATTTTGCTCTTTGCGGTTTGAGGCCGGGTGTTATCTTCAATTCACAGATTCGTCGAAGCGTACTCTAAGAGTGCGCCCAGAATACGACGGTCACGGCGGCGGACGGGATTGAATCGAAAATGCCAGGCACAACTCTTCGGCCAGGAACGGTCCAAGATCTCCTCGACGACACCGCAACCGACCTCGTCGAATTGACCGGTGTCATCAAGTGGTTCGACGTCTCCAAGGGCTTCGGCTTCATCGTTCCCGATAACGGCATGCCGGACGTGCTGCTCCACGTCACTTGCCTGCGCCGCGACGGCTATCAGACGGCCTATGAAGGCGCGCGCGTCGTCGTCGAAGTGTCCCAGCGTCAGAAGGGCTTGCAGGCCTTCCGCATCGTGTCGATGGACGAGTCGACCGCGCTACACCCGGCGCAGATGCCGCCGCCGCGCACCCATGTCACGGTAACGCCGACTTCGGGTCTCGAGCGCGCTCAGGTCAAATGGTTCAACCGCTTGCGCGGCTTTGGATTTTTGACGCGGGGCGAGGGCACCGAGGACATCTTCGTGCACATGGAAACGCTGCGCCGCTATGGCCTGGCCGAGCTGCGGCCTGGACAGACTGTGCTGGTGCGTTTCGGGCCCGGGCCCAAGGGCCTGATGGCGGCCGAAGTGCGCCCCGACGGCGGCCCGCTGGGTCTAGCGTCGCACTGAGTTCCGCCGATTTTCCCATTGCCGCTGAGGCTTAGGCCGCGTAAAGGCGAGCGCATGCGCGCTTTGACCTTTGCCCTCGTGGCTTTGTTCGGATTGACGTTCGCCGCGGCGCCGCTGCGCGCCGCCGATCAGCAGACGCTGGAAATCGTCAGCAAGACCGGCGTTCACACGTTTTCCGTGGAAATGGCCGTCACCGAGGCCGAACGGGCCAAGGGGCTGATGTACCGCAAGTCCTTGCCGGAAGGCCAAGGCATGTTGTTCGACTTCCATACCGAGCAGGACACCTCGTTCTGGATGGAAAATACCTACATTTCCCTCGACATTATATTCATCCGCGGCGATGGCCGTATCCTGCGCATCGCCGAGAATACCAAGCCGCTTTCCCAGAAATTGATCCCGTCGGGCGGGCCGGTGCGCGGCGTGCTCGAGGTCATTGCCGGAACCAGCCGCAAGCTCGGCATTGCCGTCGGCGACAAGGTCGCCCATCCGATCTTCGGCGCGCGGTAATCGCGAAAATCAGGGTTGTTGCTGGTCTGGGACGAAGCGTGTACCAGACCCTCGACCGTCGGAGCGTAGCGCAGTCTGGTAGCGCATCTGGTTTGGGACCAGAGGGTCGCAGGTTCAAATCCTGCCGCTCCGACCAATTTCCCGGTTATCGTGTTTATTTTCCCGCGCGTTGCGAAATGCGTCCGGCAGACCGGCTCGAACGTTTGTTTTTATTTTTATAGCGATGCCGTGAAGTAATTCCGCGGCCCGTTACCGCCTAATGGCACAGGCGCAGGGCTATGACGCTTTTGGATATCGTTGCCAGTTCGCGGCCCAGGCTCTATACGGTCATGGCCACATTGAGATTGGTGCCGATTCATGTCCGCGCGCATCTACAAGCCAGCCAAAACCGCCATGCAGTCCGGTTTCGCCAAGACCCGGGATTGGGTGGTCGATTTCGATCCAGAAGAGCCGCGCCAGGTCGAGCCGCTGATGGGCTGGACGTCGTCCGGCGACATGCGCCAGCAGTTGCGCCTGCGCTTTGCCACCAAGGAAGAGGCGATCGCCTATTGCGAGCGCCACGGCGTCGCCTACCAGCTCACGGAAGCCGCGCCGGTGAAGCGCCGCATCGCCTCTTACGCGGACAATTTCGCTTTCAAGCGCCGCGACGCCTGGACCCACTAGCAGCCGACCGTGGGGTGAGGCTTAGGTCGCCGCCGCTTCGGCGCGCGCGCCCGAACGCTGGCGCAGCAGCGAGACGAAGCGCTCTTGCGCCATCGGCAGGCCGAGCAGGAAGCCCTGGCCGAAATCGCAGCCCATGCTGACCATGGCGACGGCGTCCGGCGCCTTCTCGATGCCCATGGCGACGGCGCTGCGGCGGAAGTGGTGCGCCAAATTGATGATCGACTTGCAGAGCGGCGCGTTGACCCGGTCGGTGGCGCAATCGGCCACGAAGGCGCGGTCGAGCTTGATCTCGGCGAAGGGGAATTCGGCCAAGCCCGCCAGCATCGGATAGGCACGGCCGCCGTCGTCGATCGCCAGCCGCACATTGACCGGCTCGAACTTCTTCGCCAGCGCGATCGCCAGCGGCAGGTCGGCCACGATCTGGTCCTCGGGTATGTCGACGATCAGGCCCGGCCAATTATCGGCTTGGGGCCGCTGCGACGTGACGATGTCGCCGACCGGCAGCTGCGCCAGGGCGGCCAGTGGAATATTGACGGTCAGCTGCAGATTGATGCCCATCTTGGAAAAATTATGCCCGGCCTGGAGCGCGCTGTGCAGCGCCAGCTCCGACAGCCGCAGCACGGCGGCGTCCGAGGCGCCGGGCATGAAAGCGGCCGGCATGACGATGCCGTTCTGCGGATGGCGCGCGCGCGCGTAAGCCTCGGCGCCGGCGAGCTGCTTCTTGCGCAGCGCGATTTTCGGCTGATACCAGAATTCAATCCAGTTCTTGTCGAGCGCCTCGTCGAGGCTGAGCTTGGCGGCGCCGCCGGCCGGCGTGCCGATCTTCAACTCGTTCAGAATCTTCACGACGGAGTCGGTTTCGAAGGGCTTCTTGAGCACCGGCAGCATCGTAATGTGTTGTTGCGTGCCGATGTTCTTGACGTGCTCGAGCACGGCGGCGCCGCGGTTGCTCATCAATTGCACCGAGCCGACGAAATTGCGCTTGCCCAGCGCCACCATCGATTCGACGGCGTCGGCGGAATCGAGGGCGATGTTGTGGAATACCAGCATCGGCACGCGGTTTTCGAGGGCGCGGCGCATCGCGGCGCCGTCGGCGAATTCCACGGTGTCGACGCCGCAGCCGTGCAGCACCAGCGACAGAAAATGCCGGATGCTGGCTTCCTCGTCGACGACGTAGCAGAGCGGGGCGGCGGCCGGCGCCAAAGGTGGCGCCAGGACCACGTCGGCGGGTGGAGGCGGCGAAGCGGCGGCCGTGTCTGTCATGAAGCGGGGTTCACGGTGTGAGGGTACCGAACCGTTATTGGTGTACCGAAGTCGTTAATTATGAGTTCCCGCCACCGCCGGCGCGCCGGCGCGCAATTCACAGACACAAAAAGGAAATGGCGACCCCAGCAGGATTCGAACCTGCGACCCCCGGCTTAGAAGGCCGGTGCTCTATCCAGCTGAGCTATGGGGTCCGCTCCTGTTTTTACGCGTCCAGCGCGCGCTTTGAAAGGGAGGCGGCGCTTCTCGGCGGGGGTTAGGCCGGTTATCCGCCTTTTCATTCCGCCATGACCTCGACACCATCCGCAACTCAAATGATAGTCGCTCGCTGCTTCGGGAGGTTTCCATGCTGACGGTTGCCCGCGCCGGTCTTGCCGCCGCGCTGCTTTGCCTTGCCCCGCTCACGGGCTTTGCCGCCGAAAAGACCGCCGAAAAGGCCTACCAGAACGGCGACCTCGGCGACGCCGACATCAAGCTCGAAGCCCAGATCAAGACCGACGCCGGCACCGTCACCAAACCCGCCGCGCAATTGCGCCGCGACGCCGACGTGGCCTTCCAGAAGAACGATTTCCGCACCGGCATGACCGTACTCGGCCAAGCCATCGCTGTGGCCCCCGAAGACGCCGGTACCTGGCTGCGCCTGGCGCGCACCGTGCTGCAGATCCGCCCGCGCGACGACAAGGAGAAAGCGCTGCTGCTCGACCGCGCCACCACCGCGGCTTACGTCGCCTACCAGCGCGCCGGCGATCGCAATCTGGAGGCCGACAGCCTCGGCGTGCTCGGACGCGCGCTCGCCGACCGCAAACAATGGCGTGCGGCCCTCGATACGCTGCGCCTGTCGCTGGACACGCGCGAGAACGCCGACCTGCGCGGGCAGTACGAGCGGCTCCGCCTCGACCACGGCTTCCGCTATCTCGATTACAGCGTCGACTCCGATGCGATTTCTCCCCGCGCGTGCTTCCAGTTCTCGGAAAATCTGCCGGGCCGCCGCACCGATTTCTCGCCCTTCGTCGCGGTCGCCGGCATGGACAAGCCGGCGATCTCGGCCAACGACAAGCAACTTTGCGTCGAAGGCCTCAAGCACGGCGAACGCTACACCATCACGTTGCGCGCCGGTTTGCCGTCGACGGTGCGCGAGACGCTGGCGAAGTCGGCCGACCTCACCATCTTCGTGCGCGACCGCAAGCCCTTCGCGCGTTTTTCCGGCAAGGCCTATGTGCTGCCGCGCAGCGGTCAGCGCGGCATTCCGGTGCTGAGCGTCAACACCGCGGCGCTGACGATGTCGGTCTACCGCATCGGCGACCGCAATCTGATCGACACCGTGCTCGGCTACGACTTCCAGCGCAATCTGAGCAAGAACGACGCTGAGCGCATCGGAGCTGAGCGCGGCGAAAAAGTCTGGAGCGGCGAACTCGCCGTCGAGCAGCAGCTCAACACCGAGGTCACCACCGCATTCCCGGTCGGCGAAGCGCTCAAGGACATCGGCCCCGGCGTTTACGCCATCACCGCGACGCCGAAAAACCTCGTCGTCGACGACTACGAACAACTGGCGACGCAATGGTTCATCGTCTCCGACCTCGGCCTGACGGCCTATAGCGGCAGCGACGGCGTCGACGTCTTCATCCACTCGCTGGCCAGCGCGGCGCCGAGCGCCGCCGTCAACGTGCGGCTGGTGGCGCGCAACAACGAAGTGCTGGCGACCAAGCCGACCGATAAAAACGGCTTCGTGCATTTCGATGCCGGTTTGGCGCGCGGCGAGGGCGGCCTGTCGCCCGCCGCCGTGGTCGCCACCGACAAGGCCGACTACGCCTTCCTCAATCTCAAAGCGCCGGCATTCGATCTGTCGGACCGCGGCGTCGGCGGCCGACAGGTGCCGGTTGGCCTCGATGCCTTCGTCTATACCGAGCGCGGCGTCTACCGCACCGGGGAATCCGTCGCCGTCACGGCGCTGCTGCGCGACGCGCGCGGCGTCGCCGCGCCATCGTCGCCTTTGACGCTGGTGGTCGAGCGTCCCGACGGCGTCGAATATCGCCGCGCCGTCGTCGCCGACCAGGGCCTCGGCGGCCGTAGCCTCACCGTGCCGCTGGTGTCGACGGCCTCGACCGGCACCTGGCGCGTGCGCGCTTATACCGATCCAAAGCGCCCGCCGGTCGGCGAGACCACCTTCATGGTCGAGGATTACGTCGCCGACCGCGTCGAATTCGATCTGAAAGCCGCCGCGCCGCTGATGCCGCGCGATGCCCCAGCGACGCTGAGCGTCGATGGCCGTTTCCTCTACGGCGCGCCGGCGTCCAATCTCGAACTGGCCGGCGCGGTCGTCATCGGCGCCGCCAAGGAACGTCCCGGCTTTCCCGGCTATGCCTTCGGCCCGTTCGACGACGAAGTGACCGCGGTCCGCCAGGACCTGGAGGACCTGCCGCCGACCGATGCCGCCGGCAAGGCGAGCTTCCCGGTCGCGCTCGACAAGATACCGCAAACCTCGCGTCCGCTCGAAGCGCAAATCACCGTCAGCATGGCGGAATCCGGCGGCCGCGCCGTCGAGCGCAGCGTGACGCTGCCGATCGCCGCCGACGGCGCGATGATCGGCGTCAAGCCGGCATTCTCCGGGCGCTCGCTCGCCGACGGCGCCAATGCCGACTTCGACGTCGTCATGGTCGCGCCCGATGGCGGCAAAATGCCGAAGAGCGGTCTGAAATACGAATTGCTGCGGGTCGACACCAGCTATCAATGGTATCGCCAGAACGGGCAGTGGGAGTTCGAGCCGATCAAGCGCACCGAGCGCGTCGCCAACGGCACGCTCGACGTCGCCGCCGACAAGCCGGCGCGGCTGTCGCTACCGGTCAAGTGGGGCCGCTACCGCCTCGAAGTGTCGGAGGCCGGCGGGACCATCACCTCGCTGTCGTTTGATGCCGGCTTCTACGCCGAATCCAGCGCCGATACGCCGGATCTCCTCGAAATCGCGCTCGACAAAACCGACGTGAAATCCGGCGACGCGCTCAACGTCGCCGTCACTGCGGCGACCGCGGGCCATCTCACCGTCAACGTCTTTACCGATCGGCTGGTCGCCACGCAGGTGCAGGACGTCAAAGCCGGCGTGTCGCAGGTCAAGCTCAGCGTCGGCAAGGACTGGGGCACCGGCGCCTATGTCGTCGCCACCTTGCGCCGTCCGCTCGACGCCCCGGCGCAGCGCATGCCGGGCCGCGCCATTGGCGTGCAGTGGTTCTCGATCGACCGCGGCGGCCATTCGCTGGCGGTCGACATGAAAATGCCGGCGACGCTGCGGCCCAACTCGACGCTCACTGTGCCTGTTAAGCTCGCGAGGCTCAGCGCAGGCGAAGACGCCCGCGTCGTCGTCGCTGCGGTCGATGTCGGCATTCTCAACCTCACGAATTACAAGCCGCCGGCGCCGGACGACTATTATCTCGGCCAGCGCCGCCTGACCGCGGAAGTGCGCGATCTCTACGGGCAATTGATCGACGGCATGCAG
>Ga0265314_10000785_pt1 | contig 37675 bp, 44 predicted proteins | sample 4126metaG_FD_203106 | JGI IMG/M metagenome (GOLD analysis project Ga0265314, IMG submission 203106) | Rhizosphere microbial communities from Carex aquatilis grown in University of Washington, Seatle, WA, United States - 4-1-26 metaG | ecosystem: Host-associated > Plants > Roots > Rhizosphere >...
AGGCCGAAATCATCCTCAAGCAATTGAAGAAAAAAGTCGGCGTGCTGGAAGCCCAGATCATCGGCGACGCGGAAAAGGGCGCGGCGCGCGATCCGCTCCGCGAAACGGCGCTGCGCGACATTGAAAAGCTGCGCGACGACCTGACCCAGGGCACCGAGCATTTTTTCCAATTCGGTTTTTACGTGACGATCTACGCCCGCTCGACCGACGACCTCGACAAAATAAGCGAAGAGATCGATTCGGCTTTCGGCTCGAAGCTTATCTATTCGAAGCGGGTCCTGTACCAAGCTGAACAGGGCTTTAATTCGACGTTGCCGCTGGGCAACGACGAGCTGCAGATCGCGTTCAACATGAACAGCTCGCCGATCGCTTCCAGCTTCCCGTTCATCTCTTCCGACCTGACCTCTGACACCGGCGTTCTCTTTGGCATTAATCGCCACAACAACTCGCTCGTTATTTTCGACCGCTTCTCGCTGCAGAACGCCAACATGGTCGTTTTCGCCACCTCCGGCGCCGGCAAATCTTACGCCGTCAAGCTCGAGATCCTCCGTTCGCTCATGATGGGCGTTGACGTTATTGTCATCGACCCGGAAATGGAATACCAGCACCTTTCCGACGCGGTGGCCGGCACCTACATCAACATTTCGCTTTCATCGGACTCAAAACTCAACCCGTTCGAACTGCCGCGGCCGATGGGCGAGGACACGACGACCGAGGACATCATCAGAACGGCGGTCATCACGCTTAAGGGTTTGCTGCGGCTCATGTTGGGCGCCATTACGACCGCCGAAGATTCGGTTTTGGACCGCGCGTTGCTCGAAACTTTCGCCAAGAAGGACATTGTGCCGGGAATTTTGCCCACCGACCTCGACAAATATGAGCCGCCGGTCATGCAGGATTTTCAAGAAGTGCTTGAGGGCATGGTCGGGACCGGCGACCTGGTGACGAGGCTCAAGAAATACACCGAAGGCACTTTCGCCGGGCTCATCAATGCGCCGTCGACCGTCGACATGAAGAACCAATTCGTGATCTTCTCCGTGCGCGACCTCGAGGACGAACTTAGGCCGATCGCCATTTACACCATTGTCAACTATATTTGGAACGTCGTGCGTTCGGAGCGGAAGAAGCGGGTCCTTGTGATCGATGAAGCATGGTGGCTCATGCAGCGCGAGGATTCGGCCAAATTCATTTTCGCCCTTGTTAAACGCTGCCGCAAATACTACCTGGGCGTCACCACCATCACTCAAGACGTGAACGACTTTTTGACCTCGCCGTACGGTCAGGCGATCGTGACCAACTCGTCGATCCAGCTCCTTCTGAAACAGTCGCCGTCATCGGCCGACCTGGTGCAAAAAACTTTCTTGCTCACCCAAAGCGAAAAATTCTTGCTCTTGGACAGCGGTGTCGGCGAGGGGATATTCTTCGCCGGCTCCAAGCACGTGGCGATCAAGATCATCGCGTCATACACCGAGGACCAGCTGATTACCACCGACCCCAAGCAGCTCCTCGAAATTGAACAGGCGAAAAAAGACTACGAAGCGCAATTATCCGGAGAAGCTAACGCATAAATTTAAATATATGAGCCGAGGAACAAAGATTACCATGGTCGTGATCGCAGGCCTGATCGTCATCGGGCTGATCGTTTATTTCATCATTGTGCCGACGATAACCGCGAGCCTGCCCACGAACGCCAATAAGCCCGTTACCGCGGCGTTGCCGGTGACAAACACGCCGCCCACCGTTAACGCCAATCTTCCGAACGTTCCGCCGCCGGCCGAAGTGACGCCGGAAACGGCGCAAGCGAGCACGGCCCGCACGGTCGCCATCGCCTTTGCCGAGCGTTTCGCCACCTATTCCAACCAGAACGGCTTGGCCAACCTGGATAATCTCGAGGCAATTTCAACGCCGTCCGTCTGGTCGTTCATTAAAGGCGGCTACCGCTCCGATCTGCTCAAAACCATGCCGAAAGCCTCGTCATATTACGCCATGACCTCGACGGCGTTAAACGCCAACGTCTCGCCGGTGAGCGCGACCGAGGTGAACGCCACGGTGATGATGCAGCGCGTTGAGTCCGGAACGTCATCGAAGGTCGCTTACGGCACGCTCGACTTGAAGCTGAAGAAGGTTGGCGATGCGTGGCTGGTCTCCTGGGAAGAATGGGAGAAGTAATTTAATGGACCATGGACAATGGACCATGGACAATTCCGGCAAAGATAAAAAGAGCGTGTTTGGACGCTCTTTTTCCGATCTATTGCCTCGGGTGTGAAAAAGAAGGCGGCTGGCTTTGCGCCGACTGTTTGAGCGCGATTAGCGCCAAGCCGCTGTTCTTGTGTCCCGGGTGCGGTTTGGCGTCAGCCGGCGGCACGACTCATCGGCGCTGTGCCGATGATACGCCGCTGGCGGCGCTTATTTCGCCATACCATTACGCCGATCCGCCGGTTCGCCGCCTCATTAAGGAATACAAATATCACGGGGCAGGGGAGATCGAAAAAATATTATGCGGGCTGACCGCCTCGGGCGTCGACAAACTGAAGACGCTGTTTCCGGCACCGGCCATGGTCGTGCCAATGCCGCTCCATGCCTCGCGCGAGCGCCTGCGCGGCTTTAACCAGGCGGCAACGATCGGCGGTGTGGTGGCGGAAAGGCTCAAATTGAAGACGGCAACGCCGCTCAAGCGGCGCAAGCGAACCGAGGAGCAAGCAAGGCTCGATCCGGCCGAACGCCGCGAGAATTGCCGCCGCGCCTTTGCGTGCGCGCCCATGTCCGGCGACGTCATTTTGGTCGACGACGTGGTAACCAGCGGCGAAACCCTGCGCGCCGCAGCCCAAGCCCTTCGCGACGCCGGCGCCAGCCGCGTCATCGCTTTCGCCCTAGCGCATGGCCGCGGCGATCGGCTCAAGATTTGACGCAAAAGCCTTTTTGCGGTAGTCTTCCTCTGTCCTCATTTCGCACGCGTAGCTCAGCCCGGATAGAGCATTAGCTTGCGGAGCTAGTGGCCACAGGTTCAAATCCTGTCGCGTGCACCAAAAAATCCCAGTCTTGACTGGGATTTTTTGTTTGCTGACAAAATTGTTCGTTCTATATCTTCAAGATCCTTGAGACCATGTCCATGACCGGTTCGGAATCGCGTTCGATGTCCTCGCGCAGGTGTTTTTTTAGGAAGGCCCGCAATTCGACCGGATTTTGGCCGTCGAGGGGAATGTGGTTCATGGGGAAGACGGTGCGGGGCATGTGGAAATGCAGGCTTTTGATGGGCGGGTCGTAAACGATCCAAAAATGATCGATCGACGAATAGGGGAAATAGTGCGAGCCGCGGCGAATGCCGAGCTGACTGACCTCGACCTCGATGTCCGGCGGCTTAACGCCGCCCTGGATCACCATGACGACGGCGACCATCACGATGATGACGGCCAAGAGAAAATTGTAGGTCAAAAAAGCAATGACCAAAATGATCCCGGAAACAATTCCGGTTATGACGTACCACAGCGTTCCGCGCTCGTAGTGCGGGTAGGCGGGGATCGTCCATTTGGCGAAAATTTGCTCGTTTGTCGAACGGTCGGAGTCGGCCATATGTTGATAAATATTATACACCCTTTTTCCGGTTCTTCATATTTACCGGGCTTTCGTTATGGTTTTTGATCGCGGCTTTGAAGAGCACGGCATATTCCCGCGCCGAGCGATCCCAAGAAAAATCCTTTTCCATGACGCGTTTTCTCAAGATCTTCCATTCGGCGCGATGGCGCCAGCCGGAAAAGGCGCGCGTCATGGCGATCAATAATTCCAGCGGGTCCATGCTGTCGAAGAGAAAACCGGTGCTGCGTCCGCCCCCGGGGCGGCTGTCTTCGATCGTGTCAGCCAACCCGCCGGTGCGCCGCGCTACCGGCACGGCGCCGTAGCGCATCGCTTCCATCTGAGTGAGCCCCGACGGTTCGTATTTTGACGGGATAATGGTGACATCGCAGCCGGCAAAGATGAGGTGCGGCAGGTCGCTGTCGTAATGCATGACGGCCGACATTTGCCCCGGCAGCTTCTTTTGCAGATCCAAGAAAAAATCCATGAGATCGGTTTCCCCGGTTCCGACGATGATCATCTGCGAGCCGGTGGCGCGCAGGAAGGTTTCGAGGATCGGCTGGAGCAGGACAAAGCCTTTCTGTCTGGCGATCCTCGAGACGATGCCCATGACAAAGACGCTTTTGTCCTCCGGCAAGCCCAGTTTTTTCTGCAGCGCCGCCTTGTTCTCTTTGCGCGCGTCAAAATTTTTGGAGGAGAATTTTGCCGCCACAAACTTGTCCGTGGCCGGATCGTTCGTCTTGTAATCGATGCCGTTCAGGATGCCGAACAGCTTGTCCTGTTTTTGGCGCAGCAGGTCCTCGAGTCCTTCACCATACTCCTCGGTGGTTATTTCTTTCGCATAGGTCGGCGAAACGGTATTGATGATGTCGGCATGGGTGATCCCGCGGCGCATCGGATTAATGTCGTTCATCCGCGGATCAAAAAGGTCGGGCAGCGCGCCATAGCCGTCGTCGCGCGCCGTTTCGGCGGTGAAACGCTGCGGTTTGTCGGTTCCTTGCCAGGCCAAATTATGGATCGAGAAAACGGTCGCGACATTCGCAAGCGCTTTGTCGTCCTTGTAGTCGGTCTTAAGGAGGTTGGGCAAATATCCCGACATCCAATCGGCGCAAACAATGACGTCAGGCGTCCAAGCCCTATTCGCGCTCAAAAACTCCAAGCATCCGCGCGAGAGCAGGGCAAAGCGGATCCGGTCGTCAGTATACTCGTAAACATTTGAGCGTAGTTCGTAATACTCCTGGTTTTCCAAAAAATAGGTGGTCACCGGATCCTTGTTCAAATCCTTTGGTTCGTATTTGCGAACGTTGCAAATCAGTTTTTTAGCCCCGTCTCCAAAACCGCTCGGCACGTTGAGATTCTTCTGAACATAAGCCAACTTGAATTTTTCCTGGTCGATATTGCCGTAAAGCGGGATCATGACCCTGGCATCGTGGCCGAGCCGCTTAAGCGCCCTGGGCAAGGAAAAGGCGACTTCGCCCAAGCCGCCGACTTTGGCAAAGGGCGCTTCCTCCGAGGAGAGGAAGAGGATCTTCAGTTTGTCCTTTTTAATGCCGAATAATTTTGTTATTTTAGCCATATATATCATGATACCGCAACCGGGCCAAAATACATACCCGTGGCGCTATTCCAAGATATATTCCCAACCGGGCTGCCAAGCGCCCTGTTTGCGCCAATCCTCGGCAAATGCCTGCTCCCAGGTTTTGCCTTTGAGCAAGACATCGAGGATAAGTTGCGGGGCTTTGTGCGAAATAACGGCCACCGAGCCGTTTTCGTGGTTTTGTTTCAGAAATTCTAGAAAACCGAAGATCCGCTCCCTTACGTCCTCGTAGCATTCGCCGCCTTCAAACCGTTCCTTGATGTGAAGCGCTTGGAGCGGTTCGACGGTCGCGCTCGGCGCGCCGTTCAGCTTTCCGTAATTGCATTCCCGCAGCCGTTTGTCCTCGACGATCGGCATTCCGTTATCAAAACACAGTTTGGCGGTTTCCAGGGCCCGCTTCAGGTCCGAACAAAAAACAATGTCGAATTCGCGCTCCTTGATCCGTTCTTTAAGCTCAAGCGCTTGCTGTTTTCCTTTTTCGGAAAGCGGCGGGTCGGACCAGCCGGACGAAATTCCCTTTTCATTGTCTTCGGTCGCGCCGTGGGGAAAATAAGTGATGATGATCGGCATAGTTTAGATGCGGTATAAATAGATAGATTGGCGGCCCGGCGGCTTGTCGGCGGTGACGAGTTCGAGGCCGGGGATGGAAAAGGCGTATGAAATGACGCGCGCGCCTTTTTTAAGTTCGGCTTCCAGCTTCTTTTTTACTTTGGGCATGGCGGACGGCGTTAGGAAGAGATAAACGATGTCCGCGTCCGACAGGTTTTGGCGGAAGAAGTTCTTGAAGCCGACCTTGGCGCCGGAGCGCTCCGCCAATATCCGGATGAGCGTCATAAAATACGACATGAGCGAAATGTCCAGGCCGACCGCCTTGGCGCCGGCGCGCGACGCTTCGACGACGAGCCGTCCATCGCCGCAGCCGAGGTCGTAAAATTTTTCGCCCGGCGCAATGGCCGCGAGTTTTAAAACGCGCTCCATGTCCTTGCGTCGCGTCGGCACCCATGGGGCGGAGCTCGCAAAGATCATTGTCACCAAAAAGGCGATAAGAATGAAAAAAACGATGCTGGGAATAATGGTCATGCCTGTATTCTACCGCCGCGCCCCTTCTTGAGCAACGCAGGGATTGTGAATTTGGATGATCATATTTTATCAAAAAAACGCCGAAAAATCAAGTTTTCGGCGTTTTTCGAATATATTTCGCGTTGCGGTTATTTTTTCATCTCGGCGAGGTCGGCCAAGACTTGGGCGGCGTGTTCGGCCGGTTTGACGTTGTCGTAGGCTTTGGCGATCTGCCCGGCGGGGTTAATGAGGTAAGAAATTCGCTTGGTCATGATGCCGCGCGCTTCGTAGGCATCGACCATCTTTTTTTCCGGGTCCGAAAGGAGGGTGAAGGGGAGGGCGTGTTCTTTGGAAAAGCCGGCATGGCTTTCGACCGAATCGGTGCTGACCCCGAGCACGACGGCCTCGATCTTTTTAAACCCTTCGTAATTGTCGCGAAGCGTGCACGCTTCGGTGGTGCAGCCCGAGGTGAAGTCCTTGGGGTAAAAGTATAAGAGCACCCACTTGCCCGCGTAATCGGACAAGCTATGGTTTTTCCCGTCCTGATCCGGCGCCGTAAACGCCGGCGCTTTGGTGCCAATAACAAGCATAATTTTTTTAATGAATGGTTATATTGCCATTCTACCGCCGACATCATTAAGAGGCAATGTTGGCCAAGTATTCTTTTATCCTCTTCCGATCCTCACTTTCTTTTTCACCTTTAAAATATATTTCGATAAAAACGGCCGTTGAAGAGTCGGTGTGAAAAGCGTAAATGATCCTGATGCCGCTCTGTTTGCCGCGACCTCTTAACGCCTGACAGGAAAATTTTTTTATCTTGCATATTTGTATTTTTTCGGTGCAAAGGTCGGGTATCAAAAAAGTCGCTCCAATGTCTCTTTTCTCAAGTACTCCACGCGAATCTGGGAAGCCAATATGAAAAAGCTCAATGGCGGCTTCTTTTGCCAGTTCAATATCGATTTCAAGCGAGTGAAATTTTTTAAGGAGTTGCTTGAGGTCTCGTCGAAATTCCGCCGTTTCGCTATAACTGATCTTGGTCGCCATAATTTCTTACTGAAGTATTTGCGCCACGATAGAAAACAGCCTCGTAATTGATCGGTTGATTGTCTTTAGCGATTATCCAGGGCGTGTCCCCGTGTGAATATTCGCTTAGCTCCTTTGCATTTTTTTCGCCCAATCGGGCGATGACCTCATCAATATGCTGGAGTTCACGAGCGTCTTTTAATTTGGTCAGGTCCGGGTCGCGGACGGGCAGATATTTTTTTTGCATGTGATCAAAGTATGATGTTTCAACTTTAACGATCTCTCCATTTTTTATCATGTCATCAACGATCGTTTTAAATTCGACCGGAGTCGGACCAAAATGATTTTTAATGTAGGTTGCGCCGATCAGCTGTTCTTCGAATTTCTCATAGAAATCAAAATCAATGAAGTAGAGCAATTTGTAGATCACCGTTTCTCCGACATTGGGCCTGCCGCCGATCTTTGAGAGAATATATAACAAAACTTCTTTGAATTTCTCTGCGTTTTTTTGCGGGACGCTGATCCTTGTCGCTTGCTCCTTTGTTTTTGCTTGCCTGTCGGGTTCAAGATCGACCAATATTGACGTGTCGCGGCCTTCGACAAAATCCTCAAAAGGGATGCAAAAAATGTCGGCCAACTTCTTGGCTTCCGTAATGGTCAGATCGCGCTCGCTTTGTTCAATTTGCAAATACGTCGGTCGTGAAACGCCAATTTCGGAAGCAACGTATTCTTGGGTAAGGCCGAATTTCTTTCTTTGTCCTAAGATGAATTTTCCCAGCATATGGTTATCCACAGTTTAACATTGCAAACAAGTTTGTCAAGCGCTTTGTTAATATATTTGACACTGGCTTTAAAGCGCTTATAATAGTATCATTGCGAAACGACGCTATGAAAAATTTCTTAAAAAAATATTTCGGCTACGAGGAGTTCCGGCCGCTGCAGCAAGAAATTGTCGAAGGCGTGCTCGCCGGACGCGACAGCGTGGTGCTCATGCCGACCGGCGGGGGAAAGTCGCTTTGTTTCCAGCTGCCCGCCCTGATGCAAGACGGCCTCGCGGTCGTTGTTTCGCCGCTCATTTCGCTTATGAAGGATCAGGTTGACGCGTTGCGGGCGAACGGGGTGGCGGCGGAACTCGTGAACAGCACGCTTTCGCCCTCCGAAATATATGACGTGATGGAGCGGGCGCGGCGCGGGGAGCTGAAGCTTTTGTATATTGCGCCGGAGCGTTTCGCTTCTTTCGGTTTTGAGAATTTTCTTAGCACGCTAAAGATCAGCTTATTCGCCATCGACGAAGCGCATTGCATTTCCGAATGGGGGCACGACTTCCGCCCCGATTACCGCAACTTGCGCTCGCTGCGCGAATCTTTCCCCCGCGTTCCCATTATCGCGCTCACGGCGACAGCCACGCCGCGCGTGCGCGAGGACATTGTGAAACAGCTGGCGCTGCGCGAGCCGAGCGTCTATGTCTCAAGTTTCAACCGTCCGAACTTGAGTTATGAGGTCATGCCGAAAAAGGATTCGCTTCGCACGGTGTTGGCCTTGTTGTCTGAAGTGAAAGGCGAGAGCGCGATCATTTATTGCTTTTCCCGGAACGATACCGAGAATTTGGTCGAGAAATTGAACCGGCACGGCTTTAAGGCCGCCGCTTATCATGCCGGGTTGAGCGCCGACACCAGGCGGGAGAATCAAGATCGTTTCATCCGCGACGAGGTGGACGTCATGGTTGCGACCATCGCTTTCGGCATGGGGATCGACAAGCCCGACGTGCGCTTGGTCATCCACCACGGCTTGCCCAAGTCGATCGAAGGCTATTATCAAGAGACCGGCCGCGCCGGACGCGACGGCTTGCCGGCCCGATGCGTGCTGCTATTTTCGTACGCCGACAAATTCAAGCAGGATTATTTCATTCGCGCCATTTCCGACCCCGAAGAACAGCGCCAGGCGCAGGAAAAACTCGAACAGGTTTTGCAATACGGCTATTGGAAAGGCTGCCGCCGCCGATACTTGCTGAAATATTTTAACGAAGAATATCCGTCGGGCGGCTGCGGCAATTGCGACGGGTGCACGGCTTTTGCGCCGCTCGTTCTTCCGGAAGCCGGACGCGTTGTTTTGCCCGCCCGCGCCGGGCGCGCCGGCGCGGGCGGCGGCGACGCTTATGACCAAGCGCTGTTCGAAGAGTTGCGCAGCGCGCGCATGCAGGAAGCCCGCCGCGCCGGCGTGCCGCCGTACATTGTCTTCGGCGATAAGACACTCAAAGAGATGGCCGCGCGCTTGCCGCAAACCGCCGCCGCTTTTATGGAGATCAGCGGCGTCGGCGAAAAGAAACTGTCGCAGTACGGCGAACTCTTCATGAACATCGTCCGCCGCCATGCCTTGGCGCAATTAAGCGCGCCCTCGCGTCCGGCCGCGCCGGCCGTTTCAACCTACGAAGAAACGCGCAATTGTTTGCTCCAGGAAATGCCGATTGATAAGATCTCGCTTCGCCGCGGCTTGGCGTCCGGCACGATCATCGGACACATTGAAAAACTCTTGCTGGAAGATCCGCATCTGGACGTTTCCTACCTAAGACCGCCCGCGGGACGTTTGTCGGCCATTCAGGACGCCTTTGAGCAAAGCAAAGGCCGTGCGCTGACGCCGGTCCGTGAAATTTTGGGCGAGGATTATTCGTTTGATGAGCTGAGACTGGCCAGAATTTTTTTAGGCGAGTAGAATGAGCGTAATTATGAAAAAGATCATCTTGGCTTCGGGGTCGCCGCGCCGGCGCGAAATACTGGAAAAGACCGGCCTGACTTTTGTCGTTCGCGAAAGCGCTTACGAAGAAGACATGACCTTGCCGCTCACGCCCGTCGAACTGGTTAAGCACTTGGCCGCCGGCAAAGCGCGGGCGGTCGTCGCTGATGAACCGGACGCGCTTATCATCGCCGCCGATACTTTTATTGTTTTCGGCGACAATGTTTTGGGAAAACCGAAGACCGAAGAACGGGCGCGCGAGATGTTGAAGATGCTAAGCGGCAAAGAAAATCAGGTCGTAACCGGCGTGGCGATCATCGATACCGCGACCGGGCTTGAGGTTGTCTTCCATGACATTGCTAAAGTATTCATCAAAGAATTGTCGGAGGCGACGATCGAGGCTTACATTAAAACCGGCGACCCGCTCGACAAGGCCGGCGCCTACGCCATTCAGGGGATCGGCGCCGTGTTGATCGAAAAGATCGAAGGCGACTTTTTCGCCGTCATGGGCCTGCCCATTTCCCGCCTGGCCGACGAGCTAAAACAATTCGGCATCAATATATTGTAATAATGTGACGATCCTCGATATCAATGTCATTGCGAGGAGCGAGCGCACGAGCGACCTCTCGACCCGGCTCGAGACTAACGCGCGGCAATCTCCTCGGAATATCGCCATGGTTGCAATATTAACGAGATTGCTTCGTCGGCTTCGGCCTCCTCGCAATGACCGTCATCAACATTGACATTTTTTTATTTTTCAGGTAAGATTTCCGGTCAAACAGATCGCTGACAATTTGCGGAAAGGAACGGTAAATGAAACGTAAAAGAATGAGCAGGAAAGCGCGATTGCTTGAAGGAACGGAGAATGAGAACCACGCCAAGTTCCTGGCCAGGTTCGAACTGAAGCTAACGCCGGACAAGTTGCTATTGCTCGATATGGCCTACGATTTTTCTAAACGGGCTCACGATGAGCAGTGGCGTGAAACCGGAGCGCGATATTTCGAGCATTTGCGCGGCGCGGTGATCATCTTGGTTGATGAGCTCGGAATTACCGATGCTGATCTGATCATCGGCGAGCAGTTGCATGATTGTGACGAGGATACGTGGCTGCTGAAGCTGCCGCGGATCAGAGTCGTATTCGGCGAGCGCGTCGCCAAGATCGTCGGCGCGGTAACCAAGCCCAAAGATGACGATCCGCGTTTCAAATCGAAAGCGGCGGCCAAGCGTTGGTATTACGCCAACATCAAGGCGTCAGATGTCGACGTCAAGCTCGTCAAGTTGGTCGATCGTTTGCAGAACACGCGCGCGCTCGGCGCTTGCTCCCGGGAAAAACAGCTTAGGAAGATTGCCGAAACGCGAAAATACATTCTTCCTCTCATCCCCGACGTTGCCAAGGTGTACCCAAGGGTTGCACAATTGCTGACGCAAAAGTTCGCCGAGGCGCTCGCGAAGCTCGCCTAACGCCCGAAAATGACACGACCGGCTGGCCAAGATGGCAGCCGGTCTTTTTTAAAATTTATCAATCAAGCGGAGGGGGTGAGATTCTCCGCCCACCTCAAGCGTGTGATGGGCGGACCCGCTCGTGGTCGGACCGAGACGAGCGGGGAACTCACGGAGCTTATTAAGCTCAACAGTTATAATGCGATAATTTTTTCTAAGCGGAGGGGGTGAGATTCTCCGCCCACCTCAAGCGTGTGATGGGCGGACCCGCGCGTGGTCGGACCGAGACGAGCGGGGAACTCACGGAGCTTATTAAGCTCAGCAGTTTTTCCGCCCACCTCCAGCTTCGGCTGGATTGGGCGGATCCGCTCGTGGACGAATGAGACGAGCGGACAAGACTTATATTAACTGGGCGGAGGGGGTGAGATTCGAACTCACGGAGCTTATTAGGCTCAACAGTTTTCAAGACTGTCCCAATCGTCCACTCTGGCACCCCTCCGCTCAGTTAATACATTTAAACCTAGCTTCTTTTTCAATTGTCGTCTACCTTGTCCTGTTTTATAGAACAATTCCGCAGATCTGGCTAGTCGGTCTGTTAGATGGGCTTCATAATAAACAACCGACCATGGGGCGTATGATTTTGTCGAAATAACTTTTCCGTCATTATGATTTTTCAAGCGCGAGACTAGATTTTCTGTAGATCCTACGTACAATTTACCTGATGCTTTGCTTTTTATTACGTATGTATAATGCATAAGCATTCTTCTCGCCAATGTCATTTATCAAGACCCTCAGAAAGACCGGCTTTGTGATGCGAATGGCGGCGCCAGAGGAGGACGACGGCGAGGGCGGCGAGGGCGACGACGATATAGCCGAGCTTTTCCGCGATGGGGGAGGCGTAGGACCAAGTCTCGCCGAAGATGCGGCCGTATACGAAGTTCAGGGCGGTTTCGACGGTTTGGCCGATGACATCGGCGACAATGAACGCGCGCCAATTGAGCTTGGCAAAGCCGACGACCAGGTTGGCGACCGGGGTGATCGAGGTGGTAAGACGCGTCACAAAGACCGTGACAACGGGATGCTTGGCGACGCGGCGTTCGAGCCGGGTGATAAACGGCGCTTGCATTATTTTATTCCAACCGAAACGCTCGACGACCTTGCGGCCATAGCGGCGCGCCAAGGCAAAACCAACCAAGTCGCCAATGATGTTTCCCGCTGTCGCCATAACCGCGACGGCAGTCGTGTTCATATAGCCTTGTCCGGCAAAAACGAAAGAGGCGACAATGACCGCGCCCGAAGGAATGGGCACGGCGACCGCCGCCACAAAGACGATCAAAAAAAGCGCCGCATATTTATACAGCAGGACGAAGGAAAGCAGGGAGGCGAATATTGAGGTCATTACCAATTTTACTGTTCGAGCGAGGCCAATGCCGAGTCGAGAACCTGATTATTTAGCAATAGTATTTTGCACCGACAAGAACGCCTGCACCGCCGCTTTGACCGCGGTCAAAGCAATCGCCGGATCAGCTTTTTGATCAGACGCAAGGCGCTTGATCGTCAACCGCGGGTAGCGCGCGTCGGTAATGCTAAGCGACGTCTTAAGATAATCGGGCGGCAGCTTGAAAACCATGTTCAAATAATCAAAGGTCATCCAGGTGGCAATGGCCGCCGGTTCAAGCGTGGCCGGTCGCCGCAAACTTAATCGGTGGAAGCGGCTTTGCGGGGCGAGGATGCCAAGCCCGATGGTCGCGTCAATATTGCTCTCGATAGCATAAAGTGTGAAGACGATCACGCTGAAGAACGCCACCGCCAGCACCGCCCGCCAAAGGTTGTCCTTCCGCCATTCGCTTTTTTTGAGGCTCTTTTTCATGTTTCCATTATAGCATTTTTTCTTAATTCTGTGTCTCGTCATGAGGCATTTTGCGAGTATTGTAGCCGCGCAGCCTTGCCGCCGCCAACCTCATCCCGACCTTCTCCTCGAATTCCGCCCGAGGCGGATCAGCCTTGGGCTGAGAGGAGAAGGGGTCCGTATCCAACCCCTCTCCTTCTTCAAGGAGAGGGTAGGGTGAGGTCGGCGGCAAGGTCACGAAGTTACGTTTTAAATACACAGAGCATCATGGCCGGGCACAATTTTTTGGATGCTTTAGCGGGGGGAAGATGTCAAAAAGGTCTTCGCGGTTGGCGAAGACCTTTTTGCCGCTTTAAATCGACGCTCGTTATTTGACGAGCTGAATCATGTGTTCGACCGAAGCGCTATAGGCGTTCATGTCGAAACCGGCCGGGTATTTTTTGGTGAAGGTGACCATGCTGGTCTGCGTAGTCTCCTTGCCCTTCTTGTCGGTCGAGCTGGTGCGGAAGACAAAGTAGTCGGTCCGCTCGCTCGGCCCGGCGTTGAGCTCGGTCGTCGTCTGACAAGCGTATTTGTAGCTGCTGTTGGTCGCGTTCTTGTAGACAGTGTCGGCGGTCACATAGCAATCGCCCTGAAGATGCGGATCATTGTTGTCGAGGATGGAATACGTCCAAGCCGTCGGCGCGCCGCCGCCCTTGCCCGGCGTTTTGATCGTTATGCCGGCCTTGGTCGTTGTCGCGACCCATGCGCTGTCATCGATCGGCGTCGCGAGCGGCGCAATCGCTGGAAGATCCTTTAAGCTGGCCGCTTCCGGAGCATGAGCGCCATCATTATTCGCCTGATCGCCGCCAAAGGCCGGCGTGTTCGCGTTCGCATTGGCATTTGCGTTAATGTTTGTATTCGTTGCCGCCCCTTGTTCCGGCGCCGCCGGTTCCTGCGCACACCCCGCCCCGAGCAAAGCCACGGCCGCGACCGTCCCGATAAGTAAAGCGAACTTCTTCATAGCGATTTTCGTTAGGATTATTAACTCTAATTACCACGTTCCCGCGCCGTTGAAAAGGCGTAACTTTGCCGATTTGCCTCTTGGTACAGTTTTTCTCGACCGAGAAAAACTGTACCAACCCCGCAAATTGACTTTTTTGCCGAATTTCTTTATATTCCTTATGTCCAGTGGATTGAATTGTTCATTGTTTATTGTCCATTGTTCATAAAGATCCGTGGAGAGTTGGCCGATCGAGCCGAAGCGAGACCCCGAGCTTGCCGAGGGGGTGTCCTCCCGCGAGGCCAACGAACAATTAAATCAATGTGGAGAGTTGGCCGAGTGGTCCAAGGCAGCAGTTTGCTAAACTGCGCTCCCGTAAGGGGGCTCATAGGTTCAAATCCTATACTCTCCGCCAGGGACAGCCTTTCCTTAATTTGGGAAGGCTTTTCTGTATCCGAAAAATATTTTTTACGCGCTGCAAGCAGCGTATTGTATGGGGGAATCGGAACGGAAACGATTGCTGACATAATTTGTTTAAAAAATGGACCGCGGCATAGCCGAGGTCCAAACAAAGAAGTGTCGTGTCAATAGGATCCGCCTAGGAAGGAGCCGTCGCCCAATCGACGCCCATCACGTCCCCATTGAATAACGGTTGTTGAGCATCGGGCAGATCGCCATATTTCAAGAACCGATATTCAGTACCCGTTGCACTGAATATCCTTATAATGGTTTTGCCCGCATCATCCGAGTCTACGTTTTCGCCACTAACCACGTAATAGGCACCATCTGGCGACCAAGCAAACGCCTTGCTGCCGATGAAACCCCATGAACCCGGCGCTTCCTTGACCGCGATTGTTCCTGACGGCAGACCCGTTGCTGATGACAGGCCAATATACATAACCCCGTAGATCGCAATCCAGGTCATGCTGTTGTTCAACCGGATGGCATTGAACGAGTCCGGGGTGAAAGTATTGGTTACCGTATCAACCAGCGTATCCACATTGAGAAAATGGATCGTGCCATCGAGCGGTGTGAAGATCACATGTGTGTTGTCGACCCAGACCATGCAATTACGCGCATCGTGGGCACTCACCCCCTTTTCGAGCGTTCGCTTATTACCGCCATCAGGATCGATCATGTAGGTCGTATACTGCACGCCGTACTCGTTGTGCGTGTAGATGATACGACTCCCATCCGGCGATATAACTGGCTCATGATCATAGGTGCTGTCAATGATCTTAACCAATTCGACCGGGTCGCCGCCGCCCAAATCGTATCGCTCGATGCCGCCCAAATAACATCCGAAGACGATTGCCTTGCCATCCGGCGCCCAAGTAAAATCATCGCTGTCGTAGCACCCTGGAAACGTATAGATAACATTCCCGTCGAGATCGGTGATCAAGTGAACGTCATTCGACACTTTGAAGCTAAGCAAGCGCCCGTCGGGCGAAAACCGAACCGTCGAACGCACATCGGAATTCAGTTTCCTTAGCCCGGAACCGTCAGCCTTGATGATCCATAGGGCGTTGTTACGGTTCTCCGTGAACGCAATGTTGGTTTTCGCGATCTCGCCACTCAGCGGCGCGGGGCCGGATGGTCCGCACCCAGCTTGAACAAAAGAAAAACCGACCACGATCGCCAGGCCTGCAAAAAAAGAATTTCGTTTCATAGCAATTCCCCTCGTTTTGGAGTTTTCAATGAGCGCGAGCCTGCACACTTTCCAGATTAATTTCCGTTTCGACCCCAGTGTGCGCCGCAACTGACAAACTGTCAATTGCCGTCCCAGAATAACGGAGACATGACCAGTTTCTATTAGGCGTATCGAAACGGGTCATGTCCCCGTTATTCGCCGATAAGGATGTTCTTCCGATCTTCCGCTCCGTTTGCGACGAGCGGGTCTACGCAACCAAATTTTTCAATCGATTGCTTAAGCTGATCCACCTGCTCCTTCGTGTGCTTGCGAGGATTGTATTCGCTCGCTTTCAAGTCCGCGATCGGGACTTGGACGATGTGCAATTTGTCGTTTTGCATATGCGTATGAATTATTACGAATTAAATAATAAAAAAGACACTTATCTCTTTTCGATATAAGTGCCTCTTTAGAACGGCCAATTAAAAGCCCTTAGGCTATAAGACCATTCATAAAGAAGCGTTGTTGCGTCCGAAGCCGGACGCGTGTCGTGGTTTAGTATTCGTCATATGGTTTTTCGTCTTTCATATTCGGGCATTTAGGCCCAGAAGGACGGAGATCGATTAAGTTGGTTGGACTTAATTGGTTTCGATTTCAAAGTCATTATATAACTATGTCTTTTCCCGTCAAACGATTTTTTGGCTCTGTTGAGGGGCTGTTTGTCAAGACGGTCAATGATTGAGTGCATTTTATCCATATTTTATAGGGGTAAATAATAATGATGTTTTCAAAGCCGACCTGTGGATAAGCGGGGTTTATGGGTGTATGATATATATCAATTTCATCGAGCCATATATGCCAAAAGAAAACAAAATTCTTAGCGTCCCGCAACGGATATTCGAAACATACTTAATAGAGCTAGAGAAAAAAGGTGTACCCGTCGATGTCACTGCTCGCCTTAAATCAACGCTATTTGTTGATAACGATGTTTCTGTGGACGCCTTGCGTGAAGCGCTATTTTCGAATGGAAATTACGATGTATGATTAAGGTCGATAAGATAACGATTGAGGAGTTCCGTGGTCTCAGGAATGTCACGCTTGAATTTCATGGCCATAATTTTGCGGTATGCGGTCCAAACGGAACCGGTAAAAGCGGCGTAGTTGATGCATTAGAATTCGCTTTGACAGGAAACATATCGCGCCTGTCTGGCGAAGGTATGGGCAATGTATCTGTTGAAGACCATGCCCCACACGTCGATAGCCGTAATAATCCCGAACGTGCGAAAGTTACCGTTAATTTAAAAATTCCATCTCTTGGGAATCAGGAGGTCATTCTAGAGCGGTCGGTAAAGGGAAAAAATTCTCCAAAGATTACTCCGGCCACGCCCGAGGTCATGGCTGTCCTTGATCAATTTGTCGGTCATCCTGAGTTCGTTCTCTCTCGGCGCGAAATAATTCGCTATGTTATTTCACAACCAGGCAATAGGTCTGAGGAGGTTCAAGCCCTTTTGCGACTGGATAGCGTTGGAGAAATGCGGCTTAATTTGAAAACTGTCTCAAATTCTTGCGAGAGAGAATTAAAAGATTTTTCTAGGGTAAAAATCCATGCCGGAGAAAGTTTATCACAAGCACTGGAAATCATCGGTTTAGATCACGAAAAAATTATTGAAGCGGCGAATATTCGTCGTGTAATTTTGGGGTTGGCTCCTTTGACAGAACTCACTTCAACGACCGTATTGAATGACGGCCTTGAATCGGGAACGAAGACAGCTTCTACGCCAAAAATAAACAAAGCCCTTGCTTCAGAGGATGCAAAGAAATTTTCCGACTCGCTTAAAAGTTTTACGGACGATTCAAAAGGCACCGAGCTTCAAGGTATTAGATCTCGGATTATTTCTTTAGCAAGCAACCCGATTGCTAGCGCAGGAGCTTCGCGCGAAAGCTTTTTACGTAAGGCCATCGACCTTATTACCGAAAATTTTTGTCCGCTATGCGGCACTTCTTGGGACATGTCCGCGCTTCGCAAGCTTGTTCTTGAAAAAATTTCTACCTTTGACGAGGTGACGAAAATCCGCAAGGAGTTAGAGCGGCAGCTAATCCCATTCGTTGATATTTTTGACGAAATGATTGGTCATGCCCGATCTCTTGCCAATCAATTTCGGGTATCGTTACCGGCACAGGCGGCGACTATTTCCGCTTATCTCGCATCTTTGTCGTCGGTTCGTAGGTCGCTTATTGAATTATTGCCGTTTGCTGATGCAGTATCTGCAATTGATAAAATTATCGTTACCCCTAAAGATGTAGGTGATTCTTTGGACGCGATAAATAAATTGATTGCATCAATACCAGAACCCACAAAACAAGAAGCCGCACGAGATTTCTTGGTAAGAGCGCAAGATCGGCTCGAAACATTACGCGATGCCTCTCGTAATGCAAAAAAGGCGCAACAGCGATCTGAACTAGCTAAGCAGGCATATGAGACTTATACAGATGTTAGCAATAAGGCTCTTGATGCTGTTTACAAAGAGGTGGAAGCGGATTTTTCAAGTCTATATTGCTCCATCAACAATGATGATGAAACGGGTTTTACTGCCAAGTTGACTCCGTCTATAGGGAGATTGGCATTTGATGTCGATTTCTATGGACGCGGTCATTTCCCGCCCGGTGCGTATCACAGCGAGGGTCATCAAGACGCAATGGGCTTATGCCTTTACTTGGCACTAATGAAAAAATTACACGGTGACAACTTCAAATTTGCCGTCCTTGATGACGTCTTGATGTCGGTGGACGTATTGCATCGGCGCGAGGTATGCAATCTCCTTAAGAGGGGTTTCCCGGACACGCAATTCGTTCTTACTACCCATGATGAAGTATGGATGAAACAAATGAAATCGGTCGGCCTTATCCCACCGGGGAACTCGGTGCATTTTAGCAATTGGACTCCTGATCACGGCCCCGAACAATGGAAGACGCGCGATATATGGTCTGAAATTGATAATTTTTTGAAAGCAAATGATGTTAGGTCAGCGGCTGGTTCTTTACGATATTATTCAGAGCATGTTTTTAGAGAGATATGCGAGAGTATTCGAGCCAGGGTTGAGTTTAAGGGCGATGGCAGATATGAACTTGGTGATACGCTCACTCCTGCTGTAAGGCGTTTTCGTGATCTAATTCTTATGGGCGCAAAAGCAGCAGAAGCTTGGGGACAACACGATATAGCCGAAGCTATAAAGCAAAGAGAAAAAAATATTGGAGAATCGTTAATAAAAACGAGTGCCGAACAATGGCAGATTAACCCTGCCATACACTACAACGAATGGGCTAATCTGTCAGCCGCAGATTTTGTACCGGTATCCGACTCATTCCGCGATTTAATAAGTAAATTTATTTGCGAAACGCCGGGTTGTGGCGGAATGTATTATTTGACCGTAACGTCTTCGAAGATTCCTGACTCATTACGTTGTTCTTGTGGGAAAACCAATATAAGCTTGAAAAGCCCTTAACCATAGACTAATTAGCTATGATCAGCTCTAAAGAAATGGCGACGATATTAGATCATGCAACAAATCGATTTCTTGAGAACGACAAATACTTGCTAACCGTTGAAGCAAATGAAAGGTCAATGACTCATAAATTCGCCGAGTATCTGCAGTCACAAATTGACGAATCGTGGAATGTGGATTGCGAATACAATCGTGACGGATCCGATCCGAAAAAGATCGATGAAATCGATAGTGTTATAAGTTCAAATGGGATACCAACAACGCGCGATACTGAGGCAAAAACCGTTTTTCCAGATATCATTATTCACAAGAGAGGGAAAGATGGCGAAAATCTTCTAGTGATTGAAGCGAAGAAAAACCCTACGCCAGCCCAAGAAGAAACGGATACGATTAAGTTAGAAAAGATTCAAGAACAATACAGGTACAGATTCTCGGTCTTCCTTAGCTTCTTTGTTGGTGAAGATAAAAAAGATATATCGTGGAAAATTCACAAAGAACTCGTCTAACATTTATTGATTCCAACAACTGAATTTTTGTATGCCAAAAATAACTAAAAAATTCTTGATTTCGTTAGCGGTTCTGGCGGTTATCTATGTAACCCATCTCGACGAACTTTTGGTCGGGCATAATTTTATAGTTACCTCGTTTTTTATTTTAATCGCTCTAGTGGCATTATTTAATAAGATGGAGAATGACGAAGAAGAGATTGCATTGCTGCGTTGCGAGATTCACGACCTCGCTTATGGCTCGCCAGAAGAAAAACAAAGTGCACACGCCTTCGTATCGAAAAATAGTATGATACTTCGCATTGCGAAGGAGACAATGACTAAAAAATATGGTTTAAACAAGTCATCAAAAAATATCGATATAAAAACGGATACGCGCAGTCTTGATCCTTTTTATATATCTGACAAGCATAATCCGAATTATAAAAAAATGATGGATGAAAAAATTAAATTAGCCGAACGGGATAATAACAAGTAAGAAGCTAATCACCATGCATAAATTAATAGTTACCCTCACCAATCATTCCTCAGCACTAGAAGAAAATGTATTTGATGAAAAGAGAGTATTTGAAATTTATGTTGACGACCCCACCAACAATGAAGAAATTTTCGACAAGGCGGAGTCAAAAATAGTTGAGTTGAGAGGGGAAAGCAATGCGGCTATACGGATGGAAATTGCTACCGAGTCTGGCGATGTGTTCGTTAGAGGTACGGTCAAAAACGGATTTCACGGCGTGATAATGTCGTAATCTTAAGCTCGGTATATGCATAAAAATTCTAATGAAAAATTAGACGCGATAAAATATGAGGTAAAAAATTTGAAATCGGTTTGTTCAATTGGCGTTCAATCAGCTTCTGGTTTCGACGCACAACAGGCATTTTTACACGTTTGTGCCGATATGAACGGATTGGGCGATTGGCTTAGTAATGAACACCGATGTACCAAGGAAGACTGGATAAAGATGGTTAAGTCCAGCACGGATCTATTTATTGTTTGTAAAATTGATACTAAAAACAAACACGGCGCTACTGATGCTCCAATGTGGCAATTGAAAGCCAATAAGATTGATACTACCCAAGGTTTTCTTATAAAAGTTCCAGGCGGCCTCACCAAAAATATTACTTCGGTTATACCAAAACATTTTATAACAGTCGATGGCAAAGAATACGACGCTGTTGATTTGGCGATCGGGGCATTGAATGATATAAAAACATTCGTCAGCCAATTGCCGTAACAGCGGTCCGCTCATTGCTGTTATTATTTTGAGTATATCTGAGCAAGTTTTTCGTAAGGTATATTGGGCGGGATATTTTCGCCTGAAAAATATTCATGAATATGTGGATTGAATCTGAACCATTCGGATAAAAGTTCTTGCACCACGTCCTGTTTAAACTGTCCTTCGACTAAAAATAGCTTGTGACGGATTCCCGCCTTGTCGCCGATATCTTTTCCGGATTCAATCGTCTTAAAAATTGATGCGTATTCTGTATTTTCAAATACCCTGACTGCTCCGTCCAAATGCGTAAACTTTTTTAGTTGTTGGTCGTAACAAAAGTGGGCAAATTTTTGTATGCAAAATTTGTCGCCCGTGCCAGGTGATTTTTCCTCACCATAAATAATCAGGGGGCAATATTCTTCAACCATAAATTCCCTAAGACCATCATCCATCATCTTTGTTCGAATTGCCGTAAAGCGAGCGTCATAATTCAATTCATACAGACCGGTGCTTATATGCAAAGTTCGTTCGTTACGTCTTGCATTGCATAATAGCTCATCGGAAAAATGAGCACCGTACCAGTAATCAAATTCCATTATTTCACGATAGCGGTCGGCTGTGGTTTTCCTAAACGGATCAATTCTTATCTTTACTGACGCCCCGCTATCTATGGCTTTTTTTAACGACGCCGGGACACCTAAAATCGAACAGCGGTAACTGCGTCGGAAAAACTGATGAGGGAAGATCAGTGCCGTTCCATTAAATATGATCCCTTGTCGTCTAAGTTCGAAGCGTTTATCGGTTAAGTCTATAAGGTTATCGTCGTCAGGCGTAATGCTCAATTCCTCGCAAAGTTTTTTGTCGGTCAATGCTTGAATATATTCGTCAATTGGGCGATGCCGCTTGTTGATAAGGCTCATACAAATTTGAATCGCGACCATATCTTTGCCGATGCCTTTGGCAGTATGTCCAAAAAACAGAGCCATCTTTTTCCAAGTTTGTTCCGGTTTTGCATTAGCCAAATCAGCCATCTCGGCATCGTCTTCAATAATATTCCTAACAATTGAATAAAGAGCGGCGCAATTCGAAATTAAATCGTCCGAAGTATTTTTAGATTGGAAAAAACGTCCCGCATCAATTGCGGACATATTCCGATTATCTAATTCGTTGGCGATAATTGTCGACAATCCGACAATATCGCGGTCGTCGAAAATTTCGTTAAGGCCAATCATATAGTTTATCGACTTTACTCTTTAATGGGAAAAATAGCTAAAATGAGGCACTCAAAAAATACTCCGGTCTTTGTTGCATCTTTGGCATAAAATACGGTATAGTCTATATCTATGAAGAACAACACGTCCAATAATTATGGCAGAATAATAATCAGGCAAGGTATAATATTAATTATTTCTCTATGTTTTTTTGCGGTTCCTGTTGTGATTGATGTATATTTGGGGCATCATGTCATACGCCCATGCGGTATTGAGCGTATTCCACTATGCGATTATGATACGAAATTTTCTCTATGGCTGAACAATACCAAGTATTGGTATTCGACAACCGAATTTTTTCATCAGACTTATCTGCTAAGTGGAACAATCTACAGATTTTTAGCAACGATTACAAAGCCGTTTGATCGCTATCTGCCGTCCATTATTATGCTATTCGGGTGGATAGGGATTTTAAACGCCGTATGGTTTATCGTTAATCTCTTGTTTAAAAAAATAATAAAAGAAAACCGGCATGCGTGATGCCGGTTGGATGAGGGTGGTAATGACGATTGATACTGTTTCCTACAATCCCAATGGATTGTAGTCGACTGGTCGGTAGACAGAAAAAATTGCCTGATATTTATACAGCTCATTGACGTCGCCGAGTCCGATATCTGTTACTCCAACAACGCCAGGGCGACCTTGGTAGGTTACCCGAATTTTGTTGTACCCAGGCTGGAACCAATCAAAGCGGGTAACAATCATCGAGTGGTCAACAGTTCCGTTGTGATCCCAATCGGCAAAGATTATATCGCCGTATTGGACAATCTGGTAGTTCATGAAGCTGGTCAACGTGTCGCTCGTAATGTATTGGAAATGCAGCCCCTTATTTGCCGGTACGTTATAGACCGCGTATTCGTGGAGCTTGTTGGCGCTAGTGAAGGCCGGTCCACGGTCTGCGTCACTTCTATAGTACCACCTGTACACGCCACCATTCGCGTCGATGTCGAAGTTGACGCGGTCGGTGTATATCGTGCTCATGGTTTGGGTGTTGTCCATCCCTGCAATGATCGCTTGACTTACGAAATTGGTGCAGTTTCCTCCATCGGACAGACTGCTGTAGTCGTGGAAAGGGTTCTGCCCGTTTCCTGATCCGTATGGTGTGTTGTAGTGGGCCGTGGCGTAACCAGAGGCCCAGTTGGGGTTGTAGTAGGTGTGGGAGTCTGCGCGCGCGTCGTTGACCGACAGGACGCTACAGACTACGAACACAATACCAAGATAAAAAGAACTCTTTCTCATTTTCTTCTCCCGTAGCTCGATTTTGATGCTTGGTTGTTAAGCCATAATCGGCTTAACGCCCAAAAGCAAACGAATGCTACCACACAAAAAGACCATCGTCAAAGGATGGACTAATCGAAAAATATAAATTTAGATTTGGCTAAGTTAAAACGTATTTTATGGATTAAGATGGTAAAGTGAGACACTCCAAAAACACACTTAAAGTGTCTTATTTGTCTCATTTTGAAATCCGACCCCCGACCTACACTCCTCAAAATCGCCTATGGCCAAAGCCCTCAAAACCCCTTACAATACCGTCGATACCTTGGTACCAGACCATTACACACCGCTTGAAAAGACCAGCAGCAATGTTGGTCTTTTTAAATTTGTAGTAAAATTAAAGTATATGTTGAATACCAAGAAGACGGTACGAATATTATTAATACTTATTATCTTCTTTTGTTGTGCGTTAGTTTGTCTTGCTTTTTTGACACCATCTAACATATGCAGACTTCGTGGCGGTAGGCCTTTCCCTAATCCGCTTTCGCCGATAATATATTGTGAATTTAAAGCAAAGGACGCCGGCAAAAAATGCTTATACGACAAAGAATGCGAAAAAAATTTTTGTCTATACCCAGACCCGAATAATAAAAATTTTTCGATTGACTTACTAAAAAGCGGTGGTGTCTGCAGTGAATATGAAGAAGATTTTTTTTGGACTCCAAAATGCCATAGGCCTGATGATGGAAAAGATACTAATAATACAGGTAAATTTAGACTCACGAGGCCGGATAATGTAAACGGTGTTTTCTGCGAAGAAGGTACGCAATGAAGCTATGATGACACGACCTCAATCCGACCTATACACCTCAAGATCGCCATAGGCCAAAGCCCGCAAAACCCCTTATAATACTGCTAATAGATTGGTATCAGATCTACGCTCAATGCCACACAAAACCGACCTGAATGGTCGGTTTTGTGATATTATCTTTTTGGACGAAGGGGACATGACCGTTCGTCTTTTATTATTTTGTTGAACGACAAATATCGGTTAATCGTGGTTGTTGACTTGAACAAGGGCGTTATTGCTCGCGGCGGGATTAACGGTATACTGATAAAATAATGAACCGCGACATATGGCCATCCGCCGCCTTCAGCAGCATATCCATCAATACGGAATGAACCGGAAGCTTTTTGTTGCCGGAATGATGGTTTTTTTCTTTGTTATTTTTGACGGCATCCTCATGTATCTGGCGCCGGTCGTCATTACCGGCGCGGGAATTTCGTACAGTCTAATGGGCCTTATCGTCGGCTCGTCTTCCATTGCGGGCATGCTTTTGGATTTCTTTCTCTGCCGGTTCCTCAAAGTGACTAATTACCAACGCACCTTTCTCTTCATGTTCATCTTGGCGGCGGCGTTTCCTGTTTTTCTTTTCGGCGGAACAGCCGTTGCCATTTACTTGGCGGCGATGGCGGTTTGGGGATTTTATTATGATTTTTTCAACATCGGCACGATCGATTTTGTCGAACGCACCGCCGGCGAGAAAGAACAGGTATCGGATTTCGGCGTGCTAAGTTTTTTTCAGGGCTCGGGTTACCTTTTGGCCCCGTTCCTTGGCAGCCTTTTGCTCATCGCCGTCCATCCGGGGCCGCGGATGCTTTTGATCCTTGCTGTTCCCATTGTCATTTCGTTTATTTTTTATCTTATCATCGTGCTTCGTCCGGTTGCCGAGCGCAGCGCTTATGGCGGCGTGGTCAGGAAAAGCCCGCTTTCGTTTTTTACCGAAATGGAACTTTGGAAAAAAGTTTGGCGCATCCTTTTTCCCATCCTGTTGCTCACCCTGCTCCTTAATTTGGTCGATGCGGCCATTTGGACCTTTGGACCGATATTTTCGGAATACATCGGCAAGGCGCACGGCTTTTCCGGGGGAATATTCATGACAGCCTACGCGCTTCCGCCGCTTTTGGTGGGATGGATCGTCGGCTTGATCGCCAGAAAGTTCGGCGACGCGCGCACGGCTCAATGGGCGATCGGGCTCGGCTCGCTCATCCTCATGTTCATTGGCCTTGTTTCTTCTCCGGCATTTCTGATCGCCTTGATCTTCGTCGTATCGTTCTTTTTCTCGATCGCTTGGCCATCCATCAGTGCTGTCTATACGAAGCATATCGAGAAGAATTCTTTGCGGCGCAAAGAAATAGAAACGCTCCAAGACCTGTTCACTAACTTCGGCGATACCGGCGGTCCGATCGTCGGCGGATACATGGCGCAATATTTAGGCTTCGCGCATTCTTTTATCGCTCTGGGGGTGTTGGGGATGATCACCGCGATCGTTCTTTTCCTGATCACTCCGCGTGTCGCCGCCGCGATCGCTTGAAATGGCAACTTTGAATACGATAAACGGGGACATGACCCGTTTCGATACGCTTAACAGAAACGGGCCATGTCCCTGTTGTCCGAGACATTTGACCTTTGGGCGGCGCAGGAATATGTTTTAGTCGGGCTTGGTCGTATCTTCACAATCAACAAGAGGTGAGAAAATGATCAGAATCGTGGTTTGTGCGGCCATCGGCGCTTTTTGCGCCCATTATTTCCGCATTCACTGGAGCATTGGGATGCTCATTGGCATCGGTCTCGGTTGGCTCTCAACCGGACTTGCGTGATGGGAGGATCAAGATGGTCATCATATACGTAATCGCATTTTTGGCGGTCGGATACGTTGCGTCGAAAATCCTTCATTTGCTCATCATCGGAGAACTGTGCGATCGGTGTCCAAAGTGCGGCAAGCTCATCACGGCGCTAAGGGTGGAGTATGTTCCGCCTCCGCCATACAATTGGATCGAAAAATACGTGTATGTCCGCTGCAGCTCTTGCGGCGACAATCTCGCCAGCACGTTTACGAAAACCAACATCGGCATCGTCAGGTCGAGGCCGAAGTAGGTCGAATGCAGAACGGGCGTCGCGAACGCCTGTTCTTTTTTTACTGTGCTATGGTGCGGAATATTTTAATGGAGTATAAATAAAGGACTGCGTCTTTGGTATTTTGATTTTAATATGCCTAAATTGAGCTCGCGTTGGGAAAATTTGCGGGCGGCGGTCGGGGCGTTTTTTCCGGTCGTACAATATAAAAAAGCGCGAAAGGTTTTTGTGGTTTTTGGGCTCGTGGCGTTGGCGGCGGCAGGGGCGCTGTTATTGGGGGACGCGTTTCCCGGTTTGTTTCCCGTCCGCGTCCATGATTTTCTTGGGGCGTTTCCGCTCGCCATCATCGCGCTGGTTTATTTAATTTCGCATCTTTACAAAAGTCCGACGCGCGGCGAACTGATCAAGGCGGTCTTATTGGCTTTGGCGTTTTTATTTTGGGCGGCCAGCTTGGTTTTATCGAATTCGCCGCTCGCCACTCTTTTCGGCGATCTGGCGATCGGGCTTTTCGTACTGGATATTTTCTTCGTGATCTTTGGTTGGCCGACAAAATTATTGGAATAATAACAAAGGGGACAGACCCCTTTGTTAGAAAATTATTTTCGGCGCTTTAAAACATTTTCGTAGAACATTTCCTGCTTTTTCGCCTTTGGGCCGAGCTTTCCTGATTTTGCTGCGGCGTGTTTGGCGGGTGAAATTTTTTTTGACGACTTGGTGCCTGTCGAGGCGTGCAAGCCGCCTTTGTTGAAAGATATTTTATGTTGTCCGCGTTTTTCTGGCTTGATGGTTTTTCTTGAGGAAGCCATATAAATGATTCAATTAAGTAAGCGTTTTGATTTAGCAGGTGACTCATTGGTATATTATATCAGTCTCGTCGGCGCATGACTAACCTATGTAGTGCCCAAAAGACCGGCAGTAACGTTGGTCTTTTTGAATTTATAGGCGTATGCTTTTGTTGTGGCGAATATGATAAATATTGACTTTCGCTGCTAAATTACAATCGTATGGCCAAACCAGAGTTATCGGAAAAAGCCGATGTTTTCTTTACAAAAGACATTAGCGTGAATGGGTTGTTGGAAATTTATTCACGCATAAGCAAGGGGATGACCGGGAAGGTCGGCATTAAGCTGCATACCGGCGAGCCGCACGGTACGAACCTTCTGCCGATCGAATTGATCAAAGGGTTGCAAGCTAAAATTCCAGGGAGCGCCATTGTTGAGTGCAACGTGCTCTATCCCAGCCCGCGTTACGAGACCGCTACTCATCGTGAAACGATCAAAACGAACGGGTTTGATTTTTGTCCGGTTGATATTTTGGACGAAGACGGCGACGCCATGTTGCCGGTGCCGGGGATGAAAGAATTTTTGGCCAAGGGGCAGGGCTACACCGCGGGCGATCATCTGACCGAAGTGGCCGTCGGCAAGCATTTGTTGAATTACGACTCGCTGCTTGTTTACACGCATTTTAAGGGGCACATGATGGGCGGTTTTGGCGGTTCGCTAAAAAATATTGGAATTGGGATAGCTTCCGGCCATGTCGGCAAAAAGCAGGTCCACGGTTTTGATTTTGGCCAGCCAAATTTAAACTTGATGGATCACATTGGGCCAAATTTCCTTGAGCGGATGGTTGAATCGGGCAAGGCCACTATTGAACGCTTCAAGGGCCATATTGTTTACATCAACGTGCTTAAGAATATTTCGATCGATTGCGACTGCATTGGAAACGGCGTTGCGCCTAAATGCGAGGACATCGGTATTCTCGGTTCAACCGATATTGTCGCGATCGACAAAGCATCGCTTGATCTTGTCTACAAACTGCCGGCGGAACAGAATAGCGATATTATTGAGCGCATCGAATCACGCAGTGGTCCCCGCCAAATTGAATACATGAAGACGCTCGGCATGGGCAATTCGGATCATGATCTCATCAAAGTTTAATCGTTTAATTAACCTCATTTTAAAAATATGGTAAGAGGAAATTTTATCGGCGCGGCGATTGTCGCGATAATCTATACGGTCTATATTTTAATGAACCCCCTTCCAACAAAATGGCAAATGGTGTTAGTGTTGGTAGTTCTCAACGCTTTAACGATTGTGTTGATGTCTTTTGCCTTCAAAAAGTAAAAAAGAGCTTGTATGAACGGGTTGCGGTCTCTTGTTTTTACCCCAACCATACTCCACAAAATCGCCAATAGCCAAAATCTACTCAACCGATTCGTTCGATAAAAAATCGAGCCCGGGACTGAAGCCGCGGGCTCGTGATGTGGTGGACGCTATTCGTCGAAACAGATGTCGGTTTCGTCGATCTCGCCGTTTGATTCGTTCCAGTCAATGAAGGCTTTCCAAGCCGGGTGCGCTTTGTCGCCATGCGCTTTTACGTAGCAGAGCATGCCGATCTCGGTGGTTTCGTTCAGCGGGCGCCGGAAACGGCCTTGCAGTTTGGCCGGGATGAGGATGTTTTGGAAACCGTCCATCCAGGCGTCGGTTTCTTGGCGGTTGTGCTGGTCGACGTCGGCGGCGGTGTTGCAGGCGTGCGCGTTCATGTAGTGGAACCACTCATGGAGAACGAAGAACACCAACCAATCTTGCATTTCGGCGTCGGTCACTTCGCCCATGTCGGCGTAATCCTCGTTGCCCATCATGCTCTCGAGCGACTTGGTGATGTGGTTCAGGTAGAGCAAGAGCCGCGCGCTGCCGTCTTTGTCCGGTTCGAATTGCGCGAGCAATCGGGCATATGCCGGTTCGTCGGTGTAGACCGAAACTAGCTTGACCGATTTTCCATCCGACGGATCGAAAATTTTGGCGAGCGTCTCCCGGACGAACGGCACGGGATAGTTGCTTTTTGCGTCGCGCAACAGGGCGACGATGTTGCGATGGATCGCTTTGGTTTCGGCGGCGAGTTGATCGTCCTCGTCGGCGTTTTCCGCGGCTTTGGCGGGCGGTGATTCTTTCGGCATCATCGCGAGCGACCCTAAGAAAATCGCGAGCGGGAAGACGGTGGCAACAACGATCAGCAGCGCTTTGTTCTTCATTCCTTTTGTCCTTGTTGTATTGTTTTTCGAAAGATCAATGTCGCATCTTACGCTTTTTAGGGAAAAAGTCAAGACCCGCCGTATCGTCGGGCGGCTGCAAAATTCGCATTGCGTTGGCGCGGAAAAGAGGTAGAATTAACCATAGATACGAATTCGAATAACGCCATATATTTATGTGGGCAATAATCGGGTTTATCATCGCTATTGGCGCGCCGCGGCTGGTTTCAATATATTTGTACTTCTTCACCAGCTGGTTTGCGGGCGCGTTTCATACCAAAGGCTGGCCGATCTTGGGCTTCATCTTCATGCCACGGACCATGCTTTGGTACAGCGCGGTCGCTGCTTGGTGGGGCGGGCATTGGGGGTTGTGGCAATATGTTTTGCTCGCGGTCGCTATTTTGCTCGACTTGGGCGGCGGCAGATCATCTTACAAGCGCAAGCCGTACGGATATCTGTAAAGAAAAATCGGAAAATAAATAAACAACCGTCCGAAAGGGCGGTTTTGTTAATACGTAAACATGCTAAGATTATACTTCAATATATGAGAGATAAATTTCGCGTCTCGATCATCGTCCTATTCGTCGTCTATTTCGCGGTTTTGATGAAACTGTTGATCTTCAGGCAAGGGGCGGTGGGGTTGGGCGGTGCAAATTTTGTGCCGCTAAAAACCATCCTGAATTATCTCAACGACGCACCGTCGCCGGGCGTGGCGCTCTTCAATCTTGCGGGGAATGTCATGATCTTCGTTCCGCTCGGTTTTTTGATCCCCGTTCTGCGCCGTTCTGCAAAATGGAAAACCGTTTTGGTCGCCGCGTTTTTTATCAGTTTGGCGTTCGAAACCATTCAGGGCATCTTCAGGGTCGGGGTGTTCGATGTTGATGATATTTTGCTCAATGTGGTCGGGGCCTTCTTTGGTTATCTTGTCTTTATTTTCGTTAAAAGTATTTCCGGCAATATTGACCGATCACGCAATTAATGATAACCAGTGCGCAGGAGGCAGAATGGAAAACGGTTCATTAGAGGAAAAAGAGCGGGCCAGACAATCGCTTGAAAATGGGAACGTCTTGAATTTGGACTTCGGCAAACTGGCTGATTTCTTCGACCGCACCAAGGATACGGCTGCCGTGCGGCGGATCATTCCGGTGGCGGTCCAGCACGCCGACACCAAGGAAGTGCTGATCGTGGCTTACGCTGACGAGACGGCGCTTTGGATGACGCTCCAAAAACGGATCGCCGTCCTCTGGTCAACGTCCCGAAACGAGTTATGGGAGAAGGGCGCGACCTCGGGCGATGTTCTTGCGATCGTTGACATCCTCGTCAACTGTGATCAGAACTCGCTCGTCTACCTGGTACGCCCGGTCAGGAAAGGCGCGTGCCACACCAAGGACGCGACCGGCGCCACGCGCGCATCGTGCTACTATCGCGCGATCGTGATGGTGAACAGCAAGCCGATGCTGTTCCGCCTCAACGCGGTCGCTGTTTAACAGCGCCAATCGTCATCCAACGCAGTTCGCGGGCAACGCCCGCGAACTTTTTTATTACTGATAAGCGGCCGGCTTTAGCGTTGGCCGTTTTGTGTTATAGTATCGGAATATGAAGAAAATGCTTTTCATTGCGATCGCGATCGTCTTTGCCGGGGTCGGGTGTTCGCGGAACGTAGTTGTGCCGATATCAACGGCGGTTACTCCGCCGCCGGTGCATAAAGAGAACAGGATTCAGGCAAACGGCTTTTCTTTCGTGTTGCCGAACCGTTTAATCGCGGTTCAAATGCCGTTTGTGGACGTGGCGCACGCTGGCGATGAGCGTCTTGAAATTATGGAGCCGGGTCAAAGATCGGGTATTTACAATAACGTGTATGAAGAAACCTCGTTGAAAATTTTTGAAGACCAGACAATATCTTCATCGTGGGAACAGTCCGAGGCAATCTTTAAACAATACCTTGGGTCCGCCTACAAAAACCTCAAAGCTTACTCGGTAACGACGGAAACGATCAGCGCGAATAATTTTGATACCGGCAAATGGCTCCCGGCCCCGGAAAATTTGCGCGTTGTCTCATACATTAAAGGACCGGAAAAAGGCGAAATGCAATATTACGTCATCGAGCCCTGCAAACATTGCGGCATCCTCATCTTTTCAGTTTATCCGCTCTCGGACATTGCCAAGGATGTTCCGGCGATCATTAAGAGCTTGGATTATACTTACGCGACGGCTTAGGAAATTTTAAGCAAACACCCCGGTCGTAAGGCCGGGGCGGTTTACTTCCATGCGGTGGCAATGGGAACGGTTGTTTGGTTGATGAGGGGCGGGGGAGAAGATTTTGTTGCGGCGCCAAGCGATCCGACTTTCGCGGTCCAAGCTTTTCCATCGGCGTTGATGCCGAAGATCAGGCGCTGGTCCGAACAGCCGTAGTTTGCGACATCGCCTTTGTCGGAGAAAGGCAGGGTGCCGGTAAAGGGCGAGCACATAATTCCGCCTTTAAGCTCGATGAGCCAGGCACCGTCGTATGGCGCGGCCGGCGTCAAATGGCCTTCCGGTTTGGGCAGGGGCTTGGTAAGCGAAAGAATGATCGACGAAGGGTCGGTCGCGTCTTTGGGGCTGACGTTGCAACGCAGATTGGCATTGCCGGGTATTTGGAAACACGGGTCATGAATTTCGTTGCCAACCGTGCAGCGCCAAGCGTCATCGCGATAGGGAGCGGCGATCGAATTGGTCCAGCAGGAGCCGGCGACGATGGCTGTGCCTTCGCGCGGCGCGGGCGGGATATAGTTGATGATCGATGTAGCGGTCGCTGTCGGCATGGAGAAGGCTATTTGCGATTCGGCGATCATGTCGCGTTCATATTGTTTCGTCGAGCCGTAAACGGAACCGAGCCAAAAACCGTAAAACGGCAACGCTAAGAACAGAATGGCCGCCAAGGTCGCCGAAAGCCGGGTTACTTTGTTCCATTCGATCTTCATATATGCATGATATCACATTTGCCAAGGATCAAGTATTTATTTAAGCGAGGATGTTTGTTAAGATTGAAGCATATTTTGACATAAAATAACGACAAGCAATATGAATAAAAAATTCGTCAAAGACTCCCTTGGTTGGGGATTGGGGCTATGGGCGATCGGATATATTTTGGGATTTGTTTTGTTCTTCGCTGTTCCGGCCTCGATGATCGGGTGGGTCATTACGCCAATTGGGTTCGCAGTCACGCTTTGGGTTTTGTTTAAAAAGGTAAAAGGGGATTCGTTCAAATATTATTTCAAGCTCGCCGTCGTTTGGACGCTCGTCGCCGTTATCTTTGACTATATATTCATCGTCAAAATGCTAAAGCCCGTCGGCGGGTATTACAAACTCGACGTGTATCTGTATTACGCTTTGACCTTCGCCCTTCCGCTCGCGGTCGGCTGGAAGAAAACCGCACTTAAGAAATAGAGTGAACCTTTCTTCAAATGCTTTTTATTCCCGATTGGCTCCTCGCAATTTTTACCTTCCCCGGCGTGATCGTCCATGAATGGGCGCATAAGAAGTTTTGCGATTGGAGCGGGGTGCGCGTGCACAAGGTCGTTTACTTCCAGCCGAAGAATTTGGCCGGCTATGTCATTCACGATCAAGCGGAAAGCGGCGGGAAAATGTTTTTAATTTCGGTCGGGCCGATCATCTTCAATTCGCTTCTTTGCATTGCTTGCGGTTATGCGGCTTCGGCGGCACCGTTCGGGAGCGTGCTTAAGTTTGTCTTGCTCTGGCTGGCTTTGACAATTGGCGCGCGCGCTTTTCCGAGCGACCAAGACGCGGGCAACGTGCTTGAGCGGTGCCGGCAAATATTGCGCGCCGGGGGATCACCCGCCAACTATATGGCCTATCCGTTTTACGGAACTATTTGGCTCATGAACAAACTGCGATTCTTCTGGTTCGACTTTATGTATGCCGCTTTGCTTATCGCGTTGGGTTACGCTCTAAGGAAAAACGGTCTTCTATCTTAAAAGCCCTGCGCCAGCGGGGCTTTTTGGTTATGGGGTTGATCGTTGGATCGGGATTGATTTTTGATGCAGGTTGTCGCGGTCGGATTGCAAGGCCGCGCCGTAGAGCGCGCCGAAGAAAAAGAAGATAAAAGGCCAGACGATAAAAATGGCGAGCGCGATCGTCTTTGAGTACCAGGTTACTTTGTTCCATTTGATCTTCATGACCAGATTATAGCACGGTAAAGCGTCGGAAACAAAACAACCCTGCCGGCCGGCAGGGTTGTTTTTATCGGTGATTGGTTTCTATTGCTTGATCATGACCTTGACGGCGGTCACATTGCTGTTGGTTCTGTCCCAAACGCCGGCGACCTTGACGGTCTGCCCGACGGCGATGTCGGCGAGCGCGACGACGGTCGTTCCTTTTTTGAATGAGGTCGTCGAAGTCGTGTTGATGGTTTGCGTACCGCGCGCCTTGCTGGTAATGGTGAAGCTCGCGCTGTTAACGGCGGTTACGTTGCCCTCGAAGGTCCCGTTCCTGGCCTGAAGGGAGTTGTCGCGAATGGTTTGGGCGGTAAAGGCTGTACCGTTCTGGAGTCCGGCTACGACCAAGGTATCGCCGTTCTGGATCAAGCTCGCGTCAACGATCGTCGCGCCATAGCGGCGCATTAACTTGGCGCCGGCGGCGTTGACTGTAAAGGTAGCGCCTTTTTTATCGGTCAAAGAGATCGTGGTGCCGGAAACGGATTGTACCGTACCGGTTTGGGTTACGCGTTTGATCATGATGCGGACGATCGAGGCGTCAAGCGTTTTATTCGCCGAATCAACGGCGCCGGTAATAAGCATGTTCTCGCCAACGGCCAAGTCGCTCAATGCGGCGGCTTGCTTGGAATTTCCAATGAACTTTTCAATCACTGTTTTGGCTGTCGTGTTAACCGTCAGCGCAGCATTGGCTTTGGTTGTGAGCGTAAAGCTTGCGCCGTTGACAGCAGTGATCGCGCCGGTGGTGTGGTCGCGTAAAGTGCCCATCGAGACGTCTTGGACAATGGTGGCGGCGATATTGGTGCCGCTAACCGTTCCTGTCGCCTTGACCGTGTCGCCGGTTTGGATGTCAGCGATTGGCATTGCGGCATTGGCTTGGCGGCGGAACTTTGCCTTGCTGGCGTCAATCGTGTAAACGGTATTGTTAGCGCCGTTCACTGTGATGGTCGTGTTGCTAATTGAGGCAACGGTACCGATCGCGGCGCGAACTATTTTTCCGTCATGGAGACTGACGGGCAATTCGGTTGCCGTTTGCGCGGAAACTAGCGCCGGGGATAGCGCAAAAAGCATGGTTAAAGCGGCTATTATGCCGCTCGTCGATGATATCTTTTTAAACATATCGTTTTTGGTGCGTATTGAATGCGTAAATAATTAATGTCGTTGTAATTATTAAGACGGTATCTGCGTCTATTCCTTACAAGACAGACCTCGTTATCCCGTTGTTCTTCATAATATAGTATACTCCTTGTCTATGCGCCGACTTACGATCACCGTTGCGATCTGTTGTTTGTTGACACTCGGCTTGATGCCGCCGGTTTTGGCTAAAACGGCCAAGGTCGCCGTTCCCGTGCTGTCCAATAATTTGACCCAGCCCACCGTTTCCGCCGCCGGTTTTATTGTCGTCGACAAGCTTTCGGGAAAGGTGCTGGCCGAGAATAACGCTGACGCCGTGTTTCGTTTGGCCTCGCTCACCAAACTCATGACCGTTAATTTGGTTTTGGCACGCAAGATTCCGCTTGCGCGGATCCAGCCGATCGTTGCCGCCGACCAAGTCGGCGGTTCGCGATTGGGCGTTAAGGTCGGAACCAAGTTCACGGTCAGTGATTTGTTATATGCGACGCTTTTGCCGTCGGCCAACGATGCCGCCAATGCGCTGGCTGATTCGACCAAACTCACGCGCCCGAAATTTGTGGCGGCCATGAACGCGACGGCGAAAGCGCTGGGCCTTAAGCATACCGTTTTTACCGAGCCGACCGGCATCGACGACGGCAATGTTTCCACGGCTCGCGAATTTGCGCGGCTGGCGCAAAGCGTTTTCGGCCAAGCGGCTTTCCGCCGTTACGATTGCGTCGCCAAGCGAACGATCTACGAGCGTCCGAGCTGGAAAAAGATCGTGCTCAAGAACAGCGACCATCTGCTCACCAAACCGCAGTACGACGATGTGCTGGTTTCGGGCGGCAAGACCGGCTACTTGGGGCCGGACGGCGGCTGGAACTTGGCGGTTGAACTCAAGAGCGCCAAGGGCGCGCCGCGCGAGCTCACAATTGTCCTCATGGGCGAACCAATGCTCGCAATAAGCGAAGCCGACGCTCATGCGCTGGCCCATTGGGCTTGGACGAACTATAATTGGAAGTAGCCTATGGCCGATAAAATAATCGAGGTTGCCAATTTGACGAAGAAGTTCAAAGATTTCGTTGCGCTCAACGATATTTCTTTTAGCGTCGATCGCGGCGAGGTCTTCGCGCTTTTGGGTCCGAACGGTGCCGGTAAGAGCACGCTCATCAAGATCTTGATCACGCTTTTGGCCGCCACGAGCGGCAAGGCGCTGGTCGACGGGATCGACGTTGCGCGTCACTCTTCCGATGTGCGCCACTTGATCGGCTACGTGCCGCAGCAAATTTCGGTGGACGGCACGCTCACGGCTTATGAGAACTTGATGCTGTTCGCGCGCCTTTACGACGTGCCGCGGGCCGAACGGCAGAAAAGGATCGAAGAGACGCTGTCCTTCCTCGATCTTGGCGGACACGCCAATGCGCTGGTTCGGACTTTTTCCGGCGGCATGGTCCGCAAAATGGAAGCGGGGCAAGCAATGCTGCACCGTCCGAAGGTTCTTTTTCTCGATGAACCGACGATCGGGCTGGATCCGATCGCGCGGCAAAACGTCTGGAAGCATCTGTTGGAGCTGCGCCAGAGTATGGGAACAACAATCTTTTTTTCGACGCATCAAATGGATGAGGCCGATAGCGTGAGCGACCGGGTCGCGATCATGAACAATGGCAGAATTGCCGCGATCGGCACATCGGCCGAACTGAAGACGAAGACCGGAAAGGCGGACGCCACGCTGGAAGACGCTTTTATTTTTTTCACCGGCAACAGCATTCGCGAATCGGAAAATTTCCGCGACATCAAACGGACGCGGCAGACGGAAAAGCGCCTTGGTTAAATTATGAAAAAAGCGATCAATTATTTTTATCAAACGCTGAGCAAGTCGTACGTCATGGCCGAAATGGAAGCCAGGAAGCTTTGGCACGACCCGACCGAGCTCATCGCCCGCGCGGTGCAACCCATCCTCTGGCTCGGCATTTTTGGCGAAGCGCTTTCCAAAGTGCGCGCCATTCCCACGGAGGGATACACCTATTTGCAATACATCACGCCCGGGATCCTCACCCAGTCGGCGACTTTTGTGGCGATCTTTTACGGTCTTTACATCATCATGGACAGGGATACGGGAATTTTGCAAAAATTGCTGGTGACGCCGACGCCGCGGCTCGCGCTCGTTTGGGGCAAGATGATCTCGGCCGGGTTGCGCGGCATGAGCCAGGCAGTCATTGTTTTCATTTTCGCTCTCATCCTCGGCGTGCCGCTCCACTTGTCGATCATGACGCTTTTGGGCGTCGTGCTCATCGTGCTCCTCGGCGCCGCCGTCTTCACCGGCATTTCGATGATCATCGCCTCGATCGTCAAAACGCGCGAGCGTTTCATGGGAATCGGCCAGGTGGTCACGCTGCCGCTTTTTTTCGCCTCGAACGCCATTTATCCCATCGCGATCATGCCCGGCTGGCTGCAGGTGGTGGCGCGCGTCAATCCGCTAAGCTACATGGTCGACGGTTTGCGTTCGCTCATGCTGGCCGGTTCTTGGTCCGGCGTCGGCATGGATATTCTGATCCTCGCCGTTTCTATGCTCGCCATTTCGGTAATCAGCGCTTGGATGTATCCGAAGGTGGTGATCTGAAATTTTTATAACATTGTACAAAGACCGTCTTCGGACAGTTTTTGTCATATTGGCGCAAGATCGTTATGAAACATGGAACACGCAGCATGAAACACTTCGATTTGAATGTTTCATGGTTCATGTTATATGCTTCATTCTTATGAATGCCGATACGCCGATCGGGGACATCGGGCGCTACGGGAAGGCGCTGG